>ODAI012881454.1_pt1 | contig 22242 bp, 16 predicted proteins | sample 1539321 | NCBI WGS metagenome assembly ODAI01 (sample SAMN02144231, study PRJEB22623) | gut metagenome | biome: sheep rumen | host: Ovis aries | place: New Zealand | reverse complement strand
TCCTGAAGAAATTCAGAATAATCCGGAAGTAATTTCGGCCTATCTTGGTGAAAGCGACGAGGAAGCTGACGAGGGGGTAAATTAATGCTAAAAATCAGTGACTTATATGTATCATACGGCGGAATTAAGGCCCTTCGCGGAATCAATCTTGAAGTTCCGGACGGAAAAATTGTTACTCTGATTGGCGCAAACGGGGCTGGAAAGTCTACCCTCCTTCGTTCTATAAGCGGACTTGTAAAACCTCAGGAAGGTTCTATCAGACTTGATAACAAGGAGCTGATCTGGAGCCCTATTAATAAAATCTGTGCAGAAGGAATTGCCCTTTCTCCGGAAGGCCGCCACGTATTTTCAGACCTTACTGTTCTTGAAAACCTGATGATTGGTGCCTACCTGCGCAATGACAAGGAAACAATCCAGAAGGATCTGGAGTGGATTTATGAGCTTTTTCCGCGTTTGAAGGAAAGAAGCTGGCAGTTTGCGGGAACTCTTTCCGGCGGTGAACAGCAGATGCTGGCCCTTGGCCGAGCCCTTATGAGCCGTCCTAAGGTTCTCATGCTTGATGAACCTTCACTTGGCCTTGCTCCCCTTATTGTTCAGCAGATTTTTGACATTATCCGCGAAATCAACAAAAAGGGCGTTACAATTCTTCTTGTTGAACAGAACGCAAATATGGCTCTAAAAACTGCTGACATCGCTTACGTTCTGGAAACTGGCGAAATCGTACTGCAGGGAAGCGGAAAAGAGCTTCTTGAAAACCCGACAGTACGCGAAGCATATTTAGGAAAGAAAAAGTAGTGTCTTTAAACTGTAACGAAATCAACCTTGTTTTAAGCGAACTGAATCTGCAAGGGGCTTTTATTCAGGACATAATCCAGCCGGGTTATGATACCCTGGCCTTTTACACCTACAAGGAAGGGACTGCAAAAACAGTCCTTATTTGTACGGCCCAGAATTCGGTGCGGATTAACGAAACAAGGCGCAAAATTACAAAAAATCCCAAGCCGCTCAGGTTTATGGAATTCCTTAAGTCAAAAATTAAGGGATGCCGCATAAATTCCTGTGCACAGCTTGGTCTTGAACGCGTTATAAAGATGGAGCTTTCTCATTCGGATGAAGAGCGTTTTAATATGTACATCAGGCTCTGGAATAACGCTGCCAACGTAATTTTGTGCGACGAAAATGATTTTGTTTTAGATTCCATGTTCCGCCGCCCCGAACGCTACGAGATGAAGGGCGAAACCTTTATTCCCCCTGCCGTAATTGAAGAAAAACTGAAAGAGGCGGAGGAAAGATTCCCGGTTCGCGAGTGGAAAGGTGACACATTCAACTCTTATATTGACTACTGGTACTCCGAGCACGCAGACAATCTTAGCCGTGAAGCCCTTCTGGAAAAGGCCGAAAAATGGTACGAAGGCGTAAAGTCTAAGCGGGAAAATGCCCTTAATAACCTTTTGAGCAAGCAGGAAGATTTTAAGAACGCGCCTCAGCTTAAGCATCAGGGCGATTTGATTATGACTTACGCCCATCTGATTGACGGCTCTTCAAAATACCTGGAATGCGAGGACTACGAAAGCGGAAAAACCGTGCGCCTTTTGATTGATCCGAAAAAATCGGGTCAGGAAAATGCGGCTGAATACTATAAAAATTACAAGAAGGCGCTCAGCGGGGCAGAAGAGCTTGAGCATGACATTCAGATTGCCCGTCTGCAGCTGGAAAAGCTTGAAAAACAGTATGCCGACATTCTTGCAGAAAAAAATCCTGTAAAAATTGAACAGATGCTGCGCCGGGATTCAACGCCGGTTCAGAAGCAGAAAAAAACTCACCCGGGCCTTGAATACACCGTAAACGGCTGGCTGATTTATGTTGGCCGCGACGCAAATGAAAACGATGAGCTTTTGCGCCGTCACGTGCGTGGCGAAGATTTGTGGCTGCACGTGCGGGATTTTGCGGGCGGTTACGTTTTTATCAAGGCTCAGAAAAACAAAACTGTACCTCTGGACATTCTTCTGGATGCGGGAAATCTTGCGGTTTACTATTCAAAGGCTCGAAATAATACAAAAGTTGATTTATATTATACTCATGTAAAATATCTTCGCCGGGCAAAGAACGGCCCTAAAGGCCTTGTTCTTCCGACCCAGGAAAAAAATCTTTGCATTACGCCGGATAAGGCTCGTTTAAGCCGTCTGGACTTTTTGCATGAAGAAGCGCAGTTATAAATTTTGGCTTAGAGGGGGAAGCAAAAAAATGACGGCACAGGAAAAACGCAACTTAAAATATTCTGACATCAGCACCTGGAAATTTTCTGCGGTAAGTCCCTATTTTAATCTTCTGGGACGGGCAAGAACCTTTTTCCCGGCCTGGCATTTTATTTTTTCTGTAACTCATAACTTTTTCTTTTTGCAGCAGAGGCAGGTTCTGCATCTGACCCACCGGCCGGTTATCAACGTGCAGACAGACTTAGACAACAAGATTCCCTTTGAACCGTCCAAGGTAAACACCTATCTGGGCTTTATCCCCTTTTTTGTAAAACCCTTTGACATGATGATTAAGAGACTGGGCTACAAAAAGGCCGCCCCTTACATCCGCCAGAATCTCCGGGCCCTTACAAAAACCTACAAAAGCGCCTCTTCAATTTACCGCTTTTCCATGACGACAACGGACAGACCCCACTACATGGAAGATGCCGCCTTTAAGGCAATTCACGCCGCAGACCCTCACCTTCTCTGTGTTCCAAGCCTTCACGTTTCAATCTGTGCGGTAACCTACGCCTGGTACAAGGGATTTTTTGAAAAAGGAGTCGCCGCAGGCCTTTTTTCTGAGGAAGAAGCAGACCGCCGCCTGGCAGAAATCAAGGCTCAGGCAATCGCAATCATAGAAAGCGTGCTTTTTGTAAAGCAGCACAGCGTAAACTGCATTCCGACCGCCCTTTACATGATTACAGCAGTTTTTGGAGATGATTTTTTCTCTGCCGAGGATGCAGTTTTCTTTATTGAAGAGCTTTTTAAAAAGAGCAGCGAAATTGACCCTGCTACCCGGGAAGAAATTTTAGACTACTTTACAAGCCTTTACGAGCGGAATCTTCTTGAAAACAGCTTCAACGAAAACTGGCAGGATTCCATCAAAAACTGGCTGGAAGATTTCGCCCAAAAGACCGGGCAGACATTATAGCTTACAGAAAAAAAATGCCCCCGGCGCACTGGCACCGAAGGCATTAATCAGCAGACAGCTGTTTTTTAGAATGTCATAGTGAATGAACTCAATTCATCTGTTGTATCCTCTGGTTTTATATAGAACTTAAATGTTCCGGAAAAACCTCTGTCTTTAAGCACCTTCGTGTTATTCTCAATTGTTTTCTTTGCAATGGCAAAATGCGATTTTGCAATTTTATCAAGTTTATCAAGGTTTGTTTTATCACTTTCATTATTAGTATCAATAATTCCATAATATCTTACAGCATTACCCCAGTCACTAATATAAACCTTAAGGGCATTTGCAAGAATTTCACGGTCATGAGTAGACATACTGGAAGGAGGTTCAAAAGCCATAATGTATTTGCGGAAAGAATTGCTTGGCTTTCTTACATAGTCAGTCCACTGCTTACTTGTCCATCTGCTGGCCCATCCGGTATGAAGATTAATAAGTCCTGTCAACCAGCCTGTAAGCATTCTTATGCTGACCTTGGTTGTTGTGACTAAAGGAAATTTTTCCTGCGAGTAATATTCTGCACTAGGCATGGTATAATGTGCATAAGTATCAAAGATTGCAGTGTTATACTGGATGCTTTTTGCTCCGTCACATTTTGTTACAAAACCGCTCCAACTAGCATCTACTTCTGGAGTTGTATATTTCCATGTAGCAGAATTAACTGCAGCATCAAGAGCTATCGAAATATCAGGAATTGAGCGGGTTGTAGTTTCTGTATGAGAATAAGTTGCCCCAATTCCTCCGGTAGGACCAGAAGCATTAAAACCTATGTTTCCACTTAAAGAAAAGCCTTCAGAAGTTGCAAAGCTTGTACTGCCGGTACTGTTCTCAGGTTTACAACCATTTGCAACAAGGGAGGCATTTTCAATCTTTGTGGTTACATGAGCATATTCAAAAAATGGGCCTACATACTTAGAAGAATCCCACTGATTCGCATAACCAAGCTGCTGGTTATTGCAGACACAGGAAGTTCTTACAAGGTAGTGATCTTTCTTGTTATCAATATCACAGGCTGACCAGACATCAACATACACCTGAACATTTTCACTCTTTCCGTTATATCTTCCGTCATAATGACTGCGGTTAGAGGAGAAAGTAGCCGTAAAATTATGAACAAATGACTGAGCCTTCTGTGCATCATTAAGGTCTACCCCCCCCTGAGCAACAGGTTCCACTGAATCTATAAGCTTTATCCAGGCAGCAAAATTTTCTGCAGACTCATCAAAGAGAATTGTATAGTCAGGCTTAATATCTTCAGGTGACACGTCGTCTTTTGAGCCGCTTTCATTTGTTGATGTATTTCCTTCAAGAGTTTGAATTTTAGCATCAGCACTTTCGGAAGCGGAATCATCTACAGTATAAACTTCATCAATATCATGAACAAAATAAACCTGAGTCTTTCTCATGGCAATTGCCTCAAAAGCCCCCATTGTCCCGCTGCCCGCATCAATAAAGTGCAAAAGAAGATTATCAATTGAATACAGATGTACATCCTGAAGGGCATTATGATATTCATTCCCAGATTTATCCAAAAAGTTGTCCAGCTTTGTTTTAAAGGCTTTTACCTGCTCCTGAGTCGGTGCATCCACGACAAAAGTATTGCCTTCTGCACAGGTTTCCACGGCAAGCAGCATATTTGCTTCTGACATATTTGCCAGGTCATTTCCCTTTACCAGAAAAACCTTTGGTATGGATTCTGTTTTTTCTGAGGCTGTAAGTTTTGTCATCTGAACTGTTTTTTTCATGTAGTCAGACAATCCTGCATAAGGGGAAGCCAGGTAAATTCTTCCTGCATACGAATCTCCGTCAGAACTGCTTCCGTTAGAACAAGATAAAACAAAAAAGGGCAAAGTTAATAAAAGTGATACAATGAATAAATGACATAATTTTTTCATATAAAAAACCTCCATTCGTCAAATTCGCCTAAATGTAACAATATTTTATAACCGTATTTTTGCGGTGTCAAACATATTTTTCCTCTTTTTTTTACTGTTTTTTTCTATATACCGTTTTGGAAAATTGGTGTATAATTATTTTGTGCATATTGATAAATTAGGCGAAATAAAGGCCGTCGCTTTTGATATTGACGGCACACTTTACCGCACATGGAAACTGAACATACGGATTCTCTTTCACTTTCTGCGCTACAACCAGTTCTTTTTGAAGTACGGTATTGTCCGCGCAAAAATACGCAAAATTCCGCTTAAAGATGATTTTAAAACTACACAGACTCAGATGATGGCTGAAAGACTTGGCTGTTCACCGGCAGAAGCGGAGCTCCTGCTTACCAGAATAGTCTATGCCGGTCTTTCGTCATATTTTTATAAAATCAAGCCTTACAAGGGGGCCGTTGAACTTATTCAGGACCTCAAAAATGCAGGCTTCAAAATCGCCCTGCTTTCGGATTTTCCGCCGGAGCAGAAGGGCGACGTCTGGGGCATAAAGGATTTGTGCGACGTAGTTCTTGGCACCGAAGAAACCGGTGCTTTAAAACCTTCAGCACAGCCTTTCAAAAAAATGGCCGAACTTCTTAATGTGCCGGAATCAGAAATTCTTTATGTTGGCAACAGTCACAAATATGACGTTGTGGGCTCAAAGAATGCCGGCATGAAAGCCGCCTGGCTGGTCCAGCCGGAAAAAGGCATTTTGGGAGTAAAATCCAAAATCGCCGACATAACCTTCTGGAAGTACAGCCAGCTCAGACAAATACTGCTGGGAAACAAAGAAACAAAAAAATAACTCAAAGTAAAATTGTGGGTGGGGATTAAAAATGGGTATGGAAATCGCAATCGCAGCTCTTCTTTCTGTTACTATTTCACTGGGAATTTCAATTTATGTTTACAAGCTTATCAAGGACAATAACTCCTGGGATAAAGTCCGAAAATACGCGGATAAGCGTACGGGAGACCTTGAAAACATCTACCGGCAGATTGAAGACAAATTCAAGCTTTTAATTTCTGAATTCAATTCACACCATTCTCAGGCCAGCGTTGCCCTCAAAATGCTCAAGGCCCAGAATGAGGAATTTGCAGGAAAGCTTAAAACCTTTGAGACCAGCATCAGCGCCGTAAAGAAAATCGAAGCAGAAATCGACAATTATTCCCGTCTTCTTAACGATTTGAACGATATGACAGGCAAGGTTGAAGAAAACCTCCTGCGCATCCAGAAGGAAAGCGTAATTGTAGATAAGATTTCTGACCGTCTTAATAAACAGGATCAGATTGTAAGCGGCATTGAGCACAAAATTCCAGAACTTTCTGAAAGCTTTTCAAAGCTCAACGGCGAACAGCTTAAGGCCATCGGAACAACCCTGCTTGAGCAGTATAAAAATCAAGCCGCAAACCTTGGTCAGGAAATCAAAATCACAAAGGATCAGGCAGAAGAGCTTCTTTCAGAACTCAAAAGCAATATACAGAATGCCTATGATGATGCAGTTTCCCGCGCTAAAAATCTTGAAGACACAGCCTTTGCAAACCTCAAATCACAGGCTCAGGACAGGGCTGAAGAATACCTTAAGGAAATGCAGAAGCGCATGAGCGAGCTTGAAGCAGACCTTACAAGTCAGGTTTCTTCTTTGAACTCAAACATCAATTCTCAGACAGGCGACATTCAGACAAGCCTTGAAAATCAGACAAAACTGGCACAGGACAATATTCTCAGGCAGTTTGCAGACCTCACTCAGCTTTTGAACGCAAAGACAAGTGAGCTTTCTGCAAGCTTTGATGAAAAATCTGCAGCCGCAACACAAAAATACAAGGAAGACGAGGCTAAGCTTGTAGGTCAGGTTAAGACAAACCTTACTTCAATCAATGAAAAATTCAACACAAACCTTACAACCCTCACAAATACCTACCAGGGAAAAATCCAGCAGATTCAGGACAAATACACAAAGCTGCTGGAAAGTGTTACTGCAAAGAACGATACGGTTTTTGCAAAGCTGCAGGAAAAACTGGAATCTGACAACACCCGCTTTAATCAGAAATACGATGAAGTTCTCAAAAACATTCAGTCAAAGAACGAAAACGACTTTACTTCCCTTACAAGCCGCTTTAAGTCAGATTATGAAAAGCTGGTAAGCGAATATTCAAATACTTTTGACCGCGTAACAGCCGTAAACACAAAGAAAATCAGCGATTTCAACCAGACCTTTGAAGAAGAACATGCAAAGCTTCTCGAAAAGTTCAACACAATGCTTTCTGACTTTGAAGCAGGTCACACACAAAAGCTTAATGAGCTTGCCCAGGAAGACATGAACAAAATTGAAGTTTTCGGTGCAAAGAGCGCAGAAAAAATGCAGGAAGCAACTTCGCTCTGGACAACAAAGCTTTCAAGTTTTGAAACTGAATTTAACTCCCGCCTCGGCGAGCTTGGAGACATTCAGCAGAAATATCAGTCTCAGATTGCAGAAATCCGCAATGAGCTGGACTCAAAAATTCAGGAATGCACAGACCGCACTGCCCAGTTCAAGGACGAGGTTTACGACCTTCAGACTTCCCTTACCCAGACCCTGGACACAGTTTCCCAGCAGACAACAGATTCTATCGAAAAAGCAGAATCTTCACTGCGCGAAATCAAACGTCAGTGTGACGATGCCGCTTCAAGAACAGAAAACCTTCAGCCTGAAATCGAAGGTAAAATCAAAAAGGTTTACGACAGCATAGAAAATATTGAAAACGAAACCCGCGACCGCCTCAACGACCTTTCACAGAAGGTTTCTGATTCAATCCGCAAGGCCCTGGAACAGAACGAAGCAAAGCATATGAATATTCTGGAACAGGCAGACGAGCAGCTGGTAGCCTACAAAAAGGACATCGACTACAAGCTTTCAAAGATTCAGTTCTCTCAGGGCGATATTGATTCCCTCGAAAAGAGCCTCAAATCAGCAATGGAAGAAGTACAGGCAAAGGTTCTGCGTGACTTTGAAAACTTCACAGTCTTGCAGAAGGAAAAGCACGACTCCTTTGCGAAGACAATTCAGGATGATTCAGACGCTGTAGAAGCAAAGCTTTCAGAAATCAACCGCAGTCTTGATGATTTGAAGGAAACAGCAAACGGAAAGATGAGCATCAAGCTTCAGGAATTCGAAGATGCATTCAATAAGAATCTTTCGACTAAAAATGATCAGATTGATTCAGAAATCGCTGACTGGAAGCATGACTTCGATACAAAGCTCACAAATCTTACCAACACTTACGAGGATTCAAGAAAAGCTCTGGAGGTTCAGTATCTTGATAACCTCAAGTCTGAAATTGCCGCAATTCAGGAAAGAACTTCAAGCCAGTACGAAAAGCTCAACGATTCAATCGACACAGCTAAGGATAAGGCACAGAATGCAATTGATGAAGTTCAGCGCCAGATTGCCTCATTCAAAAATGAAGCTACATCCACAATCAATACAATCAGCCAGAATACTCAGGCAGATTACAAGCGCGAAATAGAACGCAATGTTTCTGCAATCAGCTCGGCCCTGGAAAAGACTCAGAACGAGCTTATGCAGGATTTGAAAAGCTTTGAAGAAACAGTTCAGTCACGCCAGCAGACAGGTTCTTCTACAATTGACGCAGCCCTTTCGGAATTCAACACCTGGAAACAGCAGATTCGCAGTCAGTTTGATGAATCAAATGCCGTTTACGAAGAGGAAATTAAAAACTTCCAGAACCAGACAAAAGACAAGCTTGAAAGCATGGGTCAGAACCTTCTGCAGAACATCAAGTCTTACGAGGAGAGCGCAAAACAGCAGCACGAAGTTCTTAAGGCTCAGATTGAAGAACTGCAGCAGAAAACAGAAAAATCAGTTACAGAGTATGAAAACCGTTCTGCCCAGATTATCAAGCAGCTCAACCAGATGTATGAAGAAATGATGACAACAACTGAAGCCCGGGTTAAGGCTCAGAACGATGATGCAACTTCAAAAATCGAAATTCTCAAGCAGGAAATTCAGAATGCCGCCGAAACTAACCGCAGCAACCAGTCAAAGATGATTATGAAGATGCAGGACGATGCTAACACCCTGCAGACTCACTTCAGCGAAATTGCAAAAGAAGTTCAGAATGTACGCGCTAATTTCCAGGAATTTGAAAAAGCCGAGCAGATGAAAAATCAGCTTAAAGAAAGCCTGCAGACCCTTAAGGACGATTTTTCTAAGCTGGAATCCTTTGAAGCAAGCGCAAATCAGTTCAACTCTCAGTATAATTCAATTCTCAAAATGAACGATGACCTTTCAAATCAGATTGCGATTTTCGAAAGCCAGAAATCTAAGATTGAAAATCTTGCTCAGGCCTTCAGCAACGTAAATCAGATGGCAGATGCCGTAGACAGCCACGTTCATTCTTTGAATAACACAAAAGACGAGCTGCAGACTATGGAAGTTACAGTCCGCAATTACAACGAAAAGCTTCAGAATCTTACAGAACAGTACGAAAAGCTTGACCGCAAGGACGAAGTTCTTACAAGAATTGCAAAAGATGTTGATACATCATTCAACCGCCTTAAGGAAATTGAAGACAGACTGCGCGATGCAAACCGCCAGATTGTATCCCTTCCAAATGAAATCAAGGAAGTTCAGTCGAACGTTGACAGAATCCTGCAGAACGGCCCTAGAATTACAAATGCAGTGGGACAGCTGGAAAAGCTTGATGATCTGATTACAAAAACAAATGAGCAGATTGAAAGCATCAAGAGTACAAAGGGCGGACTTGATAAGGCTGTAATGAACATCAACACTATCAACCGCGAAATGGATAATAAATTCAATACCCTTCGCCAGATTACAGAAAATCAGGTAAAACAGGAGCCTTCAAAAAGCTCAGGCGGCATTGCACCAGCAAAGAAGGATACTGTACGCCAGCTTAAACGTCAGGGCTGGGGAATTGCAGAAATTGCAAAACGCGTAAACCTCACAGAAAACGAGGTCGATTTGATTTTACAGATGCCTGATTTGTAATTTCCGGGGGATTTATGCTTAGAGTTGGACTTGGATACGATTTGCACAGATTAATAGAAGGAAGAAAGCTTTTGCTGGGAGGAATTGAACTGCCTTTTGAAAAGGGCGAGGACGGACATTCCGACGGCGACGTGCTTTTTCATGCTGTTACAGATGCAGTTCTTGGAGCGTCCGGACTTGGAGACATTGGTTCCTTTTTCCCTCCGGAAGAAGCAAAATGGAAAAACGCAGATTCAGCTGAGCTTTTACGCACGGTAATGAAAGAAGTTTATGCTAAAGGCTGGAAAATCGAAAACCTTGACTGTGTAATCAAGCTTGAAAAACCAAAATTCATCCCTTTCCGTCAGTCTGTGATTGAAAACATTGCCAGAGTTCTTGAAATCCAGCCTGACCAGGTTTTTGTAAAGGCTAAAACCGGGGAAAAACTCCCCCCGGTAGGTAGCTGCGAAGCCGTTGAAGCTTTTGTAACTTGTCTTCTGTCAAAATAGTTTTATACTATTAGATTGAAGATTTGTTATAGGAGACATTTATGAAAAATGCAATTCACACCGCAGTTATCTGCCTTACAGTTCTGATTGCAAGTACGATTCTTGCAGCTGGGCTGGGCAATGTTATCAAAGAAAAACGAACTGTGTCAGTCAGAGGACTGGCTGAGCGGGAAGTTGCCGCCGACATGGCCGTCTGGAAGCTTTCCTTTTCTCTTGGCGCAAACACACTGCCGGAATTACAGAAAAAAATCATTTCACAGACAGAGGTTGTAACAGACTTCTTAAAATCTTACGGACTTTCTGACCAGGATTATGCCGTTCAGGCTCCCGAAATTACCGATACTTCTGTTGAGCTTTACATCGATAAATCCCGCCAGACCTTTGTTTACGTTGCAAAACAGGCAGTTCTTGTCCGCTCGGGAAAAGTTGATGCGGTAAAGCTTGCAAGCTCAAAAACAGTCGAGCTTGTGGGAAAGGGCATTTCTGTAAATTCTGATTATGATTCAAAGGTCAAATATGATTTTAACGGGCTCAATCAGATTAAGCCTGAAATGATTGCCCTTGCCACCCGGAATGCGCGGGAAGCCGCCGAACAGTTTGCCCGGGACAGCCACAGCAAGGTAGGAAAAATCCAGTCCGCAAGCCAGGGGCTCTTTTCTATAGAAGACGCCGCACCGGGCCTTGAAGAGTTAAAAAATGTAAGGGTTGTTACGACCGTTGTTTACAGTCTGGCAGATTAGAGCTTTAAAAAATCAAGGTCTTTGGGGAAGGTGATTTTAATATTTTTAATGTCACCTTCATAAACCTTTACCTTACCGCAGAATTCGCCCCAGATTTCAGTATCATCAGTGAATTCTTTTTTTATGCCTTCAGCCGCAAGCTGGTCCACCTGCAGGGCCGCTTTTTTGTGAGCCTGCAGAAGTTTTTCAAAATTAAAGTTCTGGGGAGTCTGAACGGCAGCCAGTCTGCTTCTTACAAGGTGACGGACAATCATCCCATTTTCATCAATTTCTTTCTGAGTGTCGGTAGGAGTAAGGCCGGGAACGCTGGCTCCATTTTCCAGGGCAGTTTTAAGACCATCAATGATGATTTTTTCCGTAACAAAAGGGCGGGCCCCGTCGTGAATCATAACGATATCAGGACTGCATCCATGAGACTCAACTGCAAGAAGTCCCTTAAAAACCGATTCCTGGCGGCTTTTTCCACCTGCAACAAAGGTAAACCCGTCATAAGCGCAGGATTTAAGGGCTTCTTTTGTTTCATCTTCCGAACCTGGCCGGCAGGTAATTATAAAATCTGTTATTTGATAATTTGGGGAAAGGGCATTTAAAAACGCACCGGCACAGCTTGAAATAACTGTGCCATTGCCAAGAGGAAGAAATTCTTTTTTTACCGCAGTGCCCATCCTTGTAGAAGAGCCAGCCGCGGTAATTATGACTGCAACTTTTGGATTACTCAAAGTCTGAATCGTCGTCGTCAAAATCGTCTTCAGCTTCCATTGAGTCAGATGATTTTGAATCTTCTCCGTCATCATCCTCATCGGAATCTTTATCTTTTCCAGAACCGTCCAGATCATTCATCAAATCATCATCTTCATCATCATCGATAAGGACAGCGTGCTTAATCTTTGGAGCAGCTCCAGGCGGTTCAAGCTTTGTATGGATTTCATCACTGATTTCTTTTTCTGTTTTTCCCAGTGCAAGAGAAATTTCATCTTCAAGAAGCTTCTTTGCTGAATCATAAAGTTTGCGCTCAAGAATCGGAAGCTCTTTTACTTTACTGCGGTTATAAAGACAGCGGACAATAGTTGCTATATCTTTTACAGTTCCTTTTTTGAGCAAATCAAGGTTCATCTGGTAGCGGAGTTTCCAGTCAGAAGTAATCGGTTCAAAATCCTCAGAAAGAAGATTGAGTGCCTGCTGGGCTTCTTCTGCTGTAACAATCTGGCGGATTCCCAGATCATCTGCTTTTTCTACAGGCACCATAACAATCATATCTGATGCTTCAATATAAATCTTGTAGTAAAGCATTGTTTTGTCTTTGAATGTTTTTTCAAAGATTTCAGTAATCTTTCCTACACCCTGACTAGGATAAACGACCTTCTGGTCTACACTGAATTTTGTTTCCATAAGTTCTACTATTATATCACAATTTTTGGAAAAAATAAATACTAATTACTCCGTTTTGTAAAACCAGAGTCCCGCATAATTTTTTCCGTTTTTAGAACCAAAGACTGTTACCTGCTCAGAATCTGACGGAATCTCAGTTTCCAGAAAATAAATACCGCTTCCCCCGTCTTTACTGAAAGGCATGAGACTTCCCCCTGTTGAAAGGGCAATTCCCACATAATCCTTTGATTCTACCTCAAATCTCTGCCTGCTGCCCTTTTGCAGAACTCCGGCAACCGGTCCTATTAAATGAGTATTTGTCGTTTCCATGTAAGAGCGGTATTCAGACGGAAAGCGGAGCCAGCCTTCCCCAAATCCATTATAGCCTTCAGAAGAAATCAAATCAAAATAGAGGACATTTTCGGAATAGGCAGTATCCTTAAGCAAAAGCCTGATAACCTTTACCGCATCATTATTGCGGACTGTCGCAAAAAGATTTTCCTTCACATACCAGCGCCTGTTTTCATCAACCTTAAAATAATAGTCGGTAAAATGGTCAAATTCCACCTGCGTGATTTTCTTTTCGGAAAGCAGCTTCTTTGCCTGAGGAAGAAGGTTTCTTTCAAAATCCCCTTCAGAAAAAGTGCGGGGCACAGAAAATTCTGCCCGGTTTCTGGCGGCAATAAAACAGCGGTACTTTCCAGCTGTCGGAATGTCTGCGTCCAGGGCAATGCGGCTTCCCATACGGTCAACCCAGACTGCATTCCCGATTACGCTTCCGCTGGTCATATCAGAAATATAGGCCGAAACAGCCACCCCCTGCTTAGTCAGCTTAAAATCAAAATTACGGGCAGCTGAAAGCTCGTTTGTGTAAGCCGGCGCCTCCTTCCCCAGCGCAAGGCCGTATTCAAAAAAAATCCCCGGAATATAAGGCTCCCTTACAAAGTCCTCCCGGCTTTTAGGCACAGTAAGGTACTGGTATTCTTCCTTTTGGGGCAGGTGGGAAAACGAAAACTGGGAAGGTGTCCGGTTAAGCCACTCGGTAGAATATTTTTTAATAAAAGTCTTGTAATCCACGTAGCCCGCATCCCAGGTCACATCAATCAGCTGCCACTTTGCGTTCATGCGGACGGCGTTCCAGGCGTGGTCAGGCCCATTTCCCAGTTCGCCGCTATAACCAAAGCCCTTGGAGTAACCTTCAATTCCGATTGCTTCAATACCAGCCAGACTGCACATCTGGGTCATAAGGTTTGTATAACCCGAACAGAGAGCCTTTCTCTTTTTCAAAACCGATTCATAATCCTGTCGGGAAGGCTTTCCCGAAAAATACATATCAACGTCGTAGGCAATATTGTCGCAGATCCAGTCATGAATCGCCTTTACAGAGCCGCTGACGCTGGAGCCACTTGTAAGATGCTTTACAACAAGAGGCAGGCCTTCCTTTGGATTTTCAAAGACAAGCCGGCTTGTTTCAGGGGGAAGGCTACGAACCTTTGCTTCCATCGTAGCGGCATAAATTTGGGCTGTAAGAAGGGTTAAAAACAAAAGGGATATAATTTTCTTCATCAAAAAAATTATACCCCAGGAATAATCTAAAAACAAATTTCGGCTGTTATGCTTCTATGTGAGCGGCTCCCACCTTACGGATATTCATAAGATAAACGTTCTTTTCACCCACAAATTTTCCCATATATTTGATGTAGTCCTGAACACTTTCACTTGGAATGATTGCCATGATTACGCCTGCAAAACCGCCGCCATGAACACGGCAGACACCCTTTCCAATCTTATTGATAAACTGAGTAGTCAGCGCAAGGCAGAGGGAAATCTTCTGTTCTTCTGGATGAGCATTAACGTAACAGTTCTGCAAAAGCTCGAATGATGAACGGCCTGAAGCATCTATCAGCTTGAGAATCTTTTCACCGTCGTCTTTTGCGATTGCATCAGCCATCTGCTCTACCCGGTCAGTTTCATTAAAGAAGTGGAAGGCACGGAGCAGGGCGCGGTCGTTATTAAGCTTTCCAATCAGCTGGGGAGTTTTTTCCAAAAGCTTTTCTACGCTTGATTCACAGAGATTTTTTACGCCAAGCTCTTTTGCAACCTCGCGCATTTCACCTGGAACGCTTGAATATTCAGCGCTCAAATCTGCATGTCCTTTTCCTGTATTTACGATTACAATGTCATAGCCGTATTTTTTGAAATCCAGGTCGATTTTTTCATATTTAACGGTACCATTATTAAAGCTGTCTGCAAAATCAAGCTTGATTGCTCCGCCTGCCGCACAGGCCATCTGGTCCATAAGTCCCGAAGCCTTGCACCAGAAAACATTTTCTGCACTCTGTCCGATTTTTGCATAGTCTACAATGCTGAGTTTATTTTCATTGAAGAAATAATTGATTACAGAACATACCAGCATTTCAAAGGCAGCCGAAGAGCTTACACCCGCACTGGCAATTACAGTTGTCGAAGTATAAAGATTAAAGCCGCCTACCTTATGTCCGAATTTTTTGATTGCGCTTACCATTCCGGCAACAAGAGAAAGGCTGCCCTGGCATTTAGGTACGCTTTCTACATCGCTGATATTGAATTTTACAACCTCGTCAAAGCCTTGGCTCAGAATGTTGATTTCATCAGTCCCGTTAGGATAAGCCGCACCGATTGTATCGAGGGTAATGCTTCCCGCAATTACCTTTCCGCCGTTGTGGTCAGTGTGGTTTCCGATTACTTCAGTACGGCCGGGCGCAGTAAAAAATTCCATTTTGTCCGAGCCGAAAGATTTAGTAAAAAGTGAAGAAATATTTTCAAATCGAGCCTGCGCAGCCGCAGCCCCGTCCTTTCCATAGATATTTTCTAATGAAGTCATAGATGGTGTCATAACATCCTCTCTAAAATATAATCCTAAAAAATGCGGTAGTGGAGAAGGACTGGAAAGTCATTCTAAGGTTTGGGCGAGCCTGCGCTCCAAGCGGAGCTGCCCTTAGCCCTGACTTTTCAGGACTTCGCAACGGAAGCATTTTTTTGTCATTTAGTTTTATTATAAGTGGTATTTTGAATAATACTATGATAAAATTAGCAAATATCAGGTATTATTTTGAGAAATTATGCAGATTGAAACCAATTCCCTACAGAAAGAAACAAAAGCTCACGGAAATTACAGCTTCCCGGTTCTTGTAAGCTACGAGAGTCTGCGCAAGTATGAAGCCGGTTCCTTTATGTGGCACTGGCACCCGGAAATCGAGCTGACCCTGATTACTAAGGGGAAAATGAAGTATAAAATCAATAATGAGGAATTTGTTTTAAAGGAAGGGAATGCAATTTTCTGTAACGCCGGACTTATGCATTCCGGCAGCATGATAGAAAACCAAAACTGTGATTATATTCCTGTCACCTTTGATCCAAAAGTCATTTACGGCTTTGAAAACAGCATAATTTACACAAAATACGTAAAACCTGTAATTCAGGATTTTTATTTTCCATATATCATCTTTGACGGAAGCGAGGACTGGCACGAAGAAGTAATTACGGTTATAAAAGAGCTGATTAAAACTTCCGAAAGTCAGGATGAAGAAAAGGAGCTTGAAATCATTATCTGCCTGCAGCAATTCTGGAAGCTGATTTTTGCCCACCGTAAAAACATTCCCCAGCCTGCTTTGGAAAGCAACGTCGATTTTGAAAGGCTGCGCTCAATCATCACTTACATCGAGCTCAATTACGAAAATAAAATCACCCTGGATGACATTTCCTCAAAAATCAACCTCTGCAAGGAAGAATGCTGCCGCCTTTTCAAGCGCAGTATGAACACCAGCATTTTTGACTACATCATCCAGTTCCGTATAGAAAAAAGCGCAAAGCTGCTCAAAGAAACCGACAAATCCGTAACAGAAATCGCCCAGACCGTAGGCTTCAACGATGCCAATCACTTTGCCAAGCTTTTCAAACGCGAAAAAGGCGTAAGTCCGCGGGAATTCCGGGGTAAGTAAAAGAAATCATCCGGTAAGGGTGATTAAAACTAGCGCACTTCGCTGAATGTCCTTATCACATCAGCGCCGCCCGCAAAGGTTCCGATTGAACTTCCCAAGGACGAAAGTATAAATACCAGAAGCACGCGAAGAATGCGGTTTTTGTACCAGCCCTTTACATGCTGCACATCATCACTCAAAGCTTCCATGTCAGCAACCCGGGGCTTACAGACAAGAGCCTGAACAATGCCGCTGACAAAGCCAACACCGATGAAGGGGCACAGGGATGTAAAAGGTGCCGCAATAAAGGAAATTATAATCGTAAGGGGGTGTGCAAGAGCCAGCAGGGAAAGCACAGCGCTTGGAATTCCGTTCCACAAAATCCATGTCGAAAGCATCGCTGTTCCCGCCTTACGGCCGCCATATACAAAACCAGCCGCAATAAAACCGATTATAATAAGGGGAATCAGCCAGCCCACAAGCTTTGCAAGGGATTTTTTTACCGGCACTTCGCTGATCTGACTGACATCGCTGTTTTCTGCCCCGGAAGCAAGCTGATTAAGATGAGCTTCTACACCGCTCAGATGTCCCGCGCCAAGAACCGCAAGAATGTTATTTCCCTGTGATTCCCAGATTTTTGAAGCAAGGTATTTATCACGCTCGTCGATTAAAACTTCCTTTATTACAGGCATTTCTTTGGAAAGCTCTGTCATCATGCTGTCCATTTCGTTTTTTTCTTTGAGCGCTTCAATTTCTGATTCATCAACTTCTTCCTTAGAAAAGGAGCCGGCAAGAAGTGATGCTAAAAGAGTCATTTTTCCAAAAAAGCTGTTTTTTGCCCAGGCCCGGCGAAGTGTTACCTGAACGGGACGGTCAACAAGACTTGTAGGAATCCCCATTTCGCCGGCCACCCGGATTGCCGCAAGCATTTCATCTCCTGGTTTTACGCCGACATTCTGCCCCATCTTTTTCTGAAAGCTTGCCAGCATGAGGTTAGCAAGCACAAGAAAAACCTTTCCCTCGCGGATAACCTTAATTATATCAAGCTCGCTGAATTTCTTTCCGTTCTGAATTGAATCTGCTCGTTTTTCATCAAGCTCTACGGCAACGCAGTCCGGCTTAATTTCGCGGATTGCATTTTCAACTTCTTCTATACTCTGTGCACTTACGTGAGCGGTTCCCACCAGTGTAATTTTTCTGCCGCCCAGCTCCAAAACCTTTTGTGTCTGACTCATCTGTAAAAAACTCCCTGCTTATTCTTTCTTTTCTGCTGCCGCTTTCATTGCCCACTCGGCAATTCTGTATTCAAAGAACATAGGAGCCTGCATTGCAGTTACTTTGGCATACCAGTCCAAAGCCCCGCTGTCTCCGCCCATAACCTCGGCAAAAAGTCCCATATAGAACTGCATTTTGCCTTTTTTCTGGCTGTTTTCTTCCTTTTCAATCCTCTGAATCAGGGCATTTTCGGCATTGTGGTTAAAGCCATCGGAATAAAAGCGGGCCATCAGATAATCAAGGGAATCACGGTTCAGGGTTTTTAAAACCGGAATCAGGACATTTTTTGCATCCAGAGGCTTTTTCATCTTATAGAAGCAGGCCGCAATCATCAGCTTGTAAGAAAGGCTCTGGCTGTATTCATAGGCCTTGTTAAAATAGCTGATTGCATTCTGGTAGTTTCCGGCATGATATTCCAGAATTGCAGTTTCTTCGTAAGCATAAAAATACTTAGGATTTGTCTTGATTACCATGTGATAGTTTTCCAGCGCCTTGTCAAACATATCGCGCTCATCATAAATCCCTGCAAGATAAGCGTAGGCAAGGAAGTAAGTCGGATCAAGGGAAGCCGCCTTCTGCCAGGTAGCAGCGGCCGCATCAAATTTTCCCTGAGAACGAAGATAATTTCCCAGATCCATATAATAATCGTAATTTGAAGGTTCAAGAGAAATTGCCTTTTTTACAAGACTTTCAGCCCTCAGATAGTTCTGATCCTCCGCAGAAAGCTTTCCAAGATAGGCATAGGAAATTGCACTTTCAGGATTCTGTTCGATGATTTTTTCAAATGTACGCTTTGAGCTGTCAACGTCATTTAAATAGTAAGACATCTGTGCAAAGCCGAAGAGTGCATCTTCATTTTTTGAATCCCCCTTCAAGGCTTTAGCGTAACTTGTGCGGGCAAGCTTGTATTTTTTTGCAACCGCATAATCCTGGCCCTGCTGAATGTTCACCGAAGGATTATAAGGGTCAACTGCCAGAATACGCTGGGCTGTAGCCTGATAAGCCTTTCTGTCGCCTTTTGCATGATTTGCCATCGAAATCAACTCAAGAGCTTCTATATTCTTATCATTTTTTTCCAGCACCGCTTCTGCATTTGAAATCACTTTATCATACTGGCCGTCCGAAAAATAAAGGGCACACAAAAGTGTTTTAAGCTCCGGGTCTTTTTCAAGGACATCAGGACTTTTTTCGCAAAGGGCGATTGCTCCCTTAAGATTATTTGCGTTCAGCTCCTTCTGAAGCCGGTTTGCAAAGACCACGCTTGCTGACTGTTTTTTATTATCAGATGCAGTTTTTACAAAATCAACGCTACCGGAAACACTCTCTTTAACCTCTGTAGTAGACGCACTTGCGGCACAGCAAATAAGAAATAAAGCCGCAAAAGCACCAATCTTCGTCTTTTTCATATATACCTCTCGATTGAAAAATAATCCGCCATTAGCTAAACTGTAAGAACCATGCAGATTCGTGTTATCAGAAAAGCTTTAGGAATGCTAATAGCCGATTTCGTTATAATCATCGGCATATTTGTCCTTCAATTTAGGACAGACTCTAGCATACTGAAAAAAATCAGAAATCTCCATATAACTATGGAAAAATCCGAAGAAGAAAATCCGGAATATCCTTTGAAAAATAAATTTCAGATTTCGTATAACGGACTCATTCTTTATATGGACGACCAGAATCCTGTCTATTACACAAAGCGGGGAATCAATCATAAAGAAAACCTGCGCCTGCTGGACTGGTCTTCTGATGACGACAGCTGCACCTTCCATTTTTCAGACAAGATAAACCTTACTGTCGGTCTTTCATCCGACGAAGATAATCCTTCCTTCTACGCTGAATCAATTCTGCCGGATGACGTGGCAATGCTTTTCATTCCTTTTAAATTCAGCTCTTACATGAAAATTCTTGAAGAAGGAAACCGCACCCTGCTTTCCGGCAAAAGACTTCAGTGGGAACTCAACAGCCCCTCTGTCGTAGAAAATACCCTTGCAGTTTCAAGAAAATCGCCAAAGCTCACCTACCTGATTCACAAGGAAACTACAAAATTCTCATTTGATAATCTTTCTGAAATCGCCCTTGCAAGCCCTACCCTCTTCCAGGAAACAAGAAACAACGTTAAGAACAATCTTATTGCCCAGTTCAAGGCAAACACCCAGGAAACAAACCTTACAGAACAGATTGCCATTTCTTACGTTGCAGCTCAGACTTCAAACGGAAATTACAACACGGCAATTGAAGAAGTACCTCAGACAATCAAAAAGAGCAAGACAAGAACCTATCTTTCTGCACCATATTTTAATAATCTTGCAGAAATGGACGGAATTCTTGAAACCTACATTGCAAACACCGACCTTCAGATTTCAAAGGCCGCATCTTCCGGTTCACTTGATATTTTCACAATCAGAAATATTGCAAACTTCATGTATGTAAGCAAAAATCAGAATTTAATTGAAACGATTCTTGCCCGCACAGCTGCAGCTGATTTATCTGCTGTTCCTCTTTCTCATGCCAGCGGAATCATTCAGACTTATGTTGACCTTTACAGGCTCAAGCCTGATTTTGCGGCAATCCTCAAGCCTGCAATCGAAAATGCCATTTCCCGCATTTGTGATGCATGTACTTTTGCAAACGACACTCTGACAATTTCTGAAAACGGAAACTTTATTTCTGTAAGTCAGGCCGCAGAAATCGGTATTGCCCTCGCAAGATACGGACAAATCAGCGAAAATCCGGTTTATGAAAAGGGCGGCTACATTGTTTTGAATTCATATCTTGCCGGCAGCAATTCCTTTGATTTGAGAACCCTTGCAAATCTTTACCCTCTTCTCTTCTATGATAATCCAAATTATCCTCACTTTGAAAAGATTCATGATGAAAACGGCCTTATTACCTGGGCATGGACTTGTACAAGCAACATTGAATACAAGGATGATTCCGCAACTTCAACTACAATCAGCATTCCTTTCCCAATGGGAAGCACACACTATGTAATTCTCAAGGGAATTAAGAAATTTACTTCTATATATATTTATGACATTGCATTCCGAACTGACTCACGCTTCGAAAGCTATAACTCTTCGGGATATATTTACAAGCCGGAAAGTATGACCCTGCTTCTTAAATCACGTCATAAAGAAGATGTTGAAGATGTACGCTTTGATTATACTGTAAAAAAGGTTGAACCCCGCCCGGAAATAATTGATATTTCACCGGAAGCAGCCGCCGCTGAAAACACAGAAAGCCCGGCAGCCTCTGAAGAGGAAAGCAGCGCTGATTCCACAGTAAAAGTTGAAGAATAGCCGGTAAATCTATCAATAAATGCGAAATTTTCAACGTTCTTCAAATATCTTCTTGTAATAATCTTTCTTTTCCTTTATAGTGAAACTCCGCTGCCGGACGGCTATTGGCCGCATACTAAGGGGGCAGCGCGAAAGCGTGGTTATTTTGTTTCAGAGAGTTCATAAATGACTTTGCTTTCGATTGGATAAGGGATAAAAATCCCGGAAAACAGAGGTATTTATGAAAATCGAAGAAATGAATGAAGCCGCTATGGCTTCTGATGAAGTTGTATTGTCTTCTCAGGATTTTGCAGAAAATCAGACAGAAGAAATTGATGAAAACGACGGCGAAGCTGAAGAAGAAGATTCATCAGATGAAGTAAGCTTTGCAGACCTTGGCCTTGACGAAGACACTCTTAAAGCCGTAGAAAAAAAAGGATTTAAAGTTCCTTCTCCAATTCAGGTGCTGGCAATTCCCCGCCTATTGAACGGTGATACAAATCTTATTGCCCGTGCCCGCACAGGTACCGGTAAAACTGCCGCCTTCGGTCTTCCAATCATTCAGTCAATTAAAGAAAAATCAGATAAGGTTCAGGCACTTATTCTTGAACCAACCCGCGAGCTTGCAATTCAGACCTGCGAAGAAATGCAGTCTTTTGCTTCAAAAAGCTTTCCCCGCACAACAGTTCTCTACGGCGGTGCAAGCTACGTTTCCCAGATCCGCGAGCTTAAAAAGGGCTGTGAAATTGTAGTTGGAACTCCCGGCCGAATCAAAGACCACCTTGAACGCAAAACCCTGGACCTTTCAAAAATCAAATATTTTATTCTGGACGAAGGCGATGAAATGCTGGATATGGGCTTCATCGATGACATCCGCGAGATTTTCCAGCAGGCAAATCAGGATGCCCGCATTCTTTTGTTCAGTGCTACAATGCCGGCACCAATCCTCAAAATCGCCGCAGACTTTATGGGCGAATATGA
>ODAI014350391.1_pt1 | contig 22245 bp, 20 predicted proteins | sample 1539321 | NCBI WGS metagenome assembly ODAI01 (sample SAMN02144231, study PRJEB22623) | gut metagenome | biome: sheep rumen | host: Ovis aries | place: New Zealand | reverse complement strand
TGGTATCAATCCTTGAAAGCGTTGCAGGAAAAGACAAGGACGAAATAATCAGCTCATGGGACGGAGATACAAGAATAGCCGTACAGAATGCCATTGGCGGCCCCAGCAAAACAAAAAACAGTTTCATGAATAAAATAATAAAGTGGTGATATTATGAAAAAAGCATATGCGGTTATCGGTGCAAATTTCGGAGATGAGGGAAAAGGTCTTATGACAGACTATTTCTGCCGCACAAACGATAATCCGATAGACATAAGAATAAACGGAGGGGCGCAGGCAGGTCATACCGTCTGCACTTCCGAAGGCGAAAGACATATATTTTCTCATATAGGCGCAGGATATTTTGCAGGAGCAGACACATATCTTTCGGAATTTTTCATCGCTAACCCTATGCTTTTTGTAAAGGAAAAAAATATCCTCGGAGACCTCACACAGAAAATATTTACAGACAAAAGATGCCGTGTTACTCTACCCTGCGATATGCTTCTGAATCAGTTTGCGGAAAGGTTAAGGGACAATAATCGCCACGGAAGCTGCGGAACAGGTATATTTGAAACTGTAAAAAGATGTGAAAATCCGCAGAACCGCATACTTTACAGTGATATAACAGATATTCCTGAAAATGTTCTCATTCAGAAAATAAAATCTATAAACAGCGGATACTGCCTTGAACGTGCTGAACAGCTCGGTATCACAAGAGAAAATTCCCCTGAATTTTTTGAACTTCTCGAAAACGAAAACATCACAATAAACTATATCAGCGACCTTGAATATATGAAAAATATATGTATAACAGCCGATGAAAGCATTACAGAAAATTATGATACAGCCGTATTCGAGGGAGCGCAGGGACTTATGCTTGACAGGGACAGGGAAGATTATTTCCCCAATCTCACACCGACAAATACAGGAATGAAAAACGTCCGCAGTATACTCAACCGCCTTGAAAAGCGTGATACAGAGATATGCTACGTTACAAGGTCATATTTTACAAGACACGGCGCAGGAAGATTTGATACAGAATGTAAAGAAATCCGGAATAAATACAATCTGTATGACAAGACAAATGTCACAAATGAATTTCAAGGGAATTTCAGATATGGCTGGTTTGATTTGCCTGAGTTCATGCACTCTCTGAAAATTGACAGAAAATATGCACTGAAAGATAAAATATCAATAGCTGTAACTCATCTCGACATGACAGACGGAATGATAATATGCCCCACAGGAAAACTCATGCCCGAAGATATAGCATATATGGCAGGTACAGCAAAGCTATACAAGTCTTTCGGAGAAACTGCCGAAAATATAATTGAAAACGTGCCTGTATTCACAAGAAGTATGTAATATAATACAGATTAATAAAACAAAAAATCCTGACTGTATGTCAGGATTTTTTTATTAAAAGAAACCTCTTGCAAAAAGATTTATACTTTTATAGCTTACAGCGAGGTTAATATTCTGTCCTTTGTCGATACCTGCCGTACTTATCCCGATAAGCTGACCGTAAGTATTCAGCACAGCACCGCCTGAACTTCCGCTTGATATGGGAGCGGTAAACTGAATCATGTCCATATCCTTTATTTTTCGGAAACCCGAAATAATGCCGTCCGAAACGGAATTGAACAGACCGAGCGGACTGCCGATAGCGATAACTTTCTGACCCCTGACGAGTTCCTTTGACATTGAATATACTTTTATGGGGACAAGATTGCGCTGTATGCGTATGACAGCGAGGTCAGTGGAGTTATTGTATTTGATAATTTCATTTGTTAAGTAAGTTTTATCATCATTTTCGATTCTCACAGCAAAAACTCTGCCGTCCGTGAGAACATGACAGTTAGTGAGGATATAACCTTCCCTGCCAATCATTATTCCCGAACCCGAAGCGATAGGCTCACCGCTTGCATTTATAACCTGAATCATGACCACGGAAGCTGCGAGTGCAGCGAGTTCCTCATATGATTTTTCACGGATATTTTCCGAATTATTCACAGCAGGTGCAGATTTTCTTGCAGGGTGCTGAGGGACTATGATTTTAGGCGGATTATTGACAACAGGATTACTTACGACAGGAGGAGCGGCAAGAGCGGTGAAAGAATTTCTGTCATATTTTTTAAATTCGATATCCCCGAAATTTCCGACAGTAAAGGCACAGGAAAGATTTTTCAGCTTATCGGGAATATCCTCTTTTGTCTGCAGGAGAAGAACATCACAGCCAATCAGCGAAGCCATATACATAAACAGGTAATCCTGTTCCTTACAGATACCCGAAGCAATAATTTTTGTACAAAGTTTTTCGTTCCATTTTGAGATACATTCTTTAAGGAAAGTATCTGTTCTGTACCATAATTTTATTATATAATTTTTGAGCATGGTATCAGTAACGGAAGGTTTTATGAGTTTATACTGTCTGACGGCTTCATTTGTGGCATTTGCGAGTGTATTGCCGAATACAGGGTTATTGTTTTTATTTCTGAGTTCAATGGAAGAACTGATTTTCCATTTTTCATAAATCTGGGAATAATAAGCGGTATCTGAGGCAGTCATCTGGGAATCGAGGCTGGTTATTCTTATATAGACAAGTCTGCCGTTATTCATCTGCTGGGTCATTTTTCTGTCTATGCTTTCGATTTTTTCTTTCATACCCGAAGAAATGCCGAGGGAGCGTGCAAATATTACATCACGCTGACCGTTTCGCAGATTTCCCGAAAAATTAAGGAAGCTATCCTCAGAATTTATTTTCATGACATTAAGTCTGTACGAAATATAATTATTCACTCTACCACCTGTTTCTGAATTTTAAACAAGGGATTTTCCGAAGAAAATCCCCTGAATAAATTATTTATATCTTGCTGCGAAACTTTCAACGGATTTGTCAGTAGTACCCTGACCGATAGCATTGAATTTCCATTCGCCGTTATTGCGATAAACCTCTCCGAAAGCCATAGCAGTCTGACCCGAATAGTTATCAGTCAGATTATATATGCACATTTCGGTGTTTGTACTTGCGTCCACAATGCGGATAAAGGCATTCTGAATCATACCGAAATGTTGTTTTCGGCTTTCTGCGCTGTAAATATTTACGCCTATAACGATTCTGTCATACTGTGAGGGGACTTCATTAAGTTTAATGATAATCTGTTCATCGTCACCGCTGCCCGCACCTGTGAGGTTATCGCCCGTATGGATTACGGAATCCGAATAATGGTGTTTATTGGCAAAATAGACTATATCGGAAGTAGCGGCAAGTTTTCCGTTTGTGAGGAGGATAGCGAAGGCATCGCAGTCAATACTGCGTGATTTAAAGATACCACGTTTTGCCTCGTCCCAACCGAGACCGACAATTACTTCCGAAAGACCTGCCCTTTCTTTTGAAAGGCTGATTTTCTGACCTTTCTGCAAATTAAGAGACATATGATTTCACCTCTGAATTATTCAGCCTGCACGCCGTAGTGAGCGCAGAGTGCGCCGAGACCGCCCTGAAAACCGCTGCCGATAGCATTGAATTTCCATTCGCTGCCGTTTTTATAGAGTTCACCGACAACAACAGCAGTTTCAATAGAGAAGTCCTCACCGAGGTCATAGCGGATAAGTTCAGTACCTGTTGCCTCATCGACAATGCGGATATAGGCATTTGAAACCTGTCCGAAGTTCTGACCTCTTGCATCAGCGTCATAGATAGTAGTGGCAAAAGCAATTTTCTCGACATTTGCGGGTACAAGGCTGAGGTCAATTTTAATCTGTTCGTCATCACCGTCACCGTCGCCTGTAAGGTTATCACCGAGATGAATTACAGCACCGCTTGAATGTTTGAGGTTGCCGTAGAAAACGATTTCCTTTTCGGAAGCGCATTTACCGTCCGCACCTGTGAGGAAAGCGGTTGTGTCGAGGTCAAAAGCTGAACCTGTATCGAACTGGTTTATATCCCAGCCGAGACCAACGAGGATATTTTTAAGACCGGGGTTATCCTTTGTGAGGCTGATTTTCTGTCCTTTTGATAAATTGATAGGCATAATACATTTCTCCTTTTAATTATTTATTTTTATCGGGCATATGGTATTTCTGATTGAATTCCTGCTTGATGGCTTCAAGGCGTTTTTTCTCCTCGATACGCTGTTTGCTTGCATTTTCCTGAATAGCTTTGGTTTCGTCGATACCGTTTACGATAGTACGCCATGTAGTTTCAAGGGTTTCAATCTTGATAGAGCTGCCCGAAGCAAGTCTTGCTGCATTTTTGGACTGTTCAACAGTATTCTGTGCGTTCTTGATGAGCATTTCGTTAGTTTTCTGGTCGAGAGCTGAGAGAGCCTCAGCCTGAATTTTCTGACGTTTGAGCATCATAGCCTGAGCGAGAGCCTGTTTGAATACAGGCATAGTGATGATGAAGGCGGAATTTATTTTTCTGACGAGGTTCATATTAGTAAATTCCATAGTTTTAATCATGGGGATAGACTGCATAGCGACATTCTGAGCCACTCTCAAATCCTGAGTACGCTGTTCAAGGAGCTGAAGAGCCTGACGCATACTTTCGAGTTCAAACTGAATAGCAGTATCGCCTGTATTAGCCATTTCAGCCTCACGCTGGGTTATAGCCTCCTGAATCTGTTCGCAGCCCCATTCGCCTGCGAGGATATACTTGACGAGTTCGTGATAATACTCAACGTTTGCATCGAACATCTGGTCGAGGTTACGGTTAGCCTGTTTGATTTCGCTCTCATACTTTTTGAGTTCAACATAGATTTTGTCGATTTCCTCGCCCATTGTGTGATATTTAGCGAGAATCTTGTCGATTTTCTTTTTCATATTTCCGAAAATCTTTCCGAAAAGACCGGGGTCGTCCCTGATTTCGTCGATATCGAACTTATCCATAACCTTAGCGAGTTCATTGAGCATAGTGCTTGTAGCGGTAAGCTGGCTCATATCCATGCTGTTGAGGACGGTATCGGAAGCTCTTGAAATAGCCTCGGCTGTTTCCGCACCGAAAGTTACGATAGATTCCATATTGTCAATTTCAATCTGGCTTGTGAGTGCATCTACTTCGGGGGAATGGCTGAGAGTAGTTTCCATCTGCTGGGTATCAGCAACGATGTCATATTTCTGTGAAGCGGGTTCTTCAATTACTACTTCGGGGAGATTCTGTGAAGCGGTTGCGGTAGCTGTTTCGGTCTGAGTCTGACGGTTTGGTTTCTTGAAATCAATTCCCATTATCATGTACCTCTCTTAAATATTTTATTAAAGCTGCTCAGACGAGCTCCGAGCGAATGGGGATTAAGGTTGGGAATCCTCATATCGTACTTATACTCGCCTATCTGGTGTTCCTCGACATTATTGACGAGGAGGTGTTCTTCAAAGCACTGATAGCCTGTGGGAACAAAGAAAAGGATATCAAAGCCGACAAGGTTGAAGAACGAGAAATATATTGCATCTTGCGGAGAAAGAACAGATTCGCTTGTGACGATGTAGATAATTTTGGGATTTACCTTAGTGAAGTCGAAATTCTGTATCATCCGCAGTGATACCTTATCAAGGTTCAGAACGGTAGAAATAACATCATATTCCATTCCGTTGGTGAACATACCCTTTATGGGTTTCATATCTAAAAGGAGCTGTAATTTGTCGAGGATATAGTCCTGAACGGATTCACGCAGGAACTTATACGGATAGAGTTTATGCTCCTTTATTTTCTGTCTCTGGAGTTTTCCGTTCTGGATAAAACCTGTTGCGAAAGGCTTCATTGGGTTTGAATATCCTGCGGGAATCCTCGGAAGTCTTGTTATGAGTATGGTATTGTCGTCATTAATCAAACGTCTTATACTGTTCCAGTAGGCACTTACATCGCCGTTCTTGACACCTGAAATCTTGGCAAAAATGACAGGCATATTGACGGTATCACCTATGACATCGAAACTTGGTCTTAAAGTCATAGCCTTATCCCAGAGAATTTCTATTTCCTCATACATGGTATGCAGGATGATAGTATTTGCCTTGCTGTACTGTCTGTCACGGTACATACCCGTATCGGTATACATCATGGAATCGAGTTCACGTTCTGCATGATATGCGGCAGTACCCACGCTCATGACTGTATTTTCGTTCGGGAAATTTTCCATAACGAGAGAATCATCATAATTCTTGACGAACAGATTATCTGCGTCGAGAGTGCATATATTATTGAGATTGGGGTTGAGAAGCACCACATCAACGGGTAATTTTGAGAGGAAACGGCAGAACATGGCAGTATTCTCGTTCATCACGGGATTAAAGAGGATAAAGCAGGAAATTTCGGGGAACCTGTAATTTTTAAAGAGTTCATGATGATACCTGTTGAACCAGCACAGGAGGTATACAGCCTTTGTGGTAAGGCGGCTGAGGTTTGAATTTTCCCTGCGTGACTCATAAATCATGGTATCAATGAAAGATTTTCTGACAAGTTTTTGCAGTTCGTTGTCATTTATCCCTGAAAATTTGGAAGCGAAATCGAGGGTAAGCTGGTCATTTTTCTGATAATTTTTTCTTTCTATGCTGTTTATCTCGGTAGTATCAGGCGGAGGGAGTTCACCGCTGACGACAGTTATATGTCTGCCGCTGTTTTTTATTTCGGAATACAGTCTCAGGAGTTCATTGGGGTAAATGAGTTTATCCTCCGCACCGTTGACGAGGAAGAAGCAGTTATAGAAGAAACGGCTGTCATCTCCACGTTTTGTTACAGCGGTACGCATATCATCGAAAACTTTTCCCTTAATCCATGCATTTGTACACGGGGAGGAATCAGGGAGAGTGCCGTAAAGACGCTGGACGGTCATATTTTCCTGAATTTCGGCTCTTATCCTTTTGAGACTGAAATCCTGCGGAAAGGGTTTCATATCCGCCATAGTGAAATCAAAGGAATAGACAGAAGTCGGGTCTGCACTTTTATACTGATTATCGCCGTTATATTGAAGAAGCACGACATCGCACCCTGCACCTGCGAGCATATTGAGCAGGAGGAGTTCGTATGTAGTGACATAACCTTCATAGAGGATTTTAGGGAGCTGTTCCTCACCGAGTTTATTGACGATTCTTTCAAACTTATAGTAGAGCCAGCACATAAATTTAGTGTAGGCATTTTTGAGCATACTGTCGCTTTTGCCTTTATTTTTGAGGCTTACGAGGACATCGTATATGGAATTTGAAACATTTTCGCACTGTGACATACTCATACGGGGAAGCCACTTGTTTAATTTTGAATATATGAAATTCTTGTCGAGCATGAAATCGCTGCCGAGCATTTCATTAAAGTATTTCAGGTTGTTATTATCGGGGGGCTTGATATTTCCCTCAATGATTACGCCCGAAGCTCTTGCGGTTTCGTGGTATTTAAGGATAAAATCGTGAATCTGGCGGTTATATCCGTTTATACGGCAGAAATAAGCGCATCTTGATTTTCGCTTTCCAAGAGCCGTGAAATAATCATCGGTTTTTTCAATTTTTGCTATGTTAAGCATATTCAACACACACCTTACAATATTCTTACCGAAGCTGAAAAAGATTTTTCAGCGTATTGATGCTGTATGCAAAAAGAGTTCACAGCATATATTAATTATAGCATTTCCATAAAAAAATTACAAGTAAAAAAAAGCACAATAAGAAAAATCTTTTATTTTTTGTAGACATTTACAAAACGCAAATATATTACATAGTCAAAATACACAAAAATTTTTTTATGCTGAGGAGGTATTAATGAAAATACAGGCAAAAAGTTTCATATGCGAAGAAAATTCAGAAAAAGAATTTGATTTGACCGACAAAAAAACAAAGGAAAATGCAAAACAGCGGATATCATGCGAACTTTCAGAGATAATTTCGGAAATATTTTCTTCTGATATGCAGCTGTATAAAATATTTTTCAAACGTACTTGAAATAATAAATATTTTGTGCTATAATGTAATTCGCAGGAAATATATAATCAAAGGAGGGATAACTTGGGAGTCAATATACCTATGAGAACAAAAGGCGCACTGAATAAAAATACTCTCCTGAATGTGTACGGCACTAACAATTCAGCACTCATAAAGCCCCCGTTATCATCGGGAAATCTTACATCTCTCAACAGGATTACCTCAAACAATCAGCAAAACGGGTATAATCCGCAGAATCAGTATAATTCGCAAAATAATCAAAGTCGGCAGAATAATCGCAATCAGCAGAATAACAGCAATCAGCAGAATAACTATAATCAGCAAAATAACTACAATCAGCAAAATAATCGCAATCAGCAGAATAACTACAATCAGCAGAATAACTACAATCAGCAAAATAACTACAATCAGCAAAATAATCGCAATCAGCAGAATAACTACAATCAGCAGAATAACTACAATCAGCAGAATAACAGCAGTCAGCAAAATAATCGCAATCAGCAGAATAACTACAATCAGCAGAATAACTACAATCAGCAGAATAACAGCAGTCAGCAGAATAACAGCAGTCAGCAAAATAATCGCAATCAGCAGAATAACGCTCCGACACCGCCTAAAAAATCCGCACCCCACCGCAAAGGAAACGGCACTCCCGTTATGAAAGGTCAGAAAATAAATATCCCCGTGGATAAAATAAAAGTAGGTGTGGGCTGGAATATAAACGATGCAAGATGTCAGCTTGATTCCTCCGCCTTTATGCTTGGCGGAAACAATAAGGTTCTCAGTGAAGAATGGTTTATTTTCTACGGTCAGCCCGCAAGCCCTGAGGGAAGTGTCAAATACTACCTCTATGAAGATAACCCCTCTCTCAATGACGATGCCGAACTCGATATAGACCTCTCAAAAGTCAATCCGAATGTGCAGAAAATCGTCATATCGGTTACTATCTATGAAGCATTTGCCCAAAGACTTCATTTCGGAATGGTAAGCAATCTCTACGCAAATATAGTAAATGATACCAATAATCAGGAAATCGCAAGATTTGAACTTACGGAATGTTACCCCAATGTAACGGCTATGATTATAGGAGAACTGTACAGATATAAAGGAAACTGGAAATTCAATGCAGTAGGTTCGGGCTACAACAAGGACCTCGCAGGATTCTGCGGAATCTACGGAGTTGCTCTCGAATAAAGGAGAAATTATGGTAATATTTGAAACTTTAAACGAACTTTGTCTCAAAGTAACTGCAACAGGCGGTGATATGATTTTCACAAAAGCAGGTGCATTTATCGGAGGCGAAAATTACGGAGGAAAAAATTATAACTTCACAAAAGTGATGCTCGGTCCTCAGCAGGGATTCGGTCAGGCACTTCTCGGACATATAGCAAGACGTGTCACAGGTGAAAACCTCCCCCTTATGAAAGTCGATTTCAACGGCGAAAGCGTTACATATTATGCCAACAACCAGCAGCACGTCACTATATGTCAGCTTGAATACGGTGAAACTATATCCGTTGAAAGCGAAAATATCCTCGCATTTACACAGGACTGCAAATACAGCGTCAGATTTATGGCGCAGGGAGTTATCTCCCAGAAAGGTATAGCTACATCTACCCTCACAGGAGAGGGAAACAATGCACTTGTTGCTGTCCTCTCTGACGGAAACCCCATAGTCCTCAGCAATATGCAGAATTCCTCAACAATAATAGCCGACCCCGATGCGGCTGTATGCTGGATAGGCTCAGACCCCTCAATAAAAACGGATCTCAACTGGCGAAACCTCATAGGTCAGAGTTCAGGTGAATCATATATGTTTGAATGGTCGGGAAATCAGCCCGCAACGGTTATAATTCAGCCAATGGAAAGAATTTCGGGACTTGATGTTTCAATGGACGGAAGAAGCACAGGAAACAGACCTTCATCACAGAGAAGAAATTACTAAAAGGAGGTATCAGATGAATATAGCTGTCTACTTGATTTTAAGTTATTTTGTAGGCAATATAAATCCCGCATATATCATATCAAAAATAAACGGTTTTGATATACGCAAAAAAGGTACGGGAAATGCAGGAGCTTCAAATATCGCTGTTGAATTTGGCAAAACAGCAGGAGTGTTCACGGCACTTTTTGATATATTCAAAGCTTTCACAATCACAATAATAGCAACAAAAATATATCCCGATATCCATATTGCAGGAATAATGGCAGGCTGCGCCTGCATCATGGGGCATATATTCCCCGTGTTAATGGGATTCAAGGGCGGAAAGGGACTCGCAAGCCTTGGCGGAATGATACTTGCATACAATCCGCTGATATTTTTAATACTTATAACTATTGAACTTGTTACAATTGTATTCACAAATTATATATCACTGGTAGCACCGACAGGCTCAGTGCTTTTCACAATAACATATGCAGTCATCGACAGCGATATAAAAGGAATAATCATACTTTCAGTGCTGACCGTCATAGTTTTAATAAAACACATACCAAATTACAAAAGAATCGCCGCAGGTACGGAAAATAAAATAAGTATCCTGTGGAAGAAAGACAAAAAGTAAAAATAACCCGTTCGGAAATGAACGGGTTACTTTTTTTAACTCATGATTTTTATACAACTGTTGCCACTGTGGTCTTTTGTTACTGAAATCTGATGTTCTATACGGTTTTTGAGTTCTGAAACGTGGGAGATTATGCCGACAAGTCTTTCACCGTCAGAAAGGTCTGAAAGAGCCTTTACAGCCTGTTGGAGAGATTTTTCGTCAAGTGAGCCGAAGCCCTCGTCAACGAACATAGAATCTATATATACTCCTCCTGCATTGGACTGTATTTCTTCTGACAGAGCGAGTGCGAGGGCAAGCGAAGCCATAAATGATTCACCGCCTGAAAGTGACCTGACACTTCTCTGCGCTCCGCCCCAGAAATCATATATATCGAGTTCAAGACCGTCTTTTTTATTTCCGCCGCTTTTTTCGGTACTTCTCATAAGCATATACTGACCGTCCGTCATAATTCTTAGGCGAGTATTTGCTCTGCTGATGATGCTTTCGAGGAATTTGCCCTGAACATAGACTTCAAGCGAAATTTTTTCCTTGCCTGAAATATTGCCTGAAACGGCATCGCTGAGGGGCTTTATAATCTGGAAACGGTGATATATATTTTCTATATTTTTTCCTGACTGGGTGATATTTTTTTTCTGCTGGATATTATTGTCGATGCGTGATTTAAGCTTTTCCTTTTCGCCTGTGATTCTGGTTTTTTCCTGATTGAGGGAAGCGAGCCTTATATTTTCGGCTGAAACGTCAATTTTGGGACATTCTGCGATACTTTCTCTTATTTTTTTGAGTTCACCGTCAAGACGGCTGATTTCGTTCTTAGAGTCATTGAAATTCTTTTCTGAGCGTTCGATTGAAGTATTTATGCTGTCTATGCAGGATTTCAGACGGGTGATTTCCTGATTTGCCATAGATATATTTTCAAAGGGAAGGCTTTCTGATTTTCTGGCAAGTTCGGATTTCCTTTCGGAAATTCTGACGTTGTTGTTTTCGATATTCACGTTAAGTTTTGCGGAAATATCCTTTGAAGATGACAATTTCTGCTGAATCCGGGGGATAATTTTTTCAAGCTGTAATTTAGTCTGCTGATTTTGTTTTTCCTCTGAGATGAGTAATTTCAGACTGTCAGTCTGCTGGTCAGCTTTTTGCAGTTCGGAATTTATTTTTTCATCAGCCTGCTGAATATTGCAGTTGAGGAGTTCAGAGAGTTCATTTTCGAGGTTTTCCCTGAGATTATCGAGCTGACCGATAATATTCTGAACTTCGCTGAGTTTCTGCTGACGTTTTTTATCGCAGGTATCGAAATCGGCTTTAAGCTTTTTGACTTTATCCTCTGTAGGAATTTCCGAGGGAAGATGTGCAGGACACGGGTGAGAGAGCGAACCGCAGACGGGGCATTTTTCGCCGTCTCTGAGTTTTGCGGCGAGAATACCTGCCTGAGAAGCGAGAAAGAGGTCATTTGCCGTATTATACTTATCTCTTGCGACTATGCATACATTGTCAGTTTCTGAATATTCATTTTGCAGAGAGATTTTTTTCTCTGAGAGTTTATTGAATGAATCTGTTTTCTGAGAGAGTGCGATAAACTGTTCCTTTGATTTCTGCTGCTGGGAATACTTATTTTCATATTCCGCAAGACGAACGTCTGTATCTCTGAGAGATTCGAGGTTCCGGGACTTCTGATTCAGTTCGGATTCGAGTGCCTGAATATTTTCATCTTCTTTAATTTTCTGCTGTATGAGATTTTCCGTTTCAGAAGTGAGAATCTGTATATCTTTTCTTATATTTTCGATATCCTGATAAAGCGGAATGAGGCTGTTTATACTTGCGATTTTTTCCTGATACTGAGCAATCTGAGGTTTCTGAGCGAGAGCCTTGTCCATATCGTCTTTCAGATTGCTGAGTTTTGAATCAAGGATATTTTTCTGATTAAGTTTTTCCTGTTCTTCTTTTTTATCTGATTCAAGCTTCATGCCCTTGCTGATATTTGCGGTGCAGGCGGTAATTTTCTCGTCATTTTGTTTTTCCTGCTCCGCAGAGAGGTTATAATTATCATTGTCGCTGTTGATAATCTTATCGATTATTTGCAGGATTTCATTGATATTGTCGGGGGTTTCGGGAATTTCAAAGGATTCATCGGGAATCTGAATATTTTTTATAAGGTATTGAAATCTTTCAGTTTCCCTGTCATAGCTTTCCTTAACTTCCGTATATTTTTCCTTGATTCTGTCTTGCAGGACGCTGAATTTTTCGGTTCTGAAAATTTTTCTCATAAGGGTTCTTTTTTTGCTTGTATCCGCCATAAGAAATTCCCTGAAATCGCCCTGAGCAATCATGGCAACCTGTGAAAACTGTTCCTTGTCGAGTCCCATTATTTCATCTTCAACTGCCTTTTTAACGTCCGAAGTTTTTGAAATAACGGTATCACCGAAAGAGAGTTCAACGTATTCTTTTCTTTTGGTGAAGCCCTCGCCGTATTTTTTAGGGCGTTCATAGGCAGGTCTGCGTTCAATTGTATATTCCTTACCGCCATATGCAAAGATAAATTTTACATAAGTTTCCGTATCAAGGTCAGCGGACTGACAGCGGAGCATTTTAGTTTCCCTGTACTGACCGTTAGGCTCACCATAGAGGGCATAAGTTATTGCATCGAAAATAGTAGTTTTTCCTGCTCCCGTATCGCCTGTTATGAGATACAGACCATTTCCGCCAAGTTTTTCAAAATCAACGGTTTCTTTTCCTGCATACGGACCAAAAGCGGACATTTCAAGATAAAGCGGTTTCATATTTCATACCCCCATATTTCATCTATAATACTGTTTACAAGAGCGGACTGTTCCTGCGAGATTTCATTTCCGTCAACCAATTTATAGAAATCCGCAAAAAGTTCTTTCGGAGAATTATTGGAAAAGCTTGTTTCATGGTCAATGTCAATGACGGAATTTGTCCTTATATTGCTGTATGATATACTCATTACATTACAGAATCTTGTACGCAGTCTGTCAACAACATTAAGTATAGGTTCTTCATCTGTAAGCGTTATGCGGATATAGTCATCAGAACGGGGACTTGACATTATCTCCTCAAATTTTCCTTCAATTTCACGCATATCGAAAAGCGGTGAAAGTTTTTCGGTTTCGATTTTGAGAGGGGAATTTTTTTCGGATATTTCGACAAATGTTACAGATTTATCATGATTTGCTTCCGAGAACGAATATTTGAGCGGAGTACCGCAGTAGCGGATTTTCTGATTTCCCACATTCTGCGGACGGTGAATATGACCGAGGGCAACATAATCAAATTTTTCAAAAACTTCCGCATTTACATTTTCAAGGTTGCCTGCATATTCCGATTCAGACCTTAAAGCACCCGTAACGAACTGATGAGCAACAAGGATATTTCTTTTGTTTATGTCGGTATTCATCGAATTGACTGCAACTCTGAGGGCATCTGTATAGTTGTTTATCTGACTTTCACCGAAAAATTTTCTCACCTTTGTGGGATTGACAAAAGGCAGAAGCCAGAAACAAACTTCTCCGAAACTGTCATTCAGAATTACAGGCTTTATATTGCCGTCATACACAGGAGAAAGGTATATATTGCTTTTACGCATTATTTTGTTTCCGTAGGCTATGCGTTCAGGGGCATCATGATTTCCGCTTATCGCCATAACAGGGAAATTATTGTCCGCAAGTTCATTCAGGAAGCTGTCAAAGAGTGCGACAGCCTCAGCGGAGGGATTGGACCTGTCATATATATCACCTGCGATAACTATACAGTCAGGCTTTTTGTTTTCAGCGAGTGATACAATCTGAGAGAGTATATGCTTCTGGTCATGCATGAGTGAAAAGCCGTTCAGTACTTTACCGAGATGCAGGTCGGAAAGGTGCATTATTTTCATAAAATATCTCCTTTACAATATTGATATATGATATTTTAACATATTTTTGCAGAAAAGTAAACAGTTTTTATAGAAAACATATTTAATTTAATCCGAGGTGAACTATGAAAAAAGCAGCCGCATACATAAGAGTAAGCACAGATGAACAGACAGAATTTTCCCCGTCATCACAAATCAGGAAAATCCGTCTTTTTGCCGAAGAAAAAAATTATTGTCTGCCCGATGAATTTATATTCCGTGACGAGGGAATAAGCGGAAGAAATGCCGAAAACCGCCCTGAATTTATGCGTATGATTTCGACTGCAAAAGCAGTCCCCCGCCCTTTTGATGTTATAATAGTGTGGAAATTCTCACGCTTTGCCCGAAACCGTGAGGACAGTATAATTTATAAATCCATTCTGAGAAAACAGTGCGGAATTGATGTTATATCAGTATCCGAACAGCTTTCCGACGATAACAGCGCAGTTCTTATGGAGGCAATATATGAGGCAATGGACGAATTTTACAGCCTTAACCTTGCCGAAGAAGTGAAAAGAGGCATGAATGAAAAATTCATAAGCGGAGGGATAATATCACAGCCTCCCTTCGGGTACAGAGTAAACAACGGAATATTCTGTCCCGATGAAAACGCTGAAACAGTGCGGAAAATATTCTCTGATTTCATAAGCGGAGATTCCTACCGAAAAATAGCCGATAATCTTAATCTTTGCGGTATAAGGACATCACGGGGAAATTTTTTTGAAAGCCGAAACATTGAATATATAATTTCAAATCCCGTATATACGGGAAAACTCCGCCGAAGTACAGGCAAAAAAACACGTTTCCACGAAAATGCCGAAACAGTCCGTGGTATGCATAAACCGCTCATATCCGAGGAAATATTTGCAGAAGCACAGAAGCGCAGACAGATTATAAAAAATCTTTATCCGCCCTTTCAGAAGTCAAAACCTGCGGAATATATGCTCAGAGGGCTTGTCAGGTGTTCCGACTGCGGAGGAATTTTATGCCTGCAAAGGAAAAATCACAGCTTGCAGTGCCATAATTACGCAAAAGGGAAATGCATGATATCCCATTCTATAAAGCTTGAAAAAATAAATCAGATAATTTCAGAAAAAATATTGTCCGATATGGGAGACATCACTTTTGAAATAAATATACATCAGAAAAATATACAGCACAACAGTCCTGAATTTTTCCATAGCCTTGCCGAAAAGGAAAAGAAAAAATTAATCCGTATAAAATCAGCCTACGAAAACGGTATTGATACCATTGAAGAATACAGGGAAAACAAGGAAAAAATACTCCGCAGAATACAGTCCCTTGAAAAAAATCTCAGGGAAATAAATTCCGATATCACACTCCTCGAAAATAAAACCATAAAGACAAGTATTTCGGAAATTATAAAAGGAAATTACCCCGAACATATAAAAAATATTATCCTGCGGTGTTTTACCGACAGGATAATATTTGACAGACAAAATAACACAATTGAAATATATTACAAATCATATCCATAAGCCATAAGCACCTCCAAGCTGAGAGATGATTATTTTCGCAAGCTTGGGATTGGGATTTTTAATATTTACGGGGTACTGTAATTTTTTCTCATACTGCCACATAGATTATCTCCCCTCCCACGGAAACGGGTCATCAGTCCATGACCAGCGTTCATCATTCTGTAAAACTGTAATTGCGCCGTATTTTGAAGTATATTCATTCACAGCCCTTTCTCTTTTAGCTTTATACTGATTGAAAAGAGACAAAGCTCTGCGGCATTGAGGGTGGGTATCGAGGTAGAGATTTAATTCTTTAAGTGCGAAGTCATATTTTTTAATAACTGAGAGAAGCTGATTTTTTTCATTCATCTTTACAGTCCCCCTCAAACGGCAAATCAAGCTCGGGGAAAAGAGTACCTCTGTTCAGAGCCTTATCTGCGTCATACAATTCTCCCCACTGCTGAAACGGAACATAAGCCATAGCAAGAGGAGTTTTATTGGGAAAGCGAGGAATTTCGCTGTAATTTTCATTATTCATGGGCGGCTGATAGAAGTTGTTTTCACGCTCATGAGAAGAAAACTCATCAAAAAGATTAAGATTCATTATAATTCTCCTTTCGTGGATATCCGCACAAATCAAGCGGATAATACATATTATTCCGAAAGCGAGAATAATGTTAAAGATTTTTAATCTTTCATGCCGTTGTAAGCGACAGTTGCGGCTTCCTTATCCATATTGCAACCGAGGACATACAAGTCTGTATTTTCCGAAAGCTTGTCTGTAAGTTCGAGGGTTCTTTTGAGTTTCAGTCCGTCCGCAGGTCTGTAAATCTGCTGTATAAGCATAGTATAGACGCTGGTTTTATCGGCTTTTTTTATAATGTTTTCAGGATTTCTTTCGAGTATGCAGATAGCTTTTAGCGGTACTGAAATATTGTTGCCTATGCGGTGTTTGCCATTATAGGGAGTACCATAGGCAATGACCTGATTATCAGTTATTTTGAGGAGGGGCTTGTCATCGTTGACCATAACGGCACGTTCACCAAAAACTTCACGCCACAATTTAGTATGGGTAGATTTTCCCGTACCTGATTTAGCGGTAAAGAGGTATCCTTTGCCGTCAACAGCGATAACCGAGCCGTGGAAAAGTACGGTATCGAAATCTATCATTTTTTCGGCAATTTTGCGGTATACGGCGAGTTCTTCGAGATATCCCGCAGAATATTTCACAGGTTCTTTTCCCTCACAGATATTTTCGTTGTCTGACCTTTTCTGTTCATATTCTATATCTGCCTGAGAAGTTTTGATTGTAAAGTCAGCGTTTTCGTCTGATACATAGTCTTTGCAGTATTCGTGGACATCTGGATAGATTGAGATTACTTCAATAACCTTGTCTGCCATTTTATATTTTCCTGTCATAATAGACCTCCTTATAACTTTATACATCTGAATTATATCATTTTTCAAATATTATGTCAATAGACATTGTAATAATATTTGAATTTTTTTAGTACAAAGCAGACTAATTATTATTTTGAAGGCAAAAAAAATTATACAAAGAAACAAAAACGAAAAGATTTTTAAATTGCTCTTGACAAACGGAAATGATTGAAGTATAATATAAACATACTAATTCAATAGGATTTATCAGAAAGGTAGGATTAATATGAAAAGAAGAATATCTGCAATCCTGACATCACTTGGACTTACATTATCACTTGTATCATGCGGAAAAACAGCCGAAAGTGCTGAAAAAACCGTAAAAATCGCCTATCTCCCCATAACCCATTCCCTTGCCGTACTCAAAGAGGCACAGGATTTGGAAAATCAGTCGGGGCTTAAAGTTGAACTTGTAAAATATGGCTCATGGAATGAACTCCTTGACGCATTAAATTCAGGCAGGGTTGACGGCGCATCAGTACTCATAGAACTTGCCATGAAATCAAAACAGGAAGGTATAGGAATAAAGGCAGTCGCCCTCGGACACCGTGACGGAAATGTTATAATAGTTTCAAATGACATAGAAACAGCCGCAGATTTAAAAGGAAAAACCTTTGCAATTCCACACAGACAGTCCTCACATAACATACTCCTGAATGATGCCCTCGCAACAGCAGGACTTACAACAGATGATATAAACGTCACAGAACTTGCCCCCACAGAAATGCCCTCAGCACTTGCAAGCGGTCAGATAGACGGCTACTGCGTAGCTGAACCGTTCGGGGCTATGGGAGTATCACTCGGCGCAGGAAAAGTTTTATTCAGTTCAGAGGAATTGTGGGAAGATTCATTGTGCTGCGGGCTTGTCCTCACGGACAGTTTCATTGACGAACGCCCCGAAGATGCAAAATCTTTCGTTGAAAAGTATAAGGAGGCAGGAAATTCCCTCGATAAGGAAACTGCAAAGGAAACCGCAAAAAAATACCTCAGCCAGACAGATGAAGTCCTTGACATATCATTACAATGGATATCATACAGCAATCTTGACATAACAGAAGATACATACAATACACTTGTTGAAAAAGTAAAAGAATACGGACTTTCCGACAATCCCCCGACATACTCCGATTTTGTAAAAAATTATTAAGGCGTGATAAAATGAAGAAACTTCTCCCACTTAAAAATATAATAATATCCGTAGCGATAATCATACTGATATGGCAGTTGCTTTTCACATTCAGCAGTTACAGCTCCGCACTTTTCCCCTCACCAAAAATGGCACTTGATGCAGGTATAGAAATGATAAAGGACGGAACACTTATTGAAAATATAAAGACAAGTATGTATCGTTTTCTTACAGGTTATCTTACATCTGTTATTACAGCGGTAATACTCGGACTTATACTCGGCAGGCTTCCGAAAGTATTTCAGTATATAAATCCTGCGGTACAGCTTTTAAGACCCATATCCCCTACCGCATGGATGCCCTTTATAGTTCTTCTTTTCGGAATAGGAGATGTCCCTGCGATAGTTATAATATTCATAGCGGCATTTTTCCCCGTACTCCTGTCAACAGTTTCGGCAGTAGGCGGCATTGACCCGATATATCTGAAAGTATCGAAAAATTTCGGCATAAAACAGCCCTCACTGACATGGAAAGTTATATTCCCTGCGGCATTTCCGCAGATAGCCAACGGAATACATCTTGCACTCGGTACAGCATGGATATTCCTTGTGGCAGGCGAAATGGTAGGCGCACAGTCAGGGCTTGGCTATCAGATAATAAATGCAAGAAATAATATCCGTGCTGATATACTCCTTGCAACAATACTCATAATCGGAATAATCGGAATAATCCTTGACGGAATTATAAAGCTGATTGAAAAACAGATACTCAAATCATGGGGAGGAACGCAGTAATGTACATAGAAGTAAAAGATGCGTGCAAGAATTTTGTACAGAACGGAAAGGAATTTACCGCCCTCGACCATGTTTCTCTTGAAATAGAAAAAGGAGAATTTATCTGTCTGCTCGGACCGTCAGGCTGCGGAAAAAGTACACTCCTGAACGCCCTTGCAGGCTTTGAGAAAGTAAACAGCGGAAGTGTAAAAATAAACGGCAGTGAAGTGAAAGAACCTTCAATAAATAATATAACAATTTTCCAGAACTACGGGCTTTTACCTTGGCGGAACGTTCAGAAAAATGTTGAACTTGGTCTTGAATCAAAAGGAATCCCGAAAGAGAAAAGAGGTGAAATTGCCTCAAAATACATTGAACTTGTCGGACTTAAAGGTTTTGAAAAACGTCACCCCCGCCAGCTTTCAGGCGGTCAGCAGCAGAGAGTTGCAATAGCCAGAGGACTTGCCGTAGACCCTGATATAATATTCATGGACGAACCATTCGGTGCACTTGATGCGATAACAAGAATGAAATTGCAGGAAGATATATTATCCATATCACGCAAAGAGAAAAAAACTATAATATTTGTAACGCATGATATAGAAGAAGCTGTATTTCTTGCGGACAGAATAGTTGTAATGATGGCTGACCCCGGACGGATAAAAAGTATTGTTACAGTCCCCTTACAGGCGCACCGTGACAGAACAAGCAAGGACTTTTTATATGTGCGTGACAAAGTTTTTGAGCTTTTCAACATGAAAGCAGATGCATATATCGAATACTACATCTGATTCATAATTCATAATTTATTCTTTTTCAGGAGGAAACTTATGGGACACAATCATGAACATTCACATGAACACAATCACGAACATTCACACAATCCTGCACATATCCACTCACACAGAAATATAATAGGATTTGACGAACACGGAATACCGACAGTTATACTCAAATCAGACCATGAAGAAAATCAGGACGACCCACAGGCATTTATAAAGGACTATATGAATGCCGTTTCCGAATACAGAAAAACATTCCCCACAAAGCAGGACGTTATCGAACAGACTCCCGACCCTGCGGTAAAGGAAATGCTTCTGCGAATGGAACAGCTTGGAATTGATACGGCATTTGACAGGTTCGACAAACAGAAACCTCAGTGTAATTTCGGACTTGCAGGTATATGCTGTAAGATATGCAATATGGGTCCATGCCGTATTACTGCAAAAGCCCCGAAAGGCGTATGCGGTGCAGATGCAGATTTGATAGTAGCAAGGAATTTACTTCGTTCAGCCGCCGCAGGTGCAGCCCAGCACGGTATGCACGCAAGAGAAGTTATGCTTGCACTGAAATGGGCGGCTGAGGGAAAACTTGACGTGCCTATTCTGGGAGAACAGAAAATCCGCAGTACAGCAGAGGCATTCGGTATAAAACAGAAAAACAGACAGCTTAAAAATGTCGCAAAAGACCTCGCAGATGCATTGCTTGATGATTTATCGAGAACTGTACCTGACGAATACAGGACAATTTCAGCCTGTGCCGTCCCTGAAAGACAGGAAGTATGGAAAAATCTCGATATACTGCCGATAAGTGCATATCATGAAGTATTCGAGGCATACCACAAATCAGGCTGTGCGACTGACGGTGACTGGAAATCAGTAATGCAGCAGTTTTTAAGATGCGGACTTGCTTTCACATTTTCGGGGGTAGTCGGGGCATCTATTGCAACGGACAGTCTTTTCGGAGTAGGCGACAGAGTTACATCAAAAGTAAATATAGGCGCACTTGAAAAAGGATATGTAAATATTGCGGTACACGGACATTTGCCCTTGCTTGTCAGTCAGATAGTTGAAGCAGGTAAGCGTGAAGATTTAATTGAACTTGCAAAGTCAAAAGGTGCAAAGGGTATAAAATTCTATGGCATATGCTGTTCGGGACTTTCAGCAATGTACAGATATGCAGGAGTAATACCGCTTTCAAATGCAGTATCAGCGGAACTTGTACTCGGAACAGGCGCACTTGATTTATGGGTAGCAGACGTTCAGGACGTATTCCCGTCAATCATGGAAGTTGCACACTGTTTCAAGACAGTAGTCGTAACAACAAGCGAATCCGCAAGACTTCCCAATGCGGAACGCTATGAATATGACCATCATCATTCAAATATTGCAGAAACAAAAGCCCTTGCCGAAAAAATAGTCTGTCGTGCAATAGAGAGTTTTGAGGCGAGAAAGGGAATCCCCGTATATATTCCGCCGTATGAAGTTGAGGCGGAAGTCGGATTTTCCGTTGAATACATACATAAACGTTTCGGAAGCATGAAACCTCTTGCAGATGCCATAAAGGACGGCAGAATTTTAGGTGTTGTAAATATGGTGGGCTGTAACAATCCGAAAGTTTTGTATGAGAAGTGCATAGTTGACGTTGCAGATGTACTTCTTAAAAACAATGTGCTTATACTTTCAAACGGCTGTGCGTCATTCCCGCTTATGAAACTCGGATACTGTGCGATATCGGGAAAGGAAAAGGCAGGAGATACCCTCAGGGAATTTCTTGAACCTGATTTGCCTCCTGTGTGGCACGTCGGAGAATGTATAGACAATACACGTTCATCAGGAATATTCGCAGGAATCGCAAACGAACTCGGTCATAAAATGTATGAACTGCCGTTTGCATTTTCATCACCTGAATGGGGAAATGAAAAGGGTATAGATGCAGCACTCGGATTCAGACTCAACGGCATAAGTTCATATCACTGTGTAGAGGCTCAGATATACGGTTCAAAGAATGTAATAGAATTTCTTAAATACGGAACTCTTGAAACACTCGGTTCATCAATGAATGTGGATACTGACCCTGTAAAACTCGGTGAAAAGATAGTGGCAGACATGAAAGCAAAAAGAAAAGCTCTCGGCTGGGACTGAATCAAAAATAAGTAACAGGGCAAAAATTGACGATTTTAAATAAGAGGAAAATTTGCGCTCTTGCCGTATGAATGAACGGAATGAAATGAAGTGAATGAATAGGCAAGGCTATAAAAGCGCAAATT
>ODAI011669181.1_pt1 | contig 22252 bp, 18 predicted proteins | sample 1539321 | NCBI WGS metagenome assembly ODAI01 (sample SAMN02144231, study PRJEB22623) | gut metagenome | biome: sheep rumen | host: Ovis aries | place: New Zealand | reverse complement strand
GACAGATGGCTGGCAAGGCGGGAATGGGACGTGAGGGTCTGCTGTATGTACGAGGTGACGGCTATGAAAAAGAGCTTATCAACACGCACATGGTGAATATTAAGCGGAAGGACGAGGAGCACCGTGGACTGGAAATCTTCATGAAGGGCGGACTGTATGGCATCGCACTGGACGGCAGGATGATTCATCAGCCCCTGTTTGAACACGTCAGGAGGGCGGACGACGGCTATTTCGCCTACTGTACCTATCCCTATCCTGTGTATAAGAGTCGCGTGACCATCATCGACAATGACGGGCGCGACCTGGGACTACGAATGTATGGTAGCCTGAAGTGGGAAGACAAAGCCATCTTGAAGGGGCGCGACATTAACGGTAATCCCATCTATTGGGACAGGATGTATCATCATTACTATCACGAGAAACCGGAATTTGTAAGTATTGGCGGCATCGAAATGACCAAGCTGAAGGTCGGCTATGTGCTACGCAAGCATCCTACCTTGATTAAGCCGACAAGCAAGAGGAAGATATATTATAACAGAAATATCATCTGGATGGATGACTGGTTGATTTCCAAGAGTGGCTCAACGGAAGATGACAGCTATCGCCCACAACGAATCTTGTCGTATGGCTTTGATTCGTTCTACGTGAAAACAGCATCGACAGGCTTGCCTGACGTGACTATTATTGACATGATGGGCAATATTATCAACCACAGTTGGACGGTGCCAGAAGAAGATGACCATAGATTTCCTGTCTGGCGACAGACACCATTGACCAATGCAGAAACGGGGAAAGTGGGTTTCCCTGACAAATGCTGACTGAACGAAGATGAATGACGCAAGAGTGAGAGCCGGGATTGCTAAGAAGCAGTCCCGGCTCTCACTCGTTTTTGTTCGTTGCAGCGTAGGCGCGATTTGGCGTGATTTGGCGTGATTTGGCGCAATTTGGTGAATTTTTTTTTGGAAATGCCGTCGTCAGGAGCGGCGCGAATTCCTGAATTGCGGAAATGCTGTCGTCAGGAGCGACGCGAATTCCTGAATTGCGGAAATGCTGTCGTCAGGAGCGACGCGAATTCCCTGACGGCGGAAATATCATGGTTCCACGCAGATGGAATAATGCTCGCAGATTATAAAAATATCCATTAAATAGCCGTAGTTTGCAAAAATATCACTATCTTTGCAGTCATGTTAGAAGCAAAGAGGGTAAAACTGGAGGCCGGAGGGAGGGTGCTGACTGCATCTCTTTCAACCGCAGTCGAAGATGGACAGATATTGTGCATTTCGGGGCGTGAGGGTAGTGGGAAGTCGCTGCTGCTGAAGGCTTTCATGGGTCTTGTGCCCGTGAGCGACGGCTTTGTAAGCTTCGACGGCGAGCTACTTATCACTGAGTCGGCAGAGTATTTCCGGCGGATGATAGCGTATGTGCCGCAGCATCTGTCGGCCATCTATGGCGATGATGTGTTCAGCTCGATAGTATCGACTCTGTTCTCGCTCGAAGTGAACCGGCAGAGGACGGCCACTGCGTTGCGCTTAGTCAGCGAGACGGCTGCCAACCTTGGGCTGCGGCAGGGCGTTACCGAGATGAGATGGACTGAGCTGACTGTGGCTGAGCGCTATCTGCTACTCATCATTCTGGCTGCCATCCAGGAAAAGTCGCTTGTGCTCATCGATGAACCGTCGGCTAAGCTAAGTGAGAGAGATACGGAGCATGTGGTGACGCTTATCAGCGAAATTGCACGTAAGGGTGCAGCTGTGGTTGTCGTAAGCAATGAAATCCGAATTGCGGAGGTAGCAAACGTAAATGTAATGTTATGACAGGAATGAATATATCTATTGTGGGAGTATTACTTGGCGTGCTGTTGTTGGCGTTTCCGTTGGGTATGCTTTACTGGCTCGACCGCAAGAGTCTCGTCAGGACAGGCAAACAGTTGGTGCAATGGCTCGTATTCGTTGCTCTCACAGCCGCAGTGCTGAGATATGTCTTTGTGTTTAATCGTTCGTGGCTGAACATTGTTTATGTCATTGTGATGATAATCACGGCGGTGGTGATGTATGCGAAGAAGGCAAAATATTTTGTGCCGCTGCTCGTAGGAACGGCGGTCGCCGTTACTGTAATAGCTTGTTACATTCTCGTGGTAGTTTTCAGGACTGGCAATGCTTTAGATGCTCGGTGGCTCATCCCAGTCTGTGCATGTCTGACTGCTGACGGCGTATGGATTGGCAGCAAGGGGCTTCAGGCCTACGACTATAACCGTCGTACACACAACGGGATGTTTGAGTTTCTCATTGGCAATGGGGCAAAGCCGGCCGAGGCCATGAAGCGGTTTGCAAGAAAAGCTGTGCTTTCCGCATTCGTACCGGCTTTCAGGAGGCTGAGCACGATGGGAATAGTGGTTGTTCCAGCAATGATGGCCGGACTGCTTCTTGCCGGTGCCGACGTTATCGGAGCAGCATTAGTGTTTGCGCTCATTGCCATTGGCGGATTGTGCTGTGGCGGCATATCAATAGCAGTTTCTATCATTGTTTCAGAACAACAACAGAGAAAGAACCGATGAGAGTAGTATTAGTGAGACATACCAGTGTGGCAGTTCCTAAGGGAACATGTTATGGATGGACTGACGTGCCGGTGAGTGACAGTTTCATTGAAGAGGCGGCTCTGGCTCAGACCGCACTGCGACGCTATGAGCCGTTCGACGCCGTGTTTTCATCGCCACTGACGCGTGCTCGTCTGCTGGCTTCATATTGCGGTCATCAAAACCCTGTTCTCGACGAGAGACTGAAAGAACTGAATATGGGCGAGTGGGAGATGATGGCGTATGACGAGATCAGCGACCCGTATGTGGAGAAATGGTATAATGACTTTCTCCATCTTCCTACACCCGGCGGTGAAAGCTTCGCCGACCAGTATATGCGTGTGGCTGACTTCCTCGACGAGCTACGCACCAAGGATTTCTCGAATGTGGCGGTCTTTGCCCATGGTGGAGTCCTCGCATGTGCAGGCATCTATGCAGGGCTGTTCGCGCCCGAGGCTGCGTTCGACAACCTCGTGCCATATGGCGGCATAGAAGTGGTGGATATCTGACGGCTTTCGATGCAGGCGTTTCTTAACATTATTTTTGTTTTCGTCGTAGCGAGTGAAATAATTCTTAATTATTTTGCATTGAATACTGTAATTACGTGGAAAATGAGTACCTTTGCAACAGAAATATAGTGTTTTAGTGTGAAAGTTAAGGAAGTATTGAACGCCCTTGAACGTTTCGCGCCACTGCCCTTGCAGGAAGACTGGGACAATGCCGGTTTGCAATTGGGATTGACAGAGGCGGAGGTGTCAGGGGCATTATTGTGTCTTGACGTCAGCGAGAAAATCGTTGATGAAGCAATCAGCAAAGGGTGCAATCTCATTGTGAGTCATCATCCGCTGCTATTCAGGGGGCTGAAGCAGATAGTATCGGCCGATGATGTGCAGCGTTCGGTGGTAAAAGCCATAAAGCACGATATTGCGATTATCTCGATGCACACAAATATGGACAATGCCCGGGGCGGCGTAAACTTCAAGATAGCCGAGCGGCTGGGATTACAGAACGTCGGGTTCTTCGCGCAGAAAAATGTAGCAGGCATCGACTGCGGAAGTGGTGTGATAGGCCATTTAGACGAAGCGATGGGCAGCTATGATTTCATCATGAACGTGAAGAGGACGTTCGGCGTGGAGTGTGCCATGTGTAATGAGCTGCTGCAACGGCCGGTGAGACGCGTTGCCATATGTGGCGGTGCGGGCGACTTCATGCTTGGCGAGGCGGTTAGAGAAGGTGCCGACGCTTTTATCACGGGCGAGATGCACTACCACGTATTTGCTGGACATGAGCAGCAGATACAGATTTGTGTAATTGGACACTATCAGAGTGAACAGTTTACTGCTGAGATTTTCCGTGATATAATGGACCGCGAATGTGCGGGCGTGAGGACTATAGTGGCAGAGACAAACACCAACCCTATAGTTTATGTTTGATTAGGAGACGGTCTCTCCTGTGTTGGAAATATTGAAAGATTAATTTATTTATAGCTATGGCAAAGAAAGAATCCACAGATTTGACAGTAGAAGAGAAGCTGAAAACACTGTATCAGCTTCAGAGTGCGTTGTCGGCAATCGACGAGAAAAGAGCATTGCGCGGCGAACTGCCGTTGGAAGTGCAAGACCTGGAAGACGAGATTGAGGGATTGTCTATACGTATCGAGAAGATTTCGGCAGACATTGCCGAATTCCAGAAGGCGGTGACTGTTAAGAAAGGCGAGATTGCAGATGCTGAGAAGAGCGTGGAGCGATACAAGTCGCAGTTAGACGAGGTGAAAAACAACCGTGAGTATGACACACTGAGCAAGGAGATAGAGTTCCAGACACTCGAAATTGAACTCTGCAACAAGAAAATACGCGAGGCACAGGCAAGCATTGACGCAAAGAATGCCGAACTGGAGACCAGTAAGGCTACCCTCGAAGAACGCAAGGCCGACCTTGAGGTGAAGAAGAGCGAACTCGACGAGATTATGGAAGAGACACGCGCTGAAGAGGAAGTGCTGAAAGAGAAGGTGAAGGAGCTCGAGGCAAGAATAGAGCCGCGACTGCTGGCATCGTTCAAACGCATACGTAAGAGCGCCAGAAACGGTCTCGGAGTAGTTTATGTGCAGCGCGACGCCTGCGGTGGATGCTTCAATAAGATTCCGCCACAGCGACAGCTCGACATCAAGATGCATAAGAAAATCATCGTTTGTGAGTATTGCGGACGTATCATGGTTGATCCAGAACTGGCAGGAGTAAAGGTTACCGTAGCCGGAACTGAGGAGAAGAAAAAGACACGCAAGCGTGCAATACGCAAGACAAAGAAGGAAGACGAGGAATAGAGACAAGCATAAACAATAATCTCCCCGGCTACAGAGATGAGTAGTCGGGGATTTTTTCAATGAACGAGTAGGAATGGCTGGCATAGTCCATGCGGCAGCAGAAATGCAGCAAGCCATTGCTTACAATGAGATAATCGACATGGAGAATAAGGTTATAGGCTGTAATCTGGTCGAAAACCTTCTGAGTAAGGGCTACGGTAGGAGACTTGTATTCCACAATCATCCGGGGACGCATGTCTTTATTATATAATAATGTGTCGCAGCGTAGCTTCTTCTGGCCTATTTTTAGCTCCTTTTCATTGCACATCAAACCTTGAGGATAGCCTTTGTGCTCTACAAGATAGTGAACAAAGTGCTGTCGCACCCATTCCTCTGGAGTAAGGGCTACGTATCGGCGTCGAAGAAAATCGAAAATCTCAGGCTTTTCTGACGTGCCTCTGATTTTTATTTCATAAGAAGGTAGGTTTAATCGAAACATTTTTGTAATTTTGCAGCAAAATTACAAAAAGTTATCAGAACAGCAAAATGGCAGAGGCAAAATCAGCATCGTTCGACGCAATAATGAGAGATTTGAAGGCGAGAAAGTTTATGCCCATATACTATTTGATGGGCGACGAGCCATATTATATCGACCAAATTGCTAATTATATTGCCGACAACGTGCTGCCGCAGGAAGAGCGCGACTTCAACCAGACGGTGCTATTCGGTAGCGATGTCACAGCAGCACAGGTGGCTGATGCTGCCAAACGCTATCCGATGATGTCGGAGTATCAGGTTCTCATCGTTAAGGAGGCACAACTGATCAAGAATACAGATGCGCTGGAAAGTTATCTGAAAAATCCACTTACCTCTACCATACTCGTGATGTGCCACAAAAACGGTACTATCGACGGACGGAAGCGCGAATACGTGAAGCGCATACGTGAGGCTGGAGTGCTTTTCGAGAGCAAAAAACTGTATGACCGCGAATTGCCACCTTTCGTCGAGAAGTATATGCGCGAGCGCAACACAAGCATTGACCCGAAGTCGTGTCAGATTATCGCCGAATCCATAGGTGCTGACTTGAGCCGCCTTACCGGTGAACTTGAAAAACTGCTCATTGCATTGCCAGCCAATGATAGGAGGGTGACTCCGCAGGTGGTGGAGAAGCTGATAGGGGTGAGTAAAGATTTCAACAGCTTCGAACTGAAAGATGCCATCATCAACCGCAATGTTTTTAAGGCAAATCAGATAATCAAATATTTTGACGAAAATCCTAAGGCTGGAAACATCTACATGTTTCTCCCGTTGCTCTTCAATTACTTCCAGAATTTGATGGTGGCATACTATTGTCCGCAGAAAAACGATAATAACGCTCTCGCACAATGGCTCGACCTCAGGTCGGCGTGGGGAGTGCGCGACTATCAGATCGGCATGAGAAACTACACTGGAATGAAGGTTATGCAGATAATTGGAAAAATTAGAGAGACAGATGCGAAAAGTAAGGGACTTGACAACCCAAATACCCCGGCAGGAGAGCTGATGAAAGAGCTGATTTTCTTCATTCTTCATTGAAAAATGCCGGGTTTTGCACCCTGGATTTTCCAGAATCAAGAGTCTTGGCGACTCTTTTTTTATGCTTAACTTGCTGATTTTCTATTAGGTTAAGTCACATGAAATGCTCTCAAAACTCGCGTGTTTTCACGCTCGTTACCACTCGGAAGAAAAGAAGCCAGAAATGACGAAATTTCCGATTTTCCGAAACCTAAGATTTATCTTTCACATTTATTATGATTTAAAATTATGAATTTAAATAAATAAATGATTCATTAAGCAATAAAGCATTTATAATTATAAACATAAATAATACAATTCATAAATATGATTCAGAAGTAGAGATTTATTTTTAGAAACGTAAACCGACAACTTCAAAAAACTGAACTAATATTTATACAACTACGCAAGTATAATAATAAACATCTAAAAATCAATCATTTTTATTGTTAATCGCAAAATAAAATTAGAAAAACCTCTCCATTTATTGCATTAAAATCTGGGAACATGGGCGTTTTGAGGACTAAGTCCCATAATAATTGAATAAAACCCAGCAGTATAGGCACTTATTTATATATTAAAGGATAGAATGTATTTTATCATAGTCAATTTATGTTTATAAAGCCGAAATACTAATAAAAACTTTTTTATTAAATAATTTATGATTTTAAATTTCTAAAGATAAAGTTTAAAAATCTAAATTTTCTTTAGATTTCTTGTGTATGTCATTTTTTTGATTTATCTTTGTAAAATCAAAGCAAATCACCCTTTTGAGGGGTAAAATTGATGGTAATGACAGAATGAAAGACAGAATTAAACAGATTCAAGAGGCTCAGCACATGAGTCAGCAAGTGTTCGCACAGTTCTTAGAATTGTCGCCTGCTACGCTTAGCAATATCTACAATGGTAAGACGCAGCCAACCCTAAATGTAGTTGAAACGATAAAGCGTAAGCTGCCTGCTATTAGCACTGAATGGCTGCTATGGGGTAACGGGCAGATGTACAGGTCAGACAAACCCCGAGGCGATCTCTTTTCAGAGTTACCGGATGCTGCTGAAAGTAGCAGAACCAGTTATGATGCTCCCGGAAATAGCACCGAAGCTATGCTCAATTTTGCTCCGGCTCAAACTCCCTCCTCTATTGCTCCGCAAAATCAGATCTCGAATATCGCAGAAAGAGAAAGTGTAAATCAGACACATAGGAATCGAGAAGTCGATAATTTGAAAATAGTTAACAAAACGCAGCGCCGGATAACAGAAATTCGGGTTAGCTACGATGATATGACCTTCGAAGTTTTCGTGCCAGAGAAGAAAGGCAAGTAGTTCCTTTAGATAAGGAATTTATTTCATACTGAGGCTTATTTAGTGCTGAAGATTTGGAGATTATTTATTTTTATGTTATCTTTGCACCGAATATACCCGTACATTATTTAGGGTGTGTGCGAGTATGACCTAATATATTAGTATGAAGAAAAGTATCATCGATTTGACTGTGAAGGCAGTTGAACATATCAACGAAAAGTATGTGCTGCTGCGCCTCACTGACAGTCGGCCGCTGCCCGAGATGTTACCTGGACAGTTTGTGGAAGTGAGGATTGACGGAGCTGAAGGAGTGTTTCTGCGACGTCCGATATCAATTAATTTCCTGGATCGTGAGGCCAATGAGCTGTGGTTGCTCGTGGCTGCCATAGGGCGCGGCACGAAACATCTGGCTCAGCTTGAGGCAGGAGCGCGCCTTAACTGCGTGCTTCCGCTTGGCAACGGCTTCACCATGCCTCAATGCGACGTTGAACGTATTTTGCTTGTTGGAGGAGGCGTCGGTGTGGCACCGCTGCTCTATATGGGCGCAGAGATGAAGCGTAGAGGCATTGAGCCTACGTTTCTGCTCGGGGCACGCACGGCTGCCGACTTATTGCTGAAGCCGCAGTTTGAAAGCTTCGGACGCGTGTTTGTAACCACGGAAGACGGAAGTGACGGGGAAAAGGGATTTGTGACAGCACATTCTGTATTGAAACATGAGCGTTTCAGCCGCATTGCCACCTGTGGGCCCAAGCCGATGATGATAGCCGTGGCACGCTATGCTGCTGAGGCTGGTATCGACTGTGAGGCATCGTTGGAGAACATGATGGCGTGCGGGCTGGGAGCCTGTCTATGCTGTGTAGAGAAGACCTCCGACGGCAACCTGTGTGTGTGCAAGGATGGTCCGGTGTTCAATACTAAAAAACTGATTCTATGGCAAAACTGAATGTAAGCATTGGCAGCATGGAGCTGAAGAACCCTGTGATGACGGCATCGGGAACGTTCGGCTACGGAGTGGAGTTTGCAGATTTCGTACCACTCGACTCTCTCGGAGGCATCGTCGTCAAGGGAACTACCCTAAATCCACGTGAAGGTAATGCCTATCCACGAATGGCTGAGACGGCGCAGGGAATGCTCAACTGCGTAGGTCTGCAGAACAAAGGAGTGGACTATTTCTGTGAGCACATCTATCCGGAGATAAAGGACATTCATACAAATATGATTGTCAATGTGAGTGGTTCGTCGCCCGCCGACTATGCTGAATGCGCCGCTCGTATTGATGCACTGGAGCATATTCCGGCTATTGAACTGAACATCTCATGCCCTAACGTCAAAGACGGAGGCATGGCCTTCGGGGTCACGTGCGAGGGGGCTTCAAGCGTTGTCAGGGCGGTGCGCAAGCGTTATCACAAAACCCTGATAGTAAAGCTCTCGCCAAACGTCACTAACATTGCAGACATAGCTCGTGCCGTCGAGGCAGAGGGAGCTGACAGCGTGTCGCTGATAAACACGCTGATGGGTATGGCTATCGACATTGAGCGCCGTCGCCCCGTGCTAAGCATAGCTACCGGCGGACTCAGCGGACCTGCTGTGAAGCCCGTGGCACTGCGAATGGTGTGGCAGGTAGCAAAGGCTGTGCAGATACCCGTAGTTGGTCTTGGGGGTATTAGCAATGCCCATGATGCCATCGAGTTTATCATGGCTGGTGCTACGGCTATTGAAATAGGTACTCAGAACTTTGTCGATCCGTCTGTGACCGTTAAGGTAATCGATGGCATCAACAGCTGGCTAGACAGCCATGGATGCAGCAGCGTGGATGAGATAATAGGTGTGATAAGATAACAAGCATACAAACTATAACTAAATTTATGAAAACAAAGAGGAAAATTTTGCTCATGGCGGTGCTGATTCTAAGCACGATGAGCATGAATGCCCAGCAGCTGGCATTCCCTGGAGCTCAGGGATGGGGACGTTTTGCCACGGGCGGACGCACTGGAACCGTTTATCACGTAACTAACCTAAATGATTCTGGTAGTGGCTCATTGCGCGATGCTGTCAGCCAGCCAAACCGCATTGTAGTGTTCGACGTTGCCGGTGTTATCCGCATCAACTCGCGAATAGTATTCAGTAAGAATCTCTATGTGGCAGGTCAGACGGCTCCAGGCGAAGGAATCACCGTATATGGCGACGGAGTAAGTTTTTCGGGAGCCGACAATATCATAGTGCGCTATATGCGATTCCGCATGGGAGCCGTTGGAAGCAAGGACAAGGACTGTGCAGGCATTTCTAACGGACAGAATATGATCTTCGACCATTGCTCGTTCGCGTGGGGACAGGATGAGAATTTCTCAATCAACTGGGACAACAAGGGCACTGCACCGCAGAACATCACACTCATGAACTCCATCGTGGGGCAGGGACTGATGACCCACTCGGCGGGAGGACTGATGCAGGCCGACAAGATAACTCTCTATAGAATTCTGCTCTGCGACAACTCTACGCGTAATTTCAAGGTGAAAGGAACAAACCAGTATGTAAACAACATCGTGTACAACTGGAAGAACTACGCATATAACATGGGTGGCGACTCTGAGGGCACCAGTTATGTTAACATCGAGAACAATCTCTTCATCAACGGTCCTGCCGTTGGAGGCGATGCACTGACTGGCGGAAACAGCGACTTTCATTTCTATGGCAACGACAACTGGCAGGACAAGAACCGCGACGGAGTGTTCAATCCCACGCTGTTCACAGGAACAGGAGGCGGCGACAAGGTGTCAACGCCATACAACTACCCCGAGCTGGAGAAATGGCCTGGCAATTCGCTTATTGACAATCTGCTGCCCGATGTGGGAGCATCTCTTCCATACCGCGACATTGCCGACTGCTATATGATTGACGAAGTGAAATCGTTCGGAACACAGGGTAAGCTTATCACGAATGAGAATGAGCTGCCTTACGGCACTCCAGACAAGTGGTCCGTATATGCCGGCGAGAAGCACACCGACAGCGACGGTGACGGCATGCCCGACGAATGGGAAGTGGACAATGGCTGCAACCCGCAGCAGAACGACGCTATGGTCATCGATCCTGTAAGCGGATATGCTAATATTGAGATGTATATCAACGACATCGCCAAGGATAGCCGCCAGTTCTTTCTGCGTACTCCATATATGCTGAATCTCGTTTCTGCCACGACAAACAGTCTGACGCTCGCATGGGCAGACTACAGCGACAACGAAGAGGGATTCATTGTTGAAGTTAAGAAAGACGAAGGCTTCGTTGAGGTTGGCCGTACGGGTGCTAATGTTACTACATTCACCATCGACGACGAGATGCTGAAGCCAGGTTCGGCATACGTGGTAAGAATGTGTGCATTTGCTGGCGATAAGAAATCGGAATATACAGCAGAACTGACTGTTAAGACACGTCCAGAGCAAGTGGATATCATCGATGCAGAGAACTTTGCCGGCACGGGCGACGGCGAATGGTTGATAGCCCCGACGGCCGACGAGACGATAACCCTCAGCGAGCCAACAGAAAAAACGGCCGTAGTAGTGCGCTCCGACGCTAACGTCACAATCGGCGGCACTGGCTACATCAGCGGAACGGCCTCTATGAACAAGACCGGCAACGGCACACTGAAGATTGCATCCAATCAGCAATATACAGGTGCAACAGTGTTGCATAAAGGTGTGTATGAATTTTCTGCGCTGAAGAATGGTGGTGTGTCCAGTGGTCTCGGCATGAGTCAAGAGTTTGCACAGAACTGGATATGGGATGGCGGCACATACCGATATACAGGAGGTTCCACAGCCACCAACCGTTCGGCAACTCTCTACAACAACACTGGTTTCGACGTTTACAACAGTGATGCCGTAGTAACTATGAACGGAAGTATCGAGGGAAGCGGCAGTCTGGTTATTGGCGGAAAGGGACAGACTCTCGTAAATACAGCCAATTTCTTCAAGTTCGATGGCGACATTGTTCTCAACGGCGGCGAAATGAAACTGGCAAGCAAGATTGTATCGGATGCAGGCATAGGCTCGGCCGGAAAGCTCGTGATGGCGGGTGGTTCGTTTGTCACCATTGGTAAAAACGAGTCGTCAGTTACCTATAACTTCCCCATAGAGGTTAAGGACAGCACATATTCGAAGGTGAACTTTGACCTTTGGAACACTAACAAATGCCGAGTCTATGGCAATGGTACTCTCGAATGGAATGTTCACTACCTGCGTGAGTATATCGAGGGTAACTGGGACGGTTTTACCGGACAGCTCGTTATCTTAGGTACAGGAAAGACCAACCAGAGCCAGTTTGCCATCCGCAATGGCAATGGTATTCAGAATGCTTCAATCTACCTCAAGGGCAACGCTTCCATCAATGGCGCAAAGAACGCATCGACATATTATCTCGGCGGCCTTTCGGGTGATGCAGGCACTTTCCTCTCCGGTTTCAACGTGAAGGCCAAGGGCGAGGGTACTTGGATTGTTGGAAATGCCAATACCAATGAGGAATTCCGTGGAGTAATCGACGATTACGACCAGGCTCACTCTCATCCTGGAACTACGAAGATTGTGAAGCAGGGGTCTGGTGATTGGCGACTGACGGGCAAGAACACATATTCAGGCACAACTCAGGTGCAGAAGGGACAGCTCATTATCAATGGTACACATTCAGGTTCCGGAGCCATCACCGTAAGCTCTGGTGCTACGCTTGCCGGCATCGGTTCGCTCGCGGCAGCTACTACAATCAACAGTGGAGCTATCCTTCAAGCTGGCGACACGCTTGTTGATGGTAAGGGTCTGACATTCAATGGAAGCCTTACATTAGCAAAGGGAGCAACGATGAATGCACTTGCCGACAACGAGAAGAGCAACACCATCACCGTCAAGGGAACCACAAAGATTGGCGACAATGTTGTGCTGCAGATTAATGATGGAACTATAGCCAAGGCTCCATACGACAGCACAGAGTATAAGATATTCAGTATCTCAGGTGCTGGCATCACCGGAACGTTTGCCTCTATAACGCCCGCAACGCCGGGCGAAGGACAGACGTGGGACACCTCCGACCTCTACACCAGCGGAATACTGCGCGTGCTGGGCGGTGAGAAGAAGCCAGGCAGTAGCATTGTTGACCCCAAAGACCCTGTAGGCGAGATGTTGAACTCTACGTTGGCATACGGCAATATGACTCCCGGTTCTTACAACAACAATGGTGTTAACAACATGCTAACAGGAACAGAGAACGTAGCCACCAACAACAACGTTGGTTTCCGTCTTGTATGCACCGGCAACCTCGACAAGGAACTGTCGAAGGATACCGGCGGAAAGATGACATACGACTACGACGGCATAGACCGCACAGGTATCAAGGTTTCTAACGGTGCACAGTGTACCATCTTCCTGCCCGAAGGAGCAAAATGTTCTGAACTAACGCTGTGGAGCGTGGTAGGCACAAATAGTTCCGACCGTACCAGCTACTGGAAGGAGGTTGCAGGAAATACATACGACGAGGCCACAGCCACCATACTCGACTTCACACGTACTCGCTCCAATCCCAACAAGGTGACTTTCAAGATTCCCGAGCTCAATGCTGTTACCTTCACCAACACTGGTGAGCAGCAGTGTATCATCATCACGATGAAGTATCACTACGGCAGTGCTCCCGCCTTGAAGGGCGACCTGAACGGCGATGGCGCGGTTAACGGTTCCGATCTGACGGCTTTGGTTAATATCATTCTCGGTCAGAATGAGCAAACCGCTGCTGCCGACCTGAATGGCGACGGCGAGGTTAACGGCACAGATTTGACATCAATGGTCAATATCATTCTTACGAGCGAGTCAACCCGGTTCAACATTGACCCGGCCCAGGCTCTCGAAAATGCCGGTATTGAGGATGTGGAGGAAGGGTACTTCCGGTAAGACAAAATTTGTGGGCAGCCAAAAGGACTGCCCACAACCAACACAAAAACTAAACTAGACTTAACTAAATGTTTCAGCGTATTTTCACAAACCCGGGTGAAACATTTGCAAAGGTACGATAAATATTTTAATACACAAAGGAAAAACTGTTTTTTTTTAGTATTTTAATACGTTTTTGCCAAATTTACCGATTTGTTTATAAGCAGATTGTCTAAAACCACCATTGCAGCCATTGCTTCTACCACAGGAACAGCTCTTGGCAGCACACATGGGTCGTGGCGTCCGTGCACTGTCAGTGTCGTGGGATTTCCATCTTTATCCACTGTCGTCTGTTCTCTTAGAATCGTTGCAACCGGCTTGAAAGCTACTCTGAAGTATATGTCTTCGCCATTGCTAATGCCTCCCTGTATGCCTCCGCTGTGATTGGTCGTTGTGCTGATACGGCCTTCATTGTTGATGAAGCAATCGTTCAACTGAGAGCCTCTTTGAGTTACGCTGGCAAATCCGTCACCATATTCGAATCCTTTGACTGCATTAATGCCCAGCATTGCTGCCCCGAGTTGTGCGTGCAACTTACCGAACTCCGGTTCTCCGAGTCCAGCGGGACATCCCTTGACTACGCCCGTGATAATTCCCCCGATGGTGTCGCCTTCTGCCTTCACCTCGGCTATCAGCCGTTCCATCAGCAGTGCTTTTTCTGCGTCGGGGCATCTGACTGCATTTTTCTCAGCATTGCTGATATTATAATATGTGTAGGGGTGGTCGAGTGCGATGTTCCCAACCTGCGATGTGTAGGCCTGAACGTAGATTCCCATTTGTCTCAACACAAGTTTTGCCAGTGCTCCGCCCACTACTCGGCTAATGGTGATGCGTGCCGACGAACGCCCTCCGCCGCGATGGTCGCGAATGCCGTATTTCTTCTGATATGTGAAGTCGGCGTGCGACGGACGGAACACGTTTCGCATGTTTTCGTAGTCGCTGGAGTGCTGGTTGGTGTTTCTCACTATGAATCCGATGGGGGCTCCTGTTGAGCGTCCTTCAAAAATTCCGCTGAGCAGTTCCACCCGGTCTGCTTCGTTGCGGCTCGTGGTGATTGCACTCTGTCCGGGGCGTCGGCGGTTTAGTTCTGTCTGAATGAATGCTGTATCGATGTCAATGCCGGCAGGCATTCCGTCAACCACACCGCCAACAGCTTCACCGTGGCTTTCGCCGAAGGTGGTAAGCGTGAAAAGTGTTCCGAACGTATTTCTCATCTTTCAAAGTCTGTTTACTGTTCATTGCAGTGTCCGCAGCAGTCATTGCTGCCGTGACAGCATTCGTGTTCGCCTTCGTGGTGGTGATTGCAGTGTCCGCCGCATCCCCCGCAGTGGTGTTTGCCGCCCATCTGCTCCATTGTCTGCTGTATCTCATCGCCGGTAGCATTGCGGCTTTCAACGATGTGTCCTGTGAAGTGCAGCGCCTTCCCTGCGAGCGGATGATTAAGGTCTATTTTCACTATGTTGTCGCCCACTTCAGCCACTCTGCCGTTGAATCTCATGCCTTCGGCGTTCTGTAGAGGTATGATAGCATCGGGATAGACATTCTCGTCGTCAAACTTTCCGTCAACGAAGAATATCTGTTTATCAATATCCACTATACGTCCGGCATCTATGCAACCGTATGCTTGTTCTTTAGTGAGCGTGAAGTCGAATGTATCGCCTTTTTTCAGGTCAGTAAGCCGGTTTTCAAACTCGTCGAGTGCGAATCCCAGTCCGCTGATGAATATGAAAGGCTGCTCATCGGTGGCCTCCTCTATTATCCCTTTACCATCGTTGGCATAAAGTTTGTATGCCACGGCGATATATTTGTTGGTTGTCGTGTCCATTTTTAATTGTGTATTACTTGTTTCTTGATTATTTCGTGAATGATATGCTGACCGCTTTTCCCTGATAAGCAATCGTCCGCGTTTTGCCATCTGGCAGCCGCAGTGTGAATGTACGTTCTTTAAGCATTCCTTCATATGCTCCCTCGCGTTTGCCCACGGTGAGACGCTGTCGTCCATTGTTCCATGTGATAGGTATGCGGCAGCATTTGCCATCGAGGTAGTCATTGGTCTCACCGTCATCTTCATAGAGCGTGAAAACGGCATCTTCACCTGGATAGATGTTAATGATACTGCACGCCTGGCCGTCTTTGGTGTTCTGAGCTTCCGACGCTGTTGGGATGATGCTTCCTGCACGTACAAAAACAGGTATGAACGAGTGGTCGATAGCTGTTGATACTGTCTGCCCTCCGTCGAGGTGCTTTCCGCTGCGATATTCGTACCATCCGCCTGTAGTCTGTGGCAGATATGTGTGCCATTGGCTGACGCCAGGCTCGGTTACCGGGCTTATCAGCATTGCCCGTCCGAACATATATTCATGGTTCTGGCTCAATGCCTCGCTGTCGTTTGGAAAGTCGAATACGAGCGGACGCATCAGCGTAGTTCCGTTAAATGCCACGTCGGCAGCATTGCTGTATGTGTATGGCAACAGCCGGTAGCGCTCGTGCAGACACTGTGCTATTATCGTCTGTGCTTCCTTGCCGTATCGCCACGGCTCGGTGTCACTCATATAGCCGTGCACTCGCATCAGCGGCAGATAGATAGCAGTTTCTATCCATCTGAGCATCCGCTCGATATAGGCTTTGTCGGTGTATTGGCCGTTGGGCCGGAAGAAGCCTCCGGCATCGTATGTCCACCAGGGAATGCCTGCCGCTTGCATTCCCAGTCCTGCTGTAATCTGTCGTCGGAACGTCTCCCAGTCGTTGCCCACATCGCCCGACCATAATGCCGAGCCATATCGCTGAATGCCGGGGAATCCGCATCGTGTGAGAATCATCGGCCGACTTGTCGGACGGTCGTTCATGAGTCCTTCATACACAGTTTTGTTTACCAGCAGCGGATAGACATTGCGGAAAGTCTCGCCAGCCCATTTGCCGTTGTTAACGCGTCGCCCCACGAGATCGTCGTTCTCGGGTTCGGTGGCATCTTGCCACCATGCATCGATGCCCAGCGGCACTAATCGCTGACTGAAGTTCTGCCAGTATGAGCGCGCAGCATCGGGGTTGAAGAAGTCTATCCAGTCGGTGCCGGGAATATAGTATCCGTCGTGCTCCATTTGTCGGCCTACATCGCTGCGCTTGTCTATCTTCGACCATACCGAAAGCATCAGTCGCAGTTTCATGGCATGTAGCGAGTCGGTCATTGTCTTTGGGTTGGGATAGTTGTTTTCGTCGAACTGCATGGAGTTCCATCCGTGCCGACCCCAGTACTGCCAGTCCTGCACGAGCATATCCACCGGCAGTTGCTCGCTGCGGAATCTGTTTGCCGTCTGAAGTATTTCGTCTTGTGAGTGGAACCGCTCGCGGCAGTGAATATATCCGAGTGCCCATCGTGGCATTAGCGGTGCCTCGCCTGTCACGGTGCGGTATGCTGCTACCACTTCGTCGGCAGAACCCACAAACACTGTGGCATCGACGCTGTTGGCTATGGGCGAGCGTAGCACAGTCTCGTTACCCACCTTGTGATAAAAAAGGGTGGGGTGGTCGCCTCCTGACAATTCTGCGCTGAGGCTGTGCCTGCCTTTTTCCAGCTTCACTATGCGTGAGGTTGTCGGCGGCAGCCACAGGTTATTCATCTCGATTACAGTCTCGCCGTCGATGACAAGGTTGTGGCGGCGTGCCATCTTCTGTCCTACGTCGAGTAGCAACGAGTAAAACCCACTTTCGGGAATATCGATTGAAGCCGTGAATACGTTCTTACGACGCACCTCACGGCGGTTTCCCTCAGTCGTGGTCACATCCACGGTCTCGCTGCCTGCCGCCTCGCCTGCTGCTGTCATGGCAACGCTTTCGCTGCTGGGGTTCATTTCCGTCAGTCCGTAGTTGTTCCACAACAGTCCGTAGCCCATGTTTGAGATAATCATTGGAATACTGATTTGCGTGTTCACCTGAGTGAGCCGTCTCGACAGACCGCGTATGTTATTGTATCCGTCCTGGAACTGTCCCAGACCGTAGAGATATTCATCTGATGGCGATGCGAATCTCAGCATTGCCTCGCGGTTTGCATTGCCATTGGTGGTGCCCAGCCGCAATTCTGTAGCGGTGAACACTGTCTTTCCCTCGGCATTCTTGACGCTGATGGTCTGCCTGTCGGCATCCACGGCGACAGACATTTTACGTGTGCGCAGATTTTTCCACTTTACGCCATCTTTCTGCACATATATCCAGTCTGGCAGAGCCTCGTCAGTCTGCTCGCCTTCTGTGTATTGTATGCGCACGGCATTTTCTGTCAGTGGAGTCAGTTGGAGTATGCCTTTGCCAAATGCCATCCGCTCTGTCTGGCAGAATATTGGCACTGTCGTACAGAGGGTGGCAACAATTGCCACAAATGTTTTTCTAAGCATAAAAAAATGATTTAATTTATATCCAAATGCAAAATTACGAAATAATGCTGATATTCGGAAGTTTTTTTAGAGAAATCACGCAGAATGTCCTATAAATAAATGCGTTTTTTTTGTTATTTCGTATATTCTGTGTACCTTTGTACACGCCTACGGGCCTTTGTAATGTGTGAGATGTAGCAAAAAAGCAAAGTAATCCTATAAAAATAGCATGACCACTGAATTTATATTACGCATATTCGTAGCCTCGATACTTGGTGGGGCTATAGGTCTCGAGCGTGAATACCGTGCCAAGGAAGCTGGATTTCGCACTCATTTTCTTGTCGCCCTCGGTTCCGCCTTGTTTATGATTGTATCTCAGTTTGGTTTCGACGAGGCTCTCGACATTTCGCAGCAGGTGAAGCTCGACCCTTCGCGTGTGGCAGCTCAGGTTGTTACGGGCATCGGTTTCATAGGTGCCGGAACGATTATCTTTCAGAAGAATGCCGTTCGCGGTCTTACTACCGCTGCCGGTGTATGGGTGACGGCTGCCATCGGTCTTGCCTGCGGCTCTGGAATGTATGTGCTTTCCACCGTGTGCACAGTGCTTGTGCTCCTCGGCCTTGAGGCTTTCAATTTCTTTCTGCGCCGTTTCGACCGTCTGCGCAAGAACGAGGAGAATAACGACAAGTCTGAAGAATAAATTATATTAATTAATGTACACGCGTACATTATTATAATGTGACAGCTTCGCTCCGTTTCAAATGTTTAATCGAAAACCATTAATTTTTGTAATAGCAGACTACTTTTTGACTAAGGTCAATAAAGAGTATGTTTGCGCACACAATTTTGGGAATAGTCTTGCATGGTAACAAAAAAGTGCGTACCTTTGCATCGTCAAAAAGAAAAAAAGGATAACAAGAGCACCAAGAGAGGTGCAATGATGATTAGAAGTTTAATTTAACAAAGAAAGGGTAACAAAAATGAAAAAGATTGTTTTAATGTTTATCGCAATGCTTAGTGTAACTATGACATTTGCAGAGAACGAGAATGTTACAAATGTAGAGAAGACCGATGCCTATGATATGAGTGTAAACATCCGTAAGCTGGGCGAGACCCTCGGTCTTACAATCGACCAGATGGAGACAGTGGCTGACATCCACAACGCATTCTGTGGTGAGATGATGGTTGCTTCTCAGGCAGGGAGAGATGAGCGCAGTCTCTTGGTAAAGAACGCAGTAGTGAAAGACCTTAAGTATATGCGCTACATTCTCAGCGACAAGCAGTACCGCAAGTATCAGCTCCTGCTGAACATGACACTGACGAACCGAGGTCTTAACGACTTTGCAGAGTAATATTTAGAATAAAGTTTTTTTCTTAGAGTTAGTAATAGTAGAAAGTTTCTTTTGATAGGGGCACTCTTCCGCGATGGAAGAGTGCTTTTTTGTGCAAAAATTATCTAAATTCATTTTTTTTGAGTATTTTTGCAGGCAGAAAGTAACAGATACGAAGATGAAAAGAATTATTTTTGTTTGTATGTGTGTCGTCACTGCCTTATTGTTTAGCAGTTGCGGCGTTTCGCGCACCGTCCCCATTACCGGGCGCAAGCAGAACCTGCTTGTAGATGATGCGCAGATACTGAGTCTTAGCAATCAGCAGTATCAAGAATACATGAAGACGGCAAAGGCATCCTCCGATGCTGCCAACACGCAGATGGTGAGAAGAGTGGGGCAGAGGCTTGCCACCGCCGTAGAAACATATCTCGCCAACAACGGTATGGCAGAAGAAGTGAGGACGTTTAGCTGGGAGTTTAATCTCGTCAACGACAAGAGTGTCAATGCCTTCTGTATGCCTGGAGGAAAAATCGTGGTTTACGAAGGTCTGCTTCCAGTGACCAAGGACGAGGCATCGCTTGCAATTGTTCTTGGGCATGAGATTGCCCATGCTGTGGCAAAGCATTCTGCCGAGAGCATGAGCTCGCAGATACGTCAGCAGTACGGGCTTCAAATTGCCGGTGGCATTGCCAACATGGCCGGAGTAAGCTCGGGCATTCAGCAGTTAGGTACAATGGCAGCCAGTGCCGGGCTTCGGCTCTACAGCTCAGGCTTTTCCCGCAAGCAGGAGAGCGAGGCCGACCATCTCGGGCTTATCTTTGCAGCCATGGCTGGTTATGACCCCGGTGTTGCCGTGGCGTTCTGGCAACGTATGTCGGCCGCTACCGGAGGTGGCTCATCGTCGCTTCTCAGCGACCATCCGAGCGATGCCAGCCGCATAAAGAATATCCAGGCATGGCTGCCCGAGGCAATGAACTACTATAAGGCCATTGGCCAGTCGGTCAGCTCTTCGGCTCCTGCTGTCAGACAGCAGACGAGGCCGACATCTACGATGCCCACAATACACATATCATCAAAGAAGAAGTAGAATATAAAAGGAACATAGATATGAAACATGCTTTTTTACTTGGTGCTGCCATCATCGTCTCCATGACGGCCGTAGCACAGACACGCGACGGCGGCATAACCCCGTCAATGCTTAGCGAGATTCAGAAACAGCATACCACTACAGCTGCCGACCGTGCCATTTTCAACGCCATATCGCAGAATGCCATCGACGACCTGGCAAGAAATTTCAAAGTGGCTGGCGATATCGACACTCATTTCAGTGTCGAGACCAAGTCGCAGACAATCACTAACCAGAAGAGCTCCGGACGCTGCTGGATGTTCAGCGGGCTGAACGTTCTGAAGTCGGAGTTTGCACTCAAGAGCGACTCGCTGACAGTGGAGTTTTCGCATGACTATCTGTTCTTCTGGGATCAGCTGGAAAAGGCAAACCTATTTCTGCAGGGAGTAATCGACCATGCCGGTAAATCCATCGACGACCAGCGTGTGCAGTTCTTCTTCCATCATCCCATCAACGACGGGGGAACATTCTGTGGTGTTGCCGACCTGACCGAGAAATACGGGCTTGTGCCGAAGAGCGTCCAGCCGGAGACCTTCAGTGCCGACAACACATCGCGTATGTCAAGAATAATCGCATCGAAACTGCGCGAGCAGGGTTTACAGCTACGGCGTATGTCGGCCGAAGGCAAGAAAGCGTCAGCCATCAATGCCGAGAAGACTAAGATGCTCGGAGTCATCTACCATATGCTCTGCCTCACGCTGGGCGAGCCGGTGAAGGAGTTCACCTACGTGTTCCGCGACAAGAGTGGAAAGCCTGTCGGCGAACCTAAGACATATACTCCGCAAAGCTTTTATAAAGAGGTGGTTGGCAAGCCACTCAACGGGACGTTCATCATGGCTATGAACGATCCGCGGCGCGAGTATTACAAGACCTACGAGGTGGAATACGACCGGCACACCTACGACGGTCATAACTGGAAGTATATCAACCTGCCCATGGAAGACATTGAGCAGATGGCAATAGCATCACTGAAAGACGGCCACAAGATGTACAGCTCGTATGATGTCGGGAAATTTCTCGACCGCAAGCGTGGGTATGCCGACCCTGGAAATTTCGACTATGAGTCACTCTTTGGAACGACATTTACTATGAACAAAGCCGAACGCATCTCTACCTTCGACAGTGGCAGCACACATGCCATGACTCTCACCGCCGTTGACCTCGACAAGCAGGGCAGACCATTGAAGTGGAAAGTCGAGAACTCTTGGGGTGCCGATTGGGGACAGAAAGGCTGTCTTATTTTCACTGAGCAGTGGATGCAAGACTATATGTTCCGTCTCGTTGTTGACAAGAAATACGTGCCGGAGAAGATTCTCAAGGCCAATGAGCTTAAACCTATAATTGTGCAGCCTGAAGACCCGCTCTTCCTGCCCGACGAATAATGGCTGTAATCATCTAAAACGCGAAAGACGTGGGAGTTCCTACTTCGTTACTTATCCCGCTGTTGGGCTCTCGCATTGCCTTGTGTAAGAATAAGCAACATGAGAGAGCCTCTAACAGCAGAAGATAACGTTCGTAAACGATGCTAATCCTAAATTCTTTTGGAAATCAACGTATTACCCATAAGACAAGCAGAAATAGGTAACACTTTGGAAACGAGAGGACTTACATATTCCTACACGTTTTACATAAGTGCCATAATCGATAAAATTTCCCCTCTCAATTACATGCGGGTTACATACCAGTTACATACTATTCGCAACTGAAAATCCCCTTATTTATCGGCACTATCAAAAGACGCT
>ODAI013091282.1_pt1 | contig 22254 bp, 25 predicted proteins | sample 1539321 | NCBI WGS metagenome assembly ODAI01 (sample SAMN02144231, study PRJEB22623) | gut metagenome | biome: sheep rumen | host: Ovis aries | place: New Zealand | reverse complement strand
ATCGCAGATGTTGAAGGTAAAGTGCAGGCAATTGTAACGTTTACTGAAGTAGCTTTTGAGGGAGGATAATATTCTCCCTTTTATTTTACTTTAGCTTCATGTTCCATTCTAATTAAAATAGCTTGAATAATATCATAAGGAGTAGAAAGATATTCACGATAATTCCATCACATGTATTTCATAATTTCCACAGCTAAAATAATCTGATTATCAGTTCATCACATCTTCTTAAATACTTTAGAATATTCATACTCTAGTTCTTTTTTTTTATTGGATCTATCATAGCATTAATTCTTTTAGCAATTTCTTCATTCAATAAAGAATAATCTTTAATAGAATCCATATCTAAAATATACTTCTCAATCTTTTCTTTATCATAAACTCAATTAATAGATCTAATAATAAGTTTAGATAACTCATTAGATAAACTAATCTCATCAATTTCCTTTAATCTTAACTTTTCATTAAGTCTGTTAATAGCCTGAAAATCTCTTACAGTAAGTTTCTCAATAAAGACAATGTTTAAATTTCATAATTGCATGATATATAGTCTTAAAGAATAAATACCATATATCTAAAAAAATTAAAAAAAATCTGAAAAAATTAGATTAAGATAACTCTATTTTTGAAGTAAATTTTTATAATAAAAAAAAGCTGACCTAATCAAGGCCAGCCATACCTTCTCGCGTTTCCTAATTCTCTCCACGTTGAATTTTTACCCCTTGAGTTGGTTGCCTTCCTGTTGGATACAACAGTAATGACTGCAAGGACTGTAAGTCCTAAGAAAATTAAAAATAGATACTCCATAGGTACTCAATATTTGTTTTGTTTTATTTATTTTGGCAGTAACAATATAACCAGCAGGATAGTAAAAATCAAGTAAAAACTAAACAAATTATTAAAAAAGTCAGGAGAAGCTATAAGCACCCCTGACTCAGAAATATAATTCTTAAATTATAAAGTCTCCAACCATTGATTTACTTCATCCTTACTAGCTCATTGAGCAAATCTCTTACTTCAAATAACATTTAACTTATACTTCTCTAAATAACTAACACTTCCCTCAATTCCAGAAGATCATGAAGTACAGAATAATACAACCTTCTTACCAGATAAATCATATTTTTCTAAGAAAGTCATAATAATATTAGGAACTCTACCAAACCAAATAGGATATCAAAGATAGATAGTATCATATCAACTAAGAGCAAATTCATTTTTAATTTCAGGTCTTATAGTTTCATCTTGATATTCTTTATATGATCTTGAAGCAGTATCTCTCCAATTAATATCATCATCAGTATATCATGTTAAAGGTTGAATTTCTTCTAATTTTAAACTTTTAATTTCTGAAATTGAAGTAGCAATTTCTTTAGTATGACCAGTAGGGGAGAATACAATAACTAAAGAATCATTTCATGTAGTAGTTTCAGCCTTTAGATTAGCTCTATAATATTCTCGTTCTTCAACTTCTGTTCAATCTTTTAATTTACATACTCAATATTGTCCTCAATCTTTATCAGTCTTAATGATAATTTCTCATCAATTCTCTACACAATAAGTAGAAGCAGGATTAGCTATTCAAGCAGTAGTTTCTTTTTTATCTTCTTCTTTTATTTCATCTTTAACATCTCAAGTTCCTTCTTGTGTATCTTTTACATCTTCTTTAGTATCTTTAGCACTTCTCATTAACATAAGCATCACGTATCCTCTTAATTCTTCAAGATCTGGATTATCATTAGAGATTATTCCTTCTTCTTTAAGTTTAGCAAGATGAGTAGAGTAGTAAGGAGTTCAATCTTTTAATCAATAAAGCATTCTAGATAAAGCTGTAGCAAATTCTGCTCTAGTTACAGTATCATATGGTCTAAAATCTTTAACTCCTATTCACATAATACCTAATTGATAAGAAAGAGATACTCAATAATTGTATTGATTATCTAAGCTTTCTTCTACATCACTAAATTCAGGAACAACAATATTAGCTGGTTTACTTCACAATACATTAATAGCATATTGAGATAACATTTTAGCCATAGAGATTCTATTTAATCATCATTGCATATTAGATTTATAAATAGAATCCATAGTAGTAATTCAATACTTATAAGCATAATCATAAGCTTGCTGTAATTCATCAGTAACATCTGCACTAGCTATAAATAAACTAGAAGATAAGAAAACTAAACCTAATACAGCTAATCATTTTTTAAAGAAACTTTTATTCATTAAAAAAGAGATTAAAAAATAAAGATAATACATTAAAACTATAATTTAGTAAAAAATAATCAAGAAAAATTAAAAAAAATCTGTTTACAAGAATAAAAAACAAGATATAGAAATATTTTAACATAAACAAAAAAGGAGAAAACATTGGCCTATTTTCTCCTTAATTGTAATAGTTATAATAAACTATTTATTAGCACTTCTCATTAACATAATCATTACATATCCTCTTAATTCTTGTAAATCAGGAGTATCTACTGTAATAATTTTTTCATCCATAAGTTTTGCTAAGTGAGTTTCATAATATGCATTTTCTCAATCAGCTGTAGCATATAACATTCTTGATAATGCAGTACCAAATTCTGCTCTTGTTACAAGATCATCTGGTCTAAATTTATCAATATTAATTCACATAATTCCTAATTGATAAGCAAGAGTTACTCATGAATTATAAGCAGCATCTAATTCAGCAGATACATCAGGGAATGCAGGAACTACTTTTGTAGTATCAGGAGTTCTACCTAATACATTAATTGCATATTGTGATAACATTTTAGCCATTGCTATTCTTGTTAATGGAGCATTCATATCAGCTTTTCCAATAGAATCCATTGTTGTAATTCAATTCTTATGAGCAAAGCTATATGCATCATTAAATTCTTTTGAATAGTTGTTATCAGGAGTAGTTGTTTCTTCAACTTTTTCTGAAGTTTGTTCTTCAGTTACTTCTCAACCTAAGTTAATTTCTTCAGATGTTTTATTCTCAGTTTTAGTTTCTTCAGCTTTTTTAGTATCAGTTGTAGTTGTTGTTTTAGAAGAACTTGATGATGAAGATCATCCAGATGAACCTCCTCATGATGTAGTTGGTTTAGCTGTAAATGTAGCAGATACAGTTACATTAGCAGCAGGCATAGTAAATTGATTATTTTCAACTTTAATTTCAACATCTCAACTTTTTACAGTCCATTTTGAGAAATTGTAATTTGAATTAGGAGTAGCTTCAAGAGTTACTGTAGTTCATTCCTCAGCGGACAATAAATTAGAAGAAATAGTTCAATTAGTTACATTTCATAAAGTAATACTATAAATTGGATTAGTAATATAAAATTTATTTAAATCCCCATCTTTTGAAGTATCTACACCTGTTTTTGAAAGAATTTTTCAAAGGCTTTCATAATAATTTTTAGTAATTGTTAATCATTTATCATTATATTCATCAGCAGGGATAGATTCAATTTTTGGTGTAGAATAAACAGGATCTCATCAATTAATAGAAATAGTAATTTCTCATCATTCATGAGGAATATCTCTTCTTCAATCATCAAACATAATTAATCAATTACCAGTGAGATATTTAACAAAAGCATTTTTACCTTTTTCTTGCCAAATTGCGTGAACATTTTTAATTCATGCATATCCTTTACCTAGGTCGCTTGTTTCATAATTAACAATTTCTACTTTAAATTTATTTGTATTTGTATTATCTGCTGTTTCATGTACTACGATTGCTCATTTAACAGGTGCTTTAGATGCATTATACTTACAATTATCAAATACAACATGCTGAGTAGAAGTACTTTCATTTGAATTATAAACATTTATATTCCTATCTTTTCATGAAAAAGAACAGTTTTTAAATTTTGTTTCTCCTCATAGTATACCGAATATATTATATCAGCCTGATACTTTTGTAAAATTACAATTATTAAATTCTGAATCTCCATATGTTGTAAGTGTTCAATTTATTGTACAATTATTCATAATTAATTTACCTTTTCACTGAATTCAATTATGATGAGCATTATCATAGTTAGACTCATTTCAGGCTAAATTGAAAGTAATACCAGAAAAGATAACTTCTTTACCTTCAGCTATAGTAGTAATCGGTTTACTACGACAGTCAATAAAACTATCACTATCATATGTACAATTTCCCTTGATTGTTACTTTTACACCAGTGGCTGCTTCAATTGTTATACTCTTATCAATATTTTCTGGTATAACAGCATTTTCCTGATCTATAATAATTTTTACAGTATCTTTTTCATCTGCAGCTTCAATTGCCTTCTGTAAATCTCAATAATATACAGAACCAATTTTTGCAACAATTAAAGGTAAATTTAAAGCACTACTATCAGTTATTGCACTATTAAGAGTTTCTTCAGATGCAGAACAAAAATATTTAGATCCATTAACATAACAGTTTTGTTTCAGATCATCAGAAATTTCATATTTATTAGAAGAATTATAGGTATCAATATTTACTGATAAAATATTTTCAGGAATTGTTACAGTTTTCGTAATTAATGAAGCCTTATCATTTTGTAAATCAATAGCTCAAAACAATATACCACTAAAAATAACATCTTCTAAATTTACATTAGTTGATATAGAACTAGTAAATCAATCCAGAATTCAATAGAAGGAGTTCTGAACAGTGATATTATTTAATTTTACATCAATACTCTCAGAGTCAGAGCTTCAAATTTTGAAGACATAATTATTACCTAAACTATCCCATGTTTTAGGTTTCTCTTGATATCAAATAGTATTACCCCATCAATCTATTGTTAATGATTTTGTTATTACTATCGGTTCAGTTATCTCAATATTTCATGATAGAATAATTGTATCACCACTACTAGCATTTAAAATAGCTGTTTTTAAACCATCAGCTGTTGTAACCACATTATCAGCCATACTGACCCCTCCGAATCAGAATCAAGCTAAGATTGTAGCCATTAAAGTAAATAAGAGGTTTTTCTTCATATTTATAATATATAAGAAAATAAAAGAAACATTAATTAAACAAAAAAAGCACCATACTTCCGGTGCTGTATATATCAATCAGTGAAAACTTTAATGTCCCATAGAAAGAAATATCCGCAAGCATGATGCTTGTTTATTCCTCCTATTAGACAAAAAAGTCTCTCAGTTACATAACCAAAGTTTTCTAAATATATACAGCACTTATTGTAATAAAAAAATACACTATAAATTCAAGACTATTTTATAAATTTTTGATATATTTTAGTATATGTCAATAAAAGACAATAAAACGACAATTCTATCCTGGAGAAATACCACATCTACAATTAGGATGCAGAGGAGGAATTAATACTCATTTTTTAAATTCATCTTTAACTCATACCTTAACTTAACTCAATTCAAACTAACACAATCAATACATCTTTTATCATCCTCAGCTGTTACCCATTTCTTATATTTAACTTCTCAAGACATACTCCAAGCTTTATCTTCAGCATAGTTAGAATATCTTACACTTTCAGTTCTAACAATAGTTTCAATTCTCTTATTCTTTAATTCATCATAAACTTCTTCTATAATATCTTTTAAATCATCAACACTAATAATAGTTCAACTTCAATCACCTCAATCTCAAGAAAAATCAAAAAAACCTGAAATCTTATTATTAATTTTCTCCTCAGTATATCAATCAACACTACTTGCTAATATCTTTAACAATTCTTTAATACCTTCTACCACAACTGGATCATCTACATTAAATTCTTCATTCTTATTAATATCTACTAAAGCTCTATCTCATTCAGACTTTAATATCTTGATAACAGCTTCTTTTAATACTACATAATAGAGTGAATAATATTTCTTTCATAAAAAAGAAAACAAATCTTTAGAATGAGAATAAAACTTTCTTCTACTCACTAACTTTAATAAATCATTTTCTTGTTTAGTAAAAATTTTAAGTAGCCCTTCTCTTAATAGCTTCTCATACTTAACTAAACGTTTGTCTCTATTTCTAATCCTTTCCTTATTCCATTCATCACTAAAAGGGATATTCTTCCTTACAATACTCTTAAAATCAAAATCATCTAATACTCAACCAGTTGAAGAATCAGCCACCTCACTCTTAACTCTACACTCACATCAATCAATAAACACATCTCAACCTTCTACAGGCTTATATCATAACTCAATTCTATATTCATTCTTACTAATTCATCATGATAAATAATGTTCTCTAACTTGATCTTCATCAGTAGGTAATACATTCAAAAATTCAAAAGTCCCTATTCACTTAAATAATCAATCATTAAAAACTCTAGCAATCTTCTTAGCTAAAGGAGCAATACACCTAGAAGAAAAAACCTGATTAAATGCTTTAACATTTCAAACATTAACACCTTCTCCTATTCAAAGCACAGCTTTAGGAACTTTATATATCGCTAATATCTTATCTCTATCTCGTTCTTGTTGTGATATAAACTCCATCTCTTTAGGAGAAGCTTGAAAACTACTAGGCTTAATTCAAAAAGGTAATATTGCTATCTTTCATACGTTAGTTGCTCAGCTATGGTTTCTTTCCCAAGTCTCTTTTATTCATTTAACTTGTTCAACTGTTAATGATTGATCTGTTGTTAATACCATTCATGGAGGAACATCATTAGATAATAATGAATAATTCCATTTCTCTATTTCTTTCTCTCACCATAACGTCATAGCTAAAGCCTGAAGGGGAGAATAGCCTCTAGTAATATAAGGATATCTTTCAAAAGGATTAAATTCAGCAAAGACCAACACCTCATCAACTCATAATCTCATTCATCAACCTTCTCAAGTTCAATAATAATTCCATCATTCTAAATTCCCATATCAATCAATAATAGGAGAGATATTCCAAGGTAAAAGAATAGATAATCCTAAAACTTTTCATCATAACATTACCTTCCAAACATAAGCAGTTCAACAAAGTTTCATAAAGGTAGCAATATTAGCTAAGAGATCTGGTGAGACAAAATTAAAATATTCATGTTTTAAATCTTTATCATCACTTCAAGCTAATCTATATTCTAAGGAAGACAAACTATCAGAAATTGCTGTTATAGCTGCATACTGCCAACTCTGAAAGAACTTAACATAATCATTATCTTCTAAAGCTTTATTATTTCAAAGGAATCAGAAAAGAGAAATTCATGAACTACTACTAAATACTTTCTTAAAAATATCTCTTATCTTATTAAGCATATTCTAAAGCACAAAAAAACTAAAAGGCTGATTCGACAAGCAAAAAAGAACTAAAAGACAGATTTTCTACAATAATTTTAATATTGTCAATATATACAAACATTAGATTATAACTACTATTATTAAAACACCAATTAGACATTAGCGACGAGTTATTGACATTTACAAACAAATAAATATATTAACATCATAAACAAAAAAACAAACACTATGAACATAAAGAATTTAATAAAAGTTGAACTTATCTCTTGTGCAGTTGGCACAATTACCAGTATGGCTGGTTATGTTGCTGCCTTACACATCTTTAAAACAACAGTAGATGAAGCTATAGCATGGGGACTTATAATAGCAATAGCAACTGTACTCATTAGCTCAATTATTCTCTCAAACAAACTAACAAACGAGAGTGAACTCTAAGCCAATCAAAGACGCCATGAATAGCATATGCGTCTTTTTTTTAAAACAAAAGCAATCACTATCAATTACCTAATTCAAAAGGAACATGAATTCATAATAACACAATAGCATGTAATGCAGCTCAAACATCTATCTCTACAGGTTCAATATTACCTCATACAGCATCGATTAAGCTAGCTAATCAATCTAAATAAGATCAATCAAAGAGTTCTATTACTTCATCTAACACACTACATAAATTCTTCTCAGAAATATTAACTCATAAAGTAGATACTTCTTGAAAGATATTAATCTGAAAATAATACACTCTTTCATTATGATGATTTGATAAACTAGAAGACTCGACTCTATCAAAGCTAAAATAAATAGAAGGAAATCATCAAAAATTACTAGGTACTCAATCAAAAACTTCAGCAACAGAAATAAGTGTATTTAATTTATCATAAATCTTCTCTCTAAGCTCATTTATCATTAACAAAATCATCAATAATAGAATAAAACATTTCAACGATTTTCTTTTCATTCTTTTCTAAAGCTCTCCTAAAGAATGGATTAGCTTTAATTCATGGATGATTAACTTTCTTAGCAAATACTCATACCTTAGATCTCTCATCTATCCAATATAACGCTTTCTTTTTAGCTCTAATAGTATAAGGCCTTGTTCATTCATGAACATATAAAGCATAAAACAAATCAGAATAAATCCTTGCACGGTATCCATTAATTTCATATTGAATCGATTTTTTAAGATTTCAGCTTCTAACAGGAACTTCTTTTTTTACTTCTCACAACAAGAAAACTAATGCCTCATTTAGCCACTTCTTCCTAGCATTTCTTAACCCTTCTTCTCATAACTTTTTAATCTTCTCACTTACTTCTTTATCTCAAGTTATTTTAATATTTATACTCATAGCTCTAATACAACTTCAGTTAAAACAAGACTTCATCATCTTCTTTTAGCAATTCACTTTACACTATATTCAATACCATCAATAACAATAGAATCAGATTCTTTAATATCCACTATATCTTGAATATAAAGCTTATACACTTTTCAAAATCTTCAATCAGATAGTTTTGCCTCCTCATCAAGAGCAGTCAAATATCAAACAAAAGAAAAAACAGATTTCTTTCACTTAGCAATAGATCACTCATAAACGAACCTCTTAACATCACCACGACAATTTGTAATCATCAACTTGAATAAAATACTAAATTGATTATATCTAAGCCAGACGTAATATGCGTTTCATCTAATCTAAACATCTTTACTCCAGCTGTTGAGATAGCACCTGGAGTTTTTTTAATTTTCACTTGTAAAAGAAGAAAACTTTTATAAAGTTTACTACTGTAAAATAAAACCATGATTTTCTTTTTCAAAGAACTCGCAATTCCTCCCTGTTGAGATAACACGGAGGTTTTTTTATTCAATAGAATAAATAATATACTTATTAAGTAAAAACTTATCATCCATTGTTAAATCATCCTTAGAATAACTAATAGAATAATCAGCCAATCTTTCACTCTCAACTCAAACCTTTTCATGATATTTTACACTTACAAGATCAATCACTACCATAAGAACATCATAAGGAATAGACTCAAGAGCAGAAAAACTATAATCCTGTAAGGTATATCAGTTCACATATGCAATGGCAGAATTAATCAAAAGAATAATTTTGTTTTCATCATTTTCATTTAATACATCTTTCAATGTTAAAATAAGTTCTTCTTTAGACATCATAAGATAAGTAAAATAAATAACTATAATCATAAAGGAGTTTCAACCTTTTTTCTTCTACCTCTACGTGGCTTAATCACCTTATTCTGAATAGAAGTAAAATCCTTTATACTTTGAAAAACACCTTTCCATCAAACAGGCTTTAAATACTTATCTCAATAAGCTCTTCATTTTTCCTCAGATAATTCAATAATTTCACCAATACGATGTCCTTCAATCTTTCATTTAATAATTTCAAATTTCATAATTTAATAAATGATAAAATAAAATTTATACGAGTAAAAGAGGGGAGTCTATCCCCTCAAACTACTCACCACTACCTTCTCAGCCATTTTCTGTATTACTTCAAGAAGTAGTATCATCACTACCTTCACTTGCACCACTCGTACTAGCAGCAGTTTTAATAACAGAAAAAGCGTCTTCACTTAAAGCTAATCAACAAACTCTCGCAGAAGCTTTTAATGAACTTACATCTTTCTCCCGACCTCAAGCTCTATAACCAAATTCAAAAGTAAATCATCTCTTAATTCCTAATGCATAATATCTTAAAGATCCAAATGCAATAAAAGGAGTATCAACCTCAATTGCTCAAGAAGGCATTACATCAGTTAAAATAACAGGATATCATAACAAATATCACTTTTCTCAATTATCTAATGTTCTATAAAGTGGTCTTCAATCTTCATCTTTTAATTTTTCAATTACAGCAATAGCATCCTGAGACATAAACCAAGAAGGCTTATAATGTTGTTTATACTTTAAAGGGACTTTTCTTACAGCATCAATTAAAGCATCATGATTTAAACTAGATACTCATCAACTCAAACTCACAACATTAACATTATTCAAATTAGAAATTCAAACCATATTAGAGTTATCAGTTCAAACTCAAGTTCAAAGTAAAATCTCTTTATCTAAGAAATATGCAAAAGCTTGAGCAAATTCTTCTTGCGCTTTATTCCAAATTTCATCAGCATCAGCTTCATCTTCTATTAACTCATAAGTTACATTTAAAATAGCTCAGATCTTTTTAGCAATCATTTCCTTTCTCTCATATTGGAGAGCAGTATCAGAAAAAGCTGCAGCTTCATCAGTATAAAAAACCTGTAATCATGATTTTCTAAGAATAAAATACTTGGTATTAGAATTCATTCTAGAAATATCACAATCTTTCCAGATTCAATATTTCTCCATAATTCTATACACTCATTTTTCAAATTCAGGATGAACTAAATATCATCAATCAGCAGGATTTAAGCTATTCATAGCTTTAATAGCATTAAGATCTCATTCTTTCAAAACCTTTAATGCTTTTACAAATTCCTTTTGTAATTTAGCTAAATCATCTCAAGTTCAAATCCTTGATTTTTCTACTAATTCTTTCATCTGTGATTTCATTTCCTTAATATCAGGATTATCACTTAATGAAAGTTCTTTAAGCTTAACATCCATTGCAGCCTCAACAGCACAAGGAACAGCTTCTTCTAAACTTTTAGCAACAACATCTGCTAAAATTTCTTTTGTTTCTTCAGGCATAATAATATAGTATAATAATATAAAAACTATGATAACAACGACTTCTTATATTTCTCTAATCAAGCTATAATTGCTCACTTAGCTCATGTAAGATTCATATCAGAAACCTTTTCATTATTTTCCTCAGTTACTTCTCACAAAAATCATCTCAAAATATCTCTAATCTCAATTAATACATTTAATACATCTCTATTTGTATTTTCAGAATCTTTCTGTATAATTGAGTCGTTGGTGGAGTCCTTCACACCTCCATCACCACAACAATTTTCATGAAATGAAGAGCTTCATACCTCTTCATTTTCTTTATTCTCAGAAAACTCTTCTATCATTCCACTTTCCTCTAAAAGTTTCTTTTGATCTAAACTCAATGCATTAGGATTACAAGGAACAGCAACAAAACTTAACTCTAAAAGTTCAGCTTCAGTAATAATTTTAGCATTATTCTTATCTCTACTTTTAGGAATAAATCAGACGCTTACAGACTTTATCATTCATTCCTCATAAAGATCTGCTAATAATACTCACAAAGGATTAGAAGAAGAAAAAACTCATTCAATAACTAATTGATTATCTTTAATATAAATCTCAGTAGCCTTACCTACAATGTTTTCAACCTTGTAAATATGATTAGCAATAATCACAGGATTCTTCATAAAATTCTTCCACCTCCATCATCAGACTCTTATAATTTCTCATGCTCTATCAACATCTTCAGTTGAAGCAACAACTCTAAAAGTCTTTTCAGTTTTACCTTCTTTAAAAGAAAGAGAGGAGAGTCATTGATGAATCTTATCAACAGATTCATTACCAATCTCTCTAAATACCGCTCATAATGTCTTCATTCTATAACAATAACAAAATAAAAAAGATTAATACCTTTCTTGAGTATTCTTAAGATAAACCTCTACAGCTTTTCACTGCTTAATATCATAATGTCATTTAAAAGAAATTGACTGTTTAGTAATATCATTAAGAGAAAAAGCTGGAGTCCAATCAGTGATAATAACCTTTGATAAATCTAACATAAAAGTAGGGTAGTCATCTTCTCAATAAGGATGTGATTTATCCTCTAATAAAATTCTTAAAGCCTTAGCATTTCAATTTAAATAATCATCTCTATATGAATTATTCTCAAACAAAACTTCCATACTTCATTCAATAGAAAAACCAGAAACAAGATAATCAATAGGATCTAATGAAGAAATACATTCAATATCTTTAATTTCTTTCTTAAAAGAGAGAGTCAAAGACTGTAAACAAATATTTTCAGCAATATCTAATTTCTCTATACTATCAGCAATAAAAACTCTTAGCATATTAGCAACAAATCAATTTTCAGAATTATAATTAACGCTAAAATCATCTTCATTTTCTCATTTCCTTGCTTTCAAATTAACAGATACAGTAAACTTACCTCAAACCTCAGCATTAAAATCCATAGATTCAATCATAGCTAAAGAATAAGATCTACTTCATAAAGGACTATGTACTCAAACTGTTAAACTCGGATGAGTATTAGATTCTAATAAATTAAACCTATGTTCAAATACCCCTTCTCAATTGCTTTCAACTCATCACATAAGTGCTTTTAGAAAAAAGCCAATACCATTAGGATAAACTAATCATCAAATAGTTCACTCAGACCATTTCTTAGTTACCATAGAATGAGTAGCGTCTAATAAGGTATCAATAGCTCAACTATCTTGTTCTAAACTAGCTCTATCAAAAAAAGTATTATCAGTCCAAGGAAACCAATACTGAATTGGAAGTTTTTTTACTCATCTTTGTTCTTCTAAGCTGACTCAAACTCAGACCTTCTTTCAAACAAAAAGCATTTAAGAAATAATTAAAAAGATAAATCATAGCAGACTTATCTTTTTATTAATTTAGAAAATCAAAATTTTAAAACACGATACTTCAAAAATAGAGTAGTAATACAATAACATTAACTATAATCAAAGTTTTTCATCATTCTTCTTTTTATCAAAGATGTAATATCTTTGTTCTTCACATTTCTTAATAAGTTTAATATCATCTTCACTAAATGTTTCACTTAACCATTTATCAGCAGATCCATTAACATCCTCATAATTCAAATCTAACACCATTGAATGGAATTCATTATCTGATACTCATCACTCAAATACATAACGGAATTTCTTAAGAGAACATTCTCAATCTTCATTACAATTAACTAAATTACCATCATTCTTTTCAGCCCAGAAAGCAAAAGATTCTTCAGTATAATCAGGCAATCAAATACATCTTCAACATTCTTCAACATCTTCAGAATCAGTACTTTCTAATCAACAATTTGCCTTAGGTCATACAGCAGTAGTATCATTAGGAGTATTTGCTGAAGAAGTATTAGAATTAGTATTTGTTGAAGGTCTATCAGCACACTCAACATTTTGATCTACACCAACTCAATTTCAGTCTTTATCACAACAAACATATTCACATTTTTCTCAACCTTGAGAATAAAGCTTCTCACAATTATCAATTTGAGCATAACATTGAGAAATCTTATCGAGAGATGAATCTCAAGTACCTGTTCCTACTACAGCTCAAGTATTTGTCTTAGTTCATTTAACAGAAGTAGTATTTTTATTAGATGACTTAGTAACACTATTACCTTTATACTTTGAAATATCAGTAGTAGAAGCAACACTATTCATAAGCATTACTAATACATCTCATCTAAATAAGACAGTAAAAGGTTCTGAGATATCATCAACAGCTCAAATACCTTTTAATGCTCATAGATGTGCCTTATAATATGGATCTCAATAAGAAAAACTTTCTCACCAAAATAATCTTGAAACAGTTGTAGCAAATTCAGCTAATGTTAATGTAGCATTTCAATCAAAGATAGTAACTCATTTTCACATGATTCATTTATCACAAACCCATTGAACAGCTGGTCTATATTCCTTAGCCAATGATGTTAAATCATATAATTTACAAACGGTTTCAGTCGGATCTTTCATTCTTAAAACATTTTTAGCAAAAAGCTGAATAAATTGAGCAAACTCAACTCTAGTAATTACAGAATAAAGATTAGCACCTCAAAAGGTTGAATCAGTAATAATTTTATTATCACGAGCCCAAGAATAAGCAGGTCAATAATCCTGAAAATACTGAGCACTAGCAAAGCTAGTAAATACAGCTAACAATAATATTGCGATAAACTTTTTCATGATTTTGTAAAGAGTATAAAAGTAGTAATCTACTTAATTATACAAAATTATTTCAAAAATTACAAAAAAATGATTAGAAAATAAATATTAAATATGTCAATAACAAAATACAAAAAGAAAATTATAATTTAAAATGCCCCACTAAGCAAAAAAAGAGGCTCAAAACGACCTCTTTTTAGACTATCAATTTAGGTGGAATACTATAAGGACGAAATCCGTCATCATTATCAAAGTGCCAAGGTAATTTTTTACCTGATCCATAATCTACTTTTTTTGTTTTCATAATTTCTAAGTTTTATAATTTGTTTTTTATTTAAGCAATAATTTAGCATAACATATACTATCAAAAGACAGAAAACAATTTTCTTAATTAAAAATTTCATTAGCTTCAGCAACATCACTATTACTTACAGCTGGAGCAACATTTTCAGCCTCTCAAGCAGCAACAACTTCTCAACTTTCTTCTTCAACCTTTCAATTATAAACATGATTAGAGAATTTTATAGTTACAGAATTATCAACCATATCAATAAAACAGTTAACATCTTCCTCAGCTCTTTCACCCCATTTAACATATTTAACATGTCCATCTCTTACAAAAGAAGCTCATGCTTCGCTTTCATCTTCCCAACTAAATTCTCATTCATTGAAATTAAGATAGAATCAAGCTCTTTCTTCACATACAGCTATTCTTTTATCTTCATCACTTAAATCATAATCAGAGACAGTAGTATAAGAGTCATCTGAAAGATCTTCTTCATCCTCAGCTGCAATATTTAATTCAACATCATCCTTAGCTTTAACAGCACAAGTATAATTATACTTAACTCCCTCATAGCTAACAGATCAACTATATAAATAAGCTAAAGCATCTTTACCATCATACATAATAACTACATTTCAAATATTATCACTTAATTCAGCTCTTACAGAATCAATACAATAAGTTGAATAATCAGCTATTTTCTTTTCAGCATGAAAGAACATATATCAAGCTACAATTCAACCAATAAATACTATACAAAGAACACATAAAACTACTTTAGCCCAAGTTTTCATAATATTTAATTATTAAAGATATAAAGTAATACCTTCTTTTATTCATAAAAAAACCAAAATCAATAATAAATTATAAAAACTAAAGCCAAACTAATAGAATAAAATTAAACTTCAACTCAATCAAACGCCTTAGTAACCAACTCCCTTGCTAAACGATTATACTTATAGTATCACCCTTCAGAATTTAGAAATAAAAACTTTCTTATACACTTCTTAGGCCAATGCATTCTATACTTCAAAAAGATAAAACATTGAAGTCTAAAAGATTGATCATAAAATAGCTTCATTCTTCAAACAGGCCGTCATTCAGGAGGAATAGGTTCTCGATATTCAGGATTAAACATATTTCTATAAACATAAACTAAATAAAATAAATGGTCTTTTCAGATTCTTTCACTAATTCAAACCACATTCTCATAGCAATAGCATCAGCAAAATCTGGAGACCTTCAAATAAGTCTCTTAATCTCTTCTTTAGTAGATATCTGTAATTTTCATTCTTTATCAGGATTCTTTTGTTTAATAACATCTAACTCTTCAATAATACATTCTTTAACATCATCACTATTAACAATTAACTTTATTTTATTAGAAAGCACAAAAGGCAATAGTTCAAAATAACACTGATCTTTAAGATTCTTATAATTTCTAATTCATCTATTCTCTTCATTTACTATTGGAGAAGAATTATTTACAAACCCTTTACATAGTAATTGATCTACAACTCATCATCAAACTCAATCTTCATCACAAATCGTATTAGAATTTTTAACTCAATATTTTTCTTGAAATCATCTGATAATATTAACAATTTCAGTCGTTCTCATTTTAGTATAACTAAATACCGTTCATACAAATCAATTCCAAACAATAATAACCGTTTTATCATCTCATAGTCTAGCAATATCAGCAGTAATATATTTCTTTCACTCTTCTCAAGAGTTAACAAATAAATCTTTAATATCATCATAGCTATAAAGTTTTGTTGGGTCATCATCATATTCCCAATTTCAGTTTAATAATCTTTCCTTTGTAACCTTATCAGCTCTTTTAAGACTCTCTTCATATTTCTTATGATCTATAAACGGATTATCTTTATATAATGCAGGGATAAAAATTCTATCACTTGTAATTGTTCACTCATTTTGAGCTTTAATAAAATCATTATACAAATGACATTTCATAGGATTACACGTCATAATAACCTTACCTTTAAGATGATATTCTTTAATCTTCTCAGTACATCTTGAGAGAATAATATTAATAACTTTCCTATTAACCTCCTGAGCTTCATCAATATATCAATACGTTATCTCATACCCTCATAACCAATTAAATTCTGGATCAGAAGGTTTTTCTTTTAAAGGAACAAAATAGAGTTTAGAACCATTATAGAATCTTAATTCTTTAGTCTGCATATTAAGATTATATTCTCTTCCTTCCCTTAATCATTTTTTACTTAATACCTTCAGAATAGTATTCAACGTTGTCTTTCTTAAATCATCCCATTCTCTTCTTCAGACCAACCAAACAATTCAATTCATTTTTAAAGAAGTAAAACAGATAATTTCTCAAACTCACCAAGATTTTCATCATCTCGCTCATCATCAATAGAGTATCTCAGTAATATTATCATCATTAAAAGCATTTCGTAAAATCTTTTGTTTTGAAGTAAGTTTTGAATTAAAGACTCTCTCATTCTCAGACATCACTTATAACAAATTTAGTAAAAGGCTGGAAACCTTCTTCTTTCTTTTCTTTTTTTCTTCATAAACCTTCTCTAGCAATATCTCGTAACTCTTTTAATCTCGTATTCACTTTTTCTCAACTCTCATGTAATTCTAATTTTTCTAACGCCACGCGAATTACTCAACTCTCTAATTCACGTAAAGACTCAAGATCAGGTCAATCAGAATTTTCAACTTTTGGAGAAACCAACTCTTTCATTCTCTTTTTACCTTCCTCCCGTTGTTTAATAGTCTCAGCAGATAAAACACCTCTATTCAATCAAATATCATCAAAGAAAGAATAAACCGTATCATACGAACTATTATAAAAGTAGTATTTCAACATACCAAAATTAGTATCATTCATAATTTCAAATTGATTAGCAGATAAAAATAGCTATAAGAAAGCAATAATTTAGCCAGTAATAAAGCAAATGGATAAAAAGCGAATAATTATCATTATAGCTGCACTTATCATCGGAATAGCTGCTGCATGTTTTCTAATGCCATGAAAAATCTGAGATAATGAACAGAACCCTTGAGACCAAAATCAGCAAATAACTATAGAAGAAAGCACAAATCAATAAATCACAATTTAACATAGAACCACTAAATGAGACAACTCAAGAAAAGATATATTTTCCTACTAGCCTTTATCACAATATTAGGCTGATTTTCTTGATGGTTACTCCGAAGAGATTACGCTTGTGAAACAGACTCTACAGCTTGTGAAGTTTATGATCTTTCATCTATAACCAACGAAAAAGATTATGAATATTACTCATCATTAAACAAGCAATGCGAAAAGCAAAGAACAACATGTAATCTAATCATACTTTTTGATGCACTATAAAATAAACCACTTAATTTCCATTAAAAAACTAATCCAGATTAATTTTGTAATAGCGTTATAATTTTATCGATTTTATTTGTCAAAATATTTTTTTAATAATTTAAAATAATAGTTATTAACAAGTTAAAATAGCCATACTTAAAAAATTTATATAATGAAATAGCCAAAAATAGAAATAGTATAAAAAACTTTTAAGAAAATAAGCACATAAAAAAATTATAAAAAAAATTCTCATAGGTGAGAACATTTAACTCTAAAAATGGCAAAAAAATCAAAGACAAAAAAACAACAATTTTATCGCTAAATAAGCCATAATTTAAAATTGTCAAAAATATATTGAAATTATTAAAATTAATAATAATTTTATGTTGTTCATGAACTTACAAAATTTTATTTCTTAAAAAACACATGATTTTATCATATAAGAACAAACAACATGCAAATAGAAAACTATATCTCTCGAATAAAAGCTTACAAGCAATATACAAAATCTACAATAGATCTTAATAGAAGAGTACTACAAAGTCTCAACACCTTCATCAAAAAACACACAAACAATAAAAGATCTCTAGAAGATACAGAAAAACTAGAAAGCCAAGATTATGAAAACTGGATGATTGAAGAAATCAAAAAAGGAAGATCAAGTAGGACATGTAATATCAAATTAATATGTCTTAGGAACTTTCTTAAATACGCTGAAATTCATCATGAAAATGTAATGAACTATAGAGAAGTAGCCCTTATGAAAGAAACAAAAAAGAAAATAGAAGCCTTAACAGAACAAGAAGAACAAAAGCTTTTATCCTACATTCTTACAGATACCTCAAAAGAACCAATTCTTAGACTAAGAGATATATGAATAGCTTTAATATTAGCTAATACTTGATTAAGAGTACATGAGCTTTGTAATATAAAAGTAAAAGACGTTGCCCCAGAGCTACGCGTTATCTGAAAGAATCATCAACCAAGAATAGTTTATCTTTTTGATAACATTCTAGATACTCTTAAAAGCTATTTACAGTTAAGAAAAGAAAAATGAATAGAATCAGAATATCTTTTCTGTGCACACAGATGAAGAAATACAAGGAATAAACTCTCAAGAAATGCAATTGAATATATTATAAGACAAGCATGAATAAAAGCCTGACTAACAACTCCTGTATGGCCTCATAAACTAAGACATACCTTTGCAACAAAACTTCTAAGAAGAGGATGAAATATCTTCTACATAAAAGAACTTCTCTGACATTCAAATCTTTCTACAACTCAAACTTACTTAACAGCAACAAACGAAGATTTAAGAAGAACTCAAGACCTCTTAAAAGATCCAATAGGAACAAAAAATACAGACAATTAAAAAGCAGCTTATTTAGCTGCTTTTAAAAAACCAGGATTATTGGGACACTCCCATTCTTTAACGCCAAAGTCTCGACAAACTGACGGACGAAAAGCATAAATAGCACAAGAATGTTTTCCCTCTTCATCTTTATCAAGGAATTCACAGGGTGGAGGAGTATCTCCTTCCCTGCAAGACAGCGTCTTTATGCCATTAAGGGTGAAATAAGAATACTGCCTTCGAAGATAGTTAGGGCTATACTTATCAGTAATAACACCAAAATCCACCTTTTTGAATTCAACCTTACGTTCCTTTGTAATCTTAAGGTCTCTAACTCTCTTATACTCTTCTTTTGTGAAAGAAGGAGTAGAGCAGATGCAACAATAGCCGCACCTTAAACAATTAAAAACCTTCTTTGGCTCCTGAGTAACGCCTTCAGATGCCACAACCTTCTTCTTTTTCTTATTTTTCTTTTTACTCATAGTAGTACATGTTTTATGTTTTTTATTACTATAATTAAGAAAACACTCAATTTCAATAGATATATGATAAATTTCCATTTGAAAACGATCATACGATTTACTATAGTAATAATAACAAAAAAAACAAAAACACAATACAAAGATGAGAAAAGTAATAATTATAGGGAGTATCCCTAACAAAACAACCGGACTTGATATTCTAGCAAGACTAATTGCCTCTAGTATTCAAAGTGTTAAAGTTATCACTAAAGAAGACTTAGGATCTTTAGATGATATCAATGAGACTTCTAAAAGTATAATAGAAGCATTAGGATATGATGAACTCCCTCTTGAAGAGCTCAGAAAAGAAATAGAAGTCGTTGAAAGGAACTTTGAATTAAAAAAAGAAATCTCTGACATTCAACTTCAATCTATTAGAGTATCACAAGAAGAGTATTCAAGGCCATGGTATGAAAGATTCGAAAAAAAGTCAAAGAAAGATAGATTTAACTATAATTCTAAGGCTTTTAACACTAAAAAGAAATGGACTAGGAAGAAATGAATTCCTAGTCTTTTTTAAAAAACAAAAAAGCCAGATGAATTTCACCTGGCAATAAATGAGTTAAATGAATTAAGCACAAACGCAAAGAATTCTACAAGGCATACCAACAAAATAACTATCACTAGTATGATTATAAAAGCCACAATTTCAACATTATAGAAACCTCTTAAATCAAATTTCTTACGTTTTTTTTTAGTAACCTCTACTTCATCCTCAGTTTTAGCATCAAGTTTAACGCCTCTTTGAAACAGTTCACGCCTTCTTTGTTCTTTCTTTGCTCTCCTTTCATGGAGCATTTTTAACCTTTTCTGTGATCTTGCCATATACTATTTGTTTTTATATTCAATCAATATATAGATTAAAGAAGGTAAAAATTCAAACGATTTTATTGTTAATTTTACTTAATCATTGGAGCATAAAAAACTAGTAATATCATTGAGCAACGATTCAGAAGACCTCTATATTCAACTTCCAGAAAAAATTGAATAAGAAAAGGAACTATGAAATTCTAGCTCCTTTTTAAAAATTAACGCACATTTAGCAAAAACTTCAAGAACATTAATTAATCTCTCATATAATAACAGTCATCACAAAGTTCTGGCGAATCTACATCTAAAATATTATTATCTACTTTGTTTTTTAATATCCTCAATTGTGAAGAAAATTTCTCATTAACTTCTTTTCAAACAAACAGATTATATACATATCTTTTAAGTTCTTTTTCACATGAATCATAGTCTTTAATATCACAATTTAAAGTCTTAACCAAATTAGAATCTTTAGGCTGATAATCATCATCTAAATCATAGAGCTTATCCACAAGATAATCTTCAGACGCTGAATACCAAAAAATACTATCTGAAAGTAAACGAATCCTACACAAATCACTAGCTAACTTATAAGTAATATAAAGATCTACTCATTCTTGGCCAGAAATTTCAAATGAAAAGTATCAATTTTTATAAGGGAGAAGATAAGATCTCTTAGTTAAAGTATATTCAAATGGATCAACATTCATCACACTTTCAAAAATACATTTTACAGGTATTTTATCTTTCAATTCAGAAAAACTAACAGTAGTTTCATTAATAATATTTCATAAATCAGCACTTTTCTTAAGCATTATCATAACATTTCCCCTTGTCTCATTATTTTTAGCAACTCAATTTATATTAGACATAATTCAAACCATGTATAATTTATTAACATGCAACTTATAATAAGGATTTCATCAATTATACTTATCTCAATAAAGTAACCTAGATAAAATAGTTCAAAATTCAGCTCTTGTAACTTTATCATATGGTCTAAATTTTGTAATTCATTGTCACATCAATCAAAGCTGACAAACATTGGTAACTCAATTATCATATTGTAAATCTAAATCACTAGTAACATCAGTAAAAACACATTTCTTAGAAGTATCCTTTTTCTTTTTAAGTGTTTTAATAGCATAATTACTTATCATTTTTGCAAGTTCTATTCTAGAAACTTCTCATTTCATATTTGCCTTATCAATAGTTGATTTAGTAGTAATTCACTTATTAAATGCCCAAGTATAAGCAGATTTTTCATCGCTAGTATAACTAGCATTAACAAAAGCTATTGAGAAAAAAAACAAAAAACTAAGAAACAATATTTTTTTCATAATAACTAGCAAAGATAAAAAATAATTTAATCTAAAAGTAGTAATATTAACAAAAATATCAAATATATTTTTATAAAATAACACATAGGATTATCAATTATATTCTGAAGAACAAGTAAAAAAATAGTTAAATAAAAATTATAAATCCCATAGAGTAACACAAGAAGAATATTCAAGGCCATGGTATGCAAGATTCGAAAAAAAGTCAAAGAAAGATAGATTCAACTATAATTCTAAGGCTTTTAACACTAAAAAGAAATGGACTAGGAAAAAATGAATTCCTAGTCTTTTTTAAAAAACAAAAAAGCCAGATGAAATTCTAGCTCCTTTTTAAAAATTAACGCACATTTAACAAAAACTTCAAACATTAATTAATCTCTCATATAATAACAGTCATCACAAAGTTCTGGCGAATCTACATCTAAAATATTATTATCTACTTTGTTTTTTAATATCCTCAATTGTGAAGAAAATTTCTCATT
>ODAI014628731.1_pt1 | contig 22257 bp, 37 predicted proteins | sample 1539321 | NCBI WGS metagenome assembly ODAI01 (sample SAMN02144231, study PRJEB22623) | gut metagenome | biome: sheep rumen | host: Ovis aries | place: New Zealand | reverse complement strand
TGAGGATCGGCGACCACAACGGGCTGTTTCTGGGTGGTGGTCACGTTCAGCACGTTGCCGTAGAACGTGGCGCGGCTCATGACGAAGCAGGCGTTGGGATCATACTCCGCCGGCAGGCTGCCGATGATGGTCAGCAGATCGGCGTAGGTGATCGCGGCCTTGGTGTAGGTGCCGGTGGCGGTGATAGTAGCCAGGCCGGTGGGTTCGTTCGTGCCGGTGCCGGCGGCGACTTTCGCAGCCACCAGGCGGAAGAGCTTGTTGGCCAGGCGGTCAACCAGCCAGTCCTCGAAAGCGGGGACGGCCATGGCCTTCACGTCCGCGGTGATCTCCACGGTCTTGATGAGCTTGTAGGCGCCAAGGGAAACGGGAGTCAGGGTGTCAGCGCCGTCGGTGGCAGCGGTGCCCATGGCAACCACGGCCGCGGCGTTGATCGTGCCTTCAACGGGCAGGATCACGTTGCCTGGGATGTGCATGACGTCGATGGCGTTCAGGATCGGGTAGAGCTCCATCTTGCCCCAGATCTTGTTCGCGGTCTCGGTGGGGATCGCGGCGGCCGCCGTCACGGCGGTGCGCTCTTCAGCGGTCAGCTCTTTGCCCTGCAGGTTCTTCAGGAACGCTTCCCGATACTCGGGGGAATTTACAGCAAAACGGTTTTCCATGTTCTTTTCCTCCTCAATGATTTTCTTGCCGTCCATCTGGGCGGCTTCTTCAGCTTTCCGCGCCTCTTCGGCGGCGGCTTTCTTGCGGGCTTCGATCTCTGCCGTGATGGCTTCCATCTCTTTGACCCGCTCTTCCAGTTCGTCGGTGGAGAGCGCGTCGCGCTTTTCCTCCGCCGTTTCGGCCTTCAGTTCCTCCAGTCTCGCCTGGAGCTGTTCGCCGTTCATTTCGGACAGGTTCATTCCTCGCTGCCCTCCTTTGTCAGTTTTTCCAGCCGCTCCAGCAGCGCCGTCCGGCGCTCCTCTTCGGCCTGTGCAGCCCGTTCCTCTTCCAGCTTCTGTTTTGCACTCTCCAGCGAGGCCCTCGCGCTCTCCAGCGCGGAGTCTTCAGAAGCCGCCTCGAGGCTCGTGGCCTCATACGCCGGGAAGGTCACCGCGGAGACCTCGAACACCCGGCTGATCGCCGTGATCCGGCGAAGGGGCTGATCAGTCTCCAGGTCTTCCCATGCGTCTTTATCAACCGTGAACATAAAGGACATTCCGGAAATGTCCCCACGTTTCACAGCGGAATAAAGCTCTTTTGCCCGGGGGTTGTTTTCGATATCAAGATCCACCCGGATGTCCATGCCGTTTTCGTTCACCATCAGCTGCATGGTGCTGTTCTCGTTGTTGTTCCTCGACCGGGCCAGCGGGATGCCGCTGGTGTCATGTCCTACCAGGAAGCGGACATCCTTCAGGTCTGCATCATCCAGGGCGCCCGGATCGATCACCTCGCGGATCCATCCCAGGTCCGTCACCTGGTTGAACACAATCGGCGTGCCCGTCAGCCGTCCGGCCCGCTCCTCCCTGCCGGTTTCCTCCGCCCGGATTTCAAACTCCAGGCTGCGGACTTCCTTATTCATCACTGTTACCTCCGTTCTGCTTGCCTTCATCCACGAAGTAATACTCGCCCCGGGCCGGCACATGCTGGCCGATGCCGTCCGGCAGCGGCTCATAGTTGAACAGCGCCCGGATCTCATCGATGGTCAGAATCCCCCGGTCCCCCAGCTGCTGGGCCATGGAGATCTTGCTGGAAATGTTCATGTACTGCAGCCGGTCCCCCGCGAAGGTGATCATGTTCCCGCCGTTGCGTTCCCGCTCGGTGAACACCATCCGGGTCAGCGCATCGCTCAGTTTGATGGCGAAGGGCTCAATCGCGCCGTTATAAAAGGCGTCCAGCTCATCGCCGGTCGCCTCGTTGCGGATGACCTTCTCGCTCACGCCGAAGTAGTTTTCCACGTTCTCCCGGATCATCTTCATCTGATCCGCGTCGACTTTGTAGCCCTCCTGCTTCAGCTGCTGGACGTTCGTGAACTGATTCCCGAACAGCAGCAGCCCGCCGCCTCCGGTCTGGAAGTTGTTTTTGTCGAACCGCTCCCGCTCTTTCCGGAGGTCCTCATCGAACGCCTTGCCCGTCAGCTGGGCCATGAACCGGTAGGTGGCGCCGTTTTTCACGCCCTCCAGGATCCCCTGGTTGACCATGTTCACCAGTTCCATGGTCGGCATCAGGGCCGTGTTCTTCTCCCCGAAGATGTCGTCCGTCAGCTGGTGCTTCGTGACGATCGCACACCGCCGCAGCAGGACGCTCCGCTTCTGGCCGCCGTTAAAGGTGTACTTCAGGTAGGGCTCCCCGCCCCGGTCCACCACCTCGCACGTGCTCGGCAGCACCGGGAAGTATCCGGTGACCTCGCCCATATCGTCCAGCAGCGGAACCACGAAAAGGTTGTTCTGGACCTCATAGATGTTGCTGCACCTTTCCAGGAACTGGGGCCAGGTATACCACGGATTCGGCGCGGTCTTCGTCGCCGTGTAGAGCTTCAGCCTGGCGGTCCCCGTCATCCGGTACTGCAGCTTTCCCACGTGCCGGGCCTTGGCGTCCACCGCCGCCCGCACCAGTTCGCTTTCATAGACCTGGCCGCCCCAGCTGCGGAAGACCGGCTGGTAAGCCGTCAGCGTCTCGAAACGGCTGTCCGCCGGCGCACTCTTCGGCACCCTGCCAAAGATGCGATCAATCAGTCCCATTTTCTTCACCTCTTGTTGCTGAGCTGCCCAGCCAGTTCTTCATAGTAGTTGTGACGCATACAGATCGCGTCACTTAATGCCGCCATCCCGTCGATGTGCTGCTTAGCAGACATCTTGATCAGCCGGCGCCGGTTGGTCCCTTCCTCGAACTTCAGCGCCGCGTCCAGCATATGGACCTTCATCAGGTCGTTGTCGCTCATGCACCGCAACCGCCCGTCCTTGATCATGCCTTCCATATCGATCAGGACCCCGGTCAGGTTGCTGCCCTGGCTGACGCTCTCCATGCTGAAGCCGTCGGCCTCCATGTCCTGGACTAAGTACGCCGCGGAGTACCGGTCATATCCGACCTTTAAAGGCAGGATCTCGTATTCCCGTTCCAGCATCCGGAACCACTCGTGGACGTCGTGATAGTCCACCGTGTTCTCCCCGGAGATCGTCAGCAGGCCACGCTCCGCGTAGATGCGATACGGCAGCCCGTCCCGGGCCGTGGCCTCTTCCACCTTGTTCGCCGGCATGAAAAACTGTGTTTCAAACCAGGTCACGCCGTCCCGCTCGATGCAGATCACCGCGGCCGTCAGGTCCACCGCCAGGGAAAGGTCAATCCCGCCCAGCGCGTAGCTGTGCCGGAAGTCCTCAAAGGTCAGGCTGTTCCCGAAGCACTTCTTCACGTCCTGGGAAGACAACCAGGCGCAGCTGCTGTTTTGCGGGACGTTCGCCATCTTCGTGAGGAACTCCATCTTCCTGGAAAGAGACCCTTCCGCGACGGCGATCTCCTCCAGCAGGTAGTCCACGCCAAGCGATACGCCCATGTTCGGGTTTGCCTTCTTCAGTTCGTTGATGTCGTTCCACTTGTCGACGTCGTCGATCTGGTAAATAAAAGGCGCGAGCCGTGTTTCTTTGCTCGTGCCCATGATCACGGCGGTAGACCGCCGGAAGATCTCATCGAATATGCCGTCCCGCGCATATCCCGCCGTGCTGATGCAAAGGATCATCGGCTGCCGGCGGGCGCCAAGGGCGCTCTTGAGGACCTCGTACTGCTTCAGACCGCTTTCTCCTGGCCAGCTCGCGATCTCGTCGCACACCGTCAGCAGCGGGTTCAGGCCGTCGCTCTTCTGGTAGCTAAACGCAAGCGGCTGTGCGGAACTGTTCGAGCTTTCCACGTAGATATCCGTCCGGCGCTTCTTCGCCAGGTCATTCAGCTCCGGTTCCTTCATGATCATCTGCTGGAACGCGTTGAAGCACAGCCGGCTCTGATCCAGCTTCGGGGCCACAAAGTACACCCTGGCGCCGTACTCGCCGTCCATGTACATCATGTACTCGGCAATCGCCGCAGCGATCAGCGTCTTCCCGTTCTTCCTGCCGATCTCCACGAACACTTCCCGGAACTGCCGGTTCCCGTCCGCGTCCAGGATCCCGAACACCACGGAAAGCATCGCCTTCTGCCACAATTCCAGACGGATCAGCTCCGGAGCCAGCGGGCCTTCATGGTGCCGGCAGAACATTTCGCAGAACCGGATCACCTTCACGGCCTTCTTGTGGTCATAAAAAAAGCGCCGCTGCTGCAGTCCGTCAACAATCAGCGCGTACCAGTCCCGGATCCAGTGCCCTGCCGTCTCCGTCCCGTCTTTGATCTTCTGGTAATATTCCAGGATATAGTTGTTCGCCGGTTTTCGTTCAAGCATCGCCGCTCAGCTCCTCCATCAGCTGCTGCAGCTTGCTTCCCTTCTTCTCTTCCTCTCCCAGGCGCTCCACGATATTGATCAACGTGCTGACCGTCCCGTTGGCCGCCGTGGCCGTCTTGTTGTACTCACCGATCGCCGGGTTGGTATATATATTTCCGCGCCCCTTCACGTATTCTTTCGTGACGGTCGCGCCGGTCGCGCTGATCTCCTTTTCCAGTTCGTTCAGGATCTTCATCTGCACTTGGTACCGCTTGAACGTTGTCACGAAAAAGAAGTTCGAGCTGACGCCCTTCTCGGTTGCTTTCTGGAGGATGGCCTCGGCCTGTTCCTGAAGGTTCATGTTTTTGACATCTTTAGCCATCAGAGCCACTCCTTCCGAGCCCATGGATGATTTCTCTCTCTCTTTCCGACAATTTCCATTTTGTAGTTGCTGCGCGTTCCGCTGCTGCGCGTTCCGCTGCTGCGCGTTCCGCTGCTGCGCGTTCCGAAATCAGGAAAAGTCCGCCGTAGGCGTCCTTTCCGGTTTCCTTCTGTGCGTCTAACCTGTTCTGGTAGACGCACTCTGATTTCGGAATCTTAAAGGTCTGCCCATACTTCGAGAGCTGGTACACCTTCGCCGCCAGCACAGCTTCTACAGGGTATTCATACTTCGGCAGATCCTTTCGTGCCGCCTCGAGGTTCGCATCGTTTGCAGCTTCCACCGCCTCGTACAGTTCCGGCGAGCAGTAGATCCGGCTGTCCCCCAGGTTATCAATGAAGGACGTGTTCACCGTTGCCCCGTTCTCATAAAGGATACATACGCCGACCGGCATATATTCCACATCCGCCCCAACCGCCGTAAAAAGGCTCAGCGTCGGCGCGAACAGGAAGAACCGGATCCCGCGCTCACAGTACCACCGGATGATTTCGCTCAGGATCGAAAATGGCGGATTGTCAACGACGACCGCGCCCTTCGGGTACTGTTCCTTCTGGTAGTCTCCGCCAGGGTAGAACGGCCGCATGAACTTCTTCCGGTCCAGGTTCCATTCCTTCGCCACCCAGTCCGCAACCGCGTCGTAGATATTGTCCGGCGTGTAGCAGTCGTCCGTCGTCTTCGGTGCATCGAACTTGTCCAGGAAGGCGTTATACTCGTCGTTCCCTTCCTGCCGCGCGTCCCAGTCCTTTTCTTCCCGGCTGAACCAGTCTGCCTCGTTGTTTTGGATCTCATCGAACCCGGTCAGGCTCACATCAAAATCGGCCATCTCAAGTTCTCCGATCTCAATCTGGACCATTTCCATGTTCCACTCGCCCAGCTCCGTCAGCCGGTTGTCCGCGAGCGTATACGCCCGGCGCTGTTCTTCGCTCAGGCCCTCCACGAACAAGCAGGGCACCTTTTTCATGCCCAGCTTCTTCGCCGCCAGGATCCGCCCGTGCCCGGCGATCACATTGTTGTCGCTGTCAATCAGGCAAGGGCTGATAAATCCGAACTCCTGGATAGATCTGCATAGTTTTTCGACCTGATCGTCCCCGTGAACCTTTGCGTTGTTCCCGTAAGGCCTCAGAAGGTCGACATCTACTTCCTGCACTTTGGCAATTTTCGCCATGTCGTACCATCTCCTCGTATGACCGGGAAGGTCCCGGTATTTTCCAAAAAACCGTGCGCGTTCAGGATCAGTCACAGAAAACCTCGCCCCGGAGCTGAGCCCCTCTCCGCGCCGATCACGATCAGGGGGGCCTATAGCTCTACATGCCCCAGATGATCAGCCCGCCAGCGCGGTGCCTTGTGCTCCTCCAGGTGGCAGTTCTTGCAGAGCAGCTCCAAGTTATCCCAGCTCAGCGCGATCGCCGGGTCGTTGATGTTCTCCGGCGTCAGCCTGATCTTGTGATGGACCTCTTCGCCTGGCACGATCAGGCCCTTCGCCAGGCATCGCTCACAGAGCCCGGCCTTCTCCTGTTTGTAGCCCCTCGCGCATTTAATCCACGGCCAGGACTGATAGAAGTCATGCGCGAAAGATGAATGCACGCCGGACCCTCCTCGCCTTTTCATGCGTGCGACCCGCAGGCGATGAAGGAGAAGCACCGCCGCCCCCGCAGTTGTGAACAAAAGAAACAACAGCGCCCATGCCCGAGGCGCTGCTGTTTGTAGGGTGATTCGTCCTTGCAGACGTTTTTCAGCTTATGGTTTATCACTGACCGCTTACCCATTCAATAGAATTTTACCCATAACTTTTACAAATTGTTGAAGAACTCAACCCGGAGCCGGTTCACGTGTGACTGGCTGAGCGATTCCCTTTCCGCGATGGCCTCATCCGTCCAGCCGTGCAGATAGTAGTAGGCCACAATGTTCTGCAGCCGTGGATCCTCGATAGCGTCCACAATGCGCCGGGCCTCCAGCATCATCTCATATTGTAGTGCCTGCTTCTCCCGGATGCTGGCAAGGATCTCTTCCTCGATGTCATTCCTCTGGAGGATCGCCGCCTCCGGGTCATTGGTCCCCCGTGGCATCCCCGTGATCTGCGGAGACCTGACATCCCGCGGGCCTCCGATGAAACCGGACCGGCTCAGCTTTTCCACTTCCATGTCCAGCCGTTCCAGCGTGATCGTGATCTCCCGATAGTTCGCCAGGATCTCCTGCCGTCGACTCATTCGCCCCGCCCCCTCTTGTTCTTTTGTGACACCCCGGCAACCCTTTCTGATGTCACAAACTTGATCCCACATTTTTCACAGCGCCGGTACCGGTAAAATGTTGTGCCCTTGAACACTTCCCAGCTGATCAGGCCCTTGCATCGTTCACCGCACACCGGGCAGGCGAACTTTTCCACCGGTGGCCGGCTCACGGTTCCGCCTCCTCGCTCTGCCTCTTCTGCAGTTCCTCCAGCTCCTCCAGCATCGAGATGGCATAGCTGATGCCAGTGGCCATGCGCTCGACCCGCTTCCGCTCCGCCGGATCATCGGAGTATCCGGTCAGACACAGGTAGATCATCGTGTTTCCAAGTTCGCGTTTCACTTCGTTGATGTTCATCATGTCAGTCCCGCCTTTCTCCATCGGCGCAAAACCAATCGTCATATTTTTCACCTTGGTATTTCTGATAAAACGGGCAGATTTTACTTCCTCTATACTTGCAATCCTTGCACCTAATCAGTTCTCCGTGATTGTCGTTCCACTGATATTCAGATCCTAATTCTCCACCCGTCCAGTATGATTCGATGAATTCAATCCTGCGCTTTGGCCGTGTTTCACTCATTTTGCTTCACCGCCTTTTCTCCGTCAGCACAGAACCAATTGCCATCATGGTTTTCTGCGTGGCCTATTCTGCATTCGCTAACTGTTTCTTCAAACAAGCCGTAATAACGATAGTGTATACAATCTTTGCACCGGATAATCTCTGAATCTCTGTCTGCGTATCCCTTTTGATACTGCCCACGGTCATACTGCAAAGCCTTCAGCAATTCATTTTTATCAACGTTTATACCTATATTCTGAACCGCTTTGCAGATTTCATTTTCATAGGATATGTTCATCTGCCCCATAATAACATCAATCGGACTTTGATAACTCATTCATGCACACCTTCCTTCCGCTCACTGTCAGCGCAAAACCAGTATGCGCTAACAAACTTTTTAATATGTTTGCAAAATGGGACTCCATTATAAGGCACATTAAGGAATTTGCAATCCTTGCACCTGACGATCTCTGGTTGCTCTTTCAGCGGACAGTTATCGTCACGTTTATTATTCAGCCATCCACTGTTGTTTGCAATCTTACACCCGATGTTTTTCCTTACCCAACATGAATAGCAATCAGATGGCATCTGGATATCAATCTGAACCATTCCATTTCACCTCCTGCCCGCACCAAGGGCAAAAATGTGTTTCTTCCCCAGGTTGTGCCATATGAAACTGTCGTGCAAACCTACCGCATTTTGGACAAATTGCTACAGGCAAACCAGTCATCCAGTTTTCTTTGTATTTAATCGGCTTCGGCTCTCGCTCCGTCAGCAGCTCTTCCACCATGTCCTTTGCCCACGGATCAACATCAACCGCAGTTTTTATGTGGTCAATCAGGGATTGAATCGGCACTTTGCGCTCTGTCATTTTAACTTCACCGACCTTCCTTTTCTTTTTCGTCCACAATCCTCCACGTCTGATAGAGCGCCCAGGCCAGCGGCTTCCGGATCGTCTTGTCCCTCCGCGCCTCTCCCAGTTTGGTGATCAGAATCTTGATTGCTTTCTCGAATGACATGATCAATCACGCTCCTTTGTCTTTTCATTCCTCCCAATCCACCAGGGCGTAGGGACACACCAGCCCGTCCCCGTAGTCTTCCAGCGGCGTCGTTGCCTCCAGCAGCCGGTAGAGCCGGCATTCCTTGCAGTGTTCGCCGTCTTCCACGCAGGCGCGGCACTTCCACCGGGCACAGTCCAGCAGTTCCTTCCCCTGTTCCTTGGTCATGATGATGTTCGTGCTCCCTGGCGTGAGCTTCGGCAGCAGGCGCATCTCGAAATCCTTCATCGTCCCGCAGATCTGCCGGCACTGGTCCCGGCTGATGGTTCCAACCAGGTCATCGCACACCGCCCGCAGCCCGCCCAGCGCGAGCCGGAACCGACGCTTCCCGTTCGGCACAAACTCCAGCCGTTCCGCCAGGTCGTCCTTCGCATAGGCCGCATTGCTGAGCGCGGCCAGGAGCATCCGCACCGCCGTCATCTCCGAGCGCTTCAGGCGGGTGCAGTCTGCGTCCGGGAGCATGTAGGGCTCACGTTTTTGCATTCAGCAGCGCCTCCCATCTCAACATATCCCAGGTCTTGATCGGTTCGACAACCTCCCCTGTCATCCAGTGGACCATGTCCGGATAGTAATCAATGTCTTTCGGATCCTCTTCATGGCCGACCACGTTCGCCCACGGCGGGCGCTCCGGAAATTCTTCGTTCCTGGACTCCACAAACCATGCCCTGCAGGCTTCGCTTCTCTTCGGGTGATAGGCCAGAACCGTCCTGTAAAAATGCTTTTTGTAATGCCCATTCCGGAATACATTCTGCGCGATGATCACAACGCTGCCTTCCGGGTACTCCATGTTTTTCAGCTTCCAGTAATCAGCACGCTCATATCTTTCGTCCAACCTGGCGAGGATCGCGTCCGTCTCCCGCTTCTCGCGTTCCAGTTCATACTGATCCAGATCCGCCAGCGCGGAATCCATGGCAAGCTGCTTTCCTCTCATGTCCTCCTCCTTAATTCTTCCAATATCCACTCATGCGGCACGATCGCGTAGTACTCCACCGTCGTGGATCCTGTCCGCCGGTTGTGCACGACGTAGTGCTTCCGGATCTGGCCCTCTTCAATCAGTGCCTTGTACGCCGCCAGCTTCTCCGGCGGGATCTGTACCGGCCAGAAGTCCACGCACTTGATGAACGGTTTCACCTCAGTCATAATGATCCTCCATGTCGATGCTCATGCCGTCGTAAATCCAGATCACGATTCCAGGCTCGTCACTGTAATACTTCTCGACGGTTTCCGAACAGATCAGCGCGTCATCCTTCCAGAATCCCATATCCGTCATGACGTCTTTCAGCATCTTGTTCAGGTTGTCGCCGTCCGGGCGGGTGATCTTCCAGCGTGCCCATCCGGGCATGTGCTTTTTCGCGCTCTTCGGGAATGGGAAAAACCATTTGACGTCCAGCCGGATCGGCGTCTCCGTAATCGGCTCCTCCGGCACGTACGGCAGCAGCGCATCCCGGAGGATCGCCTCCGCCTGGGCGACATTCTTCTTCTTATAATGGTGAATATATCCCCCGACGACCCGCTCGCCTTTCTGCTGGGCAGTCGCCGTCGGCGGGATCATCTTCAGCTTGAACTTCATCGGAAACTCCTTTCAAAGTCCTTCCCTCTAACCGGGAGGAAGGCGCGCGCAGCAGGCGCCTTACCACGGTTAGGAAGGACACTGTAAAACCGGAAGGAAATATCTCTATATAAACTGGATTTTCCGCTTTTTTCCGGTTTCAAAAGTCCTCTTCCATCTCCTTCAGATAGGACCGGATTGTCCGCTCTGTGACCCCGAATTCTTCGGCATATTGTTTTTGTGTTTTCGGTTTCCCGTCGAATTCGATGTCCCTGTTCACGGCGTCGTATAGTCTGGCCTTCATGTCGGCCTTCTTCGCGCTCTTCGCGAGGCTTCCAAGCTCCCGGCCGTTCTCCATGCTGCGCTCGTTCTCTTCCAGGTTGGCGTCCTCGAGGATCCCGCCGGCGTCGACTTCATGCAGCGGATAACTGAAGAACAAATTCACAGGCTCGATCCGCGGGAACTCGCGGAGGGTCGCTTCCATCCGCCATGCGGTCACCTTGTCGCCGTATTCTTCCCGGATCTGATCCTCCCGCTCCTTCGGGATCCTGAGCTCGATCATGTCCAGGAGTGCATCCGCATCCCGGGCAAATACACCGGATCCGCTGGCCCGGTCCATGCTTGCCTTCGCCCCCTGGGCGCCTTTGCTGTGATGGTGTGCATAGATCACACTGGCCCCGGTGTTCGCGATCCTGTCGATGGCATTGGTGAACCGGATCACAGCCTCCGCCGCGTTTTCGTCGCCGATGCCCAGCTTGTAGGTCGGATCCAGGATCACCGCGCTGTAGTTCTTGCCCTTCATGGTCCGGGTGATCTGCGGGATCAGCTTCTCCAGCAGCTCCACCTTTCCGCGCAGGTGCACGATGTCGATGTTCTCCTGGTGCGGGTTTGAGATCTCCATTTTCTCGTAGACCCGCTTCATCCGGTCGTCGAAGCTGGCCTCATCCAGTTCCATATTCAGGTACAGCACCCGGCCCTGCTTGCACCGGAAGCCGATCCAGCGCCGGCCCTCCGCGATGCAGATCGCGAGCTCCACCAGGGCGAAGGTCTTCCCGGCCTTGCTGGAGGAAACCAGCAGCATTTTATGCCCCTGGCGAAGGATGCCTTCGATCAGCTCCGGCTTCACCGGCGGCATCGTGTTCCAGATCTCTTTGAGGTTGCAGACCTGGAGCGGCTCCACCATTTCGTCTTCGATGTAGTGGCTCCACTCCACCCAGTCGCTCAGGCCCATGTCCCGGTCCACGATGTACTGGAGGCGATCCCCGCGCTTGAAGCCAGGGAACCGGCTCAGGCGGCTCGGGTTTTTGTCCTGGGTGTCGACGACCAGCCCGTGCTTCCGGCATACCGTATAAAGGAAGTCCACCCGCTCCTGGTATTGCTTATAATCCACCGCGCCGATGTTCACGATCGCGTGGAGGCTCTTTCCGCCGCTATGCACAAGCATCTTCACCGGGAGCTTCAGATCCTGAATAATCTGGTACTGGGTCTCGATGTCCTGGGTGTCGCTCTCCACCAGCGCGTACCGGTAGCTGGTCACGTTCTTGTTCGTCCGGCCTTCGCCGTCCATCGGATTGAAGCAGATCCAGACGCCGGCGGCCTCGTTATAGCTGCCGAAGGTGTCCGTGATGTCGTCCGGGTGCTTCTTTACGCTGTCCAGCAGCTGCTTCGCTGTCCGGGAGGATGTCTTCCCGTACGGCTTCCACTTGCCGTCCTCATCCTGGTAGGCCGTATTGATGTAACAAACCTTTTCCTCCGGCTCGAATAGGGCGCTGATGTAGTCCGTCGCATCCTTGGCCGCGTTGTAGCCGTCGGGGATCGGCGGCATTGGTTTTGTGTCTTCCTTCTGCCACCCGCTGGTGTCGATCGGCTCGCCGTCGTAGGCGATCACGTCGTCCCAGCTGTAGGTCTTCATCCCCTGGGCCGGTGTCCAGCCGAATTCCTCCGCCATGTGGTACACCGTGCCCATGGTCGCCTCCCGGCCCATGTAGTTCCCGAAGGTCCGCCACTTCTTCTCGCACTCTCCGGCATGGTACCGGGCCGGATCCGTCGCGCTCCATTCATCCCATAGCCCGCAGGGCAGGCCCTCCTTGTGGAGGGCCGCCCCGACGTTCGTCCATTCCTGGTAACTGAGGGATCCACAGGGGATGTGCCGGAGCAGCGCCCTGGCCTCCTCAATGTCCATCATTTAGAAGGCTCCCTTCTTGAACGCCTTCTTCGGGGCCTCCTCTTCCTTGTCGAAGAACTTCTTCAGCTTGTTGGACGTGTGCGTCTTGCCGTCCCGGCCCTCGTACTCATCCACGCAGATCTCGCACCGTCCCTTCTCGCCGTCCACGTGCAGAAGTTTCCGGAACTCCAGCTTGTCCCCGTGGCTCCGGACGCCGACGGACCGCAGGAACGCCCCGGCCTTCCACTCGTGCTTTTCCACCAGGTAGATGTTCTCAACCACGAGCCCAGTGCCCAGCTCTCCGCCGTCGATCCGCAGGAATACCTTCGCCATGTTGCAGGCCGGGATTTTCTGGCTCCCGTCGAAGTACTGCTTTTCGACCTTGATCACCTCAAAGGGATACTTCCCGTCCGGTAGCACCGTGGTCTCCGCGCCTCCGCGCTCCTGGTCCTCGGTCAGCTCTGTCACATCGTCCCAGTCGTAAGTCCTCAGATTCTCAGCCATAGTTTTCTTCCTCTCTTTCTCCCTTAAAAGGGCAAATCATGAATTTTTGTCTGGCAAAGGTCATTGACCTGGTCCCACGCTTCGATCAGCACATCGCGGATGAAATCCGTGTCATAGTCGTGGATCGGCACGGCGATGTCATAGTATTCTTTCTCGGAAACCACCGCCTGCAGGATCAGCGGATCCACCACGCCGCTCTTCCGCATCAGCTCCCACAGCTGCCCCAGCAGCCGGTCCTTGTCCGGGTTGTCGCTCTTCATGTTCTCCGGGCGCTCCGCCGGCGGCTCCTGCTTCTTCGTCTTCGGGATCTTCTTCACGACCTCGACCTCCGCCGGCGCGTCCTTCTTCAGGTGCGGCAGCACGACGGGCTCCATGGGCTCGATCCTCTCCTCCGGCTCCGTGACCGCCTCCACCGGGGCGCATTCGCCGAACAGGTGGCCGATCTGGTCATATTCGAAGGGCATCTCATCCGGCAGCCCGAAGCGGTTCTTCGCGTCCCAGCAGGCGCTGTGGTTGGCGTACATGACCCGCTTCTGTCCGCCCTTGCCCTTCTTCGTCTTCCCGTCCGTGCCGGTGACGACGTCGGTCTTATAGTTGACGAATAGCAGCATGTCGACCCATTCCTTGATCAGCGGGGCGATGTTCTTCTCGTTCAGCTTCAGCATGTAGCGGTCGTAGCTGCCCATCTCATCCGGCAGCTCGAACTTCCGGATCATGCTGTGGCACACCAGCACCACGTGAACGCCGCGGGAGATGATCTGGTCCAGCACGTCCAGGATCCCCTGCATCTTTTGCTTGGCGTAGACATAGCCCTTGCCGTAGCCGATGTCCTCAATGTTCTGGATCTTCTTCTCCTCGCACACGGCCCGGAAGATCAGCCGCTCCAGCCAGTCCACCGTGTCGATCACGACCGTGCCGATCTGATCCGGATGCCCCAGCACCCAGGCCAGCTGATCCATGACCGCCTGGAGCGTCTCCGGCGGATCGAACCGCGCCACGTCCATGTGTTTCGTGCTTCCCTCTGTGTCAATGAACACAGCCCCGGGGAAGTTCGCTGCAAATGTGGTCTTTCCGACGCCTTCCGTGCCGTAGATCCCGACACGGATCGCCGTCTTGACCGGTCCTCTGGAAATGTTCATGTTCTTATTCCTCCCAATCGTCCGGGTCTTCCCGTTCTTCTGTCGGTTCTTCCCGCCTTGCGCATTCTGCATCCCACAGCAGGTCTTCAATCTTGAACGCCATCGGGCATTCCTCCGGATCCACGCCGGCCCCGCCTTCGATGTAGCAGTGACGGGCAAACCGGCAGTACTCCCTGCAGCTCCGGCTCTCCGTCACGCGAGTCCCTCCTTCAGGATCTGGCACTGGCAGATCGTCTCCCGGATGCTCTCCTGGGCCTCCGCCAGCTGCGTCTTCAGGTCCTCCAGCGTCTGCATCTCCGCCTTCAGGTCGTCGATGATGTCGTCAATATTCATTTTTTCCTCCTTCTGTGCTACAATAAACACGGTCAATTATTCCTGGGGGCCGGATGACGTTGCAGCGTCACCGGCTCCTTCTGTTTTTCCTGGTCCCGCCGTAGGTGTGGCCCTTCATGATCCGGATCAGCTCCACGGCCTTCATGCACTGCGGATGGGGCTGCTCCACCTCCCGCCGGTAGGTCACCACGTGCCCGTCCTCCATTGGCATCTTCAGCAGGTCCGGGTAGTCGCTGGATTCGTGCTCCCAGATCGGCGCCCCCCGTGCCCAGCGGTTTGATCTGGCTCATGCCTTCCCCCCCAGGATCTTCATGATCTTCGGCAGGTCCTCCAGCAGCTGCCGCCATTCGTCGGTGTTCAGGCTGACGGTGTCGCTGATGTCATCCGGCGTCCAGTCCAGATAGTCCGAGTGCCTGTAGTACTGGAAGATCCCCATCTCCGTCCGGATCCCCATCACGTTGTACTCCATGCCGTCGTCCTTCAGCGGCACCACCCTGACGCGCTGCGTCTCGTGGTCGTATTCGATGTCACAGTTCGGCTCCGGCAGTCCTGCCGGCAATGTTTCCGCCGCCGGCTCTGCCTTCTTCATCCGCCGGTCCGGGATCAGCTCGTAGCGGTCCGGGTCGCTGGCCTTCAGCTTCGCCTTGATATTCTTCCACATTGACTGCGGATCTTTTGTGCATGGCGCCAGCACCTTCAGCGGGTCGCCGCCGTCAATGGCCGCCAGGATGGCCCTCTCCTTCACATCCTCCGGAACTTTCGCCCTCATTCCCCTGGTCTCTCCTTTCGTCTCTTCCTTTTGTGCTTCCAGTGCCCGTAGGCATTTCCACGAGCAGATCAGCTGCTTCCCGCGCCGGTAGGCCCATTTCTGCGGCCACAGCACGACAAACTCCTTCTTGCATGCCGGGCATGTTTCTGGCATTTTGATCTCCCCTCCGTCAGATCATCCCGGCCGCGGCCGCGAATCCGATCACCATGACCAGCGGACTGATCACCAGGCACGCCCGGAAGATCCTCCGCTCCCGGATCTCATCCTCGCAGAGGCGCATGGTGTACTTGTGGCCGAGGGTCGTTTTGTAGGTCTTGTAGTGTCTCATGCGTTTTCCAACTCCTTTATTCTGTCGCTAAAAACTGACAGGCTGGCCGGAGAGTACTTTGAAACGGCCGCCGTGATCAGCACGTTCATGATCGCCAGCTGCCGGTTCAGCTCCTTCAGCTGTGCCTCGATGCCGTCATTGTGCCGGCGCTCTTCGGCCTCAACCCCCAGGAACTTCAGTAAACCGACCCGCGGGATCTTCACCCGGTTTCCGCTGATGACCACCGGAAACGGAAGCTGACCGGCGCGGGCGTAGCCGACCAGGCGGCCGGCGTCCATCCTCATCACACTGGCGGCTGTGGCCGGAGTGATGAAGTCGTCCGTCATGGCCTTGATGTCGTCAATCGTCATCCGTTCGCCCCTCCTTCAGCAGCCTTCTCCGCATCGGTGCGCTTCCAGTATTCCTTCTCGCTGCCGTCCGGCCGGATCAGCCAGTAGCTCGTATGGAACCAGTAGCCAACGCCGTTCGCGTGTGGAATCCGTTCTTTCCGGCTCTCGATTCTGTTCGGGTTTCCTGCCTTCTCGTAGGTGATCGTCTTCTCGCCGGTGGCCTTAATTGACTTTCCGGCCTGCTTCCAGTCGCTCATGTTGTCATCTCCTTTCTTCGCTTAAAGTGAGCGTTTGCCGCAAAAAATAAAGTCGGCCGGGTACTTGTAGAGCTTGCAGATCTCCATGAATTTGTCGTAGCTCGGCGCCGTGTCGCCTTTTTCCCAGCTTCGCAGTGTCGCCACGTTGATCTTCAGCTTTACAGCGGCGACTTCCTGCAGAAATCCGGCGTTGACCCGCGCGGCAGCAAGAGAGATCTTCGGCGGGAAATTACCCTCCATCTTGTGTTTCACCTCCTCTTTTGTTGTCTGGAACCACAACCCATTATACACGCTTAAAGCGAGCTGTCAAGCATAAAGCGAGATTTTTTTATTATAATGCTTGTTTTTCTCGCTTTTATCAACTATACTAAGGTTCCAAGGAGGAATCGAACATGTCTGATATTATGAAGGAAATCTTCGCAAAGAACCTGAACTACTTCATGGAAAGGACAGGAATCACCCAGGCGGATATTTGCCGGACGCTCGGCGTATCATCAGCAACTGCTTCAGACTGGTGTGCAGGAAAAAAATACCCGCGTACAGATAAGATGCAGCAGCTGGCGGATCTGCTCGGTGTGCGTTTCTCTGCTCTGACCACAGAATCCGGCCCTGATGATTATGAATATCAGCTCAGGCTGGAAGCGCTTCATCAGAATCCGAAGCTCCGCCTGCTCTTTGATATCCAGAAAAAACTGGACGACTCAGATCTGAATGCGGTCCTGGGAATCGTGAACGCAATCGCGAAGGAACGCGGTGATGATGATTGATTTTTCACCCATCCCCTCCTTTATTCTTAAAGGGAACAAAGGAGGGTGATGGTCATGAGCGAAGTCCCGATTGTCCTGAAGGATCTTCCAATCGGTGTAAATGGTTTTGTGTGCCTCGGATCTGACTATGAGCCTGTCATCGTGATCAATTCCAGGCTGTCCAGGGAAAACCAGTTGAAAACATACCGTCACGAAAAGGATCATATTGACCGTGGCGAGATGTTCAATGAAGACTATCACGAATATGAAGGAGGAATACCATGAAAAAACTGATCACCATCATCCTGATCCTGGCGCTGATCCTGCCGGCGGCAGCACTGTCGGATATCCCAGATGTTTCTGGAAAAACAGATCAAGAGTTGAAGGATCTAATCTCCGCGTGCTCAATTGAACTACGTGAAAGGGCAAGTACTCCTGACGGCTGGGTATTATTATTTGAGTATGATGGTATACAACTGTATCAGATAGATGAAGCAGAAATCTTTCTTGGCTCATTACGTGTCCCAGTGGCATTATGTAACAACACAGACAGAGACACTCTTCTCTGTGTGAAAGATTGTTTATGCAATGGATGGGATATTACCGGAGGATCTTGCAGCGCAAAACATAATTCAAAGAAAAAAGATTCTTTGTATTTTCACACAGAAAATTCAGATGTTAAATCAATAGATGAAATAACGAGTCTTCAATTCAGATGGGATTTGATTGATACTACAGAAAAAGCTGTAAGTGTCTATGAGCAAACGGAACCGGAAGAGCACCGTTTTTGGTAAAGGAGGCAGCCATGATCTGCTCGAAATGCAAAGCTGAGCTGGTCCCTGGCGCGATCTTCTGCCATCAGTGCGGGAAGAAGCTGACCACCACGAAGAAGCGCCGGCAGAAGTCACGCGGCAACGGCACCGGCTGCGCGTACTATGACCAGGATCACCGCTACTGGGTCGCCCAGGTGGTCACAGGCTACCGGGAACTCCCTCCGCTGGATCTGGGCAGCCCGGACAACATGAAGCAGCGTATCCCGATCAAAAAGACAAAGGCCGGCTTCAAGCGCCGGGAGGATGCCCTGGCCTACTGTGAGCAGCTGCGGGCAAAGAAGGACGACGCGCCGGAGCTGTCCATGACCCTCCGCCAGATCTATGACGAATGGGAGCCGAAATACTCCCAGCGGATCGACCCGTCCACGGCTGCGGGCTACCGTGCGGCGTACAACTATTACGCCGCGCTCCACGACCGCCAGATCCGGACAATTACCGCCGCGGAGCTCCAGGCGTGCATGGATGCCTGTCCGAAGGGAAAGCGCACCCACCAGAACATGAAGGTGGTCGCCGGCCTCCTGTGGAAGTACGCCAAGGACAAGCACATTGTCGCCCAGGTGGAATCTGAAAACCTCTTCACCGGCCGCGGGAAATCCGTCAAGCGTGACGCACTGACGGACATCGAAGTGGAGAAGATCCGCCAGGCCATTGGCGCCTATCGGTACGCGGAGTATATCTTCTGTCTCTGTTATCTGGGATACCGCCCGGGTGAAATGCTGGAGCTCCGGAAGGATCAGGTCGTCGAGCACAAGGGCCGGCTGTTCCTGGTCGAAGGAAAGAAGACGGACGCCGGCAAGGATCGCACGGTGCCGGTCCATCAGAAAATCGAGCCGATCATCCGCGACCGGCTGATGGTCCCCGGGACGGACCTGGTCTTCCCGCAGTACGTCTTCGGGAGGGTGTCAAAGAAGCACCCTGTGGCCATTTTTGAGGCCTTCAAGGAGATGAACGACAACTACTTCAGGGAGAATGTCTTCAAGCCGATAATGGCCCGTCTGGACATCGCTGAGGGCAAGGTTCCGTATGCTGCCAGGCACACCTTCAGCAACAAGCTGAAGAACGCCGCCGGCGACGACCGGGACAAGGCTGCCCTGATCGGCCACAGCGACTATACCTTCACACAGACAAAGTACCAGACCACGAACGAAGAAGAGCTGCTGGCGGTGGTCGACTCCATCAAGTAAGCATTTTTGACCGGATATCAAAGTGGGTATCCGGTCTTTTTTCCAGTTTTTGCTATCGGTAGTAGCTCGGTAGTAGCACTCATTTTGGTGCCTGTTTAAGGTCATTTTTGGATTGCCTGGGAAAAATAAAAAAATCCCCGGAACGCTTTATTTTCAACGTTCCGGGGAAGTGAGCCCGGCGGGATTCGAACCCACGACCTTTTGATTCGTAGTCATGTCACAGTGACGGAAAATAAAGGCTTGCATGTTTTTTCTCGGTAGTAGCTCGGTAGTGCGACATATTATCAGGGCATAAAAAAAACCGCCCCGGGATCGCTCCCAGGGCGTTGTTGTTATTCCGTGGCTTCTTCAGGAGGTTCCGCTGGCGGTAGTTTCTCGACTTCCGGTAAGCCAGCGAGAGACGTCAGCATACTCAGGACAAAGGCTACTCCACTCACAGAGATTGCACGGAGCCAGTCGATCTCCGAAAAGGCTGCACCGACTGCAATCATCGACGCAAAAGTTTGCGCGAAGGTTTTCACCGCGCGGATCAGCGCGGCCACTGCCCACTCTTTCCAGTTCCAATTCATTATCCATTGACCTCCTTCTCCTTTTGCTCCTTCGGTTCTTCCGGGAGCTCTAAGAATTTGTCATGTTTACGCTGCATGATGCCGTTCGGGCCCAGTGCTTCGTACTGCGTGTAGATGTTCAGGACGTTCTGCTTATCATCGTAGGATGCCCAGCCCTGATGTCCATAGGTCTTATACGCCTGAAGCAACCGGTCCCGGAGAATTGCCTGAAGTCCCAGTTTAATGGCCTTGTTCTGCTTGATCTGGAGGCCGACAAATGAAAAAAGGCCCGCCAGCATGCTGGGGATCCCTAACAAACAAAGCCATTGATACATGCTCATGGTGATCACTCCTCTTTGATGTCCGCGTCCGGATATTGTATTTTGAGCGCGTCCGCCTGTGCCTTTGTCAGATGCTCAATTGTCACAGTATAGAGCGATCCACCGCCAGCCACCGCCTCATCCAGTGCCGCCCAGGTCTTCTGCCCGCAGATTCCGTCAGCTGTCAGTCCGCTTGCCGCCTGGAACTTCTTGACCTCGCGGATCGTGGTGCTGCCGTACTTCCCGTCCGCGCCGTAGGGGTTCAGATCATAACCCAGCTGCAGCAGGTCGTTCTGGCACTCGACCACGTCCGGCCCGCTGGCGCCTTTCCTCAGTGTCAGATGTGTCGGCATTGGTGTATCACCTCCCAGTCCCTTCGGGATCGCGTAATGCGTCCACGCTTTGTTTCCGCTCACGGTGGACCGCTTCACCGTCTTCGCGCATTCGATGATGTTCCCCCCGCCGGTGTAGATCCCGACGTGCTTCATCTTCTTCGGGTTTGACGGATCCCGTTGAAATACAAGGCACACCGTTTCCGGCATCTGGCTGATCACGCCCTTTTCGGACCAGTTGCTGGATGAATCCCACATGGACGTGCATCCTCCGCCGGCGAACGTGATCGCGACCCTGCTGCACACCTGTTTCACGAATCCCTGGCAGTCGTCGATCAGCGTCCGCATATTGTTCGGGTAAAACTCGCACCCGCCGCAGTATTTCCTGCTGCCATTCAGCGCCTGGCACCGTTCGATCGCGTTCTTCGCGTCCTGCGGCGGGCAGCTGGACCGCCCGGCGTAATACTTCCGCTTTTCCGGCGTGCATTGCGCTCCGACCGATCCCCATACGTACGGCCAGCCCAGCTCCGCCTCCGCGCAGGAAACGATGATCTGCTCCTTTGTCTTCCCCTGCGTCCGCCACTGTTCCACCAGGACGTCTACGTCTGATGCGCTGTTCATGCAATCACCTCAAAAGAAATGCCGCCAGGGAGATCCCCCGGCGGCGGTCGTTGTGCTGCGGATTATTCGGCCGGAGCGGCTTCCCGGCGGTCGAAGATCACGGGCTCCTCGGTGAATTTCCCGGCGCTGTCCAGGATATAAGTCATCTGATAGACCACGTCCGGATTCTGCAGGTCCGCGGTGATGATGTTGTGGAAGCGTGCTTCAGCGGCCCGGAGGCAGGCGTCGGCGCTCTCGTAGTCCGCAACGTGGAAATACTGGATCGAGTTGTTTTCCTGGGCAGTTTTGAAGAATCGGATAACCATGTAGAACATTATGGGTTCCTCTCTTTCTCCCCGGATCGCCGGGGTCGTTTTATTTTTTGTTACTTCGTAATACAGCAAATTTAGGATTTTCTTTTTGCACTGACAAGCGCTTTTGCCATATCCTCAATAAGTTGATGCACAATCCGGTTTTGTAGTTCGTTTTCGCTTTCTTGCAAGAAACACATTTTCAAATGCAATAGTTCATGAACCAACGTTTTTTCTTTGTCGTATGGAACAATCCTTTCACCGTACGCATTTTCGTTAATCAACTGTATCTTTGCAGTTTTGTTAACCTCAGTCCACTCTGTACATCCTGCACAATCAGGCAACGATAATTCATATAACCCGTCTTCAAGAGAAATAGTCCACTCATCAAGCCCAAGACGTTTTTTCCATTCTTCCAACAAATCTTCCATTTTTAACTCCTCGTAATACAGCAAGAACATTTGGCGAACTCTTCACCTTGCTAAAGTCCAGGCAATGGCAAACGATTGACGATGCAATACGCAAACATACACAGTAAGTAGTAATGTTTCAGCGAGAGTTATCCAATACATAAGGCATCACCCATTTTCTTAAAGCACTTGCGTGTGCGAGTGGAAAATGCTCCAACAAAATGGAACTGTGTCCATTGCCGTATCGTATTATTAAGGTGTTTCATAATTATCCAACTAAATAGGTAAGCATTGCACCAGACCATGTTTTGCCTGTGAAAGTAAGTCTGCATTCTCCACCTTCAATAATTTCCATAGTGTCACCATTCCGCATAACGCTCATAGCACCAAGTTTTGGGCTATATTTACTTGCCAACTGTACTGTTATGCGTGAGTTTGGTGCCGCTTCATTGTTGCCAGCCCATCTTACTTGTGCCAGCCCGGTTGTTGGATTTATCCTTCCATACAATGTTCCATACGTATACGATGCTAACGTTTCAGTGTTGTCAGATATAGGTATCTTGCTGTTTAACGCACTAAGATCCCCGTTGATCTGGCTCAGTGCGCCGCCCATGCCGGCCATCTTGTCCAGGTAGGTGGTCCAGTTTGCGGACGTCACGGTCGTGTTGATCGTGGCCTTCACCCGGTAGATCTCGCCCTTCCAGGCGATGAACTTCCCAGCTGTGTAGTTGGCGTTCGCCGCGATCGTGTCCCCGTTCTCGACATAGGTCAGGCCCGCCCGGAGGTTCGTCAGGTCTGCAGCCGCAGCTGCTCCGATGTTCTCCCGCACCTGGTTCTTCTGCCCGGCCGTCAGGGCCTGCTCGCTGATCGTGACAACATCCCTCTTGAGCTTATCCTTCAGGTTGGTGCCGTAGAGGATCTCCGCGAACAGCTCCACACCG
>ODAI012953633.1_pt1 | contig 22266 bp, 14 predicted proteins | sample 1539321 | NCBI WGS metagenome assembly ODAI01 (sample SAMN02144231, study PRJEB22623) | gut metagenome | biome: sheep rumen | host: Ovis aries | place: New Zealand | reverse complement strand
GGCCACCAACCTTAACTAAGATTGAAGATTGAAGATTGAAGATTGAAGAACGTTCTTCCTCTGCACCAATGATGCGGAAGGGTGTGTGCCGCACATCATAATTTATGAGTTCCTGAAGATAGCGCAAAAAGACATCATGAAGAATGAGGACTGTGCCTTTGTATTCATTGACCATTAACCATTGACCATTGACCATTGCTTTCTGGAAACGTTCCCGAATGACGGGCAAGCGGTCGAATTCTTCTGTTGGATGGAACCAAGAGACATCGAAGCTGACGTCGAGCATCGTTTCGAGTACCTTAGGCGCTTGGAGCATGTCGGCAGTAATGGTGTCTGTGCCAAAACGTTGTTGCAGCCATTCGTAGAAGAACTCGGCAGTGTCGTGGAAGATGTTGCCGATGATGTCGGCCGAGATGCCTTCCTCGGGGTCATCCTCTCGACGGATACGCAAGACGTTGTTCAGGTAGAACTGCATCGGACATTCCATGTAAGTGTTGATGGCAGAGGGACTGAGGGTGATGTGCTCGCCATCGGGCAGACTCTGGTCGTAGCGATGCCTGAGGTGCTGCATTACTTCGGGTGTCTTCTCGACCACAATGGGCTGTGCCACCTTTGGCTTAGGCTCGCTTCTCAGCCAACGCGTCTTGATGGGAATGTTGGTCTCGGCAAGCATTTGTCTTAAGAAGCGCGACATCTCGTGCTGCACACCTTCGTTCGTACTCTCATTATAGACGCAGGTCAAGTGCTTGCAACGCTGTACAAGGCGGTAGAAGTAGTAGGCATAGACGGCAATGCGATGCTTTTGAGTCGTCATGCCGAAAGCTTCGCGAAGGGTCTCTGGAATGAACGAGTTGGCATAAGCGCTTCGTGGCAGATTGCCTTCCTCGACAGAAAGCAGGAGGAGGTGCTCGAAGTCCAAGCAACGCGTCTCGAGCATTCCCATCATCTGCATTCCTCTGTCGGGTTCGCTATGGAAAGGAATCTTTGTGCTCGACATCATTTGTCGCAGCAAACGACGGAAAGTCCCTGGCAAGATGACGAGAGGATAATCTTCCTTTTGTATTAAGTTGCGAAGCAAGCACAGCGTCCTGTCAATGCGGAAGATGGTCTCGCTATAGAGTTGCTCGAAGAGATTGGGCTCTTCTATCATAGCATAATGACGGGCAATCTGGCGGACAAGAGTAAGCAACCATTGGAGCAGTTCTTCGGTATTGCTGCCATGATAGACCAGACAATCTTCTTCGTTAAGTAGTTCGAAGAGAGGCTGCCTTTTCAGCGTCTGAACAAAAGGATAGCGGAAGCGTTTGCGGTTGGCATCATAGCCATCAATCTGCAACTTCATCATAGCCATGATGATGCCATAGACGGGTGTGTCGGCAATAGGGAAGCCCATCGTCACGTTCACCTCGTTTGCCGATTCGGGAATGGCATGAAGGACGGGCTGCATCAAAGCTTCGTTGCAAAGGACGACGGCATCTCCTTTCCACGAATTGACATATCTTGCTGCGGCATTGTCTGTAGAGCAGGCAATGAAGGTAACATCCTTCAGGTGGCTGAAATTGTCGAACTCCTCAATATCGCTGATGGCGTTGGGGAAGTTGCGAAGGTTCTGCTTCATGAAGTAGCCTGCCTCGAAGTCTTTCTTCGGATCGCAATAATAGATGTCGTAGTCCCAATAGAAACGAGCCTTGCCTTCTCGTTGGATGAGGCTCATCATGGCCTGTTCCACGTTGTTCAGGACATTGAAGCCAGCAAAGACGATGGCTCGCTTGCCCTCCAAAAGCTTCTGAACCATGCTCTCGTCAGTCTGCATTTGTTCGATGACATGACGATAGAGTGCACCTTCCCAAAGTTTGCCTTCGGAGAGAAGCCTCTCGTGCAAAAGTGTGTATATCTCGAACATGTGTTCCCATGTTTTCAGGAACTTCTCTTGTAGTTTAGTGCTGTTAGCCAAAGAGAAATGACCAAAGAAGCGTTTCAGCGTTTCTCGTTGGTTGTCGTCGAGATAGTCGAGGTTCTTGAGACGCTCTTGGTCGGCGATGTTGGTGAAGATGGCTTGGGCGTTGGCAAGATGCTTGTCGATGTCGTCGAAATCTGCCATCAGCACTTCGCCCCAGCTCCAGAACTCGTCGATGGTTTCGGTATAATCAGCCCCAAGCACTTCCTGCATCACGCCGTAAAGTTGGCAGATACATTCGAGCTGGTCTGCAATTTGAATGGAGGTAAGACTCTGGAAGAGGTCGCCCATCATGCAATAGCGGGGAGCCCAAACTGGTTTGTCGCTCAAAAGGGCAAACTCACGACTAAGGAACATACCAGCACGTTTGCCAGGGAAGACGACTGTCACATCACGCATATCGTTCGAGAAATGCGCAAGCATATCGGCAGCGATTATATTGAGAAAACTCTTCATTCTTAACTATGAACTATGGACTATGAACTATGAACTTGCACCGCTCTTTTCCTCATGACATACCAGATGTAGCCTTGCACGTTATGCTTTGGATACATTTGCTTCATGAGGTTCATGTATTCTTTTACCTGGTCGTAATAGAGGTGGTTGGGATGTCCGAATTTATAATCGATGACGGTAATGTTGCCGTCCTTCATCACAACTCTGTCTGGACGAAGCACTTGAGGCAGCCCCTTTTCTTCGTCAATGCTTGCGATGGCACATTCATTATAGATGATGTTATCCGGTTTGAACCATGATGCGATGAGAGGATTGCTGAAGCCTTCCTTGATGCTCTCGACGATGACATCCCAGTCCTTGTCTTCACCAACGATGCCTTCTTGACGAGCTTGCAAGAGCATTTCGTCGAATTGGCCAACATCATTGATGCGGCTTAGCACTTCGTGCATGCGTTTTCCAACCTCTCGCCCAGAAAGCTTGATGTCTGTTGTCTCTTGTCCATCCTCGTCGGCCTGTTCTTTGAGGTAATCTTGAGCCAGATTACTCTGCTGGAAGTAGAGCGCAGGATTTCTTGTCACGACCTTCACGTCGATAGCATCTTTCTCTTGATGTTCGAGGTGCAGTCGGTTCAGGTTCTTCTTGTCCTCATGCTTGATTTCTGTAAGAGGAGATCCTGTCTCGTAATAGAAGACCTCTTCGCTCGTGTCATTCTCGTCATTGCTAAGTGTCGAGTAGATGAGTTCGCCAGCGGTATTGGCTTTCGTCTTACCCCAAACATAGAGATTGGCGATGGCACGTGTGAAAGCGACATAAAGCGTGTTGAGTGCATCGACGCGTCGTTCCAGGTGTTCCTCTTCATAATCGGGAGCAAAGACAGACGTCCTGACTGCTTTTGATTGGATGGAAATGGGCAAGGCACCAAGTTCATTGAAAGGAGCCTTGTCTGTCGAGCACCAAAGCACGTCGCCTTGCCTGTCCCTTTCGATGTCCCAATGACTGAAAGGCAGCATAACGGTGTGGAACGCCAACCCTTTCGATTTGTGGATGGTGAGGATGCGAACGCCATTCCCTGTCGAACCGGTCACGGAACATTTGCTGAGATTCTCGTCCCAAGCCGTGAGGAAGGTCTGGATGTCGGGAGCAGCGGCGCTGCGAAGGTGGTTCTGCAACTCGTCGAAGAAGGTCAGCGCATAGACATCTTCGTTCTCTATATTGCCAAGCGAGAAGATGCGCCACAGCCTTTCTGCAAGCAGATAGAGTGGTAATTGCAACAAGTCGTCTTTGCCTTCCGTGAATTCCTTTGGCAAGACGTCCTCGACCTCCTTCTTGGCGACATCATGGATGGTCGTCTCTTCCTTTCCGAGCACATCTCGAAGATAATGGAGCATCAGGTATTTCTCGGAAATCTTGTCTGTGTGTTGCTTGTCGATAAGCAATCTCAGAGCTGCCACAATCATCTGAACGCAGGTTGAGGCTTCGAGCAGAAATGCTTCGTCGCTGACAAGATTGATGTCGGGAGCATAGAGGCTGAATCCGTCGATGAGTTGCCGAGCCATCAGGTTTGTTCGGACCAGAATGGCAATCTGGCCGAGGTCGAGACCGCCTTCCTGCAACCTTCGAATCTGCTCTGCCATATCCACGACGGTATCTTGGATGTAATCGTCCGTCTCTTTATAGAGCTTCACCCTAACAAATCCCTTCCCATCTTTCTTTTTGGGCTTTTGCTCAACATCCGAATAGATGCTTTTCAGCTTGATGGGGGCATCGGGCTTTATCTCGTCGAGCTTTTGAGCGGCGATGGGGAAGAAGGCATTGTTGAAATCGACAATGACTTGATGGCTTCGGTGATTGATGTCGAGTGGCTTGGGCTTGATATTGAAGCGTCTGAGTTCGGGCTCGCTCTCAATGCCGTAGAGAATCTTCCAATCTCCGTTTCGCCAACGATAGATGCTTTGCTTGATGTCGCCAACCAACAAACCTTTCCCGCCTGAAGCGAGTTTCTCGAAGAGCAGTTTCTTGAAGTTCTCCCATTGCATCAGACTGGTGTCCTGGAACTCGTCAATCATCACATTATTGATGAATGTACCAATCTTCTCGAAGATGAAGGGCGCATCGCTTCCCTCAATCATTTTGCTGAGGAGGGCTGGGGTAGAGCTGAGCGTGAAACGACCTGCATCGCCTTCAATCTCGCGAGCTCGCTGGTCAATGTATTCCAGGAGTCGAAGCGGTCCAAGATGCCGCAACGCCAAAGTTGCGGAGAGGTATTCTTTGCGGCAATTGGGATAGAGAGCAAGCAATCGGGAGTAAGCATCTTGTAAAGCCACCTCTTGCTCCTTGCTCCTTGCTCCTTGCCCCTTAAACCTAATCGTCTCGATTGTTTTCCCCGGTCCTTCACTTTCCATTTCGCGAGCCTTCAAGAGGAACGAATAGAGGTTCTTTCCATAGCTGATTTGGCTGTAGTCGCTAATCTGGCTCATCACCTCATCCACAGCCTCTTCTACCTCCTTCTTGGCACGATTTCTGATGGCCATCATTTTGCTCTTGAAGTCCTTGATGATCTCGGCATCGCTGATGCGCTTCAGTTCAGCCTCGCTTCTGCGCTGATAGTCCTCTTTGAAGATATTGGTGGCAAAGTCCTTGAGTGGCCCTGCAATGTCCCATTTGTCGCCGCTATCCAATTGTTCACGGATGTAACCCAGCACCCAATCTTTCACATCATGCCTGCTATCCATCGTGTCGATAAGGCTGTCCACAGCACTGTCTATGATTTCGTCATGCGAAAGTTCCACTTGCAGGTTAGCAGCCAAGCCCAACTCGCGAGCCATGTTGCGGAGGATGCTCTGGAAGAACGAATCGATGGTCTCGACGCGGAAATGCGAGTAGTCATGCAGAATGGCAGTCAAGGCTTCTCCAGCTTGCATGCTGACTTGCTCTTTTGTAATGGGAGTACCCATCTCGTCGAAGCGTTCCATGATGGCGTCGAGGTAGGGCTTAGCATCCTCCAGCCCCATTTTCAGCCCATAGAGTGTTTCCAGAATGCGGCTCTTCATCTCGGCTGTCGCTTTGTTCGTGAAGGTAACGGCCAGTGTTTGCTCGAACCCTTTTCCTGCATCCGGTTGCAGGAGTTCCATAATGTATTCCACGGCCAGAGCAAATGTCTTGCCCGAACCTGCTGAAGCCTTGTATATTCTGAGAAGTTGTTTCATGAAACGCTGTTTTTCGCTCTTTCGTATGCAAAGATACTAAAAAAAGTTGTACCTTTGCAGCGCTTTATGCAGAAATGCATCAAAAAACAGAACTCTAAATACGAAACACTAAACTTTAAACTAATAATGGGTGGTTATTTAGTAAGCGATACACGAAAGGTGACGACTCACCGTCTCATTGAAATGAAGGAGCAGGGACAGCAGATTGCCATGCTCACATCCTACGACTATACGATGGCTCAGATTGTGGACCAGGCTGGCATCGACATCATCTTGGTTGGCGACAGTGCCAGCAATGTGATGGCGGGTAACATGACGACTTTGCCCATTACGCTCGACCAGATGATCTACCATGCTCGTAGCGTGGTTCGTGGTGTGAAGCGTGCTCTCGTTGTCTGCGACATGCCTTTCGGAACCTATCAGGTCAATGCGACTGAAGGTGTGAAGAATGCGATTCGCATCATGCAAGAGAGTGGTTGCGATGCTCTCAAACTCGAGGGTGGCGTTGAGATTCAGGACACCATTCGTGCCATCCTCGATGCTGGCATTCCCGTAATGGGACATCTGGGACTCACCCCTCAAAGCATCAACAAGTTCGGCACTTATGCCGTTCGTGCTAAAGAGGAGGCAGAGGCTGAGAAGTTGCTTAGCGATGCTAAGTTGCTCAGCGATTTGGGCTGCTTTGCCATCGTGCTGGAGAAGATTCCAGCAGCCTTGACAAAGAAGGTCTGCGAGATGGTGAAAGTGCCCATTATCGGCATTGGTGCAGGTCAGGCTGATGGTCAGGTCTTGGTCGTTCACGACATGCTGGGCATGAACAAAGGCTTCTCGCCCAAGTTCCTTCGTCGCTATGCCGACCTCTCAACCGTCATTACCGATGCTGTGGGTCAGTACATTACCGACGTCAAAGCTAAGGATTTCCCGAACGAAGAGGAGTCGTACTAAAGTCAAGAGCAGGTAGTAGTTAAGTAGTTATGCCGAATGCTTTGGAAGTAGAAAGCAGACGAAAGTGGTATAGGCTTAACTACTTAACTACTGCCTACTTAACTACAAAAAAATAAGAACTTCCGAAACTTGCATCAGAAGCTGAAGCAGATGCCAAAGTTTGGCGTCAGTTGATGCAAGGGAAGTCTGAAGCTCCGATTCTGCCACGTTTGGCTTGTGCGTGTAAAGTCGTAATCGAGTTCAGCTCGCCAAACGATATTGTGCTTCAATGCATAGGAGAAGTAGAAGCCCGTTCCAAAAATGAAACTGTTGCCGCCTTCTATGGTCACCGCTTTCTCTTTATCCTCAATGTCTCCAAGGTGACGACGACCGAAGAGCAGTTTTGTTCCTAAGCTCATCCGTTTGTTCAAAGGTAGTCCGCCATAGACGCCACCCATGACGTCGAAGCTGGAAAGCTGGTCGGAACTCGACTCCGATGTCTCGTGTTCTGGCGTGACTGCAGTACTGTTGATGCGAGCCCTCAAACCGAAGCCAAGATGCGGATTGATGAAGTAGGCGGCTTCGGTGGCAATGACAGAACTGATGCCGTGCTTGATGCGGATTGGGCCGCCTTCGCTGACAATTTCGTTGGGAAGGTCTTTCCTGCCTGGCATGATGCTCACTCCAGCTTGAAGCGAGAAGAATGATGGATGCTCGCTCACATCGTTCAGGTCTTCCAATTCTTTGCGCAAAGTATATTTGTCCTTGAAGATGAGGTCGGAGAGGGCATAACCCAGCTCTGTTGAGAGAATGCCGATGCCGGCTCCCATCATCACATCGCTCACCCAATGTCTGTTGTTCATGACGCGAAAAGCACCGATTCCAGTCGCCACAGCATAACCGCCAACGCTATACCACAGACTGCGCGTCAAGCCATACTCTTTGTGAAGGATTGTAGCAGCCATGAAAGCCGTTGCAGTGTGACCTGAAGGGAAGGAGTTCGAGGTGGAACCATCGGGTCGTTCTACTTTTGTAGAATACTTGATGCCATTGACCAGAGCGGCCATAATGGCGGCGGAGAAGGCATTGCTCACCAACAATCGCCCCCATTGAGAGCGACCTTGATAGCCTGTCGCTTTCAAACCATAGGTGAGGGCAAGTGGTGCATATTGAAGATAGTCGTCAACCTTGTTGTTGAAGCCATCGTTGATGTCGTTGTTGACCTTCCTCACATCTCGCTTTACTGCATGCAGAGCGATACCAAGCGCAATATATGGCGCGCTGGCAAGTGTCATGTCGCGCTTCACCGTCCAATACCTCTCCGGCTTGTCCACATCAACTTGAACTCCTTTAACTCCCTTATCCCCCCTTCTCTGACACATAATCGAGACGGGCATTGGCTCTTCCTCTATCTTCAGGTTAGCGCGTTCCTGACGAATGCCTTCAAGTGTTGTCGGCAAGGTCCAATGCAGTTCGGGCACTTTTGTGTCGATGGCAAGGACTTGAAGCGATGCTATTATGAAGGCAATAAGAGTGAGATGCTTCGTCATGATGCATATTTTGTGCAAAGATACGAAAAAACTTCCATCTTTAATCTTTATGTTCAATGTTTTTCCTATCTTTGCAGAAGAATAACTTCAAAACGCACAACAATGAGACATCTCCACCTTCTTTCCTTCGCATTGCTCTTGCTTCTTGGTTTGCTATGCCCAACCACGGCCAGTTCGCGTTCTCGCAAAGCTGCAAAAGCCGAGATCAAGAATCCCGTTATCGATGCCGATGCTCCAGACCCGTCGGTCATTCGTGTTGGCAAGACCTATTATGCTGCAGCCACTTCTGGCAATAGACGGCAAGCCTATCAGCGCTACCGTTCGAAGGACTTGCGGACGTGGGAGCCGATGGGTTTCATCTTCGATGAGTGGCCAGAATGGACTTGTGGCAGTTTCTGGGCTCCAGAACTCTTCGACCTCAATGGTAAGATTATGTGCTACTATACGGCTCGGCAAAAGAGCGACAGCACCAGTTGCATTGGTGTGGCTATGGCTGACGGACCAGAAGGTAAGTTCGTCGATTACGGACCGCTTGTCCGCACCACCAACGAAGCCATCGATGCCTTTGTCTTTCGCGATGGAGAGCAGCTCTACATCACGTGGAAGGCTTATGGACTCGACCCCAGCAAACGTCCCATCGAACTGCTTTGCCAGAAGTTGAGTGCTGATGGTCTGCATCTTGAAGGCGAGCCATTCATGCTGCTTCGCGATGATGAGCGGCAAGGAATGGAAGGACAGTGTGTGTTCCGTCAAGGCGATTGGTGGTATCTCCTCTATAGCATCCGCGATTGCTGTTCGCCAAAGAGCGACTATGCCGTCAGCGTGGCTCGTAGCCATAACATCGAGGGACCGTGGGGGAAGTACGAAGGGAACCCCATCCTGGAAGGGCAAGGCTCCATGCAGAGCTGCGGTCACGGCACTATGGTCCGCACACCAAAAGGTGAGATGTACTACCTCTGCCACGCCTACTACTGGAATCGCTACAAAGAGGGTCGCAAAGCCGTCCTCTTCCGCCTCGAAATAGGGAAAGACGGATGGATACGAAAAAAGAATGAAAAATTAAAAATTAAAAATTAAGAGTTTAGTATTCTTTGACTCTTTAGAGCAAAGGCGCGCTTTTAATGCGCGGAATAGAGTTTAGAGCTTAGACCAGACACAATAAGAAAGCCCCCACATCGTGGAGGCTTCCTTTTTTTATAGATAGTCAAGAGTCAACTATGAACTATGGACTATGAACTATGAACTATTACACTATTCCTTGTGCCATCATAGCTTTGGCAACCTTCATGAAGCCAGCCACGTTGGCGCCCTTCACGTAGTTGACATAGCCGTCGGCTTGTGTGCCGTACTTCACGCAGTTCTCGTGGATGTTCTCCATGATCCAGAGCAGCTTGGCATCCACCTCTTCGGCGCTCCAGCTCAGACGCTCTGAGTTCTGGCTCATCTCGAGACCCGATACAGACACACCGCCGGCATTCGATGCCTTGCCCGGAGAGTAGAGTATCTTGGCATCCTGGAAGACGCGGATAGCACCTGGAGTGCTGGGCATGTTGGCACCTTCGGCCACAGCAATCACGCCGTTGGCAACCAGAGCCTTTGCCTGCTCTTCGTTCAGCTCGTTCTGAGTGGCGCAAGGCAGAGCGATGTCGGCCTTCTCGAACCAGGGCTTTGCTCCGTCGCCCACATACTTGGCTGTCGGATACTTGTCGACATATTCCTTGATGCGGCCACGATAAACCTGCTTCAGCTCCATGATGTAGTCCAGCTTAGCGCGGTCGATGCCGTCTGGATCGTAGATGTAACCGTCGGAGTCACTCATCGTCATCACCTTACCACCCAGCTGCAGCACCTTCTCGGCAGCATACTGAGCCACGTTGCCTGCACCGGAGATGAGCACCTTCTTGCCCTCGATGGTCTCGCCCTTCGTCTTCAGCATAGCACGGAGGAAATATACTGTGCCGTAACCTGTTGCTTCAGGACGAATCAGCGAGCCGCCGAACTCGAGGCCCTTGCCCGTCAGCACGCCGCTGTACTCGCGTGTGAGCTTCTTATACATTCCGAACATATAGCCTACCTCACGACCACCTACGCCGATGTCACCAGCTGGAACGTCCGTGTCAGGACCGATGTGGCGCGTCAGCTCCAGCATGAAAGCCTGGCAGAAACGCATCACCTCAGCATTGCTCTTACCACGAGGGCTGAAGTCAGAGCCGCCCTTGCCACCACCCATAGGCAGTGTGGTCAGCGAGTTCTTGAAGGTCTGCTCGAAAGCGAGGAACTTCAGGATGCCCAGGTTCACGCTCGAGTGGAAACGGATGCCGCCCTTGTAGGGGCCTATAGCGTTGTTGTGCTGGATGCGATAACCCATGTTGGTCTGAATCTGACCCTTGTCGTCCATCCAAGTCACACGGAACTGATATACACGATCGGGAATGCAAAGGCGTTCGATAAGGTTCACCTTCTCAAACTCGGGATGCTTGTTGTACTCTTCTTCGATAGTGCCCAGCACCTCTTCTACTGCCTGATGATACTCAGGTTCATTCGGGAAGCGTCTTTTCAGATCTTCCAAGACTTTCTTTGCGTCCATAGAGTTTTGTTTTTTGTTTTGGGGGAGTTAAGGGAGTTAGAGGGAGTTAGCGAACTTCGTTCGCTTGGGGAAGTTAAAGGACAATACTGATGGCAACTGCCCAAAACTATCGTCATTTAACTCCTTTAACTCCTTTTACTACTTTAACTACCTACTTTTGTGATTATGTAAAATTAAATGTTTTTTCGTTATCCGGGTGCAAAGTTACACCAAAATGTCGGATTTTGCAACTTTTTGAAAGATAAAGTTTGAAAAAAGTCGCTTTTTGTCAAATTATCCTGCATAACACAGCGGGAAGATGCATAATTCTGCATTTTTGTCGGCTTTTTGCAGGGCGAGGGCACAGTTTGCCAGCGTGGAGCCTGTCGTCATCACATCGTCCACCAGCACCAGCCGTTTGCCCTGCCATTCTGGGGGGATAGCAGCCTCGTAGATGCCCTCAGCGTTCCTCCTGCGAGCCGCACCCGTCAGCTGCGACTGCGGCTTGCGGTACTTCGTCCGCCTCAGCAGGTCCACCACGGGCAGTCCCGTCACCTCCGCCATGCCCCGAGCCAGCCGCTCTGCCTGGTTGTAGCCGCGTCGGAGGTGTCGCCACCAATGCAGCGGCACGGGCACCAGTCCGTCCACGCCCTCCCAGAAGCCCTGCCGCTCTGCCTCCGTCGCAGCCCACCTGCCCAGCTTCACAGCCAAGTCACTCTTGCCGTGGTACTTGAACGCAATGACCAGATTGTGGTAGGGCGACTCGTGGTTGTAACGCAGCAGCGTCGTGGCACGCCTGATGTCAGCCCTGTCCCAGATGGAGCGCAGCAGCGCATTGTCGTCGAAGTCCAGCACAAAGTGTCGTGGCAACTGAATTGCGCAGAACGCGCACATCACATCCTCGCTCCCCATCAGCAGCCTACCGCACACCGGACAGAGCCTCGGCAGCAACAGTTCCCTCAAGTCTCTAATCAGACTCATCGCGCATAATATATAATAATGTATAAGGCAAAGGTAGGAAAAAGCGAGCGAAATACAAAGAAAAGTCGATACTTTATTCCCGAACAGGAACTGAAACGTGAGAAATCACGCTTTTCTTGTCAACAACAGCTTTGGAAAAGTCATAAAACTTGATTGGCATCGAGCTAAAGCTTGACTTGCGTTGAGCTAAAGCTTCTCTAGAGAAGTCTGCTAACTTCTGCAGAGAAGTTTGCAAAGTTCTGCAGAGAAGTCAGCCAACTTCTCTTGTGGCGTGCTAAAACTCTACAGGAGGATTTGGAAAAATCCACAGCAGGATTTGATGAAATCCACAGCAGGATTTGGGGAAATCCACGTGAGGATTTTACAACATCGACGCGTCGAGTGAAAAAAAGGGACGCGTCCCATTGGCGATAGGGACGTGTCGCGTAGGCGATAGGGACGTGTCCCTCTTTGGGGAAGGACGTCGGCGTTTGCAGCGTGCTGCGTCGGCATTTCCTCCTGCCTGTGTTTGGCCATGCAGCGTGCTGCGTTTTTCGAGTCGGCTTTCCTGATGTTATTCTCCCGCATAATGCTTTGATTATCAATATGTAGCGACTACGAGAAGCAAGGTCGTGTTGCCGAGCCGTGTTCTAAGCCTTGCCGAGCCGCGCAACTCCAAGCGTCATTATATGCTGATGCCATAGCTTTGCTTCACTTCGCTCATCACGAAAGTGCTTTCAATGGAGCCTACATTGTCGATATCGCCAAGTTTGTTGAGGATGAACTGCTGGTACTGCTTCATATCACGCGCGTGTACCTTTAATAAATAGTCATATGCGCCGCTTGTATTATAGCATTCTGTCACTTCCGGTATGCGCTGTATTTGCCTTACGAAGTTGTCGGCAATCTCATGATTAATCTGCACTAACTTCACCTTGCAGAAGACCTGCAAACCCAAGTCCAGTTTCTCAGGGTCGAGAACAGCTATATACTTTTTGATGTAGCCTTTCTTCTCAAGCCGTTTCTGCCTCTCAAAAACAGGCGTTGGAGTCAAATGAACGGCTTCGGCCAACTCTTTTGTGGTTAATTTGGCGTTTTTTTGCAGCGTTTTTAATATCTGCAGGTCGATTTCGTCTAGTTTTTCAGTCATATTCTATTGGCTTGATGATGTGCATGCTTTAGAATGCGGAATAATATTCTGTCAAAGGAGGGCTAGAGCCTCTCATACGGAAGAATCCTCTGTTTCAGGTGCAAATTTAGTAAAAACTTCCGAATTACGCAAGAAATTTGGAACATATGTTCATATTGTCGTACCTTTGCAGGCGAAAACCTTCCTCGCAGATGTCGGCAGTCAGTACTTAGACGGGAGGAAGTTACCAAATACAGAAAAAAGCAAGTTCATACTGAAAGAAAATAGCATTACAATATTAATTATAAAATGAAAGAGCCATGAGTACAAAGAAGAATTACCGTTTTGAGACATTGCAACTCCATGTCGGACAAGAACAGGCAGACCCCGCTACCGATGCCCGTGCAGTGCCCATTTATCAAACAACCTCCTATGTGTTCCACAACTCACAGCATGCAGCAGACCGTTTTGGCCTCCGCGATGCAGGAAATATTTATGGCCGACTGACCAACTCAACCCAAGGCGTGTTTGAAGACCGAGTGGCAGCCCTCGAAGGTGGCGTGGCTGGCTTGGCTGTTGCATCAGGTGCTGCCGCCATCACCTATGCCCTGCAGAACATCGTTCAGGCAGGCGACCATATCGTAGCAGCAGACAACCTCTATGGCGGCTCATATAATCTGATTACACACACACTGGCGACACAAGGCATCACCAATACAATAATCAATGTGAACGACCTCCGTGCCCTCGATGCCGCTATCAAGCCCAACACCAAAGCCGTTTATGCAGAAACATTCGGCAATCCTAATTCCGATGTGCTCGACCTGGAAGGCGTAGCTGCCGTAGCCCACAAGCATGGCATCCCCTTCATCGTCGACAACACCTTTGGCACGCCTTACCTGATTCGTCCACTGGAGCATGGGGCAGACATCGTAGTACACTCTGCAACAAAGTTCCTCGGTGGTCACGGAACATCTCTGGGTGGCGTCATCGTCGACGGAGGTAAGTTCGACTGGAAAGCCAACCCCGGCAAGTTCCCAACATTGGCTAAGCCCGACCCATCCTATCATGGCATCGTCTTTGCCGATGCAGTAGGCGCTGCTGCCTATGTTACCCGCATCCGTGCCGTCATTCTGCGTGATACCGGCGCAACCCTCTCACCCTTCAATGCCTTCATCCTCTTGCAAGGTGTTGAGACCTTAAGTCTGCGTGTAGAGCGTCATGTAGAAAATGCCCTGAAGGTGGTCGATTTCCTCGCCAGCCATCCCAAGGTTGCCAAGGTGAACCATCCCGCTCTGCCCAGTCATCCCGACCATGCACTCTATCAGAAGTACTTCCCCAATGGTGGCGCCAGCATCTTCACCTTCGAGATTAAGGGCGGACAGGAAGCAGCCTGGAAGTTCATCGATGCCCTGCAGATCTTCTCACTGCTGGCCAACGTAGCCGACGTAAAGAGTCTGGTAATCCATCCCTACACCACCACTCACTCACAGTTGAGCGAGCAGGAACTGACCGAGCAGCATATCACGCCCAGCACCGTCCGTCTGAGCATCGGTACAGAGCACATCGATGATATTCTGGATGACCTTTCACAGGCACTGGATCAAATTTAAAGTTGAGAGTTCTGGGTTTAAAGTTTAGAGGCAGTCCAACCGCCACTGACTCTGAACTCTCAACTGTAAACTGTAACGTAATCTGCCAAATCCATCCCAAAGATTTGGCAGATTACGTTAAAAAGCGTATTTTTGCACCCTGTCAAAACCTATCCTCAGATGAAAGATTATATCATAGCCGACAATCAGGAACTTACACGTTATGCCCTGGAGCATCTTATCTCCGAGGACAAGGAACAGCATCTGTTTTATGCCTGGAGCAGAACAGCGTTGGTGAATCTGCTTGCAGAACACACCAGTGCCATAGTTCTACTGGATTACGCCCTTTTCGATTTCGCCGACGAAGACCAACTCCTTATAGTTGCTGAACGCTTCTCGCAATCGCAATGGATATTACTGAGCGATGAGCTCACGCCCCAGTTTCTGCGTCGGGTGACATATTCCTCACGCCAGTTCAGCATCGTTTTCAAAGACGCTTCGCTGGGCGAATTCCGTCGGGCCTTAATAGCTGCGGCTCAGCATGAGCGTTATATCTGCCAACGAGCATTGGAAGCCATTATCAGTCAGCAGCAGGAAGAAGAGAAGCCCGACCTCCTGACAGCTACCGAGGTAGAGATTGTACGCGCCATAGCCCAGGGCAAGACCACCAAGGAGATTGCCGCCGAGCGATTCTCCAGCATCCACACCATCACCACGCATCGCAAGAACATCTTCCGTAAACTGAATGTCAACACTGCCCACGAAGTAACGAAATACGCCCTCCGTGCCGGCCTCATCGACTCTTCCGAGTTTTATATTTAACTGTTGACAAGCCGGTAAACCTTAACTTGTATATTCTTTTAAACTTATTCTCGATTTGAAAAAGAACTTCTGATTTTCTTGGCGAGAATCAGAAAAATCCGTACTTTTGCAAATACGAACTCTGTTATCCCTTTCCATGAAACGAGTGTGAGCGGTAGGATTACTTCATGATGCAGCAGAACACGCCTAACGACATATCTACGGTTTTACACTTGGTAAAATTGAAATTAGAAATGTGGATGAACAATCCAAGCGACAGATCTTGGATTGGAGACTTTGGAAACGACTTCTTTCCATATCCGGCAGAGCAGTGCCATATGCCTACAGAAGAAGAGTGGGATGAGATTGCCACCGCCCTTCAATTACTCAATCAACATACTGCGCCAAACAGGGAAACATATCTTTCTCGCATATGCACCAACAAGCTCGCATTGAAAGTGAAGTTGAATGACCTCCGCAGTAACATGGATATCAGTCGCATTGCAGAGCCAACAGAAAAGGATATAGAAAGACTGGAACGTTATAAACTTGAATATAAGCGACTGATGGACTCTTTTTCAAAGCATGACTGAAAAAGACAATCAGAATTACTTCCGAGATTTGCCCCTTCTATCGCCATATTCTTCTGATTTTGGGCGCAAATTTACGGTTTTTTCTTGAATATACCATACATGTGGTATGCAAATAACCCTTACATGGTATTGCGGGGGCAAAAAAAACGCCGTACCTTTGCAGCAGAAAAAAATGAAGAGTGAAGAGTGAAGAATACTAGCCAGGCTAGAACTACTAGAACCCGCTAAGCGCTAACCACTAGAACCAAAATTATAAATTAACATAAAAGGATAAGGTTATGAGTAAGATTGCAAAACAGCTGACTGAGCTCGTCGGCAACACCCCACTTTTGGAGCTCAACAAGTATTCAACGGCTAAGGGACTGGAGACTCCCGTAATTGCCAAAGTAGAGTTTTTTAATCCTGGCGGCAGCGTAAAGGACCGTATCGCATTAGCGATGATCGAGGATGCTGAGCAGAAAGGTATCCTGAAGCCTGGAGCTACCATCATTGAACCCACCAGCGGAAATACTGGCGTAGGATTGGCACTGGTGAGCGCCGTTAAGGGCTACCACCTTATCCTTACCATGCCCGAGACCATGAGCGTGGAGCGTCGCAACTTGGTAAAGGCATACGGCGCTGAGGTTCGCCTTACCTCTGGAAAAGACGGCATGCCTGGTGCCATCCGCGCTGCCGAGGAACTGCGTGACAGCATCCCCGGAGCTGTTATCCTTCAGCAGTTCGAGAACGGTGCCAACCCTGCCAAGCACTATGCTACCACGGGTCCAGAAATATGGCGCGACACCGATGGTAAGGTTGACATCTTCATTGGTGGCGTAGGAACAGGTGGCACGATTTCTGGTACGGGAAAGTATCTGAAGGAGCAGAACCCGAATGTGAAGGTGATTGCTGTCGAGCCGAAGTCGAGCCCGGTATTGAATGGCGGTCAGAGTGGTCCTCACAAGATTCAGGGCATTGGTGCCGGCTTCATTCCTAAAACATACGATGCCAGTGTGATTGACGAGGTGTTCGACGTCGAGAATGACGATGCCATCCGAACTGGCCGCGAGATTGCTCAGTCAGAAGGCTTGCTGGTTGGTATCAGCGCTGGTGCTGCACTATATGCTGCTACCGAGGTGGCAAAGCGCCCTGAGAATAAGGACAAGAGGATTGTGGTCCTGTTGCCGGATACCGGCGAACGCTACCTGTCTACTGTACTCTATGCCTTCGAGGACTATCCTCTGTAGGAGAATGTGAAAGCGCATATATGCCCCGGCCCTACAAGGGTTGGGGCTTGTTGTGTTCAGATGCTAAGTACCTGGTTTTCATGTGTGTTAGCAAGCGCCGGTTGACGCTCCTGCCTGCGTCGGCCTTCTCAGCATATTGTGTTTTCCGAGCCTCATGTATGCGCCATTGCTACCTGCTGTTTGCCACGTGTAATCATCTTATAATGACACTGTTAGACGAAAGTAATCCCCTGAAGAGTTGCCATCCTGTCATGGCTCTCGGTATTTGTCGCCTTTTATTGGCAAATATGTTCAGGAAGATGAGCGACAAGTTTTTGCTTGTTGCTGTTGTAAGTAACTTTTTCTTCAAAAACTTGCAAGAAATATAAAATTATTTGTAACTTTGACCTCAAATTAACTTCAAATTCTAAAATCATAAAGACTATGGCAACAATTATCAAGGACCTTGATCCGCAAATCATTTGGAAGAACTTTTATCTCTTGACACAGGTGCCGCGCCCAAGCGGTCACTTGGCACGGGTGCAGCAGTTCCTGCTCGACTGGGCAAAGGAACATGGCATCGAGGCTTTCAAGGACGGGGCTGAGAACATCGTGATGCGTAAGCCCGCTACTCCTGATCGCGAGAACGCTAAGACGGCTGTGCTGCAGGCTCACATGGATATGGTGCCGCAGAAGGTGGACGAGAGCAACCATAACTTCGAGACTGACCCCATTAAGACCTACATCGACGGGGACTGGGTGAAGGCGAAGGGTACGACGCTGGGTAGCGACGATGGCATTGGCGTGGCAGCCATCATGGCCGTCATGGAGAGCAACGACATCAAGCACGGTCCGCTGGAAGCCCTCATCACGGCTGATGAAGAGACCTGCATGTATGGCGTGAACCACCTCGCTGCTGATACGCTGAAGGGCGACATCCTCCTGAACATCGACAACGAGACGATGGGCGAGTTCGTGATAGGCTCGGCTGGTGGTGTGAACATCAACGCTACGATGCAGTACAAAGAGGTAGAGCTGGAGGAAGGCGACATTGCAGTGAAGGTGTCGCTGAAGGGCTTGCGTGGCGGTCATAGCGGCTTGGAGATTAACGAAGGCCGTGGCAATGCCAACAAGCTGATGGCTCGCTTTGTGCGTCAAGCCATTGCCGACGACGAGGCACGTCTCTGCTCTTGGCAAGGTGGCAACATGCGCAATGCCATTCCCAGAACAGCAAACGTCGTGATGACCGTTCCTCTGGAGAACTACGATGACTTCTGCGAACTGGCTCAGTACTGTCAGGACGTCTTCAACGACGAGTTCCGTGGTGTGGAAGAGGGCATCACGCTGACCGTGGAGTCTGCCGCTATGCCAGCAGGACGCGTTCCGGAAGAGATACAGGACAACTTGGTCGATGCCATCATGGCTTGTCACGATGGTGTGCTGAGGAATATCCCCAGCATCCCGTCCGTAGTGGAGACCAGCTCGAACCTCGGCATCGTGACCATCGGTAATGGCGAGGCCAGCATCCTGATCCTTGCTCGCTCGAGCAACGAGACGATGATGGAGTACATCCAAGAGATGCAGGAGAGCTGCTTCTCGATGGCTGGCATGAAGATAGAGTACGGCGGTCATTATGGTGCTTGGCAGCCCAACTTCGACAGCCCCATCGTGGCCAAGATGGTGGAGGTGTATCGCAACGTCTTGGGCGAGGAAGCGAAGGTGGAAGTGTGTCATGCTGGACTGGAATGCAGCATCATTGGCGGCGTCTATCCCAACATGGACCTCGTCAGCTTCGGTCCTACACTCCGCAGCCCACATACCCCAGACGAACGCTGCAACATCCCAAGCGTGGCGAAGTTCTGGACGTTCCTGAAAGCATTGCTGGAAGCGATTGAGAGTTAATAGATAATAGATAAAAGTTAAGAGTGAAATATAAATCCGTTTAATCTGTTTAATCCGTTGTTGGTTTAACTATTCAAAGTTCGGTTCAATGAAGAATTTGCTTGTATTGCTTGTCGTTTTGTGCGGCTGGGTTGGGGCTTTTGCCAAGAAGGCTGAGCCGGTGGTGGTGGCGTATGTGACGTCGTGGACAAGGGTGATGCCTGATCCGACGGTGATGACGCACATCAACTATGCGTTCGGACATGTCAATGAGCAGTTCAATGGTGTCCGCATCGATAACGAACAACGGCTTCGCGACATTGTCAGTCTGAAACGGAAGCAGCCCAAGTTGCGCGTCATGCTCAGCATTGGTGGCTGGGGCAGTGGCAGGTTCAGCGAGATGGCTGGGAGCGAAACGAATCGCAAAGCCTTTGCCAAAGATTGTCGCAGAGTCTGCAATGAGCTGGGGCTGGACGGCATCGACATCGACTGGGAATATCCCACGCAGAACAGTGCCGGCATCAGTGCTTCGCCAAACGATACGGAGAACTTCACCCTGTTGATGCGCGACCTCAGAGAGGCTCTGGGCAAGAAGCTCTGGCTCACTCTGGCCAGCGTGGGCAGCGCACAGTTCATCGACTTCAGGAGTTGCCAGCAATACCTCGATGTAGTCAACGTCATGGCCTACGATATGGGCAACGCACCCAAGCATCATTCAGCACTCTATCGCTCGAAGATAGTGGGCTGGCTTTGTGCTTCGGATGCTGTGGAAGCGCATCGCAAAGCTGGAGTACCAGACGAGAAGATAGTGCTGGGCATGCCTTTCTATGGTAGAGGCAAGAGCGGCGTGTATATGAAGTATCGCGACCGTGACAAGCACACAGAGACAGAGGTGTGGAGCAACACATCGAAGGCATCGTTCCTCATAGATGAGGACGGCGAGTTGGCCATCGGCTTTGAGAGTCCGAGGTCGATTGCCATGAAATGTGCCTACATCAAGGAGCAAGGCTTGCGAGGCGCGATGTACTGGGAATATGCCGACGACAACGAACAGGGTGACCTGCAAAGGGCCGTTTGGCAAGGCGTGCTGCAAAGTGACAAGCAGCGCAGCAAGGCCAGTCAGAGAGCGGCACAAAGGTTGGCTTCCGTCCTGAAAGAGAATCAGAAGCGCGAAGACATCACACCCGATAGTTTCTTCCACGATTGGCGAGCACTCAAGGCAGAGATGCAGAGCGAGAAAGATGCGACGGCACAGGCTATTTATCGTGCTGCAATGGCACATCTCCTCATCGGCAATGCTTGGCGTTCGCAGAGCTTTGACAGCAAGACGAAGAGCCATCCCGACAGTATTCAGGAGTGGACGCACGAAGAATATCGTCGTCATTCAGCCCAGCTCTACAGTCAGGCTTTGCAGGATGTAGAGGCGCTCCATGCCGTCAAACTGCCCGACACAAAGCCTCTGACAGAGCAAGGCAAGGACGATGGTGTGTTCGGAAACGATGTGCTCCACCTCGTTTGGCAGACTTGTGTGAGCGACTTGACAGAACAGGAAAGGCGAAACCAGCGCGTGCCACGCTATGAGGACATCATCAATGTCTATCGCAGGCATGGACTGAGAGAAGCGACTTTGATGCTCAGGCTGGAGACCCTCTCTAACTCTCCCTTAAAGGGAGAGGATGAGGCAGCTTTGTTGAGGCTTCGCGACGAATATGCTGACTTGGATGCTTGTACCGAGGTCTATATGTTGCTGGCTGGCTTGCCCGACAAGACGAATCAGGAGAAGGAAGACCTCTTGAATGCAGCGTTGAAGCGCTATCCCAGAAGTAGGCAAGCCAATGAGTTGCGGAACAGAATCGCTGAGTTGCGGCATCCCAGCCTCTCAGCCAAGTTCCGCCAATTGTATTATCCCGACAAGAACTACGACATCCCCCTCCAAATCAAGAACATGGAGTCGGGAAGCCTCTCCGTTTATCGTTTGCCAAAAGGCTTTGAGTTCAGCGATGAGGAAAAGGACGGCACGAAGGCTGAGCAAGTGAAACGTGCTGGCACTCTCGTCGAGACCCTGACCATTCCAATGCAAGGCGTGGAAGCCCTCGAAACGAAGAAAGACACCTTGAAGTGGCACTCTCCTGGTTTCGGATGCTATGCCTTTATCTTGGATGGCACGACTCAGGAAAAGACCCTCTCTAACTCCCCCTTAAAGGGGGAGAACTCAGGGAAGAAAGCCTCCCCTTTAAGGGGAGGTTTGGAAGGGTCTTCAAGTGTTACTTACCAGTTCGATGTGTCAGCCCTCACCTTCATGTCCGTTGCTTTGCCCGACAATAAAGAGCGTGTGATGGTGACGGATGCTATGACGGGCGAACCGCAGCAAAGCGTCAAAGTCAGGTTCTATCGGAGAGAGAGGCAGGAATACACTTTGCTCGAAGAGACATTGACCGACGAGCGTGGCATTGCCGAGATTGCTTGCGATGGCAAGCGGAACTATATCTATGTAGAGCTCTCGAAAGGTGAGGACAACGCCTTCGATAAGGGAAGTCTGGGCTGGTATTATATGCAGGACAACGACGACAAACTTGCTCACCATCTCAGTATCTATACCGACCGCAGCATTTATCGTCCAGGACAAATGGTCTATGTTGGCGGCATTGCTTATACCCAGAGTCACGACCAAGCACCAAAGGCAGAGGCTGGGGCAGAGTTCGCTCTCACACTCATTGATGCCAATGGTCAGGAAGTCATGAACCACACCGTAAAGACCGACGAGTTCGGCACTTTGCAGGACAGCCTGCAGTTGCCCAAGACAGGTTTGCCAGGGCATTACAGCCTTCGTGTCGGCAATAGCTGGCACAGTTTCCGTGTCGAAGAGTATCGCAGACCAACCTTCGAAGTCAAGATGGACGAGGCTCCAGCCATCACGCTTCCAGTTGATAGCATCATCTTGACTGGCAAGGCTTTGACTTATAGTCAGTGGCCCGTAGCAAATGCTCGAGTTACGGGCTCTTATCAATGGCAGCAAAGTTGGTGGTGGAAGCGCATCAGTCCAAGCGAACAGCACAACATCGATACGCTTTATACGGACGAAGAAGGCAAGTTCAGCGTTCGTATTCCAGTCTCGAAAGAACTCACAAACGAAGACTTACGATGGGGCAGGGTGCTTCAGCTCTCGGTTGATGTGCTCAGCATGGAAGGCGAGACACAGCAGGGCAGCATTCGTGTTCCGCTTTGTAGCACGCCACTCAGGATGCAGGGAAATGTTCCAGAGCAGCAGAACCGCGAGTCACTCAAGTCGTGGCGCTTTGACCTCTATTCGAGCAACGATAAGCCAGTTGATGGCAACGTGCTTTGCATGCTCACTCAAGATGGCAAGGAAGTGAAGAACTTCTTCGTTCCAGCAAACCGCGACACCATTCCCGAAGTGCTCCGAAGCCTTCCTTCCGGTCATTACG
>ODAI010350469.1_pt1 | contig 22272 bp, 15 predicted proteins | sample 1539321 | NCBI WGS metagenome assembly ODAI01 (sample SAMN02144231, study PRJEB22623) | gut metagenome | biome: sheep rumen | host: Ovis aries | place: New Zealand | reverse complement strand
GTAACCTCTCAGGCGACCCCCTAAGGGCGCGATATCCTGAACGTCCCAGGAGGTAACCTCTCAGGCGACCCCCTAAGGGCGCGATATCCTGAACGCCCCAGGAGGTAACCTCTCAGGCGACCTCCTAAGGGCGCGATCCTTTCCTTTCCTTATCTATGGAAAAATTTCTTGCGCTCATATCGCGCCTCACAGGTCTGATTAACCCCGAGTTTTTTGAACACTCCCTCATCAATCTGAGAGAGAATGACAGAGGAGTGAGCGTCGAGGCCGGAGAGAAGCGGAAGGGCATCGAGCGCCTTCTTGGCGTTCTCATCTTCGACCGCGGCGATGGCAAGGATGATGAGAATCTCATTCAGGTGAAGCAGAGGGCTTCGCTCACCCAGGTGGTCGACCATGAGGTTCTGACTGGCCTCAATCATGACCGGGGAGAGGAGCTTGACACTCTCCGGAATGTTTCCCAGATACTTGAGGGCGTTGAGGAGCAGGGCACTGGAAGCACCGAGCAGAGCGGTTGTCCGTCCTGTCAGGATGGTGCCGTCAGGCATCTGCATGGCTGCTGCAGGGCCTCCGGTCTCCTCCATGCGGACATTGGCCGCCATGATCACGGGGCGGTCGCTCACTGAAATGTTGGCTTTTTTCATCAGGAGCTCGATTTTGAAGGCAGGTTCCTCGGGAGCATTGCCCTTTCTGTGTTCGCACAGTGCCTGACAGTAACGGCGGATGATCTCCTGTTTCGCGGCGTTCCGGCATACCTCATCGTCGTTGATGCAGAAGCCGACCATATTGACGCCCATATCAGTGGGAGACTTGTAGGGGGAGACACCCTGGATCTTCTCGAAGATTGCGTTGAGGACGGGGAAGACCTCCACATCGCGGTTGTAGTTGACAGCTGTCTTCTCATACGCGTCAAAGTGGAAAGGATCGATCATATTGATGTCATCGAGGTCGGCAGTTGCCGCTTCATAAGCCAGGTTGACGGGATGGCTCAGAGGGAGGTTCCAGACCGGGAAGGTCTCGAACTTGGCGTAGCCCGCCTTGATCCCGCGTTTGTTTTCATGGTAGAGCTGAGAGAGGCAGGTGGCCATTTTGCCGCTTCCGGGTCCGGGGGCTGTGACAACAACAAGGGGACGGGAGGTCTCAATGTAGTCGTTATGGCCGAAACCTTCATCACTGACGATCAACGGAATATTGGATGGATAACCCTGGATCGTGTAGTGCCTGTAGGTTTTCAGGCCGAGAGCCTTCAGCTTCTTCTCATAGGCGATTGCCGAGGGCTGGCCGGAGAAGCGGGTCAGGACGACACTGCCGACGAGCAGTCCGTTGGAGGTGAAGGCATCGACGAGACGGAGCAGATCCATGTCATAGGTGATTCCCAGATCACCGCGGACTTTGTTCTTTTCGATATCCGCGGCATTGATGACGAACACAACCTCGACCTGATCGCGAAGAGCCTTCAGCATGGTGATTTTGGAATCGGGAGCAAAACCCGGAAGAACCCGGGAGGCATGGTAATCGTCAAAAAGCTTGCCGCCGAATTCCAGGTAGAGCTTGCCGCCGAACTGGGCGATCCGGTCCTGGATATGGTCCGACTGGAGCTTCAGATATTTATCATTATCAAAACCAATCTGCATAATACCCTCCATTTCTGCCCGGGAAATCTTCCCGAAGAAATTATGAAACAACTCCTTCTGAAATCGAATAAAAACAGTATTGATTATAATTCCGAAAAGCCTTTCGGGGCAAGTAAAAAATAAGTTTCCAAATTATACAGATTATATATAGACATACAGATGCTGTGCTGTACTTTTTAGGGTGCTATTATTAATTTTGTGTGTATTTCCTTGCATGTTTACAAAAGATATGATAGTTTTCAAATGAGCATTATTCGAAGGAAAGAAAATGCATCAAGACAAGATCTGTCAAACATGTCGGCTGTTAATGTGCCCATATGCGACTTGTAAAGCAGACCATTTTACCGGCTGTCACAGCAGCCTGTCACTCTTCATGAGCTGGATGACCATGTGCCTGAGAGGACAGAGAGAACGCGCTGTATACAGGATCGGTAAAATTGGCTCCGCAAAGGAGAGCGGAAATGGAAAAAGCGTGTAATGGGAGAATCGGCGGGACTGCCGCGGGACGACATCTGTTTGCGGAGCGGCTCTGCGAAATTCTGTGCACTGCCTGATTTATTCTGATGGGGGCGTTCGCCCTGTTTTCCCGATGCTCAAAAACAATTTCATATTTTTGTTTTTCTTCGTGATGAATTTCTGCTTCCGGCAGGTCTTTATTTGCTGCGCGGACCGGATCCATGACTGTTTTGAGGACCGATTCCGGAATTGGCGGGGACACTGGCTGCAGGCGGGTTATGATTCGCGCGAAGAGTAGTATCTTCAGCTGCTGATTTCAGGAGGCCGTCGACGGGAATATGTATGTCCATTCGCACGGATCTGATGCGGGCAGTGAGAGTCAATACCGGACGAAAAGTGACGATCATTGAGATCCGGTAAGTTTTCTTTAATGAAAGGAAGAAAAAAATGAAAAAGAAATTTTTGGCAGTGCTTCTCGGGGCGGTGGTGACAGCCTCAGTTCTCGCGGGCTGCGGAGGAGGCTCCGCAAAAAAGGAGTCCGGAGAGTCTGAGTCCGCTGCTGCAGGCGAAATGGTCGAGGGCGGTGATTTTATCAAGGGCGTCTCCACGGAAGCCCCCGGATTTGATCCTTTTACAATACAGACGGCAGATGCCAGAAGCATTTTCTTCAATATCTATGAAGGTCTGATGAGGACAGAGACAGACGGCAGCTTTTCGCCTGCTCTGGCAGAGACCTGCGAGGTCAGCGACGATCTTCAGACCTATACCTTCACTCTTCGCGAAGGAGTGAAATTCCACAACGGAAATGAACTCACCATGGATGACGTTCTCTATTCCATCCAGAAGGCGATCGATTCTTCCATCACCGGCTTCAGGGAAATCAATCAGTACTCCGCGAACGGGAATACTTATACAGTTACTTATAAAAAAGGCAAGAATGAAGAGGGCAAAGAAGTTGAGATCCCTGAGGTCAAAGCAGCTGCCTCCAAGGATGCTCCCGCGGACGCAAAGACCCTGGTCATTCATCTGGATACTCCCGACAGCGGTTTCCCCGCGGTAGTCACATGCCCGATCGTTCCCAAGGATGCCAAAGACCTTGCGACCAATCCGATCGGCACAGGCCCCTTCATGCTCACCGAGTTTGTCGAGCAGGACTATACACGGCTTGAGAAGTTCGAGGACTACTGGGGCGAGCCCGCTCACCTCGATTCTGTCACTCTGAAATATTATGAAAATACAGCCGAGCTGGCGACCAACTATCTGGCCGGCGCAATTGACGGATTCAACTCAAATGCAGGCGGCTGGAAGGAACTCGAGGGTACCGATTATGTTCAGAACGTCCGCCATGCCAACGCTGTCCAGCTGCTGGCTCTCAACAACGAGTTCGGCCCCTTCAAGGATGTGCGCGTGCGCCAGGCAGTGGCCTACGCGGTAGATTCCGACGAAATCATCGAGACTGTCAGCTACGGTCTGGGCACCAAGGCAGGAACTCCTGTCATCCCCGGCCTGGAGAAATACTTCAATGATGAACTCACCGATGTCTACGATGTTGACGTCGACAAGGCCAAGGCTCTCCTCAAGGAAGCCGGACAGGAAAACCTGAGCTTCACGATCCGCGTTCCTTCCAATTATCAGGTGCATGTGGATACAGCCCAGGTCATCTCCAATCAGCTGGCCAAGGCAGGGATCACAGTGAATATCGAGTCTGTCGACTGGAATACATGGCTGACCCGCGTCTACCAGAAGAGCGAGTTTGAGGCAACCGTTGTCGCCGTTGACGGCCCCACTGCTTTCCCTACTTCCTTCCTTAAGAGATACGTGTCCACTGCCAGCGACAACTTCGTGAAGTTCAAGTCCAAGGCTTTTGATGAGACTTATGAGAAGGCAACCCTGGAGACAGACGACGCCGAGCAGGTCAAGCTCTTCAAAGAATGCCAGAAGATCCTCAGCGATGAGTGCTCCAGCGTCTATATCCAGGATATCTCTTCTGTAGTTGTCAACAGCCCCAAATTCGGCGGCTTCAAGGCATATCCGCTGTATGTCGACGATTACTCTGCAATGTACTCGGTACAATAAAACTGCCGGATATCCGGTACGATGCAGAAACTGCAATGCGGGGTATAAGAGAACTGCAGAATGCTCGGGATAAGAGAACTGCAGAATGCTCAGCATAAGAGAACTGCAATGTGCCTGGCACAATAAGAACTGTACAATAAGCGGTCCGGCGGGAAGAATATTCCCGCCGGAGAGCGATTCATAATCAGGGGGAGTCCATGCGGTACTTCGTGAAAAAAGTCGGCATTCTGCTGCTGACGCTTGTTGTCATATCGATTGTCACGTTCTGGCTCTTCCATATTGTCCCCGGTGATCCTGCGGCCAGTATGCTGGGCACGAGCGCATCACAGGAACAGTTGGAGGATTTAAGGAAGGAACTCGGACTGGATCAGCCTCTGCCGACGCAGTACATGAATTGGATCAAAGGCGCTGTGAAAGGCGATTTCGGCACATCGATTATGTACAAAAAACCTGTGGCGAAACTCCTGAAAGGTAAACTCTCCGTGACGTTGATCCTGGGGGTTATGGCCCTGGCCATCGTCATCCTGATCGGAATTCCTCTGGGTGTCTTTACCGCGGGACGCAAACATGCTGTCTCCGAACAGATTCTGAATATGCTCAATCTGCTGGGCATTTCATTTCCGGGCTTCTTCCTGAGTATTCTCCTGATCTGGGTATTCGGACTGGTTCTGCACTGGTTCACACCGGGGCGGTTTGTCACTTTCTCGAGGAATCCCGCGGGCTTTTTCCGCTCCATGATTTTCCCCGCCATCGCGATCGCGATACCCCAGACCTGTATTCTTTCGAAGTACATCAGGTCGGCGGTGATCGAAGAAATCCGGGCGGACTATGTCAGGACGGCGCGAAGCAAGGGCAGCACGAAAAACAGGATCATGTATGTGCACGTGCTCAAAAACGCAATCGTTTCGGTCGTTCCCCTGATCGGCATGATCGTCAGCGGTATTTTTTCCGGATCGATCGTGATCGAACAGGTCTTTGGAATACCCGGAATCGGAAGGCTGCTGATTGCTTCCGTCACTTCCAGGGATTATCCGACGGTGCAGACTCTGGTCATGTACATTGCGATCCTGATTCTGGTTGTCAACTTTATCGTGGATATTCTGATCCAGATCCTGGATCCCCGTATCCGGATCGCTCAGTAATTGTGAAAGGATCCGGATTCAGCCGCGCCGGGTGCCGTTTCCGGACAGCACCGCGCGGTGAAAGAGAATCTTCCGGCTCGCATCTGTCTGCTGTCCCGTGACAGCATTTCTCCCGGGAAAAGAGGTTAACATGGTCAACACAGGAAATACCAATACGGTGAAGGCGGCAGGAAAAAAGGCACCGCGGATCAGACCGGGAATGCCGAGACTCTTCCGTAATGAAAGAGATGTCCTGAAATCAAGCGCGCCGAAGGTGAGCGGATGGGCGACCGGTGATATCGAGCTGAAAATCGGCTATGTGATCATAGGCGTCATTCTTGTCCTGGGAATTATCAGTATTTTCTATACACCTTACGACGTATATGAGATGAATACGTCTGTGCGCTCACAGGCTCCGTCTATGGTCCATCTGTTCGGAACGGACAACTTCGGACGGGATATCCTGAGCCGGGCAATGGTGGGCGCCCGCTTTACCCTTCTGGTCTCGGGATCGACGGTCATTCTGGCAACGGTAATCAGTATCGTCCTGGGACTTGCCTGCGGTTACATCGGCGGAATGTTTGATGAAATCGTCATGAGGGTGATGGATGCCATCAACTCCTTTCCCAGTATCCTGATTGCTCTGGTCCTGGTCAGTGTCCTCAACTACGGCAAGCTCACGATCATTCCGGCGCTGGTGATCATGTTCATACCCAGCTTTACGCGTATTGTCAGGACAGGCACCCTGCAGTACAAAAACGCGGAATTTGTTCTCTGTAACAAGGTTTACGGGGACTCCGACCTGCGAATCCTTTTTGTACATATCCTGCCCAATATTTACCCGCTCCTGCTGTCGTCAGTCGTGATCGGGCTGTCCAACGCCATCCTGGCCGAGTCCAGCATGAGCTATCTGGGACTTGGCATCCAGCCTCCGATTCCCAGCTGGGGACGTATGCTGAAAGAGGCGCAGGACATCATCTTCTCGACTCCCTGGGCGGCGCTTGCGCCCGGCCTGATGATCGTCATGACGATCGTCGGACTCAACTGTATCGGAGAGGGAATCCGCAAGAAATATTTGAACTGACAAATTCCGCAGGGCTTTAAAGGAAACGGGGAAATGGACGAAAATATTCTGGAAGTGAAGCACATGACGATCACCCTGTACGAGGGCGGGACGTCGTACAAGATGGTCAACCGGATCAGCTTCACAGTGGGCAAAGGAGAGATCGTCGGAATCGTGGGAGAATCCGGCTGCGGAAAGAGTATGACTGCTCTTGCTCTGCAGGATCTGCTCAAAAATCATATCAAAGTGACCGAGGGCAGCATGATGTTCGACGGAAAGGACCTGAGGACCATTTCCGCGGCGGAGCGCCGGGAGATCAATGGAAATGATATGTCTATGATCTTCCAGGAACCCATGACATCTCTGAATCCTCTTCATAGGATCGGGGAACAGGTTGGAGAGGTTCTTCTGCTCCATGACAGGCACACACGTGCCGAGATCGAGCAGAGAACGCTGGAGGCTCTTAGTATGGCAGGCCTTCCCGACCCGGCAAAGGCGGTCCGCATGTATCCTCACGAGCTTTCCGGAGGGATGAGGCAGCGTGTCATGATCGCGATGGGGATCATCGCCCGTCCCAAGCTGCTGATCGCGGATGAACCGACTACGGCCCTGGATGTGACCACACAGGCGCACGTTCTGGACCTGCTCAGGAACATCAACAAAAAGACCGGTACCGCCGTCCTGCTGATCTCCCACGATCTGGGAGTTATCAACAAGATCTGCAGCCGTGTTCTGGTCATGTATGCCGGCAAGATTGTGGAGCAGGGCCGCACGGAGGATATTTTGAAAAATCCTCTGCACCCTTACACACAGGGCCTGATCGCCTCAATCCCCACCAGGGGAATGAAGGGCAGGCCTCTGGCAAACATTCCGGGAAGGGTTCCGCCGGTAACCGAGGAAAAGCCGCCCTGTCCTTTCGCGTCCCGCTGCGCCAAAGCTGACAAGAGATGCTTTACGGAGTATCCGGCAAGAAAGAAAATTACGGATGACCACATCCTCTGGTGCCACTACTGACGGGGTCCGGTGCGCCTGCCCGGCGCCTTCCGTGCTCTCACAAACCATGCGGCGGTATGCGATCGCTGCTTATCATCCTTGGAAGATAGTAGGGGAAAATGGAAAAAAAGAGTGAAGAGATCGTTGAGATCTCGCATGTCACCAATCGATACAGAGACAGTGGATCGGGCATTTTTTCGAAGACAAAAATGACCCGCGTTCTAAATGATGTCAGCCTGACCATTCACCGCGATGAGATTTTCGGGCTGGTGGGAGAGAGCGGCTGCGGGAAGTCAACGCTGGGAAAGGCAGTCCTTGGACTGATACCCTTTGAAGGGTTGATCCGGGTTTCGGGAATGGAGTATTCCCGCAGGAACCGGACTGAATTTTCTTCCTGTGTCCAGGCGGTCTTTCAGGATCCCCTGAGTTCCCTCAATCCCAGGAGGACAATTGCCGCCACTCTGGAGGAGCCCCTGCTGGTGCATGGGATCGGGACGAAGGAGTCCCGCCGGCAGAAGGCGATCGAAATGCTGGAACTGGTCGGACTGGACGCTTCTTATGCCGACCGGCTTCCGCGCGAACTTTCGGGAGGCCAGAGGCAGCGTGTCTGCATCGGCGCGGCGCTGATGATCGATCCGGAGCTGGTGATCGCGGATGAAGCGACTTCCGCCCTGGATGTTTCCGTCGGAGCGCAGATTCTCAACCTGTTTCAGGAGATTCATGACAAAAAAGAATTTGCCATGCTCTTTATTTCCCATAATCTGAACGTCGTCTACTACCTCTGCGACAGGATCGCGGTCATGTACCGCGGCTGCATCGTGGAACAGGGGGACGCAGAGAGCCTCTATAACGCGCCGCTCCATCCCTACACGCGCATGCTCCTGTCCGCCATTCCCGAGATCGAGCAGGCGGATGAGCTGGCGGGATATGGCTTTACCGAGACGAGACGGGAATCCGCTGCCGGGGCATGCGACTTCTATCATCGCTGTCCTTACGCCACCGAGGCATGCAAAAAGCGGCCGGAACTGGAGAGCGTGATCGCTCCCGGGCAGGGCCGCGAGCATCTGGTCCGCTGCTGGAATCCTGTCAGGGACCAGGAGGGATGACTTCGATTTATCTGACTTCGGCTTATCTCCGGATTTGAGACTTGCCCGCGGGTATTGCCCGATGAAGAAAAAAATAACCGTGTGCCGGAATTACTCCTGCACACGGTTTTGTTTTTACACAGGCCTGCCGGGGGACGGCAGGGACGCCTTTCCCCTGTTTGAAAACAGCAGAGGAATCGGTGGAAAAAGATCAGGTCATGTGGGAAATACGGCGGCGCAGCTCTCTGGGGGTCGTGCCGTATATTTCTTTAAACATTCGGTTGAAGAGTTTATAGTTGGTGAAACCGTGCATGCTCACGATCTCCATGATCGGGGAATCTGTTGTACACAGATCATGATAGATGTGGGACATGCGGACCTGATTCAGATGCTTCTTGAAGGGAATACCGATTTTCTGGGTGAAGAAGCGGCTGAAGTACTCGTTGCTGAGACCGAAGTGATCCGAAATCTCGTCCAGAGAGATCGGCCTGTCGTAGTTGGTCGCGATATAGGAGACGATCTCCTTGATCCGCTTCTGATCCTTGGAGGGCTCAGGAAAATCATCTCTGTGCAGCTGAATGGAGAAATGAGAGACCAGCAGGAACAGAATATGAAGGATCAGAGACTCGATTTGCAGCCGGTATCCGAAGGGGTGATTGATACACAGCTGAGACAGTTCCCCCAGGTCATCGCAGATCTCCAGATAATAATCCACGAGCTCCTCTGTGAGCTCGGTACGGTCGCAGATGATCTGGTAGTTTCGCTTGTTCTCCATGAAGGAAGCGAGATATTCATCATTGATATGGATGACGAGCTGCATATAATCATTCGGACAGCGGAACTCATGAATCTTTCCCGAGTCGACGACAATGAACTCACCCTGGACCATCGTGTGTGTGATCCCTTCTGTGGTCATATCCGCGTGACCGTTGAGAAGATAGGTGATCTCCAGGGCAGAATGCCAGTGCGCGGGGACATAGGCTCCGTTAGTGCGGAAGTCAATCGTCGTGTTCTGATTGATCAGCTCGTATTTTGGAATATATATGTTATTATCCTGCATGATTATGCCTCCGTGTGTTCATGAAATGAGTCGCGGCAAAACGCCTCACCTGCCGGGAGCCTTACCGCTGCCTTTATTCCGGCAGCTTCCGGCCGATCAGAAGACCGTGTCCGGCTGCCCTCTTCTGTCACAATAAGAATAGAGGGAACAGCCTGTTTTCCTTATATTACTTGGAAAAATGAAAAACATCAACAGATAAAAGTCAAGAAAAGGATAAAGTTTGTCAAAAAATTATCTATTACAATAGATGCAGTCATGCTATTATAAGTTCATCAAAGAGAGGGGCAAACAAATAAAAAACCTCCTTTGAGTGAATCTGACAAAGTCAGAAATGACAGAGATTAGTGTAGCGGTGAAACGCTTAGCTAATATATTACCCCCCTAAGCATCTTGTAACATCCCTTGAAAAACACCCGGCAGTTTATCCCGCTGCCGGGTGTTTTTCTGTGTTTGCCATAATTACTTTGACCAATTATAATAATTCTTGAATCAGGATCGTGTGCGTTTTTTCCACGATTGATTGAAATGCGGCCACCTGGAACTGCAGACGGAGGTGTTGATATGGGAGATGGTGTACAGCGCTGTGCATATTGCGGAACAGAACTGACAGATGGAATATCGGTCTGCCCCCACTGCGGCAGAGACAACAGCGTCCCCGTCCTTGGAGGAAAAAAACGCAGAGCTTCCTCCGGCAGGAAGAGCACGAAGGCGTCACCGGGCGATGACTATTATGATGACCGGGATCAGTGGGCCTCCAGGCGGGAAAAACGGCGCGGCGCAGCGTATTTTGAGGAAGCCCGCGGAATAGAGGAGCAGGATTATTACGATGGCTTCGGCTCCGACTCTGATCAGGCAGGCTATGCATATGATTCCAACGGCGGGAGGACGCAGGAGAGATCTGACCGGACTTATGGGACTAACGATAAAAGTGACAGAAACCGGGGAAGAGCGGGAAGCAGTGCAGGAAGAAATACCGGGGACAGCGGTACCGCGTCAGCCGGCAGCAGCACAAAAAGGCAGGACAGCATCGATCCGGTCGATCCGTCCGGGGCAGCTGCAAGGACGGAGGTGCGGGCGAAAAAAAGACAGGATGACAAGAAGAAAAAGGCTGGTATAGTGCCTGTATTGGCACTTGCCATTATTCCGATCATAGTTCTCTGCATCCTGATCCCCCTGATTGTGAAACGCCTTCCGGATCCTTCTCTGGGAGGAACGCTTCCCTTCATGCAGGAACCCGGAGAAAAGGAAGGAAAAGAAGAGCAGAAAGCATCCTCTGAGAAAGACGGAAAGCAGGCGGAGGACTCCGGGCTGGCAGAGTCTGTGGAAGCGGTTCCGGAAAAGACTGCGATAACATGGGAAAATAACGCCGTGGAACAGGCGGTCCGCGCCGCGGCGGAAATCCCTGAGGGAGAAATCACACAGAAGGATCTGGACGCGGTCACTTATCTGGACTTTACCAATGCCGGAATGAAGGACCTGTCCGTGCTCAAACGCTTCCCTGCCCTGAAGAGTGTGGATCTGACCGGCAACGGAATCAGCAGCCTGGAAATGCTGAAGGATATGACCCGGCTGGAAGGGCTTTGCCTGGATGACAACCAGATCACGGATATCCAGCCCCTGAGGAACCTGACATCTCTTCAGCGTCTCTATCTTCGAAACAACCAGATCAGCAACATCAAGGCGCTTGAGACAATGACCGGGCTGACCCAGCTTTATCTGGACGGCAACAAAATCGCGGACATCTCATCCCTGAAGAACCTCAAATCGCTGGGAATCCTTCACCTGGGCGACAATCCCCTGCAGGGGATAGAAGCGCTCTCCGGACTTACAAACCTGGAGGTGCTCACACTGTACAGTGACAGTATTTCCGATCTGGAACCGCTCAAGGGACTGACGAAGATGCGTCAGCTCAACCTGTGGGGAAATGAAATCGGCAATATCAGTGTGTTGGCGGGAATGAAGGATTTGTCGCTTCTGATGCTGGGAAGCAACCGCGTGAAAAATCTCGCGCCCCTGGCAGGATTGTCCGCGATGGAGAGCCTCTATCTCTCCGACAATCTGATCGAGGACATCGGAGCGCTCAAGGGTCTCACAGCCCTGAGGGACCTGGAGCTCCAGAACAATGAAATAAAAGACATATCTCCTCTGGGCTCCCTCAAGATGCTTAAATATCTGGATCTGCGCGGCAATCCGGTGAAGAACTACAAACCGCTGGACAAGCTTTCCATCGAAACACTTTATACGGATGAAGGGGCGGAATGACCTGACGTCCGATCAATAACAGGGAGTAGCAGTCTCTGAAGGAAATCAGAAGGCGCAGCTGTTTTTTAACAGCTGCGCTGTTTGATTGTGTTACGGGCCGTGTGAGGAATTTTCCGCCCCCGGCGTACACGCTGCCCGGCGTGGACAGGGGGCGGCATCCGGCGCGGAACCGCCTGTCGGCATTGACAATAGAGGGTTGGATTTTATATCATTAAAAGATACATGATTTTGTTTTTTGAAGTGGAAAAGAGTATTCCGCCGTGTGTTTCAGGGACTTTATCCCTGACGCTTCAGCGCAAAAGCGCTTCGGCATGTCTGCAAGAGGAAATAACTGTATGATCAGAACACTTCTGTCACAGGTGAAAGAGTTTCGCCTGGTTTCCATATTAACTCCGGTATGCATGATCGGAGAAGTAATCTGCGAGATGATCATTCCGATTCTGATGGGCAGAATCGTCGATTATGGTGTCATGGCGGGGAATACTTCCTATATTCTGGAAACCGGTGCCAGGATGATCGTGGTCGCCCTGTGCGGGCTGGCGGCGGGCCTTCTCGGCGGCTTTTTCGCGGCGAGGGCAGGCGCAGGCCTGGCCAGGAACCTGCGCAAGGCCATGTTTGACAATATCCAGACATTTTCCTTCGCCAATATTGACAAGTTCTCAACATCCAGTCTGGTCACAAGACTCACGACGGATGTCACCAATATTCAGAATGCCTATATGATGATGCTCAGGATGGCCATGCGCGCGCCCGCGACAATGGCCGTCGCCCTGTTCATGTCCTTTACCATCAGCGCCAGGCTCTCGAGCATTTACCTGGTTGCCGTAGCTGTGCTGGCTGTGTTTATGGGCACTATGATGCGGTCGACCACCCGCTATTTCAAGCAGGTGTTTGAACGGTATGACGCCATGAACGAAAGCGTACAGGAAAATGTTTCCGCGATCCGGGTCGTCAAGGCTTATGTCCGCGAGGATTATGAGATCGGACGCTTCAACAGGGCGGCCGCGAATATCTATGAGATGTTTATCAGGGCGGAGCTCCGACTCGCGGCGATCGGCCCGGTCATGATGGGAATCGTCTATTCCTGCATCCTGCTGATCAGCTGGTTCGGCGCCAACATGATCGTCGGCAGCGAGCTGTCCACCGGAAACCTGATGAGTCTGCTGACCTACTGCATGAATATCCTGATGAGCCTGATGATGCTTTCCATGGTCGTGATCATGATCACGATGTCCGAGGCCAGTGCCAGGCGTATCACAGAGGTCATCACAGAAAAGACCAGCCTCACGAACCCTGAGAATCCTCTCATGGAGGTCCCGGACGGCAGCATCCGCTTCGAAAATGTATACTTTTCCTACAGCCCGGGATCTTCGGAGCCCGTTCTCAAAAACATTGATCTGGAGATCCGGTCGGGCGAAAGCATCGGAGTGATCGGGGGAACAGGCTCCTCCAAGTCCAGCCTGGTCAATCTGGTCAGCCGCCTTTATGACGTCACGGAAGGGCGGATCCTTGTCGGAGGGCATGACGTCAGAGAATACGATCTGGACGTTCTGCGCGGACAGGTCGCTGTTGTTCTGCAAAAGAACGTGCTCTTCTCCGGCACCATTTACGACAATCTGCGCTGGGGCGATCCCGACGCCACAGAGGAGGAGTGCCGGCATGCATGCGAGCTGGCCTGCGCGGATGAATTTATCCGGAAAATGCCCGAAGGTTACAATACATACATCGAGCAGGGCGGAACCAATGTCTCCGGCGGCCAGAAACAGCGCCTGTGCATCGCCAGAGCCCTTCTGAGGAAGCCCAGGATCCTGATACTGGATGACAGTACCAGCGCCGTAGACACGGCGACAGACGCCAAAATCAGGCGTGCCTTTGCCGAGGAGATTCCGGACACCACGCGTCTGATCATCGCGCAGAGGATCGCCAGTGTACAGGGGTGCGACAGGATCATTGTCATGGATGACGGGCAGGTCAACGGATTCGGCACCCACGAGGAACTGCTCCGCGGAAATACTATTTACAGAGAGGTCTACGAATCCCAGACCGGAGCCGGCGCCAATGCGGACTTTGACAGACAGGAGTGATTGCGGCCGTAAGCGGGGCGCAGGACCCTCGGGCGTGCTCTGAATCCTGAATCTGACTGGTCTGCCAGCGACCGGCCATAGCCGCAGGGCAGAAAAAACAGAAGACAGAAAAAGCAGAAGACAGAAAAAGCAACAGACAGAAAAGACAGAAGACAGAAAAGGCAACAGACAGAAAAGCACAAGATAGTGAGAGGACTCAGATGGCTGAAAAAGAAAAAGTCAAGGTGGTCGGAGGCGGACCCAGAGGGATGAGGGGCAGACCCCGCCCCAAAGTGGAGAATCCCGGAAAGCTCCTGCGGAGAATTTTTTCTTATGTATTTCGCTATTACGGACTGCACCTGATTTTGGTGGCAGTCTGTATTGTCGTGTCTGTTTTCGCAAATGTGCAGGGTACCATGTTTACCCGGACTCTGATCGACAAATATATCCTTCCCATGGTGGAGCAGGTGAAAGCGGGCCAGGGATCTCCCGATTTTTCGCCATTGCTGAGGGCGATGGCACGGGTTGCGTGTTTTTACCTGGTGGGCATCGGATCGGCCTACCTGCAGGCGCGCACGATGGCTTTTGTCACTCAGGGGACGATGAAGCACATGCGCACGGAGCTCTTTGACCATATGGAGAGCCTGCCAATCAAGTATTTCGACACGCATGCCCACGGCGACATTATGTCAGTCTACACAAACGATATTGATACACTGAGGCAGATGATCAGCCAGAGTATGCCCCAGCTGTTGAACAGTACGATCACCATTGTCAGTATTTTTTCCATGATGCTGGTGCTCAGCCCTCCTCTGACCGCTGTCTCAATGGTGATGGTTATCGTGATGCTTTTGAGCTCCGGCAAAGTGACCTCCCTGTCCGGCAGAAATTTTGTCGCCCAGCAGAGGAATCTGGGTAAGCTCAATGGCTTTATCGAAGAGACCATGACAGGCGAGAAGGTGGTCAAGGTTTTTTCCCATGAGCAGCAGGTCATCAGGGAGTTCGATCAGCTCAATGAGGAACTGTATCAGAGTTCGGCCAGAGCCAACGGCTTCGCCAATATCATCGGTCCGGTCAACGGCCAGCTGGGCAACACGAATTATGTCATCTGTGCCATCGTGGGCGGTGTTCTCGCCGTCAATTCCTACGCGGGTTTTACCGTCGGTGCCCTGGCCAGTTTTCTCACGCTGAACAGGGGCTTCTCCATGCCCATCAATCAGGTGAGTATGCAGTTTAACAGTATCATTATGGCTCTGGCGGGCGCGGAACGTATCTTCCGCCTCATGGACGAAAAGCCGGAGACGGACGAAGGCTACGTCATGCTGGTAAACTGCAGACAGGATGAGAACGGGGAAATCGTAGAGGCCGGGGAGCACACCGGGCAGTGGGCGTGGAAACACTATCACAAGGCGGAAGACACTACCACTTATCAGAGGCTGGAAGGGGATATCACCTTCAACGGCGTAGACTTCGGTTACCGGGACGACAAGATGGTGCTGCATGATATCTGGATCCACGCAAAACCGGGCATGAAGATAGCCCTGGTGGGCTCGACAGGCGCCGGCAAAACCACGATCACCAACCTGATCAACCGTTTTTATGATATTCAGGACGGAAAGATCCGCTACGACAATATCAATGTCAATAAGATTAAAAAAGGAGATCTGCGCCGCTCCCTGGGAATTGTGCTTCAGGATACACATCTGTTCACCGGCACTGTGAGCGAGAATATCCGCTTCGGCAAACTGGATGCCACCGAGGAGGAAATCGTCCGCGCGGCAAAGCTGGCCAATGCGGACGGATTCATCCGCAGGCTTCCTAAGGGATATGACACTATGCTCACCGGCGACGGAGCAAACCTCTCTCAGGGACAGCGTCAGCTCCTGGCTATTGCCCGCGCGGCGATCGCGGATCCCCCGGCGCTCATTCTGGACGAGGCGACCAGTTCGATCGATACCCGCACAGAGAAGATCGTTCAGGCGGGAATGGATCAGCTGATGAAAGGCAGGACGACGTTTGTGATCGCGCATCGTCTTTCCACCATCCGGAACAGCGACCTGATCATTGTTCTGGAGCAGGGCAGGATCGTTGAGCAGGGAACCCATGAGGAGCTGCTCGCCCTCGGCAAGCGATACTACCAGCTGTATACCGGAAAGAAGCCGGAACTGGCATCGTAACAGGAAATACTGAGGACGGGTTTTTCGGATCCCCGCTTCAGAAGCGCTTCGTTCCCATTCACAGTCGAATTTGAATTTATGATTATTATCAGGAAAGTCTTTGAGATCAATCGCTTCAGATTCTGCAGGCCGGAGGTTTTTGTTTCACTCCCATGTTATGTTATAATAGCTGCGGGACAGATGACGGCAGTTTGAGTTTTTTTCAGATACCGGATTTCTGTCTATAGAATCTGCCGGGAAACGGGAGCCCGGATTATTATGGATACAGAAAGAAAGATCGCCAGAGAGGACTTGTTCCCCTTTGTGCATTATGAATATGGAGAAGCCTATTTCGGAAGCAGCGGGAAAATGCGGTTCCGCATAGCCCGGGAACCTCTGAAAAATGTTCATTTTACCCCGCCAGATAAGCGGGGCGACGCTTCTCTTCTTGTAACGACATGGAAGGGACCTTTTGGCTATGCGGCCACAGAGGAAGAACAGAGAACGGAAAAGCTGTTTCCTTTTTCCGAAGAAGGAATGCAGCAGGCAGCGGACTGGCTGGATGAACTTGCCCGGCAGATCGGGTGATGGAGAGATTTGAATGGATAAAGTGAACGTGTCTGAGCCGCAGGAATCTGTCGAAGAGACTGTAGATTCCACGGAAAAGATTTCGGCTTCTGCACTGATCAAAAAGAAAAAAGGGCGCATTTACGGATATTTCAGGATCGCGCTGATCATGGGAATCATCCTGTGGGTCACGGATCTTCTGATCCTGTTTCTGGACGGAAAGTCTTTTGCTGCGCTTTCTCTGGTCTGCCTGGTATATACAGTCGTCATGGCAGCGGCCTTTTTTAACAGCCGTGTTATTTACAGAAAAGAAATGGCGGAGTACGTCCGTGAATTCCTGGGCCTGGAGGATCTTCTGCTCAAAGAGATGGATATGCCTTATGCTCTTCTGGATGAGGGCGGACACCTGCTGTGGATGAACCCGGCCTTCGAGGAGGCAATTCACAGGGACATCAACTACAGGAGACCCGTCTCCACTATCCTTCCTGCCCTGACCAGAGATTCTTTTCCCAGGGACTACGACAAGACAGTCAAGGTCCAGGCGGAACTGGTGGGGAACAGCTATGTCGCCCAGATGCGCAGAATCAGGGCAGCCCATCTGTCAGGAAGCGCAATGATGTTCGGAGACAGTGTCGAGGGCGATGTCATCGCATTGTGCCTGGTGGACAACACGGCAGTGCAGCTTGCCCTCAGGGAGATTGATGACCAGAGTCTGGCGGTAGGCCTCTTTTATATCGACAACTATGACGAGGTCATAGACACGGTTGAAGAGGTCCGTAAGGCTCTCCTGATCGCCTTGATCGACCGTAAAGTAAACCAGTATATCAGCTCCATGGACGGCATCTGCAGCAAGATCGAGAAGGACAAGTATCTGGTCATTATCAGGAAGAAATCGCTGCAGGGCCTTTTGGATACGCACTTTGATATCCTGGAGGATGTCAAAAAGGTAAATATCGGAAATGAGATGGCGGTCACGCTCAGCCTCGGGTTCGGCCTGGATGGTCTGGCTTACACGCAGAATTATGAATTCGCGCGCAACGCCGTCGATCTCGCCCTGGGGCGCGGCGGCGACCAGGCTGTCGTGAAGTACCCCGATAATATCGTTTACTACGGGGGCAAAACCAGACAGGTGGAAAAGAATACCCGTGTCAAGGCAAGGGTCAAGGCGCAGGCTCTCAAGGAGATCATACGGGCCAGGGACGATGTGTTCATTATGGGACACAAGCTGGGAGATCCCGACAGCTTCGGCGCGGCGGTCGGTATTTACAGGATCGCCCGTACTCTCAATAAGAGGGCGCATATCGTCATCAACGAGCGCACGATTTCCCTTGTGCAGATTCTGGGGCTGTTTGAAAACAATCCGGAGTATGAAAAGGACTTCATCGTTACCAGCGCCCAGGCAATCGAAATGGTGAGCGACAATTCCTGTGTTGTGGTTGTCGATGTCAACAATCCCGCCAGGACGGAGTGCCCGGAGCTTCTGGTCCGGTGCAAGTCAGTCGTGGTTTTTGACCATCACCGCGCAGGAAAGGATGTCATCGATGGAGCCACCCTGTCCTATGTCGAGGGCTATGCATCCTCGGCCTGTGAGATGGTTGCCGAGATCGTCCAGTACACAGGCGAGAATATCCGCCTGCGTCCTGAAGAGGCGGACGCCATATACGGCGGAATCGTCGTGGATACAGACAGCTTTGTCAAAAATGCCGGTGTGCGCACATTTGAAGCGGCTGCGTTCCTGCGCCGCAGCGGTGCTGATGTGGTGCGTGTCAGAAAACTCTTCCGCGAGGAGGCAGTGGAGTATAAAGCCCGGGCTGACGCCGTCTCCCAGGCAGAGATTTACAGGGACGCCTTTGCGATTTCGGTCTGCAACGGCGAGGGACTGCGCAGTCCCACAGTAGTCGGCGCCCAGGCCGCGAATGAGATGCTCAATATTGACGGGATCAAGGCGAGCTTTGTCATGACAGAGTACAATGGACTGATCTTTGTCAGTGCCCGCTCGATCGACGAGGTCAATGTGCAGCTTGTCATGGAGCACATGGGAGGCGGCGGACACATCAATATGGCGGGCAGCCAGATGTCAAACGCCACCGTCGAAGAAGCGATCGCAAGGGTCAAGGAAGTCATAGACCAGATGATCGAGGATGGGGAGATCGAGATCTGAGGATACCCTTCAAAGACCGGCCGGCATAGAAAAAGCGGCAGACCGGATGGAAGACCATTGCCATCTTGAAGATGCCAACCGGCATAGAAAAGGCGGCATAGAAAAGGCGGCATAGAAAAGGCGGCATAGAAAAGGCGGCAGTCTGAGGGAAAGATCCATTGTTTTCTCAGAACTCGATCAGAAGGAAAATACAGAAATTCAGGACAGAAAGAGAGGAAAAATATGAAGGTCATTCTTTTGCAGGATGTGAAATCACTCGGCAAAGAGGGAGATATTGTCAACGTCAGCGACGGATACGCAAGGAACTTTGTCATTCCCAAGAAGCTGGGAGTAGAGGCCACTGACAAGAACAAAAACGATCTCAAGCTGAAGAAACAGCGCGAGGCGAAAGAAGCTGCCGCAAAACTTGCGGACGCTCAGAAGCTGGCACAGGAACTCGAAAAGGTCACAGTTGAGGTCAAGATGAAAGCGGGCGGCAACGGAAAAGTGTTCGGCTCTGTCAGCGCCAAGGAAATCGCCCAGGAAGCAAAGAAACAGCACAATCTCGACCTTGACAAGAAAAAGATCCAGCTCGCCGAGCCAATCAAGTCTTTCGGCGATTTTGAAATCCCGATCCGCCTTCATCCCCAGGTGACCGGCAAATTCATGCTGAAGGTAACTGAGGCCTGACGGACAGCACAGGCGGATATCATACGGAGGCCCTATTTATGGCACAGGAAGACCTGATCGGCAGAGTAATGCCGCACAGTCTGGAGGCTGAGCGCTCTGTACTGGGTTCTATGCTGATCGATCCCGACGCAGTCGAAATTGCCTCGGAAATAGTAAAAGAAGAAGACTTTTACGCGAGGCAGAACGGGATTCTTTACCAGACTATGCTGGAAATGAACAGGAAAGGCATGGCGATTGACCCCGTCACGCTGCAGGCGAAGCTGCGTGAAAAGAATCTTCCCCCGGAACTGTATTCGGATGAGCTGATCCGGGAGCTGATCACCATGGTCCCTTCCTCCGCGAACATTAAATCCTATGCGAATATTGTCGCGGAAAAATCCCTTCTGAGGAGCATGATCCGGGCGAATGAAGAAATCGCCGGGAACTGCTATGCGGAGCAGGAGGAGATGGAAACTCTGCTGGACAAGGCAGAGAAGAGAATATTTGAAATATCGCAGAGGCGCACAGCCTCCAATTTCGTTCCGATCAGGCAGATCGTCCTCAACGCGATGGACAGGATCGATCAGGCCTCGAGAATCAAGGGAAATGTCACCGGTCTTTCCACCGGATTCACGGATCTGGACAGCAGGACCGCCGGCCTTCAGCCTGCGGATTTCATTCTGGTCGCAGCCCGTCCCTCCATGGGAAAAACCGCCCTGGTCCTCAATATTGCCGAGTATCTGACACTTCGCGAGGATAAATGTGTTGCGATTTTTTCGCTGGAAATGTCCAAGGAACAGCTTGTCAACAGGATGTTTGCCATGCAGTCCCATGTAGAGGCCCAGAAGATCCGCACAGGTGAACTGAACGAGTCCGAGTGGGCAGAGGTCATTGACAGCGCGCAGAAAATCGGCGAGAGCCGGCTGATCATAGATGACACACCCGCGATCACGGTTGCGGAAATGCGCTCGAAATGCCGGAAATACAAGATTGAATTCGGGCTGGATATCGTCATCATTGACTATCTCCAGCTTATGAGCGGTTCAGGCAGAGGAGGCGATTCACGCCAGCAGGAGATCTCGGACATTTCCCGCTCCCTCAAAGCGCTTGCCAGAGAATTGAATGTGCCTGTCGTGGCGCTCTCCCAGCTCTCCAGAGCCGTGGAATCAAGGCCAAACCACCGGCCTATGCTCTCTGACCTTCGTGAATCCGGCGCGATCGAGCAGGACGCGGACCTGGTCATGTTTATATACCGCGATGATTATTATAATGAGGACTCCGAGAAAAAAGGAATCGCTGAGATCATAATCGCCAAGCAGAGAAACGGCCCGATCGGCACAGTTGAACTCAGCTGGCAGCCGCAGCTGACGAAATTCGCGAATCTTGCCAGATGATGCCGGAAACAGATACAGGAGGAATAAGACACTATGGAAAATTACTTTAATCCTGAGATTGAATGCGCTTCCCGGGAGCAGATCACCAAATGGCAGGACGAGCGTCTGGCAGCGACCGTGAAGCGCGTCTATGAGAACGTGGAGTGTTACAGGGAGAAAATGGATGCCGCCGGTATTAAACCGGAGGATATCAAGGGGGTGAAAGACCTTCACAAGCTTCCTTTTCTGAGCAAGGAAGATCTCAGGAAACAATATCCGTTCGGGCTTCTTGCAGTCCCGATGTCTGACTGTGTGCGGATCCATTCCACCAGCGGAACTACGGGAAGGAGAGTAGTCGCATTTTATACCCAGAACGATATAGATCTGTGGGAGGAATGCTGTGCAAGAGCCATCACGGCAGCGGGCGGCACAAAGGACGACGTAGTACAGGTCTGCTATGGTTACGGTCTGTTCACAGGAGGCGCCGGTCTCCACGGCGGTTCTCACAAGGTGGGTTCTCTGACACTCCCTATGTCCTCGGGAAACACCGACAGGCAGATCCAGTTTATGACAGACCTGGGTTCTACCATCATCTGCTGTACACCTTCTTACGCGGCTTATCTGGCGGAGTCCATCAACGAGCGCGGAATGCGCGACCAGATCAAACTGAAAGCGGGCATTTTCGGCGCTGAGGCCTGGACAGAAGAGATGCGCCATGACATTGAGGAGAAACTCGGTATCAAGGCATTTGATATTTACGGACTTACGGAGATTTCCGGACCCGGCGTCGCCTTTGAATGCTCTCAGAAGAACGGGATGCATATCAATGAGGATCACTTTATTGCCGAGATCATTAACCCCGATACAGGAGAGGTGCTTCCCTACGGAGAAAAGGGAGAGCTTGTGTTCACCAGCATTACCAAGGAGGCATTCCCGCTTCTGCGCTATCGGACCAAGGACATCTGCGTCCTCAACGCAGAACCCTGTGCATGCGGCAGGACGCACGTCAGAATGGCCAAGCCTATGGGCCGCAGCGACGATATGCTGATCGTCAAGGGAGTCAATGTATTCCCGAGCCAGATCGAGACAGTCCTGATGAACAATGGATATCCGGCAAACTATCAGATCATTGTGACGAGAGAGAACAACAGCGACCGCATCGAAGTTCAGGTCGAGATGACCCCCGAGATGTTCTCCGACTCTCTGAAAGACATCACAAAGCGCGAGAAGCAGCTTGTCAGCGACCTCAAGGCCATGCTCGGTATTTACTGCGTTGTCAAGCTTGTCGCTCCCAAGACCATCACCAGGAGTGAGGGAAAAGCCAAGAGAGTGATCGACAAGAGAAATCTCTACGGCAGCCACTGACCGCAGCCGGTTGTCCTGATCGAAGTCTCCGCGGCGGATGCTGACCGCAGCCGGTTGTCCTGATCGAAGTCTCCGCGGCGGATGCTGACCGCCATTGGTTCACGCAAACATGATATGATGCAAAATGCTTTTAAAACAGGAGGGAGAAAATGACAGTAAAACAGATTTCGGCTTTCCTTGAAAACAAACCGG
>ODAI010340196.1_pt1 | contig 22273 bp, 21 predicted proteins | sample 1539321 | NCBI WGS metagenome assembly ODAI01 (sample SAMN02144231, study PRJEB22623) | gut metagenome | biome: sheep rumen | host: Ovis aries | place: New Zealand | reverse complement strand
TTAAAGATTAAGGCAAAATCCCTCCGTTTTGACGCAAAAACTGAACAGATAACCTGCGGCGCTGATGATGAAGTGTCCATCGAAAAAAAAGATACCCTCATCAGTGGCAAAGGATTCAGTGCAAGCGGCGTGAGCAAGACATTTTCCTTTGCAGACACAATCTCAGGAAAAGTCACTACGCAGGAAGAAAATAGCGGAAAGGAAGCTGCCGAATGAAAAAATCTCTCTGCTTCTTTTTTCTCTCATGCCTGATTTTTCCACTTTTTTGCGAAACCATCACCTTTAAGGCAGATTCTCTGACCGGTACCGCAGGAAGCACTTCGGACACTACTCGCATGAAGGGAAACGCTTTTGTAAAAACATCCAGCATGGAAATTTCCGCTGAAAACATTGAACTTTCCGGTGATGATTACCGCTTTATCCTGGCAGACGGAAATGTTACGGGAAAAAACCTTGAAAGCAAAATGGAATTCACCTGCGGAAAAATGCACTACGACCGTCAGACAAAAATTGCCTATCTGGAAGATGCAGTTCATCTGGTAGACACCGCAAACGAAGTTACCGCAGATGCACAGATTATAGACTACAACCAGAACACAGAAATCGCTGTCATGCAAATCGGCATTACCCTAAAACAAAAAGACAACACCTGTACCGCAGCCTATGCCGTCTACCGCAAGAACGACAAGATTTTGGAAATGAGCGGAAATCCAAAAATCATTCAGGGTGTAGATACCTTCCGCGCCCAGGAGATTACGCTCAATCTTGATTCCCAGGAAATCACACTGGACGGACGGGTAAGCGGTACTGTTACGGACAGCAAAAAGGAAGTTGAAAAGCCTTCCGCCAAAGATTCCGAAAAGAAGCCGGACTCAAAAAATGCCGGCGAAAAGTCAGACGATGAAAAAGGACCGGAAGAAAAGGCAGATAAAAATACGGATCAAGCAGACACAGGTAAGTTCCCGGATAAAAATGCTCCGCCACCGGAAGAAAAATCAGGAGAAAAGAAATGAGTGATGAAGAGAAAGAAATAGCATCCCCGGAAGAAAAATCTCCTGCAGAAAAAGAAATCCCCGAAGAAAAACAGTCACCTGAAGAAAAAGCAGCCATCGAGGAAACAACCCCGGAGGAAACAAGACCCGTAGAAGAGGTTCCTGAAGAAGCAACTGTCGGGCAAGAAGCAGCCACCAGGGAAGCAACTTCTGAGCAGGAAGCGCTGGAAGAAAGCGAAACTTCTCCAGAGGCAGAAGTTCCGGAAGAAAATGAAAGTCCGGCAGATATAAAAGTTCAGCCAGAAAGCGAAAGCCAGCCTGACTCCGATGACGCTCCAGTCCTGCACACACTCCGCGCAAGCAGCCTCTACAAATCATTCGGAAAGAAGAAGGTCGTTCAGGGCGTTGATTTTTCCATGCATACAGGCGAAGTACTGGGACTTCTGGGCCCCAACGGCGCAGGAAAAACAACAACTTTCTACATGATTGTCGGCTTTCATAAACCCACCACAGGAGAAATCTTTCTGGATGACCACCGCCTCACTCCCCTGCCCATGTTCAAGCGGGCCCGTCTGGGCATTTCATACCTTCCCCAGGAGCCCAGTGTATTCAGAAAACTGACGGTAGAAGAAAATATCTGGTCTATTCTGGAAACCAGACGCGATTTGAGCCGTGCAGAAAAAAAACAGCGTCTTGAAGAATTGATTGAAGAATTCTCGATTGGAAGAATCCGCAAGCAGCCAGCCTTTACCTTGAGCGGTGGTGAACGCCGCCGTACGGAAATTGCACGTTCGCTTGCCATTGAACCAAAATTTCTCCTGCTGGACGAGCCCTTTGCCGGTATTGACCCCATTGCGGTTGCCGACATCAAGGGAATGATAAAACTTCTTGCCCAGCGCGGTATTGGCATTCTGATTACTGACCACAACGTTCGCGACACCCTGGAAATAACGGACAGGGCAATCATCATCAGTACCGGTCAGATTATGATTCAGGGAAGCAAGGAAGAAATACTTGCGAGCGAAGTTGCCCGCGAAATCTATCTGGGAAAAGACTTCAGCATGTAAGGATTATGCCAATAATTTTCCTGCCCGATAGGAACAGGCAAGATAACTCGGATTACTGTAATACACATTTGAATTGAAATAGGAAATTTCATCACTGATAAACGATGAAAACACATCAATAACCGTCTGCGCTACATCATCAAGCATAACAGCAGAAATAAGCCGCTGATACACACGCCCAATCGCAGAAACAGAAGGAACAGTGTATTTGCACACCTTCTGCACATCATATGTTCCCTCGTCAATTGAAAGTCCTGCAACAAGTTCATCGGCAACCTGCTCAAAAGGCAGGCAATGATTCACTTCTGCAAGTCGAAGTTGACGCAAAATAATTGGCTTAGAGAAATACGAAATTATTTTTGCAGGCGTATTTTTTGTTTTCCGCGCGATATACTCAATAAGCGTACATAGATAAAAAAGATTGTCCTGCTCCTGCTCGGTCATAGGGATTCACTCCTTAAAAAAGAAAGACATTGCAATGCCCGAATAGTATGAAAACTTATTTGATGCGTCGGATGCTTGAATGCCGCCAGTTCCCAAAACGCTTTTCGAGAAATTGTGCCCGCAAGAAAATCGTTTACGAAATTCCAAATGGTATCATCTGCCATCGGCCCTTCCACAATATCATACGAGTGAACATAACCGTCTCGGCATTTACCGATAAAATCCAACCACTCGTCCGTCATTTCTTCAAATTTCAAAAGAGAAAGTGTCGGGTTTTCTGCATACGAATAGACATTTATCACGCCGGATTCAGATTTTCGGTCAGCCCATTTATATGCCTGCTCATAACTATTCGTGCAATAAAATCCCCATGAAAAATCTTTTGCATACTGCGTCTTGCGGATTTCAGGAAACTTTACGACATTGCTGCTACCGTGATACAATTCCATGACTCTAGTATAGCACAGAATACGAGAACGCGCCACATAAGCAGAAAGTCTGTGCTTTTATCTACATAAGCGATTTTTTCAGCACGATTTTTTTGTCATAGGCAAAGAGCGTAAGCGTGTCGCCCCGCAAGTGGTACCTGAGCAAGGCGCGATAGGGTGTATCATACATCGCCGCAAAGAAGACATATTCAGGAAGCGCATGATAGCGTGCATAGTCTGCGGCTGTGTCAAACCGTCTTTCCTTTTCAGTTACCAGTGCAGAAAAATCTTCGTCTTCCTCATAGTCAGAGCAGTCATCCTTAACCACATACATCATCCCCTGTTCATAAAAGGCTGACCCCAAAAAGTCAAAGGCAAATGTTTCGCCCTCTATCGTCACTAAAAGAGCCTCTTCCGAAAAGCAAACCGTCATGCTCATATCGGTCGCTTCTTTTCTGGCTTTTACTGATTTCCATTCGCCATCCAGCAGGCTTTGCCGCCGACGCGCATTGGGCCATCCCCGCTTTTTCACAAGGGATATGATTCTGCCGTCAAGTTCAAGAGTCAAAGTACCCGTGGTAAAAGTAACATCAGCAGACATGGTATAGGGAATCGTAATCTTGCGGGGAAGCTCCTCATTCTTTTCGCCACTATGGCGATGATTCATCACGGTAACATACAAAGCATGTTGGTCATGTGCATAGACACCTTTGATGGGCTGGGAATAACTTTCGCCTGCAACATCGCGCGGATACATCATAATGGAATTGTTGTTGATAATCACATACTCAAAGCGCTGTCCATCTTCAGCAGACGCTTCCCATACCCCTATCAAGTTCTGAAGATAATCAGGGCGATCCGTTGTATCGACATATGTTTTATGCATTTCGTTTTTGCTGCACCCAATGAATGCAACGATGCCGAGCAGACAAAACAGGATTTTTTTCATGTGCGACTCCTTTTTGTGAGAGTTTTGTGTGGGAAAAATTTCCCATTTCAATTTTTATAACGAGAACTCTTACTAAAAATTCCCCAAAGAATTATAACATTACTTGCGTCTTTTGTCCTAACAAATTGATAATATAATTCGGTATTACTATTATAAATAGATTGCGTAAGCATCGGAGCTTGTGGAAAACTATCTGCGGTACCAGGGTAGCAATTATATCCAATTTTAAGTCCCTTCCACACTTCTTTCGGACCTTTAGGAAAATGCTTTTGTGCCATTGATTATTACATCAGTTAAAAAGAAGACATCCCCCTCATAAGCAGCCTTTTTTAATGGGCGATACTTTATTTCACTAGTACAATTTGAAGAATAAGATATTATTGCTTCAGTATAACCAGCAGAAGAATCAGGCGTATTTATCAACCAAGTAATACTTTGATTATCGTAAGGTAGCGAAGAATTTTTAAAGCGATTAGGAATTCGAAGCGTGTAAGTTCCCTCAATAGGCTTATACAGTATTTTACCTGTCGATCTTCCTAATAGGTCAGTAGCAAAATACTCATAAGCCTTGAATGGATAATTAAAATTTAAATCGTAGTCAATAGGCGTAGCCCAATCAATTTTTTCAATTTTTTTATTATCTTTCGGTAACGACCATTCTTGTGAATAGAAAGTCAGTGGAAACATAAAAGCATAAAAACAACATAGAATTTTTCTCATTTTACCACCTTAGATTTTTTCTTAAAATCTGAATCGTTAATTAAGGATAAACTCAATCCGCTGATTTTTTAAACCATTCGAGTGCTTTCTCGTAATTTTTTGCCACTCCGCTTCCAGTGTAATAACAGCGACCGACGGCATTTTCTCCATCTGAATTTCCTTGCGTCGCAGATTTCTGAAACCACTCGACCGCCTTTTTGTAATTCTGCTTGCCCGCACCGCACCCGCCGCGCTTGAAGAAAAGATTTTTGCCGTGGGCGTGCGTGTTGAGCACCCTCGCGCGCTCATCGACAGCATTCAGTTTCATGGAAACGCTTGTACCCCGCAGGCGAAGGAAGCGGCTACTCAGGTGGCATCGTCAGCAGTGCGATGGACGGCGAGCGAGCGTGTGCGGCGATTGTTAGTACGTTGAGCAGACGGCTTGCTTACTGCAAAAAGACATGAAACGAAACAAGAGAATCTTTTGTCTGCACAGATGCGTCCTTTTTGCTGAATGAAAGCACAATCGAATGATTTACTGGCTCGTTCCGCGTCGCCTCAATCCATGCCCCGAAACATCCGTCGTCCTCAATATAACTTTTCGCTTCGCTGACCGCATAGCCCTGCGCCATCAAGAACGAAAGCCAGTCGTTGTATGAAAAACGCGGGTCGTAGCCGATACGTTTCCATTCATCAGGCCAATCGCTGCTTGTCTCACCATTGGCATACAACACTTCCATGCCATTGCACACGCCATCGTCAGAAAGCAGACACTCCCATTCCTTGCCACCCACATGCACCGTATAGCCTGTGGCATAGCCATACGCCTCTTTTTCCCCCAGCCGCGCAAGGTCTGCCTCGGTGGTTTCGCCCAATACGATGTCTTGTAGCGGGAAAAGCCAGCCTACGGATTTTTTTACACAGGATACAAATGCAAGCGTTACCGCCAGCACAAACACAAAAAACGACAGATTCTTTTTCATAATTTGCTCCTTACCGTTAAAAAATTCTCATTCGTCAACGAATTTTTCAAGTTCTTCAAGTGCGGCTTTGGCATTTTCGTTCCCCTGTGCCGCCGCCTTCGCCGTCCATTCCCTTGCATCAACATATGTTTTATGCATTTCGTTTTTGCTGCACCCAATGAATGCAACGATGCCGAGCAGACAAAACAGGATTTTTTTTCATGTGCGACTCCTTTTTGTGAGAGTTTTGTGTAAAAAATAATAACACGCTTTTCATACATCTTATGTCCTTGTAGTAAAATGTACAAGAATGAACTTATTTGGTGAGAATGAATTCAATCCGTCGGTTTTTCCAGCGATTTTTCGCATCTTTAGGACTTACGACAGGCTCACGACCGCCTTTTCCATCAGCAGAAAGACGTTCAGCTTTTACCTTGTTCCTTATCAAATATGCCTTTACAAATTCTGCCCGTTGTTTGGACAGTGGAATTAAGGCAGACCCCCACAACCGCGGATTATCCTCAGTCTCTTCCCGCTCGTCATCAGTCATACGGTTTGCGTGTCCTACAATGGTAACACGATACTTCTTGTATTTGTTCAGAACCTGTACGACTTGATTCAGAACACGTTCATTATGTGCCGCCTGTTCTTTTGTTATGCCGTCTCTTTTTCCAGGTGCGCTCTCCGTTTTAAAATCTGCGTGGTCACTGCGAAAAATGAGTGATGGTACTACGATTCTAAGCGCATCACCAACAGGTATAACAAGAATTCCAGTTTCAATCATTCCGGTTACAGTACCTGTCGCACCGAGTGCATTAGAAACAGTAAATGTGTACGGATAATGCATTGCCGACTGCACGAGTTCGCCATTGTTACCCCTGCCATTCCAATTGATACTCTTAGGAACCGAGGATTCTCCACTCATTGACCAAAAAGGATTCCCGTTCGGATCGTTGACTTGAAATGCCCACCTTTTAACAGCTACAGCATCAGCATAGGTAAGTTGAATGTTCAGTTCATCATTTTTGCCATCGCCATCAGGAGAAAAATCTTGCGGAGCAGTTTTTACACTTAGTTGAGGAGGAACAACAAATCCGCCAGATACAGAAGCAGCCGTATCCTTTGAAATAGATTCATCGATAAGCCTGGCAACTTCTTCTTTTGCTTTTTCATCGTTGTTTGCTGCGGCAGACTTCTGCCCTTGAACAGCAGCTGGTGAAGCATACCCCGCCAAGTACACCTCGTCCATCAATCCATCATCGCTCTTGGGATTTTGCTCACCATTTGTTTGTTGACTTACTTCACGGCGGACATCACGCAAAATGGCAATCAACTCTTTTTCCTCCAAAAGTCGTCTGGTTAGAATGGGCGTAAATACACCGTCATGCGCCACCCTTCCAGCATCTGCCGAATACACGATTATCGAGTTTTTTGGCTTTTGCATGACAAGCGCAAGTCCTCGTGCTGCAGTCCGACCGACTGCAGCAGGCAGAGGATTATTGCGACATGCATCTAGCACCACGATGTTTGTATCTGCCTGCATATTTTTCATAACTTCATCTACAGCAACGCCACGAGAGCTGACTCTGCGTTCATCAGGGATATCGGCGTTCACAGGAATCAGATAATTCTTTCCGTCCACCTGCACGGCATGCCCGCCGTAATGGAAAAAACCGATGCCACCTTTTTCTAGTAGATATCCAAAATCAACCAGCGTATCAATCATTTTTTCGCGACTGGCATTTTCAATGAGCGTAACGGTAAAACCGAGTTTTTCCAACGTTTTCTTTAATTCCCTACCTTCTTGCACCGGTGTGCGCAAACTGCTGTAATACTCATATGCACCGTTTGCAATCAGCAAAGCATTTCTCGGCTCTGAGGATAAGGGAACACAAACAGCCACACTAATAAAGAAAAAAGTAATAATTTCTTTAAACGCACTCCTTTTCATAACTGCATCCTCATAGGTAATCTTTTACTTCCCTACCAGCGGAAAATCCTGCTTCCTGAGCTCTTTCATCGGTACTTGTTCGTAGCCCCACTTCTGATACGAAAGTTCAGGAACTCGTCCTTCAATGTACGAAGCAACTTCGTTGAGCGTAATGTAGCCATCATTATTTCTGTCCGCTTTGCCAGAAAGTGCTTCAAGAAGCACATAAGTAAAAATACCATGCCCGTTGTAGCCTTCCATTGCAGACTGTTCTTCGCTTGCCGCCGTAAGAACCGCCTGTCCTGTGGCACGAACAAGGCGCTCCAATGCAGTCTTTTCGGAAAAGCCTCTTGCCGTCGTATCGTTTGTGAAGGCACCTGAATTACAGGTATCGAGCATGATGAGTGATTTTTCTGCCCTGATGTTCGACATATATGACAAAATGTCATTCTTTGAAACACCCTGCGCAACAACCGCCTCAGAATCGGTGTAGCGGAAGTTTGAAGGAATAAAATAATAGTCGCCCGTCTTTTGGCTCGTCGTTCCATGTCCTGCTATAAACAAGACAAATACATCATCGGGCGCAACCTTTGAAGAAAGCAAGGCAAACTGTTCCGAAAGATTTTCTTTTGTCACATCCCCATCTAAAAGTTCATAGGTAAACACATTTTGATACAAGGACGAGTTTTGTCCGCCAAAATTTTGGGTGATTGACTGTGCATCAGGAACGGAATATTGTAGCCACAGCGAGCGGTCACGGTATTTGTTCACGCCCACGGCAAGCACATAAAGGTTCGGTTTTGCGGTCGCACCCTGCCAGGTGATTTTTGTAACGGCATGTCGGCTTTCAATTTTGCCCGCAGCATTGGTGGCGTATGCTTCAATCGCATTTTCTCCGTTTGAAAGTGTGAGCAAGTGGCTGAACCGTGCTACTTTGCCACCTGACTGTTGTGCTGTATTCACACTGCCGTCTACCAGTTCCAGTTTGCGTGAGGCATCTGCCACTTGAATAACCTTGCCGTTCAATTTGATGTATACCGCGCCGATGCCCCCGCCCATGTCCTGCACGGAAAACTTTACGATAATATCGCGGTTGGTAGCGGTAGTGGGCGGATTTACGAACGACACAGCGGGCGCGTCTCCTGATGAAACGAGTTTCGTAAGCGACACAACATTTTCTTCAGAGATGTCATCGCCACGCAGTTTTGCGGCAACGAGGTCAGGGCGATAGAGAGATTCAGCGAGTTGGTCAAGACCTGTGACTTTCATGCCGTTGACAAGATGAACAAACTTCTTGATACCGCCTTCGCTTCCGTTAAAGTAGCCTTCGGGGGTGTAGGTGAGCCAGTCACCGTTTTCGTCCGCCGCAACGCTCGCAATGATTTCCCATGTGTCCGTCGAAAGTACTCGTATTATATCCCCATAAGTTAGATAGACAAACTTACTGTCATCTGCGGTGAAATAACTACAGTCTAATTGACTTTTTTCTATTGCAACAGTACGGATTTTTTTTCCGCTTGCAAAATCGTAAATATGAATTCCTTTGTCAAAAGCGTCAGTAACAAAGTATTTTCCTGTATGCGAAAAGCACGGGTGACCATAACCATCAAACCGCTTTATGCGTTTCCAAAATCCCGCACTTTCTTGCCACACATTTGTATCACACACATAGATAGAACCCGCTTCATTTTTATTCTGAGTTTGATAAGCGATATATCTGTCATCAGGAGAAAAGGTAATATAATAATTTTCCGTTTTTACAACCATGTTGTTGACAATATCTACGATATAGCTTTTTTCTCGAGGGTAATCATCACTAAAAACAAATCGTCGCGCAGGGCTTACTTTTTCATATTGATAATACCTTTCCTCAGTTTCATAACTCCCAAAATATGTACCATCTCTATAAATATACACTGTATTATCGTTCCTTATGGCGGCAAGTGCCTTGTCGGAGTTTTTAACGGCTCCACCCCAATATACTCCGCTCAATTTCGGTAAGTCGACTATCTTGTAATCCTCTTGACCAAAAAACGGATGAATATATATCGAATCGTTTGCTATTTGGTATACAATACCAGAATCTGTTACCTTACCAAAAACCTTGTCATTGAGTACAGATTCAAAATTCTGATTGAATACGAAGTACCTTTTGTGATTAGAAAAATAAAACATATTTTGATTTTCAAGAAAATTGGCATCTGTAATTGCAGAGACACCCGATATGTTTTTCTGCAACACTCCACTTATTCTGTCATATATGTGAAGCTCCTTGTAATCTGCCGCACAGCAATATTTTCCGTCAGCAGAAAAAGCTATGTTTCCTGGTTTCCCGTATTTTGTATACAAAGATTTTTCTCCCGTTTTTATATCATATATTTCAATCTCATCAGCATTATGCAAAACAAAGATTTTATTACCATCGGGAGAAAATTTTATATTATCTGTCAAATTTTTTCTTGCTATTTCTCTTACAATTTTTTTCGTCCGAACATTAGTAATAACAATATTTCCATCGTAATCTACACTTGCAAGGTATTTTCCATCTGGACTCAGAGTAAACAATTGTGGAGAATTCCCTATTCTAATGATAGGCGAAAGTTTGTGACTGGAAATATCAAGTAAAAAATATCTACCATAACCCACATCAACATCTACAATGGCCGAAACAAAACCAAGTTTTTTTGAGTCCGCACTAAATGCGGCATGCCTATAGTGCACGACATTATCATTCTTTACTGTTATTAGACGCTTTAGAGATTTAACATCATAAATACAAGCCTCAGAATAAGTTAAAATAGCTACAAATTTATCATCTGGAGAAAGTGCTAAATCTATGCCACTATACCCATAATATAAAGAGGTAATGTTCCCTGTTTTTATATCACATATTTCAATTTTTCCTTTTGGTGATACATACACGCAAAATGTGCCATCTGATGATATATCAGCAATTTTTTCATCGTCGCTATTTTTTCTTATTCTAATAGTGCGTATAAGCCGACCGCTTTCAACATCCCATATTTTTGCATTATTACCATCTGTACTTAGAATATATTTACCATTAGCAGTATATTTCAAATAGTTTACACTTCCATTATTGCCTTCTTGCACCACAAGGCGAGACTCTGCACCATTACCATTTACCAAAGACGATTGCGAAAACGCAACATTCACAAGAACAAACACGATTACAGAAAAAATAACCGTTTTCATTTTCATACTACATATCCTCACTTGCCAAATATGGCTCATCATCATCAGTGGCACTCTGTATGTCAATATTTGTTCCTAAATCCAGCCCCATATTCTGAAGAAGTTTCCATTCGGGCGTATCTTCTTTTCTTGTTACACCACACTTATGAATCCTAACGACAACTTCACCAGGATACGTTATATTTACATACAGCGTTCCGTTGCTTTCGTGTTCAGTGCTAAACCTTTTGTCTCTCATTTTGCTACCCCTACAAAAATAAAAAACAATATGCTTGAAACAATAAATCCGGTGATTACATACACAAGCCCTGTTGCTATTTTTCCATTATAGGAATCAAGCATTTTTATTGTTTTTTCATTTGTTTCGATGAATTTTTGATTATCTGCCAATAGCGGGGCATCAATGTCGGCATCGTTCACCGTTTTCCGTTTTACGTAAAAATCCAACAATTTTTTGCCGTTAAAGCAACTTATGGGTTTTGGCAACAACATCTTTGTACACAATACAAGGAGTACAAGCCCAATACAGAACGTGACGATAAAGAAAATTATGCAGGTTAATCTGAACACATTGCAATCATTTGACTTATACACTTCTAACAAGAAATTCGTCAAAATTGTCAAAATGAGTGTAATAAAAGCCAAATAACCAACGGCTTTTGACTCAAAACGGCTTTTCATTTCCACCGAAGTATCAAGTTGGCGCAAAATAAGTTCTTCCAAGTTAATATTGTTTCTCATCTTTTTCCTCCCCGTTTGATAGGATTTGCCGATGGCGATATTACTTTTGGATTGTCTGTATGCATGCGTATCGTTTTTTTAGTATCATACATAGCAATGTTGCCGTCATTGCCTTTAGTATAAAGTACCGTTTTTCCAGCGTACCTTTTCGCCCACACAACGATTTTTCCACCGCCGTCGTTACTACAGTGCATTGCCTTCCTAACGCATTCTTTTCCCCACACAAGCGTTTTATCGCCGTCATCGCTTACCGAGATAACCAGTTTATCTATTTTGCGCCTTTTTCCACCCTTGCACAAATTGTTTCGTAACACTTTTGTTTTGTCAGTGCTCATAATCATTTCTCCTACAGAAAGAATATAAAAAATAAAATAGAATCAAATATAAAAAGCAATGTCAGCACTAGCAGTCCTCTTGAAATGTATATGCTATACCGTGCAAGTTTATACATCGTAGAATCATTTACACTGACAAAATCCTTACATTTTTCTATAATTTTTTTATCGTTATCAGCACCTGTTTTTGCAGTTTCGGCTTGCAAGTTTATCAACCAATCGGCATCAAAATATTTACTGGGTCTTGGCAAAAGCGTATAGGCAAACAGCAACAATAACACAGTTCCGATAGCGAATGAAGCTACAAAACACAGTTTGCAAAGTATTTCAAACTGTGGGCAAAGCGTTTGTGTTTTCATTGCCGCAATATATTCAAGCAAAATGCCAAGCATCAAAGTGACTCCCACCATGTAACTGGCGGCTTTAGATTCTATTTTTCCTTTCATATCAATAGAGCGGTCAACTTCTTTTACAATCATTTCTTCAAGATTGATTTTTTCCTGCTCAGCCTTACCTTTTTCTTCATTTTCCATAAATAATACCTTCGTAAATTATATCTTTACCACCTTACAGGTAGTAATTCCAACTAGTGAATCAAGACGATTCTGCAATGCGTAATCGTCAGCTTTATCTCTCCACCCGATATGCAATCACCGTTTCCGCCGTGTTGGGATTTCCCTCGCCTCCGAATTCCATTTTTATTGTTCTCATCATTTTTCCCTGTACGGGTAAATCGTCTTCCATGACAGATGCAAAAATAGTCACGCTTTCATCGCCAAAAACACCGTCTTGTACGCGCAACCTTGCACCGGGAATGTCGGGAAAAATGCGGCTTTCACCCGCAAGGATGCGATTGTTCTGTAGAGGCATCCATTCTTCTTCGCCATTAGCGTCGGTACACATAATGGCAAGATATGCGGTTTGGTCTACACTTACCTTAAAGCGAATGATGTCATGCGGATGTAGTACGGTAACGCTTTCACCATACATGTCTATCATCATCGCAGATAGTCCTAGTGCGTTCTCTGGCGATTTATTCTTAGACTGCGTTGTGGTAGTGACTTTTTGTTTAGGTACAGAAATGACTGGTCTCGGCTTCTTTGACTTCTCCACCTGAAACTTCACTTCTTTTTCTTTTGCGCTCACTTTTCCGCGCCAGGACGCAAGCACTTTCTTTGTCTCTACTGTGGACGCTCGCAAAATCAGTTGCCAGCCTCCGCTGACGGTTTCCATGTTTCCCAGTACAATGCAGTCCGCACCCAAAGCGGCTCCGATTTCCTGTATCGTTTCATCACTCACTGTACCAGAAAACTGATAGTCCGATTCCTGCTGGATGAGTGCAAGCGAATAATCATCACGTTCGGCCACATTTGTCTTTTCCAACACGTTGGTTAATTCATGGTTCAGTTCATCCACGATATAATCGCTCAAAGCCCAATGCTCGCTCCGTATATCAAGTACGGCAAGGGTCTGCACTTTGCCGTCAATCGACTTGCTGATTTTTTTCGCTGCATCGGCAATGGTGTCTTCAAGGGTGGGTTCTTTTGCAAAAATGGGCATCACGCAAAAAACTGCGCTGACGACGGCGATGATATATGGTGATTTTTTCATAGACTGCTCCTTGCGGTCACTTCCTTGCGCAACCGTCATTTTTATTCTGCAAGAAAATGTTCTTCCAAATCTTGCGTAATTTTTGTGACGGCTCTCCGATACGCCTGTTCCATCGTCTTGCCTCCCGTACGTGAAAGTCCCTTTGAATATGTGTATACCCCTTCGCCCGCCTTGTTTATGATAAGCACATCAACGGACGGGCGCACAAAGTCGCCGTTATCATATTTCTCTTCAATACAAGAGATATCCACGATGATTTTGTAGTTTGCCCCTGCCACGGAATAGGCATAGCCATTTTTTTCTAGAATTGATGCGACAGTGCTAAAAATCGGGTCAAACCGCTTCTCATTCTGCAATATCGTAATGGAAAATGTCATGTTTTTTTTAAGCGAGGCGCGTTCATTCGGGATAAGTGCGATTGTCCGTAAATCCTGCTGAAACTTTGCGCTGTCTTGAGGAACGATGATTGTCTCCGTATGAATATATTTTTCTGCAAGCGAGCCGAGCACCTGCGCCTTTCGTAACGCATCAGCAGCAAGAAACAGCTCTTTTTCTTTTTTCGCGTAGATGCGGTAGGCCTCAACGGAGTCCATAAGCGCGTGTATTCTAGCCGTATAAATCTGCGCGGCTTCTTTTTTGTCTATATATGCGAGAATAGAATAAAGTTCTGTTTTTTTGTCGTAATATGCATCGGTAAAATTGACACAGAAAAATTCCGCTTCGGAAGAAATCTGTGCAATCTGCTGATAGGATTGATTGCTTGCGGATATACCAACGTCTCCAGTGGAAAGTTCCTGCAATTCCTCAACCGAAAGTTTTACTACGTTAATTTTCGTGTCAAAAAACAGTGCGATTTCAGAAACCGCATTACTCTTTGCAAGCAAAACAGAATGACCTTCCCCTACCGCCTTTATATATGAGGAATCTGGGTATTCCCTATCGGGATTTTTTATCCAAACTGGTATATTCTCGCAGAAGGCAGAAAAAATCATCAGTATATTCGCTAAAACGGCTACTGTTTTTTTCATGTACTGCCTCCTGCACAAAAACCGATTAGTCGGTAGCCTTTACGCGATTCGGCTTTATGGAGACGGCAATATCATCTGCCATCGCCGCTGCTTTTTGCATATCTGCGCTATCGGGATTTTCTTTTGCAAATTCACGGATGTAATTTGCAGCCTGCTTCTGCCACAGGTTCTGGTCACATGCATAAATCTGCACGACGGTATATATATCGGTTACCTTTTGTGCCAATAAGTCATTGACACGCAGAAGCACCCAACTGTCTGCCACACGAGTAAAGCCTGTAAAGCGGGCATTTGCTGCCGTAGCCATAAGTGTTTTCTGAGAATCTTCATTGGCAGAAAGCACTCCACTAAAGCGGGCATCAACGGCAGCGTTGAGTGAACGAGCAATATTCACCATATATCCTGCTGCGGCCGCTTCCTGTGCCATTTTTAAATCTTTTGTAGATCCAACTTCTTTACGAACTCGTTCAGTCGTCATAATCAGATAAAACTTGCCGTCAAGACGCTTTTGCATATCCGCAGGCAGCCCCTCAAAATCATCCTCCGTAGCCGCAACAACCCAGTCAGGAACATCCGCTCCCACCCCAGCACCTTTCCAGTCAATCCGTTCCCGCATGACCGTTTTTGCCGATGCACCTTTTTCTGCGTTACTAGAAGCCTTGTCTACACTTGTTGTTGTACCACAAGAAATCGCGAAAAACCCAACCGCCATAGCAACAAACGCTATAAAAATCTTTTTCATACCTATCATCTCCTACAAAAATGCTATTATTTACACTACAGAATATGACTATAGTAGTATTACAACATTCTATATGATTTTATTCCGACTGTAAAGGTAAAGATAGTACTAAAGTGGTATTTTATGAATATGGACTTTAGGACAAGACTAAGGGAGCAGATTGAATACATAGGATTGCTCGACAAGGAGGTTGCCGAACGTGCGGGAATCACAAAACACGCCATGGATACATACGTTGGCTCCCGCGCCTGTATGCCTGCCGCAGATATTGCAGTACGCCTCGCAAAAGTTCTTGGTGTTTCAGTCGAATGGCTCGTAGACGGAAAACAAGCGCGTCCTTCTGACCCAAACACACAAAATGACATTGACCCCGACACGCATTCGCTCATCCGCTATTTTTCTTCCCTTTCCCCGCACGACAAAAAAGTCCTGCTCACCCTCGCCAAAACAATGTACGACACCGAGCGAAACTCCGTAAAAAAATAAAAAAAAGAGGAAAGGACACCTTTTGCAAAAGGATTTCCTTTCCTCTTTCAATCTCTTTTTCTTCCAAAAACCACAGCGTTGCGATTGTGCGCTCAATACGTGCCAGTGATGTACAGATATAGAATCAGCTATGACGAGAGCATTTCCTGTATATCAATTAAATGCAAATCTTTATCTTCCAAGTTTAAGAGTTTTCTGTCAAAGCCGGACTTTGAGAACAGATAAAAATCCTTTCTCTTTATCTGGCTGAACATTTTTATGGAAACATCCTCCTTCATGTCATAATAATCTTTGAGGCCTCGTTTTGCAGCAGTATACTTACATTCAATCACAAGCAGAGAGTCCTTGTACTGGCTCACACCGTCGATTTCAACAGAACGACCGAGTTCCGAATTTTCAATCACAAGATTCTGAATCGGATAATAGGGGGCAGGCAATGTTCCGTTCAAGCTCCGCTCCTCCATGTAATGAAGGCAGACATCTTCAAAATGATGACAGATAAAATCGCGAACCGCATCTTTTTTTTCCTGAAACACCACATCGCCAAAGCCGATGCGAATCCTTTCCACATCATCGCTTAAATGCTGATAAAAAAATTCCAGCACGGTATCGGTAATGGCATACACCACTTTCCGTGAAGAATTGAACATCGTCCGTTTTTCTATGATTTCCTCATCACAGAGAACTTTGAGGTATTTTGAAAGTTCGTTCGTTTGAATTTCCATGTCCAGCGCAATTTCTGTCGGGGTTCTCTTTCCTCTGGCGATGGAAAGCAACACGGTATTGTAAATCCTCTTGTCCCTCGTTCCGTTCGATAGAATTATATCGGGGGCATCAAGAAGTGTTGAGCCTTGCGAGAAAAGCAATGATTTAAGATTGTCCTGAAAAGAGCGTTTTGGATTAAGCAGGGCAAGATAATAGGGAGCAAAGCCAAAAAATGAAAGGCAGTCAAATTTTTGCCTGTCATCAAAGCCTTTTAAGAACAAAAGTGCCTCGCTAAAGGGCATAGGCCTGAGCCTATAGGTAAAAGTTCTCCGCCGATACAGAGGGGATTTTTTATTATTGACCTCATTCTCCATGAAAGACACATTTGACCCCATGAGAAGAAGAAACAATCCTGATGATTTTGCCTTATTGTCTATGAAATCCTGCAAATACGAGGCAACACCCTTCCTCGTCGATTTTGAGAGATACGGATATTCATCAATCACAAAGGCAAAGCGTTTGCCAGCGGCAAGTTTCAGCACCGCCTCAAAAAGCTCGTCCCATGCGGGATACACATAATCAAGGGGCATTCCAAGCCTTTTGTTCAGCATGCGCGAAAGACCGCGACGGTTTTCAAGCTCAGAAGCCTCTTTTGACTGGAAATACAAGGAATCCTTGCCTTCCAGGAATTTATTGACCAAAGTCGTTTTTCCGACACGCCGCGCTCCATACAAAAGTCCGAGTTCAAACTGTCCGCTATGCCACTTGTCTTCAAGCAGGGTTAAATCCTTGCTCCTTCCACAAAAAACATCTTCATCTCTCATCATATTTTGCCTACTCACAATTAGTCTACTCGTAAGCAGGCAAATTGTCAAGAAAAACACACGGAACTCAAGAAAAGTCCTGCTCACCCTCGCCAAAACAATGTACGACACCGAGCGGAACTCCGTAAAAAAATAAAAAAAAGAGGAAAGGACACCTTTTGCAAAAGGATTTCCTTTCCTCTTTCAATCTCTTTTTCTTCCAAAAACTACAGCGTTGCAATCGCGCGCTCAATGCGGGCAACAGATTTTTCCTTACCAAGTACGGCAATTGAACCAATCAGCGGCGGAGACACACGGCTACCCGTTACTGCCATACGAATCGGCATCATAAAGTCGCCCAATTTTACGCCCAGTGCTTCGGCTTTTGCCTTGGCAAAGGCTTCTGCACCCTCGTGGTCAAGTTCAAAGACCTTGGCGACAAATTCCTTTGCATTTTCCAGCACTTCCTTGGTTTTGGCTGCATCAAGTTTTTTAGGAACAAGCTGCTCAACCGGCGGAACAGCAGGTTCTGTGAACATAAAGTGAACCATTTCTGCCGCTTCCGTCAGGAATTTAAGGCGTTCCTGAATCAGAGGCATAAGTCCAAGCAGTGTTTTCTTCACATCCGCGCTAGTCATATTCATGCCCTTGTCCACGCAGTAAGGCTCGCCGTCCTCGCCCAAGGCTACGCCACTAAATTCAGGACCAACATGGGGTTTGGGCTGGGGATTATCCGGATTGATTTCCAGAGTAGCGTCTCCAGTACCCGTAATAAAGGGAAGAGTCCATTTGTAGAGTTCTTCTGTAGAAAGCTGACGGATATAATTTGCGTTGTAGAATTCGAGTTTTTTGTAGTCAAATACAGCCGGAGCCTTGTTCAGGTGTTCCAGCTTAAAATTCTGAGCCAGTTCTTCCAGTGTATAGAAATCCTTGCCTTCTTCGTAGGAACAGCCCAAAAGTGCAACATAGTTTACGATTGCCTGGGGAAGGTAACCACGGGCACGGAACTCATTAAGACTTGTAGAACCGTGACGCTTAGAAAGTTTTTTACCGTCTGAACCGTTTACCATAGGCAGGTGACAGAATTCAGGATGCTGCCAGCCGAATGCGCGGTACATCTGCACGTGAAGGGGTGTAGAAGGAATCCATTCCTGAGCGCGCATAACATGGCTCACCTTCATCAGGTGGTCATCTACAATATTTGCAAGATGGTAGGTGGGGAAGCCGTCGCTTTTGAGCAGAACGGGATCGGGAGAAATATCTTCATTTTTCCATGTAATATCTCCAAGAAGGTGATCATGGAATTTTGTTTCGCCTTCCAGCGGCACCTTCAAGCGGATAACATAAGGCTTTCCGGCAGCCAGATTTGCCTTTACCTCTTCTTCTGTAAGGTGGCGGCAGTTGCGGTCATAACCGGGAGCCATTTTGTTTTCTGTCTGAATTTTTCTGATACGTTCCAGACGCTCGGCATCGCAGAAACAATAGTATGCCTCGCCCTTTGCAACCAGTTCTTCAGCGTATTTCTTGTACAGTTCAAAGCGTTCGCTCTGTACATAGGGACCATATTCACCGCCCTTTGAGCCGCCTTCATCCCAGTCGATGCCCAGCCAGGCCATAGTGTCGTAGAGATTCTGTACGTATTTTTCATCGTAGCGGGTGCGGTCTGTGTCTTCCAGACGTAAAATAAATTTGCCGCCTTTTGATCGGGCAAACAAATAGTTAAACAATGCAGTACGAACACCGCCAATATGCTGCATTCCAGTCGGTGACGGAGCGTATCTTACTCTAACTTCTTCTGACATATATAATCCTCTTTCTCTTCTATTTTATTGAAATAAGTGGATTTAGACAATACAGGTGATATTTAGACAATACAGGTGGATTTTTTTCGGAAAATCTGCTATAGTCAAGCCATGACAAACGCAAAGCCGGAAATTCTTATTGTTGACGACTCTAACATGCAGGTACAGATTGCCCGAAAAACGCTCGAAAACTTTTTTGCCGTTGCCTCGGTTAATTCTGGAGAAAAATGCCTTAAGCTGATGGAAAGTTATCGTCCGCAATTGATTTTACTGGACATCGTCATGCCTGGAATGGATGGCTTTGCAGTACTGCACGCCTTAAAGGCAAATCCTGAAACAAGCAGTATTCCCGTCATTTTTCTGACTGGAGACGAGCATGGCGAATCAGAACTGAGGGGCTTGCAGGAAGGTGCCATTGATTTTATCACCAAGCCTTTTGTCCACGAAATTTTGCTTCAGCGCGTACGCAATACCATTGAACTGTCTCAGTTACAGCAGGATTTGCAGAAAAAAGTTGACGAGCAGACGGCAAAAAATCAGCAGCTCACCAAAGAAATTTTACGGGCGCTTTCCAGCACGGTAGACGCAAAAGACCATTATACGCGGGGTCATTCATCTCGCGTGGCAAAATATGCAAAAGAGATTGCCCGCCGCATGGGAAAAAGCAAGCAGTACCAGAACGACATTGAATCCATCGGTCTGCTCCATGACATCGGCAAAATCGGTGTTGCAGGCAACATAATCAGAAAAAACGGCGGTCTGAACGACAATGAATTTGAAGAAATCAAGGAACACACCATCTGGGGCTACGAAATTCTGGAAAACATCAGGACTCTGCCTGGACTCGCAGTCGGTGCCCGCAGCCACCATGAACATTATGACGGCTCCGGCTACCCCGACGGACTCAAAGGCAAGCAGATTCCGGAAGAAGCACGCATTATTGCAGTGGCCGATGTTTACGATGCGCTGACCTCAAAACGCTCCTACTCGGAGATTCGTCCGCAGGCTGTCGTTCGGGAAGAAATTGAAAAAGGCAAGGGAACGCATTTTGACCCCGTTATTGCAGAAGTCATGCTGCGCATGATTGACGAAGACACTGATTACCAGATGAAGGAAAATCTGGGCGAATAAAAAAGCAGTTCCCATTGCGTTTTTTCCCTAATTATCAAACTTAAAACGTCCGTCCTTATCTACCACTACCCAGCGGATAGGATTGACCTTTCCATTTGCGGCCCTCATGGGGGTTCTGGCAAAATATGTGCGGTAGGCGGTCAGAACCTGTTCGGCAGTAACGGCCTGCACTTCTTCCGTGCGGTGCAGATACTTTGTGGGATCTCCGTAGTTCTGCAGGGAAGAAACTATATTCGCCGCAACTCCATTTGTATCCTGAGCGGAAGAAAAAATCGCAGTAATGTATTTATTCTTGTAGTGATCCAGTCTTTCCTGTATTTCCCTCTGATCAGGGAAGGAATCAACGGCGTCATAAATGTATTTTTGCAGGTTTTCAGGCTTGCTTGCACGATAGACAGAAAGCACTCCCAGAATTTTTACACCGCCCATTATTCCAATGCCTGCGCTGTATACGGCTCCCTTTTCCTCACGCACTTGGGCAAAGAGTGCATCTTCAATGAACATGGATGCGATAACAAAGGGAACGTATTCAGGGCTGGTACGGTCGGGAGAAGAGAAATAGCCGAATGCATAACCGGAATCTCCTGCCTGCTCCAGTTTTTTGTAGACCGTCTTTCCTCCTGTCGTAAATGAAGGAATTTCTGGTCTGCTGTATTCCGCTGCGGGAATTGAAGCAAAAGCCGCTTCCAGCTTATCCAGGATGACTTTCCGAACCGGATCAGGAAGTTCTCCAACAACAACAATCTTCAGTCTCTTTGCATTCAAAAGCGTCTTGTAATGTTCCTTAACGGCATCCAGTGTAATGGCATCAAAAGATTCTTTTGTAACAACTGGTTTTGACGCATAAGGATGACCGGCAAAGGCAGTCTCCTGCATGGTAAGGGCAAGCAGACTGCTGGGCTCGGTTTGGGAACGCTGAATGTTTTCCGCATATTCCGTCTTGAGTGTGTCAAAATTTTCCGGGTTAAAGAGAGGATGTAAAAAACTGTCAGCATATATATCAAGCACGCCCTCTACGTATTTTTCTATACAGCGGAAACTATAGGTTGAATAATCATAGCCTGCACTCGATGTAATAGAAAAAGACTGTTCAAATTTGAGGCGCTGAATATCTGCATAGGTATACTTTTCGCTTCCGTATTCCACCATTTCCAGCACTGCCCCTTCCAGGCCGCTTTTACTTTCAGGGACTAGAGAAACTCCGCCGTCTATAATCATGCGGACAACATAAACCTTGCCGGAATTATTTTTTTTGAAAACAACAGGAATGCCGTTTGAAAGCGTCTCTGTAGAAAAATCCGCCGCATTAGATTCAAAATAAGATGCTGATGACGCACCTGACGCAGCGGAATTTGACGCACATGAAAGCACTGCAAAAGAAAGCAGCAGCATTCCGATATAGGCTATCTTTTTCATACGCACCTCTCTAACCATAAAGCCTTATTTTTTCCACCAGAAAGCATTTTCAGCATCAATGACCTGATAACCGGCTGCAGAAAAGTCTTCTTTATTTGATTCGTACAGGCTGGGACTGACAAAAACAACAAACATACCATTCTTGCCGGCAATATATTTTTGTACAAAGGCTTTTACATCCTTTCCCTTTACAGCCTGCATTTTTTTGTCATAGGAAACAAAATAGTCCAGTCCGCTGCTGGCCCAGAGATTGGAAAGTGAGCGAAGAAATCCTTCAGCCGTCTCCAGTTCATAATATTTTGAATTTTCCAGCATATTTTTTGCGTCAACGAGTAACTTTTCGCCAAAAAATTCATCAGTCTGCATAAGGGGTACGGCTTTGTTCATAAACACATCAAGCCAATGCTCAGCCTTTTCCACCGGAGGACAATCATTCAGCATAACGGAAGAAAACTGGATAATTCCGCTTGCCCTTTCCGTAGAATAGTAACCGCTTATGTAATTGGCCTGAGGAATTGAAAGTTTTTCATCATTTTTCAGCAGATTTTTGAAAGGACCGTCCGGCTTCTGCAAAAGCATGCCCCACATATCCGCCCCATAGGTATCGGCGGCATCCGTTTCCGAATCAGGTCCCCGCAGATAGTAACCGACCTGAACAAAGCTGTCGCTAGATCTGGCGTCGGGATACACATATTTTTCCAGTGATGACAGGGGAGCTTTTTCGGGGACCGGCTCAAAGGGAACTGAATCCGTTTTTTTCCAGTCGCCATAAATTTCCTGAACCAG
>ODAI014604705.1_pt1 | contig 22281 bp, 18 predicted proteins | sample 1539321 | NCBI WGS metagenome assembly ODAI01 (sample SAMN02144231, study PRJEB22623) | gut metagenome | biome: sheep rumen | host: Ovis aries | place: New Zealand | reverse complement strand
TGGTGGCAGTGCTCGAAAAGGCGTGGCAACCCGGTCGCGCCCTCATCATCATCGGTGAGGACATCGGCGGCGAAGCCTTGGCTACCTTGGTCGTCAACCGTCTGCGTGGCTCGCTGAAAGTCGCTGCCGTCAAGGCTCCTGGCTTCGGTGACCGTCGTAAAGAGATGCTGGAAGACATCGCCATCCTGACTGGTGGCACCGTCATCAGTGAAGAGAAGGGCTACAAACTTGAGGATGCCACCCTGCAAATGCTGGGTCAGGCCGACAAGGTCAGCATCAACAAGGACAACACCACCATCGTGAACGGTCACGGTGCCAAGAAGGACATCGAAGGCCGCACCAACCAAATCAAGGCCCAAATCAAGACCACCACGAGCGACTACGACCGCGAGAAACTGCAAGAGCGCTTGGCCAAGTTGGCCGGTGGCGTGGCAGTCATCTATGTGGGTGCCGCCTCCGAGGTTGAGATGAAGGAGAAGAAAGACCGCGTTGAGGACGCTTTGAACGCCACCCGCGCTGCCATCGAAGAGGGTATCATCCCTGGCGGCGGTGTCGGTTTCATCCGCGCCATCAAGGCCATCGAGAAGCTGAAGGGCGACAACGAGGACGAGACCACGGGTATCGCCATCATCAAGCGCGCCTTGGAAGAGCCGCTGCGCCAGATCGTTGAGAACGCCGGCTTGGAAGGCTCGGTCGTGGTCAACAAGGTGAAGGAAGGCAAGAACGACTTCGGCTTCAACGCCCGCACCGAGGTTTACGAGAGCCTGCTCGAAACGGGTGTCATCGACCCCGTGAAGGTGTCGCGTGTCGCTTTGGAGAACGCTGCTTCTATCGCTGGCATGTTGCTGACCACCGAGTGCGTCATCAGCAACCACAAGGAGCCTACGCCTCCCACACCTCCTATGCCCATGGGCGGCGGAATGGACGGGATGATGTAATCCTGAATTAAGAATGCGGAATTAGGAAATCGAAGATTCGACGAAGTCAATGCGGAATGGCCTGACGGCTGCAATGTCCCGTGTCCCGAAGTCCCGCGTCAATAAATACTGGAAACGAGCAAAAGGCTGGCCTTGAAAAAGGCTGGCCTTTTTTGCGTCAAATGAACATTTTTTTGTTTGGAATTAATCTGTTTCCAATAGTATTTGTATCTTTGTACCCATTAAACCCTTTCTGCAAGAAGGAATGACACGACAACAAATCATAGAGAAGCACAAGCCCCTGTTTTGGTACATACCAGAGGAAAAAAAAGCTGACATTAGCGATAGCCTGTTGGTGGAAACCTTATTGAACGAAGGCTCGTTGGATGATTACCGAGAGCTTATCGATGTGCTTGGGGGTAAGCGTGTCGCCGAAGTGTTTTTCTCAGCCACAGGTCGCCAAAAAGCCAATTATTATCCTGAAATTTATCATTTTTTCTCTCTCTTGTTGGCAAAATATGTATAAAGAAATACTGAATACCAATCAATTGGAACTTCTTCCCTTGATGTCGCAATTTAAGCGGGAGTATTATCTTGTTGGTGGTACTGCAATCGCTCTATACATCGGACATAGGAGGTCCATAGACTTCGATATGTTCAAGTTTTCGGCCATCAATCATAAGAGAAATCTCGACAAGGTCATTGCTTCTGGTTTCGAACATGTTGTCACACGTCGGGTGGCTGAGCAGATGAACTTGATTGTCAACGAGGTGAAGGTAACGTTCTTCCAATATCCTTTTCCTATACAAGTTTCTGGTGCCTTTGAATCCTGCTTTCGGCTGCCTTCTTTGATACAATTGGCGGCGATGAAAGCCTACGCATTGGGGCGTCGGTCGAAATGGAAGGACTATGTGGATTTATATTTTCTGCTGACCGAGCATTTTAGTATCGAAGATGTTTCGGCTTGTGCCACGGCTTTGTTTGGCGAGTTGTTTTCTGAAAAGCTGTTCCGCTCACAACTCTGTTATTTTGACGATGTGGACTATTCGGAAGCGGTGGATTTCATCATTCCTAATCCACCCGATGAAAGCACCATCAAAAAAGAGCTGACCCGCATTGCTCTTCAAGGGATTTAGGTTTTTTTCATCTCTCCATCCCCAAAATCGTATGGACAAAACTTTGTGACAAAATTTTACAAACAATTGACAACCAATATTATAAAAACAAACCTTCCAAAAAAGACATGGACAAAACGCCTCCAATGGTTTGGGCGGGTTTTGGCGGTTCATAAATTTCCCTATTTTTGCCCTCGAAATCTCAAATCCATAAAACGATGAAAAAAACGACAATGAAAAAAGCCGTCCTTTTACTGCTGCTTGCGGCATGGACGTTTCCTGTTAAAGGCTATGGCCTATCCTAATCCAGCCAAGGATGAGTTGAACATCGACATCAGCGATGTGCACAACTTGGAAGGCTGCCGCATCAGCATCACGGATGCACTTGGCCGTCCCTGCGTTGACAGGTTTGTCCGTGGCGAGGGCAATGTGCTCACGGTGGGCGTTTCGGGCCTCAAGGCGGGTGTCTACACCTATCGCGTCTACAACGCAGAACAGGAGCTGGCGGGCGGGAAGTTCGTGAAGGAGTGAATTCTGACTTTGCAGGTTGAGTCTTTAGTGGCATTTCATTCCCTTTTTTGCGGTAGGCTGTCAGGTTTTTTCCCCTTTCCGCAATAATTTCTACCTTTGCAAGTTATTAATAACCTATCTGTGTAGAAAATGCCCGAAGAACAACAAAACAAGAAGCAGCGGAAACTCGGCCTTCGCAACATCTCGTTCAAGAAGCTGAACCGAAGCTACGACTTCCTGATGAAGCTCGACGAAACTGGTAAGCCCATTCTTGGATTCAAGCTCAACCTGCTCAACCTCATCCTCGTCACCATCGGGTTGGCCTTGCTGCTCATCATCATCAACACCTATATCATCGCCTTCACGCCCTTGCGCGAATACATACCGGGCTATGACGACAGCAACCTCAAACGCGAAGTGTATCATTTGGGTCTTCGCGCCGACTCGCTGACGGCAGAGTTGAACAAGAAAGATGTCTATTTCGAGAATATGAGGCGTATCGTGGAAGGTTATGATTTTTCTGCCGACAGTGCAGCGAAAACCAATCCTTACGAACCGCTACCCAAATCGGTGACAGACACTATCGTTTTGCATAAATCGATACAAGACAGTTTGTTGCGTGCTGAATATGAGGCCCAAAACCAATACAATATCTTCGGGGAAGGTTTCACGACGCAAACAAGCCCCAGTAAGTCGCTGAAGAATTTTTTCGTCCCGCTCACTGGGAAGACCATCCGCGACTTCGATCCTCAAAACGGGCATTTTGGCGTGGACATTACCTCTGAGGGAGACCAAATCATCAATGCCACCCTCGACGGCACCGTGGTATTCTCCTCGTGGAGCATAGATAACGGTTATTGCATTGGCATCCAACACGAAGACGGCTATTTCTCCACCTACAAGCATAATTCCACCTTGCTGAAAACAGAGGGCAACTATGTAAAAGCAGGCGAGGCCGTCGCAGTGTTGGGCGGATCGGGCGAGGCCGAGCAGAGCAAACACCTCCATTTCGAGTTGTGGCACAACGGCATCGCCGTCGATCCTGGCGACTATATGACCCTTAAACGCGTTGCGAACAAATAAAATCCGTATCTTTGCACGCTTTTTCCAACAAAAAAACTTCAAAAGATGATCATATTAATAAAGGTATTACAGTTTTTCCTTTCCCTCTCGATCCTGATCTTCATCCACGAACTGGGCCATTTCCTTGCTGCCAAGGCCTTCAAGACCCGCGTCGAGAAGTTTTATCTTTTCTTCGACTGGGGCTTCTCCATCTTCCGCTGCAAGAAAGTGAACGGCAAGTGGCGCTTCAGGTTTTTCTCGAAAAACGTGCCTGAAAGCTATACCGTCACCGAATACCAGGACGCTGCTGGCAAAAAACAGAAGAAATACGACCCCATCGACCGAAGCACATTGCCCGCCGACGACTGGCGCCAAAGCGACAGCACGGAATATGGCATCGGGTGGTTCCCGCTTGGCGGCTACAACAAAATAGCAGGCATGGTGGACGAGTCGATGGACAAGTCGCAGATGCAACAACCTCCCAAGCCTTGGGAGTTTCGCTCCAAACCCGCTTGGCAACGTTTCATCATCATGGTGGCAGGCGTGACCATGAACGTGCTGCTGGCCTTTGTCATCTATATCGGCTTGCTCACCAAGGAAGGCGAACAATACCTGCCCACAACAGAAGTGAACAAATACGGCATCTCGGTCGATAGCCTCGCCTACGAGTTCGGACTGCGCGACGGCGACAAGATCCTTTCTGTCGATGGACAGTATATCGAGAACTTCTCACAAATCCCGATGCAAATCATCCTTGAAAAAGCCAAGACCATCGAAGTGGAACGCAATGGCAAGGACACCACCATCATCTTGCCCGACGACGCCCTCACCAAGCTGCTTGCCAAACAAGACCCCAACTTCATCTCGTTCCGTGTGCCTTTCATGGTGGCCGACCTCACCGCCGACGGCGCAGCCAAGGCGGGAGGCATGGAAGTAGGCGACATCATTATCGGCATCAACGACATGGAAACGCCTTATTACCAAGACTTTGTGAAAAACATCAAGCAATACAGGAACCAGGATGTTGACATTAGGGTGGTGCGCGATTACGACACCTTGTCGCTACCTATGCACCTTGGCAACGAGGGCGTGATTGGTGCATATTTAGCGCCCATCAGCACCTATTTCGACATGGAAGTCGTCCATTACTCCTTCTTCGAGGCCATCCCTGCCGGATTCTCCAAGACTTTCAAGGAACTCGGCGACTACTGGAAACAGGTGAAACTCATCTTTAGTCCCAAGACCAAGGCCTATGAGAGCGTGGGCGGCTTCATCAGCATCGGAAAGATCTTTCCGGAAACATGGATTTGGAGCATTTTCTGGCGCATGACAGCCTTCCTCTCCATCGCCCTCGCCGTGATGAACATCCTGCCTATCCCGGCATTGGATGGCGGACACATCCTGTTTTTGCTGTTTGAAATCATAACCCGCCGCAAGCCTTCCGACAAGTTTATGGAAGTGGCTGAAACCGTGGGACTTGTGCTTGTTTTGGCTTTGGTGGTTTTGGCTAACGGCAACGACATCATCAGACTCTTTAGATGAGGCATGAAGAAGGAGGCAAACTGTGTGATGAATGTTTCAAGTAAAAAAATAATTTGCTCATTATCAATTGTTTAATGACATTGCGTAAAAATTAATTTGTCGAGATAAATACTAAATTCGTAAATTCGCGGTTTCAATAAAACGAAATATGCTGAAATTGAAGCGGAAAACCATACATATAGCACTTGTCGTCATCCTTGCTTTGTCGGCTTCCATGGCCAAAGCACAGCAGGCTCCTATTTTCACCAATTACAATAACTCGTTTTCCTATATCAACGCAGGTTATGCAGGATTGAGCGAGGGAGTGAATATTTTAGGGCTTTATCGCCAGCAATGGGCCGGTTTTGTCGATAACGACGGCAACGAAGTGGCACCGCAGACCTTCCTGCTCACGGGCGATGTTCCCATCCCGGCCATTCGTGGTGGCGTGGGTCTTTCCATCATGCAAGACAAACTCGGTTTCGAGAACAACATCAATGTCGGAATCGGCTATTCCTATCACCTCGACTTGGGCGGCTCGACGCTCGGCATCGGCGTGGCTGGAACTTTGCTGAACCGTAGCGTAAACTTCTCAAGTCTGAACCCCAACGTCGCCAACGACCCGCTCATAACTGGCCTCGGCGAGGAAAGTGCCATGCTGTTCGACTTCAACGCAGGCCTGTTTTGGCAAATCCCCGAATCGTTCTATATCGGCGTTTCGGTCGTCAATGTGCTCGAAAGCATGACCAAGGCTCTCAACGATCAGTCGGAGAGCAGTGCCAGTTTCGTCACAGACCGCACATTCTATGCCGTTGCTGGCTATCCGTTCCAGTTTGAAGACCTTCCGACCTTCACGTTTATCCCCTCCGTCGGGGTGATGTCAGACATCGCATCCACCCAGGTAAATGCCAGTTTCAAAGTGCTTTTCCGCGACGTGTTCACGTTGGGAGCCAACTATCGCCCGCAGGAGTCGGTCGGTCTTATGGCCGGATTCAAAATCAAGGACTTCCATGTAGGTTATTCCTACGACATCAACACAATGGGCTCGGGCATTCCAGGGTCGCACGAAATCGCGCTGAGCTATTGCTTCAAGCTCGATCTCGACCGTACGCCGAGAGACTACAGAAGCGTCAGGTATTTGTAAAATCGACCAGAAAAAGAGAAAATTTATGGGTCAAACATAATAAAATCTAGTTTTGACGGTTTTTTAAGCGCGTGCCGTCTGGAAAAACCATCCACGGCGCGTCTATTTATAGAAAGAAAAGTAAATAATAGTAATATCATTGTCGAAAAAATGAAAAAGCTACTGTTCGTGTTTTCCGTCGCACTGCTGCTGACAGCCTGCGGCAATTCAAATCAAGGCGAATTGGTTGGGGTGAGAAAAACCAACAAAACCTTCAACCAGCCCGACCCCTACGGGATGGTGTTTGTCCCCCAAGGCAACTACACTATGGGCGTTGGCGGAGAAGACATTACCTCCTCCTACATGAATGAGCCGAAGACGGTTTCGGTTTCTGCATTCTTCATGGACGAAACCGAGATCACAAACAACGAATACCGCCAGTTCGTGTATTGGGTTCGTGACTCCATCGCTAGAAGAATCCTTGCCGACAACTTCCCCGACAAATACGCCATCACCGAAGGCAAAAACGGCGAGGCCTACGCCCCGCCACACCTGAATTGGAAGGAAAAGATCGACTGGAACAGCAAGGAGCAAGAAGTGCGCGAGGCCCTCGAGCCCATGTTCCTTCCCGAACACGAGCGCTATTTCCGCAGAAAGGAAATAGACACAAGGAAACTGTACTACACCTATTACTGGTTCGACATGGTGGCTGCCGCAAAGAAAGACTTTGGCGACGACAGGCTGATAGACAACGACTATTCGCTCGGCGAAGCCGATGCCGGCATCACCGTTGACCGCAAAGGCGCCTGGTCGAACCGTAAGCAAGGCTACAGCGACCGTTCGGTGTATGCGCGCGCCGAGGTCATCAACGTCTATCCTGACACACTTTGCTGGATCCACGACTACGCATATTCTTTCAACGACCCGTTGACAGAGAAGTATTTCTGGCATCCGGCCTACGACAACTACCCGGTGGTTGGTGTGACATGGCAGCAAGCCAAGGCCTTCTGTGTGTGGCGCACGGAGTTGCTCAATGCCTACTTGCGCTCTCGCAAGGGCGTCGATTTCTCAGAGTTCCGCCTGCCCACCGAAACCGAATGGGAATGGGCAGCCCGTGGCGGCAAGATGCTGAACCCCTATCCGTGGGGCGGTCCTAACGCCAGTAACGCCAAAGGCTGTTTCATGGCCAACTTTAAGCCCCGCAGAGGCAACTATCTCGCCGACGGTGGCCTTCGCACCCTCGTAGTAGGTTGCTACCCACCCAACGGATGGGGCCTGTACGACATGGCTGGCAACGTGGCCGAATGGACCAACACCGCTTATGACCCCAACTCCTATAATTTCACTTGGGACATGAACCCCAACTACACCTACAACGCCAAGCCCGACGACCCGCCAGTCATGAAGCGCAAAGTGGTGCGCGGTGGCTCGTGGAAAGACGTTTCTTACTATTTGCAAGTCACCACCCGCGACTTCCAATACCAAGACTCGGCCAACTGCTACACTGGCTTCCGTTGCATCCAACCCTACCTTGGCCGCAACAAGGGCGACAACCCGAGAATGTCGAGAGTTTACAGATAACACAACCATGATTACAAATAACAAAAAGTATAACATTTAATCACAAATCAGCTATGTCTAAAAAACAAGAAAACCTTACAGGATTCAAGAAATTCCAAGCCTTCACTCAGTCGAAGAAGTATAAATCATTCATGGGTGCCGTCTATGGCATCGGTGCCGCCATCGTGATGGTGGGTGCTTACTTCAAGCTGACCCACATCGCTGGCGCCGACCTCATGCTTGCCATCGGTCTGGGTGTGGAAGCATTGATCTTCTTCCTCTCGGCTTTCGAACCGCAACACCTTGATTATGCTTGGGACAATGTTTTTGTTGAATTAGACGAAGACTGGGACGGCCAAACGAGAACCCAGTTTGCCACTTCCGGTGCAGGTGCCAAGGCAGCCCCCTCAAACGCCGAAGACGCATTGCTGAGCAAGATGTTCGAGAAAATGAACGTCAGCGAAGACACTTTCAACAAGATTGGCAAAGGCCTTGACCGATTGGCCGCCAATGCCGGCCAGATGGCCGACATCAGCAATGCCATGGCCGCCACCACCAACTACGCTAACGCCATGGACCGTGCCACCAAGTCGATTTCCGACTTCTCGAGCGCATACGTCGAAACCAACCAGAAACTGTCCGACTCCTTGGGCAAGCTCGACTTCAGCGCACTTGATGCCAACACCATCAAGAAAGTGGCCAACAGCATGCAATCGCTCAACTCAATCTACGAGCTCCAACTGCAAGGCGCCGAACAAACCTCAGCCGCCAGCAAGAAGCTGACCGAGACAATGAACAAGTATATGGATAACCTCAACGCTTCATCACAGAACGCGGGTCACCTTAACGACCAACTCAACCAGTTGTCGCAACGCTTGACCGCCCTCAACAATGTCTATGGTGGAATGTTGTCAGCAATGAACATCAAGGCATAATTCTACTCAAAACCATTGTCTAACCAAAAAAAGGAGTAAGAACCATGTCAGGCGCAAAAGAAACCCCAAGACAGAAAATGATCGGTATGATGTACCTGGTCTATACTGCCTTGTTAGCCATGAACGTATCCAAGGACATCCTCGATGCCTTCGACACGGTGAACAGCGGCGTGCAGACCACCAACATCACCCTTTCGGACCAAATTAACCAAAAATATGCTGCCTTCCAGGAACAATATTCCAAGGAGCCAGAAAAGGCCGGCCCCTATTGGGAACAGGCCCAGACGCTCAAGGCAGAAGCCGACGACCTCATCAACTACATCGAAGCCCTGAAATGGGACTTGGTGAGAAACGTTGAAGCGAAAAACCCTTCCGAAGCCCTCGAACAAGGCTTGCTGAAATCGGCCGACACGCTTCGCAACGGACGTAAAATCTTTGACATCAACACCTCCAAGGTGACATCGAGAGACAACTACAACAAACCCACCGTCTATATGATGGGCGACCCAGAAGGCAACGGCAAGGCATTCGAACTTTCCAAGAAAATCAGACGATTCCGCAACGAAGTCGTCAAGGCCATGGGTCCCGAACATATCCACGAAATCGGCATGATTACCGATAGCGTGTTTGGCCCAAAGGCTTATGTCATGGAGCAAACCGGTGCCAACGAAAGCCAATTGAAGAAACTTCCGTATGAGGTTGAGGTGTATGGTGCTCGCATGGACTATGCCCCTACCGCCATGGATGCCATCCAGAAAGGCTGGGAATACCGCAACTTCCACCACACCGTGCTGATTGCCGATGTTACCCTGCTCAACAAAATCATCTCCGAAGCCCAAACGGCTGAGTTGAACGCTGTCACCCAACTGATGACCAACATCCACGCTTCCGACTACAAGTTTGATGAAATCGGTGCCAAGGTGTTTGCCGAGAGCGGCTATCTCCTCTCAGGCCAAACCTACAAGGCCCAAGCCATGGTTACCGCATGGCAGAACACGCAAACCAAAGCCTATGTGAAGTTGGACGGCGGCCCCGAAAGGGAATACACCAGCGACGGACAAGGTGTCATCAACCTCGACTTCAACTGTGGCGTGGGTCAGCACCGCTACACGGGCTACATCAAGATGCTCGACCCTTCGACTAACGAAATGAAGGACTTCCCGTTTGAGAACACCTTCACCGTGGCCCCGCCGGCGGTGAGCGTCTCGGCCACCAAGATGAACGTCGTTTATCGCGGCATCGACAACCCGATTGCCGTAGGTGGCGGCGTGGGAGGCGAAATCAATGCCACGGCCACTGGCGCCACGCTGACCCGCACGGGCAACGGCACCTATAACCTGCGCCCAGGCGAAGCCAACGAAGTGACGGTCAACGTCAGTTCGGGCGGCTCAAACCTCGGCAGCATGAAATTCCGCGTGAAAGACCTGCCAAAGCCCGAAGCCTCCATCAGGAATGTGGTCAACGGCCAAGTGTCGAAGACCGCTCTGCTCAGCGCGGGCGGAGTGGTTGCCGAAATGAAGGATTTCGACTTCGAAGGCGTCAAGTACGACGTGGTGGGTTATACCTTCCGTTACAAGACCAAAGCCGGCACCACAAAGGAAGCCAAGAGCAATGGCAGCAGATTCAGCGAAGAGATGAAGAATGCCATCAATTCCGCAAACGTGGGCGACATGTTCCAGTTTACCGCCATTCAGGTTAGGGGCAACGACGGCAAGACCAAGACCCTCGAAACACCTATCGGTGTTGAAATCAAGTAAACAACTAAAACCCTTATACAATGAAAAAGACACTTGTTTCCATGTTGACCCTTGTGGCCCTGCTCGGTAGCCTGAGCCTCAACGCCCAGACCACCGACATCAAGCCGCCGAGGAACAGCATCCTTTCGGATCGACAAGAGATTATCAACGAGAAGAAGCCTTCGCCGCTCCCGGTCATCGACGAATCCACAGTGATGTGGAAAAAGACCGTCATCAGGGAAATCGACTTCCGCCAGAAAATCAACCAAGCGTTCTACTACCCCATCACCCCGACCGAAGACTGGAGAAACTTCATCACGGTGATTTACGACGGCATCCAGAGCGGCGACATCACGCCCTATCGCGTCGAGAACAACATTGACGACATGGTGACGCCCCTGACCTTGGCAGACTTTGAACAGGAAAACACGAAGATTGGCGACCCTCCGACCATCTGGAACGAAGAATTGGGCACCGAGGTACCCAACGAGATCTCCTTCAAGGACCGCATGCTCAACGTGACACGCCTGCGCATCAAGGAAGACTGGTATTTCGACAAGAAACTGTCGCAATTCCTCGTCCGTATCATTGCCCTTGGGCCTATCGTCGTCGATGACGATGGCGGCCTGTCGCAAGTGTGCTGGGTGCCTTACGAAGACTCGCGTGACGTGCTTGCCAAAGCCTTCGCCTTCAACCGCAACAACTCGGCCCAACGCCTCACCTACGACGAAGTGCTGCAAAAACGCATCTTCGACAGCTACATCGTCAAGGAAGAGAACGTTTACGACCGCTACATCAACTCCTACGCATTCAACATTGACGCCCTCTACGAATCGGAGCGCATCAAGAACGAGATGCTTGACTTCGAGCAAAGCCTCTGGGAATATTGATGGTTTGCTATTGACAATGAAAAAGGACGCTTTCGGGCGTCCTTTTTTGTGCGCTTTCGTGTCGTGCCTCACAATGACGCAAAGCGCGACAAACAAAAAAAAAAGCAGCCGATTGCTCTGCTGCTTTTTTGTCGAATGCCCTGCCAAATTATCGAACTTCTTTGAGGACTTTAACAAGATAGTTGAGTTCATCGAAAAGCATTGTGTGTTGAATAAGGGGTATAATAATAAATAGTTTGTGATTGAGGATTGTAAGATTGTAATTGATAAATTGAAATTATGCTATAAGAGAAACAACGAAAACCAGTTTTGGATGATGATGGCAGAGCAACCCGACCATCTTCAATTTGGTGACTTTGAATTGGTCAGAGGTCAAGCCGATGGAACATACGAAGGTATCTATGGGGTTGCCTATGCGCAGCATGAATTTGCCACTTTGCTATTTGACAGGTTTTCCGACAAGGAAAAGAAATATTGTTGGGTGAGCATAAGAAACCAAGTATTTTATTCCAATACGATGCGCATAGACATTCTTAACGAGTTTCAAGATGCAGTTGGATTTGCGGGTATCAATAACATCACCCAATTGGATTTGGCTTGTGATTTGCCATTTAACCCAGTGCCGAGGATAAAGAAATTATTGAAGCGTGAAGATGTTTCGGTTGTACGATGTGGAACGAAGATTGAAGATAAGAAACAGGTGATTGATGGCTTGTTTTTCCTGCATCCCACCAATGGATTGAAAGAACTTGCACCAACTTTGTATTTCAGCGATAACGACAAAAGAAAATCTTTCGTGGTGTACGATAAGAAAAAGGAAATCCAGCATAGCGATAAGGCATACATTGCAGACTTTTACGGCAATCCAAGGCGATTGTATAGGTTGGAAATAAGGTTGACCTCCGATGAGTTATTCCGTTATTTCAAGAAAAATGATATATCACTTTCAGTTGATTTGCTTGTTGACCAATCGTTTTTGAAATCCATGTACGATGAATTTCTGTTTCGATTGCTCCATTTCAGTTACAGGCGAAAATCAATTGGCTTGTTGGATGCGGTGATAGCAATAAAAGAAGGGTATGAATTGGATGTGAAGATGCACCATTAGGGATATAACCATAGTCCCTACCAATACACCAATAATATCCCTGTGGATGCAGGTTGATGTATCAAAACTCCAAGTGTATCAATATAATCTATTCTTGATGTTCAAACACAACTTGTTTTTGTGTCTTTTTAATCATTTAGATTTTGCTGATAAAAAGTAAGTAAAGGTTTCTTCGATTTAATTTTTGTGTATTTTTGCATCAAATAAAATACTATCTGAACTATGAAAACAGCGGTGATTATTATTATTTGTGTATTAGCATTGTTGATTGTTTTTGCCATGCTCAAGAGAAAAGCAAAAGCAACTATGACAAATCAACCTTTATATGCAATATCAAAAGATGGTTTTCTTGGTTTTGTAATTGGCGACACATTTAAGTTTGTTTGGTCAAGAATAAATCATCTTGGTTTAATGAACCAAAAAGAAATGGATGATTTCAAGAGTAATATGGAAGTCATGCAGATGATAGGGTTTGGGTCAAATACAATACGCATGGCGAAAAATAAATTTGAGGGTATAGACTATATCTCTATGAGTTTTGATGAAAGGAATTGCCTAAATAGTATTATGGTATATGTAAATAACAAACCAAATACTACAGCCAAAGCATATATGAAAGAACTTCGTGATAAGTATGTGAATTTATTAGGCGAACCAAAAGTTGATAGTGATATTGTATATCAATGGGCGTTTAAAAATGTGTTGATTGTTCTTTGTTATACAGACAACCAAATATTACTTCATATCCACGATAAAAATTATCTTTCATAATCCCTGTGTTATTTCTTTGTTCCAAGATAGTTTTTGGACTTATTTTCGGTTTCTTTCAATATGATTTCGCCTTTTCGGATGATGTAGCCAGTTTTGGTGACATATTCCAATGGCTTATTTTCTTTTCGTAACTTGCAGAAGGCATTATTCAATGAATGAATGTTGATGCCGAGTTCTTCATCTGTGTGCTTGTCATACATGGATGCAGGAGAGCCGAAAAATTCAAAGCCAGTTTTCCATTCAAGATAGATTACATTTCGTGCCATACATGGTTTAGATTTGGCGCAAAGATACATTCAAATCTTGAAAAAGTTATTATTTGTAACAAAAAATCATAAAAATATGATTATATGTAACAAATAATCACTATATTTGCATCGTAATTCAATCAAACACATATCACAATGGAAAACGCAGTAATTTACGCCAGAGTTTCAACACAGAGTCAAGACTATGAAAGACAGGTCGAAGAATTAAGGGCTTATGCTCAACGCAATGATTATCAAATTGTTGCAGAGTTTACCGAGAAAATTAGTGGCGCAAAGAAAGTGGATGAGCGCAACGCCATGTCGGAAATGTTGGACTATGTGACCAGCAACGATGTGAAACGAGTATTGGTTTATGAATGCAGCCGTATCAGCCGCCGTGCCGCCGATTTCTTGAACATCATCGACTATCTGACCGAACATAAGATTTCGCTTTACATCCACCAAAATGGACTTGAAACCTTGCAAAGGGATGGCAGTGTCAACCCCATTGCTCAACTTGTTTTGGGCATCATCGGCCAGTTCAACCAAATGGAGCGTGGCCTTATTCGCAGCCGTATGGAAAGCGGCTATAACCACTATAGGAGCAACGGAGGCAAAGTGGGGCGCAAGGTGGGTTATAAGAAGTCCGATGAGCAGATGAAGGAAGAGTATGCCGAGGAAATCCGCTTGTTGAAGAAAGGCATATCGTTGCGCAATGTGCAGAAAATCAGTGGAACATCCATAAACACCCTCCGAAAACTAAAGGAAATGCTCTGAAAATGAGCGTTTTATCTATGTTGATTTTAATTTTGATGTGACGGAGAAATTACCCACGGAATAAATTATGTAATAGTTTTATAATCAATGAATTACAATAGAAATATAGGTGCTTTTCTTGCCGTTATCCTCCTCCCACAAAAGGGGTATATGGTAAGCGCAATAAGGGGCGAACAATTAGCCATGAAAATTTTTTCTCCAGTTTCGACCTGTTTTTTATTGACTTTCTATCCTATCCATACTATTTATTTATTGGTAATGAAAACTACCAAAAACTATAACTCAAAAAAGTGAAACGATAATAATTGTAAAAAGTGAAATGATTATGGAAAAGAACTACAAAAGGCAATACAGGGAATGCCCTGTAGAAGTGAGAAAGAAAATCAGTGCCAAGATGAAAGGCAAGAAGAAATCAGACATGACCAAACAACGAATTTCGATGGGTATGAAAAACTATTGGCGTGATGTGCCATCAATGAGTGGCACAGACTTTACCAGCACAGGAAGGATAGTGTAATTTGTTTTTCCCGAAAACTTTCTGTATGTTATCTATCAAGAATAAAGGGTATCATTTAATTATGTAATTATGAATGCTAAACTACCAAGATTATGATGAGGATTTTAGACAATTAGGACTTAACGAGAACGAACAGAAGGTGGTATTAGACTTTTTCCACCAATTAGGAGAAATCCTGTTTAATAATAAGATTGAAAAACTTTTACAAGATGAGTAGAAAGAGCAATGAAAAGAAGAAGAGAGCCGCAAAACAAGTTGAATTTGCGAAGTTAGACCATAAGGTTGCGGCATTATGGACAAGGGTTTCCAGCGAAAAGCAGGAACAGAATAATTGCAGTTTGGAAACACAGGATAAGGTGTGTAGAGAGTATGCGGAGCGTAACGGCATCACCATTAAGAAACCTTTTGGTGGCACACACGAAAGCGCAAAGAAAATGGGTGAAGAGTTCAAGAAAATGATTGCTGAGGTTAGACGAGATAAGGAAATCAATGTGATATTGGTTTACTCTTACGACAGGTTTAGCCGAACAGGGGCGGAGGCATCAATGCTGAAGGCGTTACTGAAATCGAAAGGTGTGTATGTGGTCAGTGCCACGCAACCAGTTGACCCCGATAGTGCATCGGGCGATTTCATGGAAGATGTTTTATTGTTGTTTTCCAAGTTCGACAACACCATAAGAAAAGACAAGTGTGTTGGTGGTATGAAAGAATGTTTGCGCCGTGGTGAGTGGTTTAATGCAGCACCATTTGGCTATGACCATTACAAGGAAAACAAGCACCACTATTTGAAAGTGAATTGGAAAGGTGAATTATTGAGGAAGGCGTTTCGTTGGAAAGCCGATGAGGGGTTGAGCAATCCCGAAATTTGTGACAGGTTGAAAGCACATGGATTGGAAATTGACCGAAAGAAACTTTCATACATCTTTATGAACCCAATCTATTGCGGCTACATTAGGCACAATCTATTGGATGAAGGCGAATTGGTGAAAGGCAACCATGAACCAATAGTGGATGAAGAGACTTTCAAGAAAATCAATGGTGCATCGAAGGCAGGGTACGAGCATAAAGAGGTGACAGAGAGTTTCCCATTGAAACGCCATGTCAGATGTGCCGATTGTGGTGGCTATTTGACAGGATATGTGGTGAAGTCAAGGGGCAAAGAGTATTACAAGTGCAATAAGATAGGTTGCAAGAACAACCAGTCAGTAACCAAGATGCACAATAAGTATATTGGGCTATTGGATAGCTACGGCATCCCAAAAGAGTTCCACGGCATTTTGAAAAAGGTGTTGGTGGAGTTGTTCAAGGGTTGCCATGAGAGCCGAATGGAAATGACCAGCACCCTTAACAAGAAAAAGACCGAGGTAGAGAATAAGATAAAGAATGTTCAATACAGGTTTGGCGTTGGCGAAATCGGGGAAGAGGTTTACAATGTCACGATGTCGAAATTGAAGGATGAGCAATCCGAAATCACGCAACAATTGGAAAGCATCACGGAAAATTTATCGAACAAGAAAAGATATATAGATGTGGTAATGCTAATGTGTTGTAAATTAGGAAGTTTATGGAATGAAGGAGATTTTCATTTGAGGCAAAATCTGCAAAAATTGGTGTTTCCCGATGGCGTTCTATTTGACAAGAAAATAGATGGTTATCGAACAGAAAATGAGAACGCAGTTTTTGCTATATTTCGCAGGTTTTCAGATACTTATAAAAACAATAAAGGGACAGCAGATAGTCTGTTGTCCCTTTTTGTCGGAGTGGCCCGACTCGAACGGGCGACCGCTTGCACCCCATGCAAGAATGCTAGCCAACTGCACCACACCCCGATTGAGTTTGCGGCTGCAAAGATAGGAACTTTTTTTGAATTGGTGTCCACTTTGAAGAAAAAAAGTTACTTTTGCACAAAATAACTATCAACTTTCATCTATTAACCTACAACTGAACAAAATGGAACATATTGAATGTCTGATTATTGGATCGGGTCCGGCGGGCTATACCGCAGCCATCTACACGGGCCGCGCCGACGTGAAAACGGTCATCTACGAAGGGATGCAACCCGGAGGCCAACTCACCCAAACCACCGAAATCGAGAACTTTCCGGGCTATCCGAATGGGGTGACAGGCCCTGAGATGATGGAGGAAATCCGCCAGCAGGCTCTGCGTTTCGGTGCTGAAATACGCGAAGGCGAGGTGACAAGCATTGATGTCAGCCAACGGCCCTTCAGGGTGACGACGGAATACGACGGCGAACTGCTGGCCGACAGTATCATCGTCTCCACGGGTGCTGCGGCGCGTTATCTCGGCCTGCCCTCCGAAGAGGAATTCAAGGGCGGCGGCGTGTCGGCCTGTGCCACTTGCGACGGCTTCTTCTACAAAGGCAAGGACGTGGCCGTGGTGGGCGGTGGCGACACGGCCTGCGAAGACGCAACCTACCTCGCCAAGCTCTGCAACAAGGTCTATCTCATCGTGCGCCGCGACGTGCTCCGCGCTTCCAAGGCCATGCAACACCGCGTGCTGAACACGCCCAATATCGAGGTTTTGTGGAAGCACCAAACCAAGGAACTCTTCGGCGAACAGCAAGGCTTTATGAAGAAGCTGAAGGGTGCCGTCCTTTACCACAGCGAGACCAAGGAGGAACGAACCATCAATATCGACGGTTTCTTTGTGGCCATCGGGCATGTGCCGAACACGGCACCGTTCAAGGGTGTCCTCGACATGGACGACGAGGGCTACATCCTCACCAAGCCCAAGTCGACGGCCACCAACGTGGAGGGCATCTTCGCTTGCGGCGACTGCCAGGATCGCACCTATCGTCAGGCCATCGTGGCTGCCGGAACGGGTGCCATGGCTGGAATTGAAGTGGAGCGGTATTTGATGGAGCATAAATGAATCTTCAGACCTACATAAGAATCCAACCTTTGGAGCAAACTATCCGTTATGGCGATGGTTTGCTCTTTTTGGGTTCGTGCTTCGCCGACGAGGTGGGGATGATTTGCAAAGGCTTGGGGTTCAATGCGTTGGTAAACCCATTTGGGGTGCTGTATAATCCTGTCAGCGTGGCCAATGCCATCCATCGCATGGCCAACGGGAGGCCTTTCATGAGCAATGAAGTCATTAGGGTCGGCGAGGAGTTCTATTGCACCTTCAGCCACAACACGGCGTTTTGGAGACCGACGGAAGCCTTGTTTTTGGAAGAAGCCAACCAGAGCTTGGCAGTAGCCCATGCGCATTTCGAGAAGTCAAAGTGGATTGTCGTCAGCCTCGGCACGGCTTGGGTTTACCGCTATCGCGAGACGCTCGAAGTGGTGGCCAACTGCCACAAAAAGCCTTCCTCGCTGTTCGACCGGCTGCGCCTCACGGTGCCAACTATGGTAACTGTTTTGTCGGACTTTGTCAAAGCCAATGCCGACAAGCAATTTGTCTTTACCGTGTCGCCGTTGCGCCATCTGAAGGACGGGTTGCACGAGAGCCAACTGAGCAAAGCGGCTCTCTTGTTGGCTGTCGATGAGATTTGCCAAAGATTCGCCAACGCGCACTATTTCCCGGCCTACGAAATCGTGATGGACGAGTTGCGCGACTATCGTTTCTACAAGGAGGACATGGTGCATCCGACCGAACAGGCTGTGCGCCACATTTGGGAGCGTTTTGTGGATTTCGCCATCGATGCGAAGGAAAAGCCTGCGATGAAGGCGGCGAGTGAATTGAAACAAATGTTGCATCACAGGCCTCTGTTTCCCGAAAGCGAGGAATGTAAAAAGTTCGAGTCGCTTAAGGAACGGACGGCAAAATCACTGTCTGAGCAATTTCCTCAGATGATTATTTCCAATCTTTGAGCGAAAAAATGTAATTTTGCAGCCTATTATTGAAACCATGAGAAAGATATTCGTTTTTTTTGCCGTCGTAGTGCTGTTTTGTGCTTGCGGAGAGCGGCAACTTGATAATCCCGAATCGGGCAAGTCTGAGAACAAGAAAAGCGCTGTGGTACCCCAATTCAACGCCGATTCTGCCTATCGGTTTGTGGCTGCGCAAACGGCATTCGGGCCGCGTGTGCCTGAAACAGAAGCTCATGCCCAATGCGGCGATTGGCTTGTCGCGAAGCTGGGAAGTTATGCCGACACGGTCATCGTGCAAGGCTTTAGGACGCGGCTTTACAACGATAAGGGCATCGATGGGAAGAACATCATCGCCGTGTTCAATCCCGAGGCCAGGAAGCGCATCGTACTTTGCGCCCATTGGGATTCAAGGCCTTTTGCTGATCATGACGCTGACGAAGCCTTGTCGCACCAACCCATCGATGGCGCCAACGACGGTGCCAGCGGTGTGGGCGTGCTGATAGAATGTGCCCGACAGTTCAAGTTGCAACCTTTGGATGAGAGATTGGGCATCGATATCATTCTCTTCGACCTTGAGGATTACGGGCCGCGCCAGGAGCAAGCGTTAGAATATTACGACGAAAATGTGAACCATTGGGCTTTGGGATCGCAATATTGGGCCAAACAACCGCATGTCTATGGCTACAAGGCCTATTTCGGCATCCTCTTGGACATGGTGGGCGGAAGCAATCCCAACTTCCAAAAGGAGTATTATTCGCAAGGTTATGCCGCTTGGGTGAGCAACAAGGTGTGGCGCAAGGCTTACGATTTGGGCTACCGTTCCTCTTTCAGCAATGAGTTGGGTACGATGATTAGCGACGACCACCTCCCGATGAACCAAATTGCGGGTATTCCCACCATCGACATCATTGACCTGCAGCCCAACAGCAGCAACGGATGTTTCCCTGAAGTTTGGCACACGCACAACGACAACCTTGAACACATCGACAAGGCAACACTCGGAATGGTGGGTGACGTGGTGCTTCATGTGGTTTATGAAGAATGAGTGACATAAGTTTTTTTTGTAACTTTGTGGCCGAAACAAAACAATCAATCAATATATAATCAAATATGAAAGTTGCAACATTATTAGGCGAGCGTTTCAAAAAGGCACCGGCAGACTGCGTGTTCGACAGTCAGGCACTGATGGTGCGCGGTGGCTATATCAAGTCGGTGGGAACAGGTTTGTTTTCCTTCTTCATGCCAGCCAAACGCATCGCGAAGAAAATCGAGAATATCATCCGTGAGGAAATGGATCGCATTGACGGTCAAGAGGTTATGTTTCCCGTTGTCATGCCAGGCACGTTGTGGCAAGAGTCGGGGCGTTTCTCGAGCATAGGCTCGGAATTGCTCCGTTTCAAGGACCGAAACGGCATTGACATGGTGTTGGGCATGACCCACGAGGAGGCCGCTGTGCAACTCGCCCGCGACGCCGCGAAGAGCTACACGCAGTACCCCTTCATGATCTACCAAATCCAGACCAAGTTCCGCGACGAACCCCGCTCGCGCGGCGGACTTATCCGCACCCGCGAGTTCACGATGAAGGACGCCTACAGCTTCCACACCTCGCAAGAAGACTTGGAACAATACTACGCCGAGGCCTACCATGCCTACGAGCGCATCTTTGCCCGCGCCGGTGTGCCCGACGTGGTGGCTGTGAAGTCCGATTCGGGCATGATGGGAGGCCGCGTTTCGCATGAGTTCATGCTGCTCAGCGAAATCGGCGAGGACACCATCGTCATCTGCCCCGAATGCGGCTACCGCTCCAACAGTGAGGCCGCCGACTGCATAGTCCACAACGAGGAATACCCAGTTGAGCCTTTGGAAGAGGTTTTCACCCCCGACCAAAAGACCATTGAGGACGTTTGCAACTATCTCCATGCTTCGCCTTTGCAATCCTGTAAAGCTGTTCTGTATCAGCGCAATATGGATGATTCGTTGGTCATCGTCTTCCTGCGCGGCGACCTTGAAGTGAACGAAACCAAACTCCGCAACCTGCTTGGTGCCGAAGTCCATGCCGCCACCGTCACGCCTGAAATGGGCATTTGCGCCGGTTTCATCGGGCCGAAGGGTTTGCCTGAAGGCATCACTGTGGTTTACGATGAGTCGCTGAAGACCTTGAACTCGTTTGTGGCAGGTGCCAACAAGGTGAACTACCACTACAAGGGCATGAACATGGCCCGCGACTTGGGCGAAGTGAAGTATGACAGCGTGGCCAAGGCCACCGCTGGAGGCATCTGCCCCGTGTGTGGCAAGCACAGCATCACCATCAGCCGTGGCATCGAGGTGGGCAACATCTTCCAACTTGGCACGAAATACACTGAGTCGATGAACATGCAGTATCTTGACAGCGACAACACGCTGAAATACCCCATCATGGGCTGCTACGGCATCGGCGTGGGCCGTTTGATGGCTTCGGTCTGCGAGGTGAGTCACGACGACTACGGCCCCATTTGGCCCATCACCATCGCCCCGTGGCAGGTGCAGGTGTGCGCTTTGCGTGTGGCCGACGAGAACGTGCGCCGCGTGGCCGATAAGGTTTACGAAGACCTGAAAAAGGCTGGTGTTGAAGTCCTTTACGACGACCGCAACATCAGCGCGGGCGTGATGTTCTCCGATGCCGACCTTCTTGGCGTGCCGCTACGTATCGTCATCAGCCCGAAGACCTTGGAGCGCAACGTGCTTGAGTTTGCCGCCCGCGACAAGAGCTTCAAGGAAGACCTCAGCCCCGACAACTTCGTCGACGAGGTGAAGGCCAAGATCAATGCGATGATTGCGGCTTTGACGCCTGAGGATTAATTTGTGTAGAGACGTAGCGCGCTACGTCTCTACAAAGGCAAACAAAAAAATCCAGCAGCCTCAAACTGCTGGATTTTTTTCTGTCTCCACGGTTTCGACGTGTTTGTTTCGTCGGAACCATTCGGTGATGTCTTTCACGCGGCCGTCGGCCAGGCGTTTCATCATGTGTTGGTTGGTGGTCGCGCTGTCCAAAGGCCCCAGCTCGGCGATGTAACGCCCCAACTTGATGTAGTCGAAATGGTTGGTGTCGACGTTTTGTGGGAGGTCGTTCTTGCCAGAATACCAGGCCACCTTGATCTTATGGTCGTTTTTCACCTGACGGGCCAATTGGGCCACGCTTTCCGGTTCATTGTCGCCGCCCATGAAGCACACGCAGGTGATGCCCGACTTGTATTGCTCCACAAGACGGTTCAATTCATTGTTGTCCAAAGGCTTGCCTTCGTCTTTCCACAAATACTTGCTGTGGCAACCTGGGCATTGGTTGGGGCAGTTGGAAATATTGATGGCGAGCGTCACCTCGTCAGGGACTTCCTGAAAGACGACATCAAAATTGGCGTATTTTAGCATCTGTCCATCTCCATTTTTCCATAGTAACGGCGGCCGGCTTCCTCTTGGCGCGGCTCGCTGAAATTGCTGACGCGCTTCAGGTAACCGATGATGCGGGTCAGGTAGTCGATGTTGTGGCTGTGGCACTCGGGGCACTCCTTCAGGTAGCGCTTGTCGATATGGCCGCAGTCGTTGCAGACGGTGTTGGGGATGTTGAAGGTGAAGTAGTTACATCCCTCCTTGGCGGCGACCTTCAGCAGGTGGGCATACT
>ODAI011632352.1_pt1 | contig 22289 bp, 18 predicted proteins | sample 1539321 | NCBI WGS metagenome assembly ODAI01 (sample SAMN02144231, study PRJEB22623) | gut metagenome | biome: sheep rumen | host: Ovis aries | place: New Zealand | reverse complement strand
GCGCCCGATACAGATAAGTTTCTTAGACAGAAAAAGAAAGAAGTGACTGAAACTCAGTCACTTCTCTAAAACATCTATTATAAAATCGGGCCCGAAAGTAATATGTTCGGAAATTCAAATTATTTCATTGTTTTCTTTTTGCTTCTTCTATAAGTTCTTTAAGTATCTTGTCCATCTTCAGTGGACGTATATCATGCCTTGCTGAAACGTCTCGATATGCTCGAATGAAGTTATTGCGAGCAGTGTCCTCGCATTCTTGCGAATATGTAGCACAGTCTGCATAATCTGTATGACCGTATTTCTCAGTAGTTCCGAAGATATCAACACGAACACCATCACTGCATTTGAAAGGATAGCATATCTCTGTTACTTCTCCAGCACCAAATACATTTTTACCAAATATGTGAGTAGCAATCTCATCAATCAGTTCTCGATGATTCCATGCCCAAGTGTAGTTGTCTATCTCTTCTAAGTTAATCCACTTCGCTACGACTACCTCATTCTTCTCCATGTTCTTCGTAGAGATGAGATACTGATCGATAGTTCCTGGTAGTGTAGTGTAATATCTGAATCCCACATCCTGGCTACCTCCGTCTGGTTTCGAATTGATGTTCTTCAGTTTGAGTTTGCTTGCATCTATACGTACGCCCGTCTCTTCAAATACTTCACGAGCAGCGCACTGTGCACATGTTTCATTAAAGTCCAGGAATCCGACTGGCAGATTCCATTTACCGACTTCTTTGTCTGTCGCTGTGCCACGCTGATTAGCCAACACATAAGTATTATAGTTATTATCTTTGCAGAACACTGCACTTACGCAGACAATAGCACGGCTATACCAATATGTCTTGCCATCTTTCTGAAATGGGAAATTCTTCATCTTCTTTAATCACTAATCATTTTCTCTATTTATTAGTATTTCAAGCACACATACAAACATCAAAAGTCCCGTCAGTTTTCACTGCCGGGACTTTCTTATCGTCTTGTTTAGTAGAATCACTCTACAAGTTCACTGCGGCGCTTGATAGTGAAGCGGTTGACAACCTTTTCACCGACACCCGGCAGGATGAGTTCGTAATCGATGAGGATAACGCCAGCATCCTGAACGTCTAAAGTGTTGTTATCGCCGTCACACTGGATAGTGTAGCTCAACAGAGCCTGAGACTGCTTCATAGTCTCGAACACAGGAGTCAAAGCCTGTACGATAGAAGCACGTACCTGAGGCGTGTTGTAAGAGAATGCGTACATCTTGGTGATGTTGTGACAAGCAATCTCGAGCGTATTCAGGTTCTCACGGGTAGAGAGCTTGTTGAAGTCACTCTTGTAGTTCTGGAACAGCGTCTGGTTAGCATAGATCATGATGTTACCGTTCTCACGGATGATGCTGTTAATACCGAACGGCTCCAGATAGTCGCGGTCAACCTTGTCTACGTCGTACTCAACACCTACTACATCAGCGTTACGGATGATACCGCCCTGATAACCGGCACATACGGTGTAGGGGTCGCCACCCTGGAACTTGCGAACGAAAACATTCGAGATGTCTGCTGCGGGCGGAACGAGAATGCGAGTGCCGTGATCGCGGTAGATGAGGTGAGGATAGAATGCTGCACCGAACTTAGAACCGTTGTCCTCAGTAGGCAGAGTGAACAGATGCGTGTTGTACATGTCAGTATTACCGCCCTCAGGAATGTACTTCGTAGAGAATGCGGGACGTACATATGCAGTTGCATCATAGCTGTCACAGAAGACTGGGTCGCTAGACATCTCGAACTGCTTCTTAGAAGGAGCGTTCAGAAGTGCAGTTGTCTTTCCGCGGTCCTGAGCCAGACGAGTCAGATAAACCTTACCACCCATCTCATCATCGATACCGTAAGACATCGAGTCGACGATGTAGCGATAGTCAACCATGTTCTCGTTGCAGAGACCACGATGGATGCCCTCGTCCTCGAGCACGCTGTAAATCTTCTTGATACCCTCGTTCACGCTCAGACGACCGTTAGCGTCGTAACCCGGCTTGTGGCGTGCAGAGATATGCAGACCCTTCAGAGGAATGAAGCGCAGTGAGTGCGAGATGACGTCGTTGCTGATAGCAAGCTGACGAGTAATAGTGCCGTTCTTGTTGATGAGCACTGGGTCGACAGTAGTAATCAGCCAGAAACCGCGCTTGCCAGCCTTGGTCTGAATCGGAGTTACAAGTGAAGCATTGAATGTGTAGCGCTTGCCCTTATACGAGAACTCATTAGAAGCAGTCAGCGTCACGAAAATCTTCTTCACAACCTTAGTCATACCAGGAATCAAATCATACTTCGTAGCATCACCGACGTTGTTGTAGAACGTGATGTTCTCAACCAAGTCACCCTGACTGATGCGGCTAGCCTCACGGTCGTCAGCGATGATGAACATGTTCAGAGCATCGTCTAATACAGGGTTGTTACCGTTGAACAGATCAGTGTCCTCAAGAGTAACAGCGTCTGTGCTGCGAGCAGTGTTAGCCTTACCGTTGAAGTAGTAAGCTTTACGGATGTTGCGAACAACGTCCTCAGAAGTCTCGCTAGTGTAGTCGTAAGACAGGAATGCAAAACCATAGACAGCAGGATTGCCGTTCTCTTCGTCCATGTAGAACTTATCCATAGTAGACGCATCCAGACCGTAAGTAGTAGCGTTGTTAGTGAACTCATAGACCATGTAGTCACCCATCTGAACGGGCTTAGCGTCTGCGATGTTGATGATGTCACCGTCATAAACTTCAGCAGCAACGTCACCAGCAGCAACCTCGAAGTTGAAGATAGACTTCTTCTCCTTGCTGTAGCTTGCATAAGAACCGTAGTACACAGAGATGTCGTTGTACTTGGTGTTGTCTGCCAGGTCGTCCTTGATGATATAGTTGCTTACATCGGGCTCAATCTGCTGAACAGTACCAGTAGAAGCCTCGCTATCAGCGCTGTAAATTTTCAGACCCTTAAGTGCGTTAGTCACTTCAGCAACCTTTGTGCCAGAGTTCTGAGCCTTTACAAAGCCGTTATATGCAGACTGGCTCATTGCAACATAAGAGTAGTCGCTGTCGAGACGACGATTGGTAGAAGCGTCATATACGCCATAGAGACGCAACTGATCACCTTTCTTGTCTTCACCAATCTTCTTGGTGCCGGTACCACCGTAAACCTTATCTTCTTCAACGAATGCAACAACCTTAACGATTGCTTCAACCTGCTTGCGCTCATCCTCAGTCAACTGAGCATCATCGAGATACCAGACAGAAGAGTCGAGCGTGCCGGTAGAACCGTCGAAGATGAAGCTCGGGAACTTCTCAGTGAGTTCCTTAGTGTCCGTCTTCTTGCGCAGACCATTCTGGAAGCCGTGACCGACCATATCGATGAGGAAGCCGTTCTCGCCGATTTCAGATTCACCAGCATCAGAGTCACCCTCTGAGTTGGCATCATAGTCATAAATCCAAGCACCGCGACCGAGTTCATCACCAGTAGCCAGGTCCATACCGTTCAAGTCATAAGAGATGACGTCCATAGCCTCTTCGTTGACACTCATCAACAGACCAGTAGTCTCACTCTGAGAGTTCACACGATCCTTAATGTACAGATAGTTACCCTGACGGTCAACGAAATCAGGAATGATAACACCAGTCCAAGAACCGATGAACTGAATTCCATCAGCCTGACCGAACTGCATGATCTTATCCTTCAAGATACCCTTCTGGTCGAAGTAGTTACCCCATGTAGAGTCTGCAGAGAGAACGGGATAGTTAGTCCAGTTACCCTTGACAGCAACCACGCGGATGAAGTAGTCAGAGATATAGTCAGAAGGACGAATCCATCCATAAGGAATATTCTCCTTGCCACCATACCAGTCCTTAGCAGTGATGTCATAGCCGGTCAGACCCTCGGGCTTATAGACGAGGATAGAAATCTCATCAGTTCCGCAGTTTGCGAAGTTGAGGAAGTTAGACTTCTCATGACCGGTCGTAGTGCTGATACCAAGACCGGCAGCAGCAACCTGCATCAGGTTGATGTCAGAAGGAGTCCAGAAACGGCTACGGTCGAACACTGACGAATATGGAGTCTTACCAACGAACGGGATGGTGTCACCCTGCTCAGTTTCGTAAATATCAGCATCAACAGTTTCTGCGAGATAGTCCATCTCACCATAAGTAACGCCCGGATTCTTCACAACCGGGTTCTTGCTTCCTGCATCAAGCGAAAGCGAAGCGTAGTTCACCTGGTCGGGACCGTCATATGCATCGTCTACCTTCAGGAGGTTCAATGCGAGCACTGGCCCGTTGTCGAGCATCGTGCGCACAGCTCTGTTGAAGAAACAGCCCTTCTTCTCGAGACGAGCGTCGATGTCACCGAACAGTTTCTGACGCTGCGATTCCGTCGTCAGCAGTACGGGACGGTTGAACGGTCCCTTTCCGCTAAAACCAGCAACCAGTCGCAGCGATGTAATCTGAGGATTATCAAAGCGCTGAGACTCGTCTATCTCAATAGTATAGACACCAGCTGATTTTAAAGACGATAAGTCGAGTGAAATTTTGCTCATGTTATTTTTATATGAATATTTTTGTCGTTTCCTTTATTTATCGAAGTTGAAAAATTACCAATTCAAACTTCTTTTATATATGTGCGTCTTTTATCGTTTCACTATTTATCGAACCCAATTTTGAGAACAGTAGTTTTCTCTATTTATTTGAGTGAAGAAATAGTTGAAATCGATTTTTCTAACTATTAAACACAGAAAGAATGTTAACTGCTGTGATATTTTGTTAATTAAAACAAAAACTTACTCAAAAGTTTTGCAATTCGAAAATTATTCCATACATTTGCAAAGTCAAACGACATATAACAGTTATCATATTAAATTTAAAGTATTATGGCTATTACAAGAGAACAACTCTACAGTGCATTCGAAGAGCACAAGAAGAAAATCGCTGAACTGAAGGCAAAGAAGTATGTTTACCACGTAGGTCGTCCGTGTGACCAATTCGGCAAGATTGCTACAATGGGCATCAAGCAGTTGCAGGGCGCTATGGCACTCGTCAAGAAGCAGACTGCTGCTCAGGACGACTCACTTGCAGAACTTGGCGTCACTGCCAAGGATCTCGGTCTGAAGGAGGAAGTCACCAGTTCATTCAAGGGCTACACTCTCGAAGAGTGGATGGCCGACTTCAAGACTCGCGCAGAGCAGTTGAAGGACCAGGAGACGCTCGCCCGTGAGGTAAAGGCCACTAAGCTGATGAAGGCAAACTTCTCTGATGACGACAAGTTCGCTCACGAGATGGCTCGCATTGAGGGCATTCTCTCTGGCGACGGTGACTCAGACAGCGACCTCTCTGAGCGCTGCGTTCACACTGACGAATATGGTCAGGTCGAGGAGGCTGCTGATGAAGTCTACGGCATCGACGGTGATGAGTGGGAAGACGAAGACTAATCTTTGAGCGCTGCTGAAATATGAAGGAGACCAAATCCGTTATCAGGAAGAAGTCTCCTTCACTAGTCACGACCGATTACGATAACTTCAAAACACTGCGGTTCTTCATCAACCAGCAACACAAGGCAGAACATATGATGCGGGAAATCGAGAATTTCCATGCATCATTTGTGCAGTCGAAACTCGTGAACTTTCGCGACTATGTGAAGGAGCATCCGGACGCTGCTTTCAATCAGTTCGAGAAACTGGTTAAGAAGGCTCGCTATGTCTATCACGTATATCCTGATGGGCATAAACTGGAACTTGTTGATGTCATCTGCGCTGATCGATTACGAGTTTTCTGTAATGTGAGAGAGGGAAAAGACTATCTTTATCCAATGGGTCTCGATTATCTCAAGAATGGCGTATATGATCCTGACATAAGTGAAGAAGACCAGCATTTGCTTGATGAACTTTATACTGCGGCATTCTGCGAACCCCAATATGAGAAAGCAGATAAATGCGCATATCTGAAAGAGAAGAAAATTCCAATCGACAGAACATTCTTAATCGTCAAAGATTTCGACAAATATGTGAGGAATTATGCCTGGCACCAGAAACTCATTGCTGACAATCCGGAGAAACAGTTGAACCGCGTCGAGTTGTATCATATCGGCGTAGTTGACTACTATTCATATAAGAACTACAACGTTGATTTTGATTACGACGAAATCGACAAATTGCTGCGTAAAAGATTCAAGAAACATCTTGAAGTATACAAGCGTTTGTGTCTAAAACACATCGACGACAGCATCGAACGCTGGTACGATATGCTGGCCCAGCCGTTTCATTACGGTATGTATATTAAGAACAGCAATATCAAGACATGTGTTCCGTATAACGATAGGGTCGAATTCGTCTCAAATGCACCGTACGGCTACTCAATCAAAATCTCAGATGATGAATCGACGATAGATTTCAATTTCTCTTCTACTGATTTGTTTAGAGATACTGAGACTACACGTTATTGTACTCTGACTTACAAGACAGACAACAACGAGCTCGTTGATTTCAAAACAGAACTCGAAAAGAGAAAGATAAGCATATTCTGAACTTTATACAATATGGAGAACAAAAGAATACATAGTCAAATTACTACGCATCTAGTCAAAACAGACTATGATAACTTTCGTGATATGCGTTTCTTCTTGAGACAACAGAAGAAAGCAGAATCGATGTTGCGTGAAGTCGAAGAGTTCAAGCAGTCATTTGTCATGTCTAAGATGATAAACATGCGTGACTGGGTCTTTGAGCATCCGACTGAAGCAATCTCTATATTCTCTGTTCCAATGTTAAATGTCTTTTATAGTGAACATCTGAAAGTCGACGGCATAACAGCGTATATTAGCGCTGATGCTATGTATTTAAATGAGTTCAATCCGAAATATTTCGCTAAGACGTATCTCAAAGAACTCTCTGATAAGAAAAAGAACATTATATGGACGTTTTATGAAAACTTGAAGAATATTCGATATGACGTATACAAAAGACAGATAGTTAAATGTGGTCCTGGAGAAGATGTTGTGTCTGTCGATGAGAATGATTCTACTTTGATAGTTAAAGACTGGAAAAAATATATCGTTCCCGAAGAAGTCATAAAATTCGAAGATGACTATTTTATGGGAGTTATGACGGGAAAATGCAACGACGGAAGAAAATACGACTGGGGATTTCAGTACGATATTGCAAACCGAAGCAACAATGTAGTTCTAAGAGAAAAAGTATATGACACACTGAGAGAACGATTTGAAATTCCGTTGCGTACAATCGACGAAGTGTTCTGCATTCATCCCGAAATTCCGTTCAGATATTTGTCGTACGTTTCTGGCGGAGAGCATTTCAACTGTAATAATGGAAGTAACTGTGTGCTTTGGAACGGACGTCCGCATTGGGTAAGCAATAATCTCGACAAAGTAAGAATAACGACGAACGATGACGAAACGAAAATAATATGCACTTTCGAAGACACTGCGGATTACGAAAAAATGTATAGTCGCAATACTTGGATAAAAGAAACAAGGACATGCGAACTGACATACTCAGCAGACAACAATGAATTGATTGACTATAGTGTTAAACATAACTCAAGCAAATACCTTAGAGAATGAAGCAACAACTCATCAAAACTGACTATGATAATTTCCGCGACATGCGTTTCTTTGTAGAACAACAAAGAAAAGCACAAGAAATGATGCGAGAAGTCGAAGATTTCCAGCGTTCGTTCATAATGTCAAAATTCGTTTCGATGAAAGACTATGTGCGAGAAAATCCGATGTACGGGTATGAGTTATTCCCAGATTATGTTTTTGATATGCGATACTATGAGTCAGACGAAGATAAACCTGTTGCATTTTTGTTTACTTCATGGCCAATTAATATGCCCATATATAGAAGAAAAGATACTAAAAAGAATCTAAATCTAGAAAATACATGGGCTAAACAGATATATGTCAATATGACTGCTCAAGAAGAGCATATGCTTGATGAATTATATTTTGCAATTGCCGGCAGAACATTTTATGATCCGATTCATAATGAAATTAAAGCAGAGAAAAAGTATATTACTAAGAAAGAAGTAAAAGGATATAATGAAAGTTCTTGGTTCACTACAGAAAAGAAATCACGACCATTAGAAAAAACAAGTTTTATACTCGACTGGCAAAATTATGTTGACATAGATAAGATTAAGGAATTGATAGCAGATGACCCTGAAGCAATGTATACTTATCCGTATTATACGAAAAAATATGGATGGTCAAAGAACTCATGGAAAGTTCTTATCGGTAGTCAACGTACTTGGTTTAAAAGCAGAGAATATATTAAAAATCATAATCAACTTCGTGAGATTCTTTCAGAACGGTTCAAAGATGCTATTGATATTTACAAACGATTCTATTACGAAGATGTCGAACAAACAGCAAAACGTAAATGCTGCGGTTTATGTTGTCCTGACGACAAATGCTACGTTGTATATAATGGAGAAATTGAATTTGTATCTCCACACCCTGAGAAATATAAGTCTATTATCAATGATGACAATACCATTACGTTTGAGTTTAAATATCATGATGAAGATAGTGAAGAAACAAAAAGTGTATGGATATATACTACCCGTTTAACTTATTCTATTGACAATAATGAATTATTAAAATATGAAACAAAATAAAAACATACAACTCGTCAAGACGGACTATGATAATTTCCGGGATATGACTTTCTTCATCAAGCAGCAGAAGAAAGCCAACGAGATGTTGCGTGAAGTGCATGATTTCCAGAAATCGTTCATTCTCTCGAAGTTCATCTCATTCAGAGAGTTTGTCGAGCAGAATCCAGAATATGGTTTGAAACTGTTTGGTTCTCCTCGTCTGACATACTATGAGAAGTCACACACGAAAGATATTCACGATTATCCAGGACAGAGCAATTCGAAAGATGTCATCAGTTATGGCTATTTACACATCGTGCCAGATTTGCCAGTGATATATCGTCGCACTAAATATCTTCCGCATAATTTACATTATATATACGGAAAGGAACTGACTGAGAAAAATGTCAAAGCAATGGATATGTCTTATGCCGAAGAAGAAATTCTCGACGATTTCTATTTTTCAATGTACACATTTTTCAATATGCCCCATGCGTCTGATACAAAACGACAACTCAGATATTGTGTACACACTTTTTCTAGCGGATGCAAATACCACGAACGTCCAGAAGACAAAACAAATATCATTACTGACTGGCGTCCTTACATAAAATTAGACAGTCTCAATGGCTATATGTATTCGCACAATCCTTATGACGTAACTGGAAATTGGAGATTTATACATTGCAAAGATTGTGCTTTTATGTTCAAAAGCAAAGAAGCAATTGAAGAATGCTATAATATCATACGAAACAGGTTCAAAGACGCTATTGAGATATATACACGTCTCTATAAAGATGATTTTGAAGGACGTATGGAGCGCTTGTGGGATAAAGGCTACATCAGTCCAGATGACAAGAATTTCATTGTCTGGGATGGGCAACCGAAGTTCATCTCCATATGTCCGGATAAGTACGAAGCAGAAGTCTCGCCCGACGAGAGTAGCATTTCGTTCAAATTTGAACTCGCTCAGACAATAGACAGACGCGAAAGAATGTTTCCCGGCCCTTATGGTTTTGCGCCGAGGTCGTGTAAACTGACATATTCGACAAAGAACAATGAACTTATTAACTATCAAGAATATCTATGACAAAGAAAGAAAAACAAGATATACAATTAGTCAAGACTGACTACGACGATTTCAAAGATTTGTCGTTCTTCCTGGCACAGCAGCAAAAAGCAGAAGCGATGCTAAGAGAAGTAGAAGAATTCAAGAAGTCGTTCGTTATGTCGAAGATGGTTTCGATAGATGACTGGATTGCTGAGCGACCTCTGTACAACTTGTCGTTCTTCAACGGAGTCGAGTTTGCTTATTACTTCAGAGAGGACGGAACAACCGGAGCGTTTATTCGAGTATGTCCGGATGATTTTGAGCATTTCGTTTTCGCAAAGGAATACGGTCACGAACCAGATCAACACGTAGAAGATGCTGTAAAGAAATTTACGTCAAAGAAACGCAAGATTCTGAAAGACTTCTGGCATCTGATGAGAAGAACTGATTTTAAGTTCGATACTGACGGAGAATATGTATATGTAGAAGATTATACAAACAAAGTACACACATACAATGCTATCCTTCCAAGCAAAGTCAAAGTAGAAGAAGAGAAGTCGTTATTCATCGTTAACGACTGGCAAGAATATGTTAATACTGAGAAACTGAACAGTTATCTGAATCATTGCTATATTAATTATATGTATGATACTTATGATCCGACTTGCGAAAAGAAACTTAAGTGTTTCAAGATACATCAAAACGATATATGTCCTAATGTAATTTATTATGATAAGATATATGCTGAGATGCGTCGTCGTTTCACAGAACCGATAGAACTAATTGAAGATTTATATCGCAAGCATTACATATTGTCTTCTTTGAAATATGCTAATGAGAATACAGAATCGGAGTTTTATACACACCCGAAGAACAAGAACTGCGTGATTTGGGAGGGACGTCCGAGATGGGTCAGCAATAATCTGGACAAAGTGCAGATAACAACGAATAAAGAAAGAACGAAGATTATATGCGACTTTGATGATGAAATTGATTATGCAGAATGGAAGTGGCCATCAGACGGACCTCGTTACAACGAAAAGCGACATTGCCGTCTGACATATGCTGCTAAGAACAACGAACTCGTCAACTATGAAGTTGAAATTAAGAAAAACAAATATCAGAATCGGAATCGATATTAAAATAAATCGCAGCTTAGTATATATAATCAACGAGGTTCTCTGAAATACATCGGAGAACCTCGTTTTGTTTGTGTATTTAGAATAGCGGATTCGATTTTGGCGGAGATGTTGGAGGGTTGGTGTCTTGAGAAGATTTCTACATTTCTTTAATAAAACTGACAGATTGTGATTTATTTCTAATATTCATCAGACATCCAAATACAAAACCCTTCTCTTCATATTCTTTAATTTTTGATTCTGGTACTTTATAATTACTAATCGAATCATTCATCCAGTACCACTTCTCACCTTTGATGATAGTTCTTTCTCGCTCTAAAGAAGTATGTTTTCGACTCTTTGCTTTATATATCGGTTTATCTATCAAACTATAAATGTCAACTTCTTTATGATCTAATACTAATTTGAAGTCGTAACCATTCTCATTATATTCTTTTACTTTATCGAGCATATTAACCAAATCAAGCGTCCAACTCGATTTAATTTCTACTATAGTATTAGTTTTAGGAAGGTAAAAATCTGGAATAGCAATACGTTCATATTGTCGTTGCGTATCAAAATAACGAATCCTCAGCGCTTCTACTTCATACAATACTTTATTTTCATCAAGTAAATTGGCGAATTCTATCTCATAACTCGAACGCATATAGCATTCTTTTCCGTCCCAAGAATGATGTATCTCTGTTTTATATTGATTTGGTTTTATGGTTTCTAAATTTAAAGTTCCAGACTAAATTGCATTCTTTGTTGCTTCTGAACGATTTCTTACTTTGAATCCAGCACTTTTAATTATATTTTTAATCGTTACGTCTGAATTAATATATTCAGAACAATTATATTTTTCATATATCTGTCTTGGAGATAACATATTATCATAATATTCGATAAGCAAAACGCACATTGCTTTATAGTATTCTTCCATATAGTCAATTGTTCCGATTTTAGAATAATCGAAACCAAAAGGAATTAAGTTCTTATACCAGTCTATAGTGTGATGCTCTCTACACAACTGATTCTCGCATTGCTCTCCGCGTTTATGAGGTTTCCCGCAAAATTGACATTTTAAACGACTTTTTCTTTGTATAACATTTAAATTTTTTCTGCAACTATCACAATACACATTCTTAATATTATTAGCACATTTATTAATATAAAACATTTTTCCACATTTCATACAATATGCTATTTTTGTTTCTTGACATTGAGGACAGCCGCCATTGTTATATTTTAAATGTTGAGCGGGTGTAATTTCAAAATCCGTACCACAGTCATTACAATGAACTTTCATTAATTTGTCATATCCACAATATGAAAGTTTATCATATGAAAATCTGTTACCATAAGTATTAATAAAAGATTCGTAAACTTTGTTCCAACGTTTATCTTTAATACATTCTGGGCAATTTGCTTCTTTACTAGTTAATTTCTTTGCTTGTGATACTTCAAAATAAATCTTATGAACAGTACAATATGCTGTAACTTTTTTATTAGTGCCAGTATATGTTTCTTTGACGATAGTTATACGTCCGTTATATACTTTCTTTACACGTTCAGCGAATTCGTCTGCTAATATTATTGGTTTTCTCATAATCTATAATTTATTAAATGCCTTTGTTTATTTATCTAAGAAAAGTCTGACAGTTTCACAACTCCCAGACTTCAAAAAAGGTATTAATAAATTATAAAGAACATTTTAATGTTCTCATTATTTATCTCTAATAATTTTAATTTTACATTTAAACTTGTTTGTTCCGATTCTACGGGACGTCTCGCACATCCTACTCTCAGCGAGACGTCCCACATCTTTATCATCAACAGCGGAGAGAGTGGGGCTCGAACCCACGCGCCGGAGTTTTATCCGACCTAGCAGTTTAGCAAACTGCCCCCTTCACCAACTTGGGTATCTCTCCAAAATTTGTGCGTCCAGTGGGACTCGAACCCACGACCCCGTGATTAGTAGACTATCCGAGATTCGAACTCGCTTGGGTCTTTCCGATAGTCCTGTGATGATTTTAATCAGTTTACTCTGATATAAAGTCACGTGCTCTAGCCATCTGAGCTATGGACGCTTGTCATACTTAGTGCGCCTAAACCGATTCGAACGGTTGTAGTTCTCATTAAGAGTGAGATGCATAAGCCACTCTGCCATAGACGCATTTAATTATAAGCGGAGACTCCTCGTGTCGAACGAGGTCCTCTTCCTTTTCAGGGAAGCGCTTCTACCGAGTTAGCTTAGTCTCCATTGAGTGTCGTACGGATGCGTGGAATTGAACCACGGACCTCGAAATTATCAGTTTCGCGCTCTAACCAACTGAGCTACATCCGTATATGAACGATATGGCTAAACTGTAAGTTCATTACTCTTCTCTCTACTCATTTACCAGAAACTCTCTACTTGAGTTACAAGTTGTTTCTGCACTCATATCGTACTGTGGGAGCAGAGGGATTCGAACCCCCGAAGCCGAACGGCAGGAGATTTACAGTCTCCCGAAACTTACCGCAGTTTCAATGCTCCCAAATTTGAGTGCCGTGCCGGACTCGAACCGACGTGACCGGTTGATTACGGTTCATCGGGTTTTGCAGACCCGTGGCTAAACCAACTCACCCAACGGCACATTATCATTTCATTATTTCAAAGAACTCATTTAAAAAAGAAAACCGAACGTTTCTCTTGGAATCGTCCGGCTCATATCTTTATAAGTCTTAGTATATGCTTTATACCTTCTTATATCATATATGACTTCTTCTCCGGACGTCTAGCACGAATACAATAAAATTTGCTCACGAATTTACTAAAACTCGTGCTGCAATAAATCTTGCTAATGCTTTTATGTCCGTTTAAAGTTATCATCGTTTTATTTATCTAAGTCTTCTAATGTTAAAATTCAATTTACTATTTTGACGTTCAAAACGTCATTTGGTTTAATGATTATACAGACTATTTATCATTTAGTCTGCGAAAATCGATGCAAAAGTACAAACTTTTTTTCGAATCATCAAAATATTTATCTGAAAATCTTCTCAAACTAAACACTTTTTAACGTTTTTGAATCAATTTTCACACTTCTTGTTCTTTTCTGCTTCAATTTCGTTCGCTTGTTTTCCATTTAGTTCCTCATTATATATTTTGATAAAGTCACTCATTGTTTCACCACTTCTCAACTTATACAAATTGAACTTACTCTTATCTTCGTTCTCGATGCTTTCTATTGCTTCGTCCCAAATTTCTGCCATATGAGTTACATAAGCCTGGTCATCTCCACGTTCTCTATACCTTTCAATATATTCAAGTTTAAGAGATCTGTCTGGGTAGATAATCCACTTCTCTACATCATCAAGTTCTTTATCTTCTTTGATTGCTTCTCTCAGTGAAGTGTGTATAGGCGCATATATATAATCTACATTATTATAATATAGCATCTCTTTGATTCTGCTGATCCAACAATCTGGATAGTTACAATATGTGTAGCCGGCATCAGACGGTGGATTAGCATAGCCTATGATTACTTTCTTCAGATTATTCTTCTCGAAGTACTTTGCGCCGATGCCGGGAAACGTGAAGAGTATCTTTGGACGCTGACCCGTTGTATTTGAGATTTCCTTGAACTCTCTCTTATCTTTCATCCCGACGCTACTATCGACAGTCGTTTCTTTTCTCTTTAGATAGTATGTACATAGCGTATGTCCGACATATTCCTGGGGTTCTCCGTTGTATGGACTTAGTTCTACATCATCTACGACGAATTTCGTTCCGTCTCTTGTGACGATAGTTTCTCCGATTAGCGGACGTTCGCCGATGGATCTGAATATCTTTCCAAAGTCGTTGACTTCGTATTTCTCATCGCTTGTAAATATAAGTTTTAAAATCATAAATTGTTCAATTCATCATTTATATATTGTACTCGATATTTGCGTTTTCGTCTACTTGAGTGATAATAATAAGAGAACAGACAGTCGCACTACTATCTGTTCTCTTTGTTTCAGGGATTAGTTTTAGTTAGGGGGTTATTGTCGGTAGGTTAATACTTATCGAAAAACGCTACATAATCCGCAGGAGCGAAATGTGTATAATCTCCGTGACCTCCAGAACATTGCACTTTCTCGCATATCTTCAAGGATGCGTCAAGCATATCGTACATTGCAATCGTGTTTTCTTGGTAATTCACCACCGCATCGGATTCGGAATAATAGAACTTTGTTGGGGGAAAATACCCGACTTTGATAGTCCCAGCCATATTGGTGTGTAAAACATCGTGTGTGCGTGTTGCGTTGATGAGTTCCGATTCCGTAGGAGACCCAGAAAGTCCATAAGCCGAAAGTATTCCAGCTTGGTGTTCTGTATGCGAGAAATATTGATTAACGAGGCAGGTTAGAGGGTATTGAAGAATCATCGCTTTAACCTTATCGCCGAGCAAATACGCGGCATTGATGGAAGTCTGCGCCCCGTTGGATGCACCAATCATACAACACCTGCCTTCTACATTATAGTACTCCTGTATATGATAGAAAAAATCCGCACAGGCCTTTCGGCAGTTTTCATTTCCATATAACGTATCTGCATAGTTTTCGCATCCGCAAACAATAAATCCTGCCGCTAAAAGTGCTTCGATAGTTGGATTTGAGTACCAAAGTGTTCTATCTTCAGTCCCATTATATTGTGTTGGATTAGCAATATAATCTGGATCGTTTGTTGGTACATACATTGTCCTTTTTGTCCAATTCATCATATCGCCCCTGCCGTTCATTGTCCAACCGTTTCCGTGGTTGCATATAACAAACGGATACGGTTTTTCTCTTTTTGCTTCATAATTAGCAGGAGTTCGAACAAAACACCAATCGTTGCCGCTCCCGCCAAATTGATACGCCAAACGGTTTGGACCAGAAACGATTTTTGGTAAATTATAATCAACGACAACAGAATCTTTAATATTGTCAAGTTCTTGACTCGTTATATCAGTTCCGTCGCGTTTAATGATAGCGACACCAATATATACATCGGTTCTGCCTGCCAAAGACGATGGAAGTGTAAAAATACGTCCGCTTTTCGTATAATCATTGGCCTCCTGTTGGTCGAGGGTTTGATATGTGTATGTTTGTGTGACCGAATCGTATGTATAAAAAAATGCCGCGGCCCTAAATTTCAAATAATTATATCCGAAAACGTATAATTGATTCAGCACGTGAACTCGTTCAATTCTTGCTCTGTCTGTACGTGGAAGATATCCATTTGCCCCCCATCCGCCAATAACAAAATCACTATGAACTTGAGGAAAATACCGCTTGAGAACTTCCACCTCAGCATTCAAATAGGATATGCTATCTATTAAAGAAGTATTTCCTTGTATTACAACTTCAGCATCATAAGCCGATACTTGTATATCTGAATCATCTGGATTTCTGAATATCAGAACTAAATACCCTGTATGCTGTATTGTTAATTCAATTGCCCCGGATTCAAATGACTTATACCAAACATAACTATTAGCCATAATATCCTCAATTATAGCAGCATATAATTGCAATGAATTATATGTAATTGATAATCGCACGTCATCATACACGGGAATTAAAAATTTACAACGCAATCTATTGGACCTGGTAGTTTTCTGACCATAGACATATCCTCCTTGCTCAATGTCTGAACTTGTTAATATAAGATTCGTTTTGCCTAGCAAAGTATTAAATTTTGGATAGATAATCGTATCTTCTGTATACTGGCCTAATTGACTAACTTCCTCTTTAAGATTCATCTTCTCCCAATCACTCTTACTTGCACTCCATTCATCCTTGGTCAAGAAGTACTGCACATACTTGTTTTCACCCGTATGTACAAAACGGACTGTCATTCCTCCTTCCCTGACTTCGGGTGGAACGTTGTTTCCGTCCGTGCCGAGGGCTGCTGAGAGAGAGTCATATGACTGACTTGTCGCCTTGGATATGTCATAGACAACTCCAGTGTTGACTGTCGTAGTGTCGTTGACTTTTATTTTGTTTAATGCCATATAACATTTTCAAATTTGGGACTTTAGAAATCATTCTTTGTCAGTATTGTTCACAAAATGAGAAATGAAACTTACAGATTCTTGCCCCAATTTAGACAAGTTTCGATAGGGTCGCCAGATTTAACTCTCTGTTAATCAGAGAGTTTTATTTAAAAACTTACAACCCGTCGGGGCAAGAATAAGTAAGTTTGTTATAAGAAAACAATTTACAAATTTACGTTTCAAAATGAATAAAATATATGGGTTTAAACAAAATTAAGATTAATGATGTTACGACAATCAATACTGGTGTTGTATATGATATAAGTAAAACAACTGGATAGACGTATGAGACTCTTTCTGATGCTTTAGGCGGAAACAATGTTCCGCCTGAAGTTAGAGAAGGGGGAATGAGCGTTCGTTTTATATAGACTAGTGAAAATAAGTATGTGCAATTCCGTTGTATTGCTGATGATTTCACTACTGATACCACACAGTGGGCTATTGCTTATGATGGTGTTTATGTAGAGAATCCTGAGTTTATCTATGTAAAGACTGATAAAGAAGGCAAAATTCTTTGGGCTATCAGAACTGATGGAAATATCTATTATGGTGCTGGTGTCCCTCAGCAAGTTAAGGACTACATTGAAGAGACAATCTCATCACTCTCACTTGATGAATATGAGGATATAGTAGCGTTCCTCAATGATTATCTTGGCTCAGATACTACATTAAAGGTAATGATTGATGGGATTAATGCTCAAATTGCAACAAAGGTGGATAAAGAAGAAGGTAAATCCCTCATTGATGCAGAGTTTGCTTTTACTAAATCCACTGTTGATAATCCGGAGTTCCTTGAAATAACCACAGACTCAGAAGATAAAGTTCTTGAAGGCATTCAGCATGATGGCACTAAAGTAATTGGTGGGGACCTTAACGTAGGTGGTTCTGCCAAGATTCTTGGCAATATGAAAGTTTCTGGAGTATCATATAAAGTAATTGAGAATCCTGAGTATCTTGCAGCATGGGTAGATACAGAAGACAAGGTTATCTTTGGTCTTAGGGTTGATGGGAAGACATATGTTGGAGATGCAGATTTTCTGAATGAAATCAAGAATAATAAAGAGGCTATTGCAGGGATAGAGACTACACTTGTTACTATTGGTGCTAAAGTAGATTCTATTGACATAGATGCGCTCTCTTCAATCACTGCTACAGAGAGTCCTGAATACATTGAAGCAACTACTGACTTAGAAGGAAAACTACTTGCAGGCAGAACTCCTAATGGTGCAGCATTTGAGAATGTAGGATTTAGTACTCCAAATGTATCTATTGGTGGTCATATTATTAAGAACATTGAAGACATTGAAGAAAGAAGTGAAATTACTACAGATGCTGAAGGTAAAATTATCTCATATAGAGATAGTGATGGCGTGAAGCATGAGGAAGTTGGAATTTAGAGCGCAGTAGTTAAGACTAATAGTCTAAATCTTACTATTGAAGGAATGACAGAATTTCAGCAGGCTCTTAAAGATGCGGGATTCCGGCCTGGAAATTATGGAGATTGGAGTGATTATATTAGTAATGATGGCGACAATCCATTATGTATTCCACAACCAAGGAATATTGCATTAGTTAATATTCTTAGCAATGTAAACCTCATCAATCTTTCTAAATCAACTACTCCTGGAGCTAAAGATGGTGTTACATATGATGTTCATACAGAGGTTGAATTTTGGGATATGGATGGTAATTATTTTAAGAAGCCTGCTTTAATGAGCGGACAAGGTAATTCATCAATGGCTTATCCTAAAAAGAATATAGCATTAGATTTCTTTGATACAGAAGTCGATGGTGATACTTTTGCAATTAAATTTGGAGATTGGGTTCCTCAAGATAGCTGGCATCTAAAGGCTTATTATACTGATGCTTTCCGTTGTATAGGTTTAAGCGCATATAAGTTGTATGATGAAATAGTTAAGACAAGAGGTGTTGCAAATGACTACATATATAAGAAAGCTTTAATAGACTTCGATAAAATTGGATATGTAGCCAATGGTTATAATGATATAAATGATTTATCATTGCAATTTGAAACAGGTGCTAAATGTTTTCCTGATGGATTTCCTGTTATTGTATATCAGAACGGCATATTCTTTGGTTTGTATTGTTGGCAGATAAAAAAACATAGAGATAACTATCACATGAAGAAAAGTAATAAAAAGCATATTCATCTTGATGGTACTCTTAATTCAATTACATTCTTTAATGGAACTATTAATTGGGAAGAGTTTGAAGTCAGAAATCCAAAAGACTTGATCGACATGGATGGTAAGAAATATGACGGGGATATTCCAAAAGAACTTATTGACAGTACTTCACAATACTATGACCCAAATAATTCAAAGCATGTAAATACTGCTGCTGTTAAACAATATATTATAAATTTCTCTAATATTATGTCTATATTGAATACTGCTGAAGCAACTTATAATGCGTCTCCAAAAGCAGCAGAAGATTTAGCAGTTTTAAAAGCGACATTTGAGGAATATTTTGATGCAGACAATCTTATTGACTATCTTATTATAAGTGATGTTTCAAGAAACTATGATGGCTTTAACAAGAATTGGCAATGGCTTACTTATGACGGTGTAAAATGGTGGGTAGGACTTTATGATTGTGATGGTGTATTCGGTGGTAATTTCACAGGTACAAGTAACATGCTTCCTCTTGACGGAAGGCATATCACAAGTTCTCTAATGTACCATTATATAACTACTTATTATAATTCTGAACTTGAAGACAGATATGCTGAATTAAGACACAATAAGATTATTGATAAAGATAACATAATTAAGATAATAAATAAACTTCTGCTTTTATTTGGAGAGCAAAATGTTGAAAATGAATTCAGTAAGTGGACTAATTGTCCTTGTAACAGGGATGTTGTACTTAATGAAAATTGGGAGTTTGATTTAGATGAGAATGGAAATCCTCAGCTTGGAACTGCAAATTATAATAATAGCACAACATATAACGCTGGTGACAGTTGCTTCTATGCTCAGTATCCTGGAAATGGAGAAGCCACTTATAAGTATAAAGCAAAGGCTACTGTAACAGGTGTAAAACCTGTAGATAGTTTCGGTTATAGAGATTCTATTTACAGATTATATAATTGGATTAAGAAGTCCATTGAAAATATGGATACTGTGTATTCGTATAATAATTAATTTATAAACTTTTAAAATATAAAATTATGGAAAATTGTTTAGTTACAAAATTAAAGAGTGTTGTAGAAAATGACAATCTTAACAAACTTGGAATTGCTAAAATCAAAGTAATTCAAGTAGAAACTCCATCACAAGATACCCAGTATCTAAAACTTAGATTTAAGGAGCCCGGAACATTGAAAAGCACTGGTGTTGGGATGAAAACAGCGTATGATAGTGAAACTGTAAATTATGAACTTCCATTGTTGTATAATGCAAGTACACAGGATTATGTCAGAACGATATGGGTAACTAATGATACTGGTACTATAGAGATATCTAAATATTCTTTAAGTGAATTACAATCTGCAAAAGTTTTTAACAAACTTATAGAATTTGAAGACGTGCGATATAGTCATCTCACTCAAATAATAACATGCTACACTGGAAATATTTCTTACATTCCAGAAACTGTTACCTTGATTAATCTTAATGGTAATATGTATGTGAGTGGAGATTTGAGTTCTATCAGCAAGTGTATAGGCATGACATCTATAAATATAGGACTCGCTGATGGGATTGTAGGTAACATTGCATCACTTGGTACATTAGTTAATCTTACCAATTTTCAAGCATCTGCAAACTGCTATGGCACTGTTGAAAGTTTTGTAGATGCACAAAGGCAAAATGGTCGCACTACATGTGATTCTATTTCCGTACCTTATCTTGGAAGTAATAAAGTTACGTTTAATAGTCAATCGTGTCCAAATACAAGTGATTTAATATTGAGTTGGACAGCTGATACAATAACATTGGGAGATACTACTATTAATGCCTAATAAAATATTAGAAAAGATATAGTTATTGTAATAATTCTATAAAGAATTGGAGAATATATTTCTTATAATGCAGAATAGACGCTGGCTTTGATGGTCAGCGTCTATTATTTAATAATGCATATGCGTTAAGATGCTTACAAAGAATTCTATGATATCGATAACTGTTAAACAATATTAAATTCTGAAACTTTTTGAGCAATTGCTTGTACAATAAAAATAAAATTTATATCTTTGCGCTTGGAAACAAATATTATATATTATGGAACTGAATAAGAAATATCCCAGAACATATCACTTGCCTTTCTCACCAGGAACGACGAGTGACGATAAGAAACTCGGAGTTGACTGGTTTAAGGACTATGAGGGCAAAGAGATTATGATTTCAGAGAAACTTGACGGCGAGGCAACCGCGATGAATGTACAGGACGTCTATGCTCGGTCGCACGGTGCTCCGACTCGTAAAGAATGGGCTCGTAATCTTTGGCAACCGGACGGTTTGTATTGGAAAGTTCGCTCTCTTATAGGAGAAACTGAAATGATTTACGGAGAGAATCTCTACGGCATACATTCTATTGAATATACTAAACTTCCAAGTTATTGGCATATGTATGCAATGAACGACGGCGAGCGCTGGTACTCTTGGGACGAGGTAGAAGAGATGGCTAAGATTCTCGACGTTCCTACTGTTCCCGTTTTATGGCGAGGAATTGCTGAGTCAGAGAAGCAGATTACTGACTTGATATTGAAGCACGTTGCTGAGCCTTCTGTATACGGTCCGACTCGTGAGGGCATCGTGATGCGTACAGTCGAGAGTTTCCCGTTTGAAGAAGATGGAGAAGAAGCATTCCCTCATCACGTATGCAAGTGGGTGCGTCCTCATCACGTTCAGACTGATGTGTTCTGGACGAAGAACTGGAAGCGTGCGAAACTGATTTATGAAACTGATGCACAACAGCAATGACAAGAGAAGAACTGATTTTACTGTCCGGACAAGTAGTCAACGGAATGCTGTCTGCTGACGGTTCTATCATTTCAAAAGTGATAGACCGGACGTTGCACAAGCAAATTGCTGAGAGTGCTGTTGATGTTGCTTATAATATGCTTAAGAAGATTGACAGCACGGATTTAAAGACCGAATAAAAGATGATTGCTTACGCTAACATAGAAGAACATTGTCTCGACGGATTGCGAGAGTTGATGCAGCAGACACCACAAGACAAGAAGTTTCATGGTGAGGGTGACGTGTTTGCTCATACGTTGATGGTCTACGACTTAGTTGATATTCGTGGACTTTCTGCGCCGGAAGCATCTGCATTGAAGATTGCTGCGTTGATGCATGACATCGGGAAGATTCGCACTACACAAGTGAACGGAGAAGACGTTATGTGTCCGAATCATTCTCAAGTCGGTGCGAAGATGACTCGTGAGATTCTATGGAAGAAGT
>ODAI010937746.1_pt1 | contig 22289 bp, 14 predicted proteins | sample 1539321 | NCBI WGS metagenome assembly ODAI01 (sample SAMN02144231, study PRJEB22623) | gut metagenome | biome: sheep rumen | host: Ovis aries | place: New Zealand | reverse complement strand
TCCGTCGTAGTGAAGAGACGCCCGAATCCTCCGAGGAAATAGCAGCCGCCCGCGACGATCACGGCGAAGCCGGTGGATACGATGGTTCCCGTGCTGATGGATTTCTCGCTCTTGATCGCGTAGAATTTCTGCACCATCTGGGGAAGTCCCCAGGTACCCAGGGAAGTCAGGATCACGACGCCCAGAAGGTTGAAGGGGTCGGGACCGAGGAAGGAAGCAAATACGCCGGGAGTGGTGGAAACCGTCTCGTCGGAGACTCTTGCCAGTCCGTCCATGGCAGCCATCAGACCGCCCTTGCTGTTCAGAACCGCCAGGATCACGGCGGTGATGCCGATCAGCATGATGATACCCTGAATGAAATCGTTGATCGCGGTAGCCATGTAGCCGCCCACGATGACGTAAATACCGGTGAGAACTGCCATCGCCACTACGCAGATGGAGTAGTCGATGTTGAAGGCCATACCGAACAGTCTGGAGAGACCGTTGTACAGGGATGCCGTGTAAGGGATCATGAAAATGAAGGTGATAATGGAAGCGGCGATCTTAAGGCTGTCGCTGCCGAAGCGCTTGCCGAAGAACTCGGGCATCGTGGCTGTATCCAGATGCTGGGTCATGATCCTCGTGCGCCTGCCCAGGATCCTCCATGCCAGAAGGGATCCGATGAGCGCGTTGCCGATGCCGGCCCATGTGGCGGCGATGCCGTATTTCCAACCAAACTGACCTGCGTATCCTACGAATACAACTGCGGAGAAATAGGAGGTTCCGTATGCGAATGCTGTGAGCCAGGGACCGACGGAGCGGCCGCCCAGAACAAAACCGTTGACATCTGTTGCGGTCTGTCTGCAGTAGAAACCGATGCCCACCATAATGGTAAAGAACACCAGCAGCATCAATACTTTGATAATCATTTGAGTTACCTCCTTACAATAATAGTCTCCGGCTGCCCGGCATGGTTGGAAATCGTTTGTATTTACCGGGCGGCTGTGTCAAAATACCAGACGCTTTACTACTTTAAAGTTTAAAGCTTTAAAGTGCAGCGCTTTGACGTTTTGAAGTGTAACACCAATCGAACGGCGAGTCAATGATTTTTTAATAGTTTTTTTAGAATTTCGTTTTGAGGGACCAATAACCGGAAAATTCACAGGGAAAGGAGCATATATACGATGAAGATTCTGATCACGGTACCATTTACAGAGGAGCAGAAGGGACGGCTGCGGGCGCAGATGCCGGAGGCGGAGTATATTTTCACAACCAGGATCAAGGCTTCCGACGAACAGATCAAAGAGGCGGACATCATCCTCGGAAATCTGCCGGTGGAAAGACTGAAAAAGGCGGAGAAGCTTCAATGGCTGCAGCTCAATTCCTCGGGGGCGGACACTTATGCGGCGGACGGCGTTCTGGGTCCGGACGTCCGGCTCACGAACGCGACGGGCGCCTACGGACTGGCGATCAGCGAGCATCTGATCGCGGCGACGTTTTTCCTCAAGAAAAAACTGGGGCTGTATTATAGGAACCAGAGAAACAGAGAATGGAAGGACGAGGGCCAGGTGACGGCCATCGCGGGGAGCAGGACGCTGGTCATAGGACTGGGCAGTATCGGAGGCGACTACGCCCGCAAGATGGCCCTTCTGGGGAGCCGCGTCACCGGGATCCGGCGCACGAAGGCGGAATGCCCGGATTATCTGGAAGAGCTCGGGACCTTTGAAGAGATCGACCGCTTTCTGCCGGAAGCGGATATAGTGGCGATGGCCCTCCCCAACACGCCTCTGACCTACCACATTATGAATGAAGAGAGACTCTCCTCCATGAAGAGGGGGAGCATCCTGCTCAACGTGGGACGCGGCACAGCGATCGACCAGGAGGCGCTCCTTAAAGCTCTCAGAAACGGCCCTCTGGCCGGCGCCTCCATCGACGTGACGGACCCCGAGCCGCTGCCGGCGGACCACCCGCTCTGGCGCTGCGAAAACCTTCTGCTCACGCCGCACGTGGCGGGGGATTATCACCTGCAGGAGACGCTGGACCAGATCGTGGAGCTCTTCATCGACAATCTCGGACGCTATGCGAAGGGAAGAGAGCTGAGAAACCCCGTGGACAAAAAGACCGGATACAGAAAGACGGAGTGAGACCCGGAAGGACCTGCGGAAGCCGGGCAGCAAGGCGGACCGTTGTCGGAAACCGCCAAGTATGATAGGATGAAAAAGTAAGGCCCGCGCCGGACATTGTACCGGCGCGGGGACAACTGAAGGATGCGGAAGGTGCCGGACAGGCCGATATGCGGCCGGCGTCCGGTGAAAAGGGAAGCAGGTGCGATTCCTGCACGATCTCGTCACCGTGATTCGAGAGCGGCCGTCTATATCCACTGGGAGACCGGGAAGGGAGGCGGCGCGCGCCTGATCGATCAGCCGGGAGACCTGCCTGCCGCAGTACGCGAAAAGCCCGCGCAGCGCGGACTTTCGGGCCACGAGGCATTGGCTGTACGAAGAGGAGAGATTGGTGGGATCGGCACCGGTCTTATTGGAGTATGCACTTCGCCCCGCGGCGAAGTTTTTTCGTTTTTCCGGCTTTATCATGAAGCGGGAGGAACATAAAAGATCAGAGGAGGATTGTATTATGAAACGACTGACAGCGATCCTACTGGCTGCTCTCATGGGCTCGGCGGCCCTGACCGGCTGCGGCGCGGCGCAGAATACGGCGGAGGCGCCTGCAGCAGCGGAAGAAGCGGCACAGGAGGAAGAAACAACGGAAGAAGCCAAGGAAGAAGCACAGACCGACGACGACGTCGCCGGCACGCCTGAGGACGGGATCTACGCGGCGGATTTTACCACGGACAGCAGTATGTTCCATGTCAATGAGGCCAAAGAAGGAAAGGGCATCCTGACCGTATCCGGAGGCAAGATGACGATCCATATCGCCCTCCCTTCCAAGAATATCGTGAACCTCTTCTGCGGCACCGCGGAGGAGGCGCAGGAGGACGGCGCGGAGCTCCTGGAGCCCTCCCCGGAGACCGTCACCTACAGCGACGGCACGTCGGAAGAGGTGAACAGCTTCGACATTCCGGTTCCTTATCTCGACGAGGAATTTGACGTGGCGCTGATCGGAGCCAAGGGCAAATGGTATGACCACAAGGTCGCCGTCTCCAACCCCGTTTCTCTGATCGACGAGCAGAACGCGGCCGACGAGGCGCAGGAGGAAGCCATGAGCGCGGAAGCGGAGGACAAGGCAGCGGACGCGGCTCCCTCCGATGAGGATCAGAAAGCGGCGGACGCGGTCGCGGCCATGATCGACGCGATCTATGTGCAGACCTGGACAGAGGAGACGGACCAGCAGTGCGCGGACGCCAAAGCGGCCTGGGACGCCCTGACGGATGCGCAGAAAGCGCTGGTGGAGGGAGAAGAGGCGGATCCTGACTATTTTGGCAGAGATACCGGAGACGCTTCCGCGGACGATCCCCTCAACGCGGACGGGATCGGCGAAAAAGAGCTGCTGGTGGTGAGCTTCGGAACCTCCTTCAACGACAGCCGGGCCAGGGACATCGGCGGCATCGAGAAGGCGCTGCAGGAGGCATATCCCGACTGGTCCGTGAGGAGAGCCTTCACGTCGCAGATCATCATCAACCACGTCCTGGCCAGGGACGGCGAGAAGATCGACAACGTGGAGCAGGCGCTGGAGCGCGCGGCGGCAAACGGCGTGAAGACGCTGGTCATTCAGCCCACCCATTTGATGCACGGCGCCGAGTACGACGAACTCATAAAGACTGTGGACAGCTTCAGCGGGATGTTTGAGAGCGTGGAGATCGCGGAGCCCCTCCTGGGCAAGGTCGGCGCGGATCCCGCTGAAGTGAACGCGGACAAGGAGACCGTCGCGAAGGCCGTGACAGAGACCGCAGTGGCGGCGGCAGGCTATGACAGCCTCGATGCGGCGGCGCAGGAGGGAACGGCGTTTGTCTTCATGGGACACGGAACTTCCCACACGGCCAAGGTCACCTACAGCCAGATGCAGACCCAGATGGAAGAGCTGGGATATAAGAATGTCTTCATCGGGACCGTGGAGGGCGAGCCCGAGGATACGTCCTGCGAGGCCGTCATTGAGAAGGTGAAGGCGGCGGGCTACAGCAAAGTCGTTCTGCGGCCCCTGATGGTCGTGGCGGGCGACCACGCCAACAACGACATGGCCGGCGAAGACGAGGACTCCTGGGTGAGCCTGTTCAAGGCGGACGGAGCCTTCTCTGAGATCGATGCGCAGATCGAGGGACTCGGCGGCATTCCCGCCGTCCAGCAGGTCTATGTGAGCCATTCGGCCGAATTCGCCAAATAAGAGCGGTACAGTTTTTAATTGTGCGGATACCTCAAACGGAAGCGGGAAGGGTATCCGCATTTTCAGTCGGGGAGAGCTATGAGAAGGATCAGGACAGTGCTGGCGGCACTGATCACGGGAATATGGATCGCGGCGGCAGCGGGATGTGCAGGCACGGGGAGCGATGCGTCCCAACCGGTCCTCTGGGCGGCCGCAGCGCTGCAGGGAGGAAGCGGAAGGGCGTCGGTCGAGTCTCCCGCCCCGGTCTATGAAAGGGCGGGCAAGCGCTTTGTGCGGATCACCTGGAGCAGCTCTCATTACGACTATATGCTGGTCGGCGGGGAGAAGCTTCTGCCCGTGAACACGGAGGGTCATTCGCAGTTTGAGATTCCCCTTGCATCGGAGCCGCAGGACTGTGTGCTGCAGGTGCAGGCGGATACGACAGCTATGAGCACGCCGCATCTGATCGACTACGCGCTCTCCCTCCGCTTCTACAAGACGCGGGAGGAGGCGGAAGCGGCCGCCGGGGAGCCCGCAGAGGAGGACATCCCGGAGGGGAACGAAGAGGAGGAGCCCGCAGGATCCTCGGCAGAGGGCACGGATCCTTCCGCCGTCCCTGCAGCCGGGTTCTCCGGCCTTTCGTACCTGGGCCGGGACCGGAACGAGTACGCCGGGTGCTTCGTTATTGACCGCTATGAGGGCGGGTATGCCGTCCTGTCCGTGGACGACGGACGCCGCTATCTGGTCGTTCCGGAGGGCCGGGAGGTTCCGGGCGAGGCCGCCGCAGAGGGACTGATCGTCCTGCAGCAGCCGATGGACCATATTTACCTGGCTGCGTCGGCAGCGATGTGCCAGCTGGACGCGATCGGCGCCGTGGGGAACGTGATCCTGTCCGGGCTTCCGCAGGACGGGTGGTATATCGAGGCGGCCCGGAAGGCTATGGAGGACGGGACGCTTCAGTACGGCGGCCGGTACAGCGCGCCGGATTACGAGAAGATCCTCGCTCTGGGGACGGATCTGGCAGTGGAGTCCACCATGATCTTTCATACGCCCAGGGTAAAGGAGAAGCTGGAGAAGCTGGGCATTCCGGTCCTGATCGACCGGTCCAGCTATGAGAGCGAGCCGCTCGGAAGAGCGGAGTGGGTGAAGGTCTACGGACTTCTCACCGGGCGCGGCAGAGAGGCGGAGGAGGCTTTTGCCGGGCAGAGAGAGTATGCGGAAGCGGTCACATCTGCCGGCGGAGAAGCCGTACGGACCGTCGCCGTTTTCTCCATCAACTCCGGCAGGCAGGTCGTGACAAGGACGCCCGGGGACTATTTTGCCAAAATAGTGAAGGACGCGGGAGGCCGTTTCCTTACCCCGGCAGCGGACAGCGGCCAGGCCACGCAGACCGTGAGCATGGAGGCCTTCTACGCGGCGGCGGAGGACGCGGACATTCTGATCTACAACGCCTCGATCGAGGACGCGCCGACGAGCCTTCGGCAGCTGTGCGGGAAAGACAGCTTCCTGACGCAGTTCCGCGCGGTCTCAGAGGGAAATGTGTGGTGCATGAAGAGTTCCCTGTACCAGAACGCGAGTAGGACCGGGACCATCCTGCGGGATCTGGCGCAGATCGTCCGGGGAGAGGCGGAGGATGAGACGGAGTTCTTTTACAAACTGAAGTGAGGGTATCGTGGCAGGAAATCTGATGATCCAGGGCACTATGTCGGGTGCCGGAAAGAGCATATTGACGGCGGGGATCCTGCGCGTCCTGCATCAGGACGGCTATCGGACGGCCCCGTTCAAATCCCAGAATATGGCGCTCAATTCGTTTGTGACGGCGGACGGGCTTGAGATGGGGCGCGCGCAGGCGGTGCAGGCCGCGGCAGCGGGCATGGAGCCGTCGGCGGATATGAATCCGATCCTCTTAAAGCCCATGGGGGACACGACGTCCCAGGTCATCGTAAACGGCCGGCCGATCGGAAAGATGCGCGCCGCGGACTATTACCGCATGAAAAGATCGCTGGTTCCCGATATACTCGCGGCTTACGAGAGGCTCCGGGAGCGCGCCGACATCATCGTGATCGAAGGGGCGGGGAGCCCCGTGGAGATCAACCTCCGGGAGGGGGACTTCGTCAACATGGGCCTGGCCGAAATGGTGGACGCGCCGGTCCTTCTCACAGGCAATATCGACCCGGGAGGCGTCTTTGCCCAGCTTCTGGGAACGGTAGAGCTCCTGCGGCCGCGCGAGAGGGAGCGCGTGAAGGGGCTGATCATCAACAAGTTCCGGGGGGATGTGCGCCTTCTGGAGCCGGGGCTTGCCATGTTCCGCGAGTACTGCGACATCCCGTTTGCGGGCGTGGTGCCGTGGATGCAGCTGGATCTGGACGAAGAGGACAGCATGTCGGAGAGGCTGGAGAGGGGGCGCAAAGCCGCGGGATCCCAGGGGACCGGGGACGGCGCAGGGCTCGATATCGCGGTGATCCGGCTGCCCCTGATCAGCAATTATACGGATTTTGCGCCCCTGGAAAGGGCGGACGGCGTGTCCGTGCGCTATGTGCCGGATGTCTCTGTCCTCGGGGAGCCCGACCTGATCATCCTGCCGGGGACCAAGAACACGCTCGGCGATCTGCGCTGGCTTCGGGAGTCGGGGATGGCGGACAGGATCCTTGAACTTGCCGGCGGCCCAAAGGAGGGCGCGCCGCTCCTTCTGGGAATCTGCGGCGGCTATCAGATGCTGGGCAGAAGGATCCTGGATCCCCTCGGTTGCGAGGCGGGCGGCTCCGCGGAGGGACTTGGACTTCTGCCGGTGGAGACGGTCTTCGGCCCGGAAAAGCATACGCGGCAGAGAAGCGGCAGGACGCTTCCTCTGACGGGCGCCTGGAAGCCGCTGTCGGGCCTTCCGGTCTCCGGATATGAGATCCATATGGGGGAGACGGCGTATCTGCCGGAGGAAACGGGTGATGTATCCGCGCTGGCGCAATGGACGGAACCGGCTCTGCCGGGCGGCTCCGGAGGCGGAAGGGACGGCGCAGTGCGCGAAAATGTGATGGGCACCTATCTGCACGGCCTTTTCGACGAGCCGGCCTTCCGAGAGGGCCTTCTGGCGATCCTGCGGGAGAGAAAAGAGAGAAAGGGCACCGGCTGTTCCGGAAGAGAGGGAACAGCCGCTCCTTCGGAAGCGCTCAGCGCCCGGCAGAACCAGGACAGGCAGCTGGACCTTCTGGCGGACGTGCTGCGGCAGAACCTGGACTGGGAACGGATCTACAGGGCGATCGGGCTGCATTGACAAAAAGCCGAAGCGGGGGACAGCCCCTGCAGCTGGAGGAGGAGAAAATGAAGATCGATCATATCAGGCCTGCCGATATAGAGAAGACGAGCATGTCGATCATCCGCGGGGAACTGGAGCAAATGGGGAAAAAGATCCCGGAGGAGCTGGCGCCGGTCGTCCTGCGCGTGATCCACACGACAGCGGATTTCGAGTACGCGGACACGATGACTTTCTCGCCGGGCGCGGTGGAAAAGGCCCGGGCGGCGATCCGGGGCGGCGCCAGGATCGTGACGGACACCAACATGGCGCTGGCCGGCATCAATAAGAGAGCGCTGGCCGTCTGGGGCGGAGAAGCGCTGTGCTTTATGGCGGATCCGCAGGTGGCAGAGGAAGCGGCCCGAAGGGGCATTACGCGAGCCGCCGTGAGCATGGAGAGAGCTGCCGCGCTGGAGGGACCGACGATCTACGCGGTCGGAAATGCGCCGACGGCACTGCTGGCGCTGCGGGAGCTGATGGATACGAGGGGATACAGGCCGGCGCTGATCATCGGCGTGCCGGTCGGATTTGTAAATGTCGTAAATGCCAAGGAGACGATCATACAGACGGATGTTCCGTGGATCGTAAACCGCGGCAGAAAGGGCGGCAGCGGTGTGGCGGCGGCGATCTGCAACGCTCTGCTTTACGGGATGTGACCAATGGCGATGAGAGACCGGACGGATCCGGCGGGGACAACCAAATATGTGACAAAAGACGGAAAGGAGCTCCGGTGCGGCTTCACGACGGGGAGCTGCGCGGCGGCAGCGGCATCGGCTGCCGCACAGATGCTGCTCACGGGGGAGACCGTCAGCGAAACCCGGATCCGGACGCCCGGAGGGCTGCTCTACTGTGCGCAGATCCTGGATCCTGTGATCGTGTACCCGGAGGGAGGCGGAGAACCTGTCCTTGGCCGCTGTGCGGTGCGCAAGGACGGAGGAGATGACCCCGATATTACGACGGGAACGCTGATCTGTGCGGAAGTGACGCGCTGCGCGGAGCCCGGCATCCGGATCGAAGGCGGAACCGGCGTCGGCAGGGTGACCAAACCGGGGCTGGACCAGCCGGTGGGAGAGGCGGCCATCAACCGCGTTCCCAGACAGATGATCGCCGAGAATGTCGGAAGAGTTCTGCAGGCGCACAGGCAGAAGGACGGGGCTTCGGATCCCCGGACAGGGCTCCGCGTGGTGATCAGCGCGCCTGAGGGCGAAGCGCTGGCGGAAAAGACCTTCAATCCGAGGCTGGGGATCGTCGGCGGCATCTCGATCCTGGGGACGACCGGGATCGTGGAGCCCATGAGCGACCGGGCGGTGGTCGGGACGATCCGCGTGCAGATGCAGGTGAAGCGGTCGGAGGGCCGCCGGTTCGTTGTGGCGGCGCCGGGAAATTACGGGCTCGCTTTTTTGACACAGAAGTACGGGCTGAAGGAGGAGGACGTGGTCCTGATCTCCAATTTTGCGGCGGAAGCGGTCGGGATCGCAGCGGAAACCGGTTTTGACGGGATCCTTCTGGCGGGCCATATCGGAAAGATGGTCAAGGTGGCCGGCGGAGCGCGCAACACGCATTCCCGATACGGCGACCGGCGCATGGAGATCCTGCGGGAGCTGGCGGAGCACTTCTGCCGGGAAGAGGACCGGGAAGCGCTGCGCAGAGAGCTCTCGGCGTGCGTCATGACGGATGCCGCGCTGGAGGTGCTGGACAAATTCGGGGTGAAGGAGCCCGCAGTCAGGGAGATGGAGCAGCGGATCTGCGCAAGGATCCGGGAGTGGTCCGGCGGGAGGCTGCGCGCGGAGACGATCGTGTTCGCCGGGAGAGACTGCGAGCTGGTGCGGTCCGGGGGAGCCGCCGCCATGATCGGGAGAGAAGGGGAGAACAGAGTATGATACACTTTGTAGGAGCGGGCCCGGGAGCGCCGGACCTCATCACGGTCCGGGGGCAGAAGCTGCTCGCGGAGGCGGATGTCATCATCTATGCGGGTTCCTTAGTCAATCCAGCGCTCTTAAAAGGGGCGAAGCCGGGATGCCGGATCTATGACAGCGCGCGGATGACGCTGGAGGAGGTCCTGGAGGTCATGGCGGACGCGGAGGAGAAAGCCCTTATGACCGTGCGCCTGCACACCGGGGACCCCTCCATCTACGGCGCGGTCAGGGAGCAGATGGAGGAACTGGAAGAGAGGGGAATTCCCTACGACGTGACGCCCGGCGTCAGTTCTTTCTGCGGCGCGGCGGCCGCGCTGGGAATGGAGTATACGCTGCCCGGCGTGACGCAGAGCGTGATCCTGACCCGCATGGAGGGGCGGACCAAAGTGCCGGAGAGGGAGTCGGTGGCAGCTCTGGCGTCGCACCGGGCGACCATGGTGCTCTTCCTGAGCAGCGCTGTGATCGGGGAACTGGCGAAGAGACTGCTGGAGGGCGGTTACGCGCCGCAGACGCCGGCGGCGATCGTCTATAAAGCGACCTGGCCTGAGGAGCGGACCCTGCTCTGCACGGTTGAGACACTGGAGAAGACAGCCGCGGAAAACGGGATCCGCAGGACGGCCCTGATCATCGTCGGGGAAGCCGTCCGGCACAACCGCCTGTCCCGGACAGACCGGACCGTCGAGAGATCCAGGCTGTACGACGCGGAATTTACGACCGGGTTCAGAAAAGGAAAGAGGGAAGGAACGCAGGAAAGCGATGGAAGAGCGGACGCAGGGACAATTGCATAGAGGAAACTATGCCGCCGTGTTTGTCCTGCTCGCAGCGGCTGTGGTGCTCGGCGCCGTTCTGAGCACGGCTCTGGGGAGCGTGACGATCGCGCCCGGGAGGATCCCGGAGATCCTGCTGGGCGGAGGGAGCCTGCAGGAGAGGAATATTCTGATCATGATCCGGCTCCCGAGAATGTGCATGACCGTGATTCTGGGGGGCGCGCTGGCGGTGTCGGGATATCTGCTGCAGACTTTTTTCGGCAATCTGATCGCCGGCCCCTATGTGCTGGGCATTTCGTCGGGCGCCAAACTGGCCGTGTGCGCCGTCCTTCTGGGCGCCGCCGGCGGCACGGGGGAGACTTCCGGGTTCCTGCTGGTTCTGGCGGCTTTCGCAGGGGCCCTCGCGACGACGGGACTGATCGTGCTGCTCTCGCGCAGAGTCAGGCACATGGCGTCGCTCCTCGCGGCGGGCATCATGGTCGGCTATATCTGCAGCGCGCTGACGGACTTTCTGGTGACCTTCGCGGAGGACGCGCAGATCGTGAACCTGCGGGGCTGGTCCCAGGGCACCTTCTCGGGCATGGACTGGCGGAGTGTGGCGGCGGCGGTCGTGCTCGTGACGGCGGCAATGGCGCTGACCATGCTGTGCAGCAAGCCGATCGGGGCCTTTGAGCTCGGAGAAGCGTACGCGGCGAGCATGGGAGTCAACGTGAGGCGCTTCAGGATCGTCCTGATCCTGCTGTCCAGCCTCCTCTCGGCCTGTGTGGCGGCCTTTGCGGGGCCTGTCTCCTTCGTCGGCATAGCCGTGCCGTTTCTGATGAGAAAGAGCTTCCGCAGTTCGCGGCCTCTCCTGATGATCCCGGCATGCTTTCTGGGAGGCGCCGTCTTCTGCCTGTACGCGGACCTGATCGCGAGAATGGCCTTCTCGCCGACGGAGATGGGGATCAGCACGGTGACTTCGCTCCTGGGAGCGCCTGTCGTCATCTATATGCTGGCCGTGAGAAAGCGATAGCACAGGGGCAGCCCGTGTACGATAAGGAGCACGCAAATGGAAGAGCAATTGACGCTGAGACATCTCTCAGCGGGATATCCGGACAGAGTTGTCCTGCAAAATATTGACCTCACGATCGGGAAGGGGGAGATCCTCACCGTGATCGGCCCCAACGGGGCCGGCAAATCCACGCTTCTAAGGAGCATCAGCGGACAGCTCAGGCTCCTTGGAGGCGCTGTTTTGATGCAGGGAGAGGATCTGAGCGGCTGCTCCGCGGCAGAGAGAGCCCGAAAGATCGCCGTCGTTCTCACGGAGCATATAAGCCCGGAGTATATGACCTGCCGGGAAGTCGTGGCGGCAGGCCGCTATCCCTACACAGGCCGTATGGGAATTCTGCGGCCGCAGGACGAAGAAGCCGTGGAGAGCGCCATGGACATGCTGAAGGTGACTGACCTTGCGGACCGGGATTTCCGCGCGATCAGTGACGGGCAGAGGCAGCGGGTTCTCGTGGCGCGGGCCGTGGCGCAGCAGACGCCGGTCCTTCTTCTGGACGAGCCCACGTCCTATCTGGATATCCGCTACAGGGCAGAGCTCATGGAGATCCTGCGGGAACTGGCGCGGGAAGGGCGGACGGTCGTGATGTCCCTGCATGAGATCGAGCCGGCGCTGGAGGTCAGCGACAGGATCCTCTGCGTGAAGGAGGGGCGGGACGCTTACTGCGGCACGCCGGCGGATCTTCTTACGGGGGATATCCTTCGGGATCTGTTCGACATGCCGGAGGAGATGTATGAGAGGCTGTTCGGAGAGCGGAAGCGAAGGATCAGCGGAGGAAGCGAAGAACAGAAGAGCGCGGCGCAGGAAGGCGTGCAGGGCCACACATATTTTGCCAACAAGGCGTGCCGCTACTTTCCCTGCCATTCCGGGGCGGACCCGGACAACTTCAACTGCCTGTTCTGCTACTGCCCGCTCTACGCAATGGGAAGAGACTGCGGAGGAAATTTCCGCTATACCGCCAAGGGCGTCAAGGACTGCACGGGATGTCTCGTGCCGCACAGAAGGGAGAATTACCCCAAAGTCCTGGACCGGCTCAGAGGACGCGGCAGCGCCGGGAAGACTCTGGAGCGGGATGAGAAAGCGCCCGCAGTGCCGGCAGAGTCCCTGGAACAGATCCTTGCCGGCATAGAAGCTCCCTCGGAGGAGATCTGCCGGGCGGTCAGAGAGGACCTCTCCCGTCTGGCCAAGCCGCCGGGCAGTCTGGGGCAGATCGAGACGGCCGCCGCCCGCATGGCCGCTGTCCAGAAGAGGCGCCATCCCCGGGCGCAGAAAAGGAGGATCATCGTCCTCTGCGCCGACAACGGCGTCGTGGCGGAGCAGGTCAGCAGCGCGCCGCAGGCGGTGACAGCCCTTCAGGCGGTCAACATGACCAGGGGGCTGACCGGTATGAGCGCGATCGCCGCGCACCGCGGAGACCAGGTCCAGGTCGTCGACGTGGGGATCGCGACGCCTTACCGGTGTCCGGAGATCCTGGACCGGAAGATCCGTAAGGGAACCGGAAACATCGCGCACGGGCCGGCCATGACCAGGGAGGAGGCCGAAAGGGCGATCCTGACGGGCGTAAGGCTCGCGCAGCAGGCGGCCCTCGAACAGGTGGATATCGCCGGCGTCGGCGAGATGGGGATCGGCAATACGACGACCTCTGCGGCCGTCATAGCGGTCCTGACCGGCAGAGCGGCGGAAGAGGTGACCGGCTTTGGCGGAGGGATCACGCCGGAGGCCTATGCGCACAAGGTTGAGTGTGTGCGCAGGGCGATCGCCGTGAACAATCCGGATGCAGAAGATCCGGTGGACGTGCTCTCCGGGGTCGGAGGTCTCGATATCGCCGCCATGTGCGGCGTCTTTCTGGGCTGCGCCGCATACGGGATCCCCGCCGTGATCGACGGCGTGATCTCGGCCGCGGCCGCGCTCTGCGCCGTGCGCCTGTGCCCGGCCTGCCGCGGATACCTGTTTCCCTCCCACGAATCGGTGGAGCCGGGATACAGAGCGGCGATGGAAGCCCTGGATCTGAAACCCTGGTTCAAGCTGGATATGCGGCTGGGCGAGGGGAGCGGATGCACCATGGCCTTTTCGGTCATGGAGGCGGCCTGCGCGATCCTGGACCGGATGGCGACCTTTGACCGCGCGGGGATCGACGACAGCTATCTGGAGGACATCCGGAAGATGGAGGAAGAGAAGCGCTCCGGCGGCAGGGAGGAGATGGAGTAGAGTATGATACGCTGCAGAATATTCAGTATTCTGATCGGGGCCGCGCTGGACTGCCTGATCGGGGACCCCCAGTGGATGCCGCATCCGGTGCGCCTGATGGGCGCGCTCATATCGGCGCTGGAAAACCTGCTCCGCATGGAGGGCGACTCGCCGGCGGTGCAGAGGATCAAGGGCGGAGTGACCGCCGCGTTTGTCCTCTCGACCGTGACCTGGATCACGTGGGGGATCCTGACCAGACTGTACGGTTTGCATACGCTGGCCGGGCTGGCCGCGGAATCCGCCCTGTGCTGCTATGCGCTGGCGGCCAGAAATCTGCGGGACGCTTCTATGGAAGTCTATAAGGCGCTGATCAGGGGAGATCTCGAGGCCGCCCGCCGCGCAGTGTCCATGATCGTCGGCCGCGATACGAAGGCCCTGGACCGGAACGGGATCATACGGGCCGCCGTGGAGACGGTGGCGGAGAACACGGCCGACGGCGTCGTCGCACCGCTCTTCTATCTGATGCTGGGCGGCGCCGCGGGCGGTATGGCCTACAAGGCCGTCAACACCATGGACTCCATGCTGGGGTACAAAAATGAGAGGTATCAGTATTTTGGCACAGCGGCGGCGCGTCTGGACGACGCGGCGGGCTTTATACCGGCCAGACTGAGCGGCCTGCTCCTGATCGCGGCAGCCGGTCTGACCGGCATGGACGCGGCAGGCGCGTGGAGGATCTTCCTCCGCGACCGGTATGCTCACAAAAGCCCCAATTCCGCGCAGTCCGAGAGCGCCTGTGCGGGCGCGCTGGGCGTGAGGCTTTCCGGGGACGCCGTCTACGGGGGCAAAACAGTGCATAAGCCCTACATCGGGGACGCCGTACGGGAGATCGAGGCGGAGGACATTGTGAGAGTCAATACACTGATGCTCACTGCGTCGGGGCTGTGCCTTTTGCTGGTGACGGGCGCACTGGCGCTGGCGGCATTTACATCAGCGCGGTGACCTATGAGTCATGAGGCCGCAGCAGGAAGGAGCGCTTGAAATGGATCATACAGTGGCGGGGAAAAAGCAGGTATATATCCTGTATTTCACAGAGGCCGGCGGACAGCTGGCGGAGTGCCTTGGCAGAGGCCTGGCCGGGGACGCGGAGGTGCATGCCGGCAGCGGGAAAGGCCGCCTGCAGGCCTGGACACAGGAGCACTTCAGGGAAGGAAATGTCCTTCTCTATATAGGCGCCTGCGGGATCGCCGTGCGGGCCATCGCGCCCTTTATTAAGGGCAAGGACACAGACCCGGCGGTGATCGTCGCGGACGAGAAGGGACAGCATGTGATCCCGATCCTGTCGGGGCACCTGGGCGGCGCCAATGAGTGGGCCCGGAGGATCGCGCGGGTCACGGGCGGGCAGGCGGCGCTCACGACGGCGACGGACGTAAACGGCCTGTTGGCCGTGGACCTGTTTGCCCGGGACAACGGCCTCCGGATCGATGACATGAAGAAGGCGGGGAGCTTCTCGGCCAGGCTCCTGGCGGAAAAGAAAGCGCGCGCCGTCATTCCCTGCCGGTACAGGAATATGATCACGGCGGAAGGGGAACCGCCCGCGGAGCTTGCGCTGCAATATTCGGATGAGGAGGCGCTGCGGAGCCCCGGCCCTGAGAACACGTTGCTGATCTCCCCGGACGAGTATGCCGGCAGCGGAGAAGGCCCTCTGCAGCTGATCCCGCGCTGTATCATTCTGGGCGTCGGATGCAGAAGGGGGAAATCCCCGGAAGAGCTGTACGCCTTCGCGCAGGAGATACTGCGGGCGCTCGGCCTTCACCGCGGGGCGGTCTGCGCCGTCGCGTCGATCGATGTCAAAAAAGAGGAGCCGGGAATAAAATCGCTCGCCGGCGCCTTCGGCGTGCCCTTTCAGACTTTCAGCGCGGAGCAGCTGGAGCAGACATATCTGGAAGGGTGGACCTTTGCGGAATCGGAGCGCGTCAGAGAAGCGGTCGGGACCGGCAATGTCTGCGAGAGGGCGGCGGCCGCCGCCGGCGCCCGGAGGATCCTTCTGGGGAAAACGGCCCGGAACGGCATGACCCTCTGCGTGGGCATGAAGGACGTAAAGCTCCGCTGGGAGACCCCTTACGGGGCAGAAACGGACAGAAAAGGCGGCTGTCTCTTTGTCGTCGGCATCGGGCCCGGAAACCGGGAAGGGATGACGAGGCAGGCGGCAGCCGCACTGGAAGAGAGCGACACGATCATCGGGTACCAGGTCTACAACGAGCTGGTCAGACCCTTCTATCCGGACAAGAGATACCTGGCGACGCCCATGACGGGAGAGGAGGCGCGCTGCAGGATGGCCATTGCGGAAGCGGCGGCGGGGCACACCGTCTCGCTGATCTGCAGCGGCGATCCCGGCGTCTACGGCATGGCCGGACTGGTCTTGGAGCTGGCGGCCGGCCAGGAAAGCTGGAAGGAGACGGACATTGAGATTGTCAGCGGCGTCACGGCGGCTCTCAGCGGGGCCGCGCTTCTGGGCGCTCCGCTGGTGCACGATTTTGCCGTGATCAGCCTGAGCGACCGGCTCACGCCCTGGGACCTGATCGGGAAGAGACTCCGCGCGGCGGCGGAGGCGGACCTGTGCATAGTCCTGTACAACCCGTCCAGCCGGGGCCGGAAGGAGCACCTGCACAGAGCGGCGCAGATCCTTCTGGAGATCCTGCCCGCCGGCCGGGTCTGCGGGATCGCGGACCGGATCGGCCGGGAGGGAGAGAAGACGAGAGTGATGACGCTGGAGGACCTCCGGGAGGCGCCGACGGACATGTTCTCGACGGTTTTTATCGGAAACAGCCAGACGCGCCGGCTGGGCGGCAAAATGGTGACGCCGCGGGGATACAGCGCGGAAAAGACTGACGCTGCCGGCTTACATGACAGGAAGGGAGCAGACGATGAGCGATCATAATACGGAAATCCTTCTCTTTGCGGGGACGACGGAGGGAAGGAAACTTGCAGAACAGCTGGCGGTCGCCGGAGTGCGGTGCACCGTGAGTGTGGCGACGGAATACGGGGCGCAGGTCCTGGGCCCCGGAGAGGGGCGCACGGTCCTGCAGGGAAGGCTCTCGGAGGAACAGATGGAGGACCTGATCCGCGAGGACGCCTTCGCCTGCGTTGTGGACGCGACGCATCCTTTTGCCACGGAAGTATCGGCGCAGATCCGGAAGGCCTGTGAGAAGGCCGGCGCAGAGTACCTGCGGCTGGCGAGGGATACGTCGGAAGACCGGCCGGGCGGCGGCTTCGGGATCTATGAAGCCGCGACGATGCAGGAGGCGGCAGGGATCCTCCGCGGCATTCCCGGCAGCCTGTTTCTGACTACGGGGAGCAAAGACCTGCCTCTTCTGGCCGGGGAGATCGGAGAGCCGGAGAGACTGTATGTGCGGGTGCTGCCGTCCGTGGAGAGCCTGCGGATCTGCATGGAGTGCGGGATCCCCGCCAGCCATCTGATCGCCATGCAGGGGCCCTTCACACAGGAGCTCAACGTGGACATCCTGACCCAGACCGGGGCGAGAGCCGTCCTGACCAAGGAGAGCGGCAAAATCGGCGGATTCGACGAGAAGGTCGCCGCCGCAAGGGAGGTCGGGATCCCGGTAGTGGTCGTCCGCAATCCCGAAAAGAGGGCAAAAGACAGAGAACTGCTGTCTTTCGAAGAGGTCTTGGAGAGACTCTCGAAGATCACAGGAAATCCGGCAGTCGCGGATCCGGAGCGCGAATATGTGATGGTCGCGGCGGGTCCCGGCGATGCCCGGCATGTGACGGAGGAGGCCAGAGCCGCAGTGGACGGAGCCGACGTCGTGTTCGGCGCGCCCTCCGTCATCGCGCGGGCCAGGGAGATGGGCCTTGTCAGAGAGGGGCGGCTCTGCCAGCCCTTCTATAAAGCAAAGCAGGTCCTGCCCTATATGAAGGAGAATCCGCAGCTGCGCCGCGCGGCGGTCCTTCTGTCCGGGGATACCGGCCTTTACAGCGGGGCGGCACAGCTTCGCGGGGCGCTGGAGGCGGAAGGACAACGGGTCCGCTTCCGCTATCTGCCCGGCATCTCCTCCGTGGCAGCGCTGGCGGCGGCCCTGCAGGTGACCTGGGAGGACGCGGTGATCCTGAGCATCCACGGAAGAGAGCGCGACGTCGCGGGACACCTGCGCAGGGAGCGCAAGGTTTTCCTGCTCGTGTCCGGGCTGAACGGCGTTCACAGCACAGCAGAGCTGATCGAAAAAGCCGTCGCAAATGCTGTTTTGCCCCGGAATCTCCGGATCGGCTACGGGTACAACCTGTCGGCGGACAGCGAGGAGACCGGCTGGATCTCTCCGGAGCAGCTGGCGGCCCTTCATAAGCGCGGCCTCTATATCCTGTATTTCGAGAATCCGGAAGCGGCCAAGTGCCCGGTGACGCCGGGAATAGAGGATTCGGAGCTGATCAGGAAAGCGGAACCCGGCGCCGCGCCCGTCCCCATGACCAAGGAGGAGGTGCGCGTGCTCGCCCTGAGCCGCCTGCGCCTGACCCGGGAGGCCGTTCTCTACGATATCGGCGCCGGCACGGGCTCTGTGAGCGTGGAGGCGGCGAGACTGTGCCCGGACGCGTCGGTCTGGGCCATCGAGAAGAGGCCGGAAGCCGTGGAGCTCCTCAGGGAGAACCTGGCAAAATACTGTCTGCCGCGCGTAAACGTCGTCGAGGCGGCGGCGCCCGAAGGGCTGGCAGAGCTTCCTGCGCCCACGCACGTCTTTATAGGCGGGAGCGGCGGAGAGCTGCCGGAGATCCTCCGGGCAGTCCTTGACAAAAATCCCCGGGTCCGGATCGTCATGACCTGCGTGACCCTGGAGACGCTCACGCAGCTTATGGAGGCCGCGAAAGCGCTCCCCGTCACAGAGCCGCGGATCTGCCAGATCGCGGTCTCACGCGCGGAGAGAGCGGGCAGCTATCACCTGATGAAGGCGCTGAACCCGGTCTACATCGCTGATATGGAAGGAAAGGGGCAGGAGGCCTGATGGAGAAGATAACTGCAATCCGGATCCCGAGGATCCTGATCGCCGCGCCCGCGAGCGGAAACGGCAAGACGCTAATGACCTGCGCCCTTTTGCGCCTTCTGGGAAGGAGGGGGATCCGCGCCGCGGCCTTCAAGTGCGGGCCGGATTTCATCGATCCCATGTTCCACAAAAGAGTGCTGGGGACGCCCTCCCGCAACCTGGACCTGTATCTGGCCGGGGAGGAGGGCGTGCGCAGAGCCCTGCTGGCGGGCTGCCGGGAAGCCGGGATCGCGGCGGCGGAGAGCCGGCCGGATCCGGCCGGCGCCGGGACACCCGGCGGGATCGCCGTCATCGAAGGGGTCATGGGATATTGGGACGGAACCGGGGAGTCCGGCATGGAGGGATCCTCCTATCAGATCGCGCAGGTGACGCGGACGCCGGTGATCCTGGCGGCAGACGTGCGCGGCATGAGCCGGTCGGCGGCCGCGCTGATCCGGGGATTTGCGGAGTACGGAGAGGAAAAACTGATCCGGGGCGTCCTTCTCAACCGCGCGTCGGCGGCCACGGCGGACAGGATCGCGGGCTGGGTGCGCGGCGAGACGGGGATCTCCGTGATCGGGAGCCTACCCGCGGATGAGCGGCTTCATATGGAGAGCCGGCATCTGGGACTGGTGGAGCCGGGAGAGATCCCGGGACTCCTTTCCCTGATCGATCGGGCGGCCGACCTGCTCGAAGAGACGCTGGACCTGGAGGCGCTCCTTGCGATCGCGGAAAGCGCGCCGCTCCTGGAAGTGCCGGAGGAGACCCGGCCGGCGGAAGGGCTTGCCCCGGACCGCGGAGAGGAGACCCGGCCGGCTGTCACCATCGCGGTGGCGGAGGACGAGGCCTTTTCCTTCTACTACGAGGACAATCTGGATCTTTTGCGGGAACTGGGCGCGCGGATCGTGCCCTTCTCGCCGCTTCGCGACAGAGCGCTGCCGGAGGCGGACGGCCTTCTGATCGGGGGCGGATATCCCGAGCTGAGAGCGGCGGAACTGGCCGCCAACACGTCCATGCTCGGGGCGATCCGGAGAGCCGCTGCGAACGGTATGCCGATCCTGGCGGAGTGCGGCGGATTTCAGTATCTGCAGGAAGAACTGGAGGACGCGGAAGGAAGACGCTTCCCGATGGCAGGCGTTCTCCCCGGGCGCAGCACTATGACCCGCAAACTCGTGCGGTTCGGCTATGTGGAAGTGCAGGGAAAAGAGCAGTATTTTGCCCCGGGACGCTCGCTCCGGGGGCATGAATTCCACTACAGCGACAGCACCTGCAGCGGCTCTGACTGCAGAGCGGTCCGGCCGGGCGGCAGGTCCTGGAACTGCATGGTCCTGCGCGGACGCATCGCGGCGGGCTACCCCCATCTCTACTACCGCTCCGATCCCGCCTTTGCGGCAGGATTCGTCGAAGCGTGCGGCGAGTATCACAGAGAGCAGGCGGACAAAAGGGAGTAATATGAGAATCTGGATCACCGGGGGCGCCGGAAGCGGCAAATCGGCGCTGGCGCAGGAACTGGCGGCCGCATTGGCCGCGGGCGGGCCCAAATATTACATAGCTACCATGATCCCCCGCGACGGCGAAGACCGGAGCAGGATCAGGCGCCATATAGAAGACAGGGCCGGCATGGGCTTTGTGACGATCGAATGCCCCTGCAGGCTGATGGAGCGCATCGAGCCCGACCCGGAGGGAACCTGCCTTCTGGACAGCGCGACGGCGCTGCTCTCCAACGCCATGTTCGGGGAGCGGGAATTTGTCTACCGGCCGGATGCCGCGCGGGAAGCGGCGGACGATCTTTTGACATTTGCCTCGCGTGTCGGAAATCTGATCGCGGTCTCCGACGGCATTTACAGCGACGCGGTGCGCTATGACGGGATGACCGAGCAGTACCGCCGGGGACTGGCGTGGATTGAGCGCAGGATGGCGGAAGAGTTTGACACCGTGCTGGAATGCGCGGCGGGCGGCGTCATCGTCCACAAAGGGGAGATGCCCGCCGGGATCAAATACGGCGGGAGGAAGACCGTCTTCCGGGAGGAAAGCAGAATGCAGCTGATCATCGGCGGAGCCTATCAGGGCAAAAGAGAGTATGCGAAGGCGCGGTTCCGCCTGCAGGAAACCGATATCTATACATGTACGGAAGAGGAGGAGCCGGATTTCAGCGCCGGGTGCCTGGACCATCTGGAGCTCTATCTGAGAAGATGCGCTGTCCTCGGAACAGAGCCGGTATCGCCGGACGCGTTCCGCGCGGATGCCGTGCTGATCTGCGAGGACATCACCTGCGGCGTGGTGCCGGTGGACAAGACGGACCGCAAGTGGCGGGAACTCACGGGGCGCTTCTGGCAGGAGCTGGCGCGGGCCGGCGCGGAGGTCACCCGGGTGTTCTGCGGATTCGGGCAGAAGCTGGAGAGGGCCGGCGGGGACCGCCCCCGGCAGATCCTCCTTCTGCGGCACGGAAAGACGAGAGCCAATGAGGAGCATCTCTACTGCGGCAGCACGGATCTTCCCCTATGCGAAGCGGGACGGCAATACCTGCAGCAAAGGGCGGGGAAGTACGGATCCGGCTGGCAGGCCTTCTATACGAGCGGCAAAGAGAGGACCGGCGAGACGCTTCGGCTCCTGTTCGGCGGAGACGCCTGGGAGGCCCGCATAGAGAGGCCGGGCCTTGCCGAGATGGATTTCGGCAGGTTTGAGGGCCGCTCCTATGAACAGCTCAGGGAGGAACCAGAGTACCAGAAGTGGATCAGCGGAGACAACGAGAGAAACGTCTGTCCCGGAGGCGAGAGCGGAGAAAGGATGCGCGGCAGAGTCATCGCGGAGTTCGACAGGATCCTGCAGAGCGACCCGTCGCAGTGCATCGTGATCGTGACGCACGGCGGGCCCATCACGGCGATCATGCAGAAGCTGTTCCCGGATCAGCGCCGCAGCCGCTTCGAGTGGCAGCCGCCCTGCGGAGAAGGTTACCTCCTGAAGGTCTGGAAAGACGGCAGAACAGCGTACGAAGAGACAGAAACAGCGCCCGCTCACAGCGGGCGGAGAGAGGATGCGCCATGACCTGGTTTCGATCATTATGCATAGCCTTTTCCATGTACTCGCGCATTCCGGTGCCGCATGGAGAGTGGGACCGGGAGGACATGAAATACTCCATCGGCCTGTTTCCCCTGGTGGGGATCGCGGTCGGCGGTCTCTTCCTGCTCTTTACAGGGTGGACGAGCGGGCGCATTCCGCTTCTTGCACAGGTCCTGATCGCAGCTGTCATACCGATTCTCGTGACCGGCGGGATCCATGCGGACGGCTTTATGGACACAAGCGATGCGCTCCATTCCTGGGCGGACCGGGACAAAAAACTGCAGATCCTCTCGGATCCCCACATAGGGGCCTTCAGCGTCCTCTCTTTGCTGGTGCTGGCAGCCTTCTGGCTGGCGGCGCTGGCGGTGATCCTGGAGACTGCCGGAAACCGCTGTCCGGGCGTCCTGGCGCTGGAATTCATTTTGGCCCGAGCGCTGAGCGGGCTGTCGGCCGTCCTCTTTCAGAATGCCCGCGGGGAGGGAACTTTGTGGGCCTTTACGGACTTTCCTGAGAGTGCCCGGCGGATCAATATCGGTCTGCTGATCCTGCAGGCGCTCGCAGCGGCCGCGGGAATGATGGCGCTGCGCCCGGCAGCGGGAGCGGCGGCAGTGTTCGCGTCGCCGGCCGTCTGGGCCCATTACCGGTGGAAAGCGGATAAAGAACCGGGAGGGAACAAAGGAGAGCTGGGAGGAAGGCTTCTCTGCAGAT
>ODAI010787291.1_pt1 | contig 22292 bp, 20 predicted proteins | sample 1539321 | NCBI WGS metagenome assembly ODAI01 (sample SAMN02144231, study PRJEB22623) | gut metagenome | biome: sheep rumen | host: Ovis aries | place: New Zealand | reverse complement strand
GGTACTTCTCCGACTGTTTCATCACGTTGTAGCGCAGTTATTAGAATGGTTTTCAGCTTCATGTTCTTATATTATAGTTGTTATATGTCCTTTTTTGCTCTCACCTCTCGCACCCGCCACACCCAGGCTGGGTGTGGGAGGTGTAAGAGGTGCGGGATGTTTCAGCGTTTCCCTACTATTGCGCGCGTAGCGTTTTGGGGAGTCTGACTGATATTCCGGTTGTTAATTGCAACATGCTTTTCGGACTGATTCCTAAGGGCATTCCTTCTCGACGCGGAGATATTCACCGACGATGGGGAACCAGTGACCTCGCGGGGTCAGGAACGATGAGTAAAGAAGTGCATAGGGCCCGCATCCCTGCGAGCCCTATGCACCATTATTAACCAAAACTTAGAAACTTATGAAAAAACTACTAACTAACAAAACTAACCAATAACTTATGTATGAATCGTATGAATCACTCTTGATTTCTGATGCAAAGTTACGGCGATATTTGCCACCTTCCAAATAATTTCAGCGAAAAGGCCTAAACTTATAGCGACACACGGGCATATTAGCGACAAAAGGGGCGAAGGGTGCCAAATCTGTCGCTTCGCTCAAGAATCTCCGTCATCCTCACCTTGAAGCTGTGCCACAGCGAGCCTGGCCCCATGTGACATACAAAGGTAGTTAAAGTCTTAAAAATGTTTGGTGATTTAAGATATTATTTGTATCTTTGCCATCGAAATGGTGGCATAATGCCATCGATACGTAACAAGTAAAGTGATCCTATTATGGCACAGTCGGCAGTAACAGTAAGAATAGATTCGGAGATGAAGTCGCAGTTTGACAAACTCTGCGCTCAGTTTGGCATGAGTGTGAACACGGCCTTCAACATCTTTGTGAATGCGGTGGTGAAGACCCAAAGTATTCCATTTGAAATCAAGGCTGCACCCAAGTCCGAATCGACGAGTGGTCTTGAAGCTTTCCAGCAGATACGTAAAATGGCCGAAAGTGGGCACTTTCCCGAAATGACTCTTGACGAAATAAACGAAGAAATCAGGTTGGCAAGGGAAGAGAGGAGACAGATGAAATGATCTATGCCGTTATTGACACGAATGTGTTTGTTGCCGCACTCTTGTCCCATCATCCGGATTCTGCTACTGTCCTGATTGTGAATGCGGTGTTGAAATCTGGCATCTGTCCATTGTACAACCAAGAAATAATTGATGAATATCAGGATGTACTCCATCGTGGAAAGTTTCATTTCCCTCCTGAAGCAATAGATGCAATTATCAGAACTGTACAAGAGTTGGGAGTAAACTCTGAGCGTATTAGCAGTACCGAGCATTTCCCAGACCCGAAAGATGTTGTATTCTATGAAGTCGCCCTCTCTAAGGATGATACCTTTCTGGTGACGGGCAACAAGAAGCATTTCCCCCAGACACCTATTGTAGTGACACCTGCTGAGATGGTTGAAATACTGAAAGATAAGGGCTTCTAAAGTGAACCAGAAAATGAAGTGTAACACAATGCCAGGCTCTCTGTGTGGTTAGCACCTTCTCGAAACCCTCGACAGATTCAGGCAGACAGTGGAGAGATTTTAATGACGGAAGAATTATCCTGCAAATGTTTGTGATTATCAAAGATATTTACTACCTTTGCAAGTAAATAATTGAAACTTAAGCATCATGGCAATATTAACCGTATACACAAAGCAAACAAGTTTTACAATTGATGTGCCAGAACATTATGACGTTTGGTGCCAAGGAGCTTACTTCTCACAAGCTGAACAGGAAAAAATATTATTTTGCTATGCAAAGATAACGGATAGGCCAAGACTGTTCGTTTGCTTTGAAGCAGACAAAATCAGTGAGGAGATGAAAAATATGGAAGAAAGCGAACTTCTAAGAAAAGGACTCTTGATTGATGAAGAGACTTTGGAAAGATATAAGAGCAAGAATATAGCCATAGATTCCATCTCAAATACTATAATCGCCCCCAAACAAGTTTGTATCTATGCATTGTTGGACAAAATTACAGGTGAGAGAGAGAGGCACGTGTACGTATAAACGTGTAATTGTTAAGATAGATCAAAGGGCTGGCATAGGGGCATGGGCCTGGCACATAACCCACGTACACTGGGAACCACACCTTCTGTGTCTCACGGTGACTGCGTAACCCACAGGGACTGGCCCGGTTGGTCCTCTTAAACTCACAGAATCTGTTCCTGTGGGTTGCATGCTCCCAACAAGCGCATAGGGCCCGCATCCCTGCGAGCCCTATGCACTAACAATAACCATTAACTAAAAACTTATGAAAAAACTATTAACTAACTAACAAAACTAACCAATAACTTATGTATGAATCGTATGAATCACTCTTGATTTCTGATGCAAAGTTACGGTGATATTTGCCACCTTCCAAATAATTTCAGCGAAAAGGCCGAAACATATAGCGACACACGGGCAAATGAGCGACAAAAGGGTACACAGGAATGCCATTTTTGCATTTTTCGGTTAAAATGCTTGCAACTTTCAGTTATTCTTTATATTTTTGCAGAAAATATCATAATGAGATGACAACGAGTGTAGCATTATCCAAGATTAGGCAAACGGCCATATCCGCCATTCCTGACGGTGGCAAGGCCATATTGTATGGTTCAAGAGCCAGAGGTGATGCCCGCATGGATTCTGATTGGGACATACTAATCCTGTTAGACAAAGATGTATTGAATCAGTCTGACTACGACAACATCAGCTATCCATTTGTTCTGCTCGGTTGCGACTTGGGACAAGAGATCAATCCTATTATGTACACCAAGAAAGAGTGGGAATCTTATCGTATCACTCCATTCTATGAGAATGTAGTCCGTGATGGTATAGAGTTAGTTTAGCTATAACTGCTAACTCACAAGGTGTCTGACACATTGTGAGCACGTACAGTTATTATAAACGAGCTATAAATTAAACGATATGGGTACAATAATATTTATGCTTGCTATTGCGGTGATAACTTTGGGATTCTTTTTCTGGACAGACAGAAGAGAAAGCCAAACGAAATAGTGACAACTAATGCACTGATTAAAAGACATCTGAATAGGATGCAGACAGTAAGACTCGATTTCGTCAGAAGCTTTTATCCAAACTTCCAAATGTTTTTGCGAAAAAGTGATTTTTATGTTATAATATCTTATTTTTCACGCCGTTTCGATTTTTATTCGTAACTTTGCACCCGATTTAGATTGACAGACGGTAAGATATGAGAAAAATAACCATACTTTTGATGGCTCTCCTGCTGACGGTGTCGCCCCTCGTTGCGGCTCAGCAGGCAGCAGTGCCCGATACGGTGGAGCTGCTGGCCGACTCTGCTGCGCACGATAGCCTGTTGACAACAACAGCCACCGATGAGGAACTGGAGGCTGCCGATGTGACAGAAGAGGAGGGGGGAGGCCTGCATAAGCAGTTGAAGACGAAGTTTATCGACGGCAACGTGGGCTTCATGTCGCTCGTAGCCCTCTCGCTGGTGCTGGGCCTGGCCTTCTGTATTGAGCGCATCCTCTATCTGATGATGTCGGAGATCAAGGCCTCAAAGCTTTTGGCCGACATTGAGGACCGTCTGGCCAGCGACGATGTAGAGGGTGCCAAGACGCTCTGTCGCAATACGCGCGGGCCTGTAGCCAGTGTGTGCTATCAGGGACTGCTGCATATTCGTCAGCCCATCGACGCCATTGAGCGCAGTATCACCAATTACGGTGGTCTGCAGGCCGCTAACTTGGAGAAGGGCTGTTCGTGGATTAAACTGTTTATCGCGATGGCTCCCTCGCTGGGATTCCTCGGTACGGTGATAGGTATGGTGATGGCCTTCGACAACATCCAGACACAGGGTGATATCAGTCCAGCCATTGTGGCGCAAGGCATGAAGGTGGCGCTGATCACCACTATCTTCGGTATCATCGTGGCCCTGGTGCTGCAACTGTTCTACAGCTATATTCTCTCAAAGATTGAGAAACTGACCTCGCAGATGGAGGAGGCAGCGATACAGATGCTCGACCTGATAGAGCTATATAAAGAAAAAGGTACGAGACAGAAAGAGAGCGTATGACCCCGATAGTATCGCCGATAGTAGCCGACATCATGCTGTGGCTGATGTACATCACGCTGGCTGTGGCCATCGGAGTGACACTGTTGTCGGTGGTGAAACGGCTCAGGCTGCGCACCAAGGACGATGAAATCATCAACGGCGTGCCGCAGAAACGGGTGGCCAGGACAGTGGCCCTTGCATTCGTGGCCTGTCTGGTCATCACTTTCCTGACTGGCTCGTCGAATCCCGTCACCACCAACGGACAGCTCTTTACCGACACCTTCTGGCTGAAGGTGACGGATATGTTTATCTATACCACCATTATACTCATCATAGGATGTTTCGTAGGCGTCGTAGTGAGCAGATTCCGGAACTGAATACCAGTTCCACGGCAGACATCTCGTTTATGCTGCTGATATTCTTCCTCGTGACATCGTCGATGGACACGGACAAGGGACTCTTGCGCCAACTGCCGCCACTGCCCCAGGAGGAACAGCCCCCGACGGACGTCAAGAAGGAGCATGTGATGACGGTGACGCTCGACGCTCACGACCAGCTGTCCTGCAATGGCACATTGCTCTCTGCGCCCCAGCTCACCCAAGAAGTGATGGATTTCGTGAATGCTGATCCCCAAGAGCACGTGATCAGTATCCAGACGGACAGACAGACCACCTATGAGGCTTACTACCGTATGCAGGATGCCATCGTGGCTGCTTATCAACGGCTGAGGGCTTCCGGCAAGGATTGTCCGATGCGAATCAGTGAACAGAAACCTACGGAAGGGGGGACGCCATGAGAAAGATGCAGCCGATGTTTCGCAGAAGTTCGCACAAGATGCCAGGCCTGAACCTGGCATCAATGCCAGACTTGATATTCACCGTGCTCTTCTTCTTCATGCTCGTCACTCACATGCGTGACGATGACGTGAAGGTGCGCTACGAAGTGCCTGCCGGTACCGAGGTGCGTAAGATGGAGCAGAAATCGTCGGTTATCAATGTCTATATCGGCAAAGGCGAGAATAAGAGCGGGGAATACCGTATACAGGTGAACGGCAAGATGACAGACTTGGCACATCTCTCGACTACCATCGATGCTGAGCGGCGCAAGATGTCGCCAGAGAATGCCGAGCGACTGACGGTGAGCCTGAAGGCTGACAAGAAGACGCCAATGGGGATGATTGCCGACGTGAAGGAGGCCCTGCAGAAGTCGTATGCCCTGCGCGTGAACTATAGTGGAAGAGAAATTAAAAAGTGAATAGTGAATAGTGATTAGTGAATAGTGAATAGTGATGAAGATAAAGCTTGACAGACTCGATAGACAGATATTGCAACTGATAGCACAGGATGCCCGCATCCCATTCTTGGAGGTAGCCCGTGTGTGTAATGTCAGTGGTGCAGCTATCCATCAGCGTATACAGAAACTCACATCGTTGGGTGTGCTCAAGGGTTCACAGTTTATCATCGACCCTGAAAAGATTGGCTATGAAACCTGTGCCTACATCGGGCTGAACCTGAAAGACCCGGAGAAGTTTGATGCCGTGGTGGATAAACTGAAGGAAATACCAGAAGTGGTGGAATGCCACTATACGACGGGCAACTATGATATGTTTATCAAACTCTATGCCCTCAACAATCACCATCTGCTGGATATCATCCACGATAAGCTTCAGCCCCTTGGCCTGGCCAGCAGTCAGACATTGATATCATTTCATAGTGCCATTGACCGGCAGTTGCCTTTCGACAAGCTGGCACTGATGGATGGAGATGAAGAGTAAATAAGGAGATTCATCGCACGGACTGGCCGTGCGATGAATCCAAATGTGTTTTTATTGCTTCAGCAAGTTGAGCTTGGTCTTGGGAGCCAATACGTTGCTGACCTTTTCCGTATATTCATTGAGCTTGATATTTGCCGTGGCGTGGATATCGCGGCTGGAGGAACCGATGCGGAAGGTGTAAGTTCCTGCCTCGGTGAGCCACTGTGAGCCTGCTTCATCGAAAGAGGCGAGGTCACGCACGGGGATGGTCATCGAGAGCGTCTGACTCTCGCCGGGCTGCAGTTCACGGGTCTTGGCGAAAGCCTTCAGTTCCTGAGCAGGTTTCTCCAGACGGCCCTTGGGAGCCTGCACGTATACCTGTGCCACCTCCTTGCCGCTGGTGCTACCCGTGTTCTTGATGGTAACGGCTACCTCCACGGCATCCTTGCCCTTGGCCTTCACCACGGGCTTGGAGAACTGGAACGTGGTATAACTCAGGCCGAAGCCGAAAGGATAGGCCACCTCCTTCTGGAAGGTGTCGAAGTAGCGGTAGCCCACGTAGATGTCTTCCTCGTGGTTGGTATAGTCGCGCCCGGGGATCTGTGCGCCCCAGCCAATCATCTCGCGGAAGGTGTAGTTATCCATCTCCTGCGGGAAATTCTTCGTAGAAGGATGGTCAGTGGCTGCGATGGGCCAGGTCATGGTCAACTTGCCACTGGGATTGGCCTTGCCCGTGAGCACGTCGGCCACGCTGTTGCCGCCTTCCTCACCGGGCTGCCAGGCACAGAGGATGGCATCCACGCGGTCACGCCAGGAGGCTGTCTCTATCACTGAGCCGCTGTTGATAATCACGATGACAGGCTTGCCGGCAGGACGGAAGGCATCGCTGACACGTGAGATCATGGCCTTCTCGGCCGCTGAGAGGTTGAACTCGCCCTCTATCTCGCGGTCCAGGCCCTCGCCGGCCTGACGGCCAATGGTGATGATGGCAGCGTCGGCCTCCTTCACTTCATGCTGCACGCAGCGCGCGGTGATGTCTATCTCGTCGAGTTTGGGCCTGCCTGTATCGAGGAACCACATCATCGGGTTCTTGTCGGCCTTCAGTTTGGCATTGGCAAACTTCACATAGTTCTGATAGATCTCCGTCAGCTGCGGTGTGGTGCTGACGCCGATGTTCTTCAGTCCTGTCACCATATCCACACTGTAGGGCACGTTGACGGCTCCTGACCCCAGGCCGCCAGCGAGGAAGTCGTAGGAGTTGACGCCGAAGAGGGCCACGGTCTTCAGGTTCTTGATGGGGAGCACTCCCGCATTCTTGAGGAGCACCATGCCCTCAGTGCTCGACTGGCGGGTAATCAGCGCATGAGCCTTCAGGTCGGGCTTGTTGGAGAACTGGTAGTTGCGGAAACGGGGGGTCTTGACGATATATTCAAGCATACGGCGCACGTTCTGGTCAACATATTTGATGTCGAGCTTGCCGCTCTTCACGCCGTTGACGATGTCCTCTGCCTGCGCGGGAAAGCCGGGGGTCAGCAGGTCGTTGCCTGCCTCTACCTCATCGATGGTGAAGAGTCCCTGCCCCTCGCGCTTGGTTATCCAGTCAGTCATCACGATGCCACGGAAGCCCCAGTCGTCGCGGAGCACGCTCGTCAGCAGGTCCTTATTGCCCTGGGCATACTTGCCGTTGACACTGTTGTAGGCCGACATGAGCGTCCAGGGGTCGCTCTCGCGCACCACGTATTCAAAGCCGCGGAGATAGATCTCACGGAGGGCACGCTGCGACACGCGCTCATCCACTATCGTACGGTTGCTCTCCTGGGAGTTGACGGCATAGTGCTTCGCTGAGACGCCCACTCCCTGGCTCTGTATGCCACGGGTCATGGCCACGCCGATCTTTCCCGTCACGAAGGGGTCTTCGGAATAGTATTCGAAGTTACGCCCGCAGAGTGGATTACGATGGATATTGAGACCAGGGCCGAGGATTACGTCGCAGCCGTATTCGAGGGTCTCGTTGCCGATGGCCTTGCCCACGGCTTCCACCAGTTCCGTGTTCCACGAGCAGGCCAGGCAGGTGCCCACAGGGAATCCAGTGGCATAGTAGGTCTGGCTGTCATTCTTGCGGGTGGCGTCGATGTGTACGCCTGCAGGCCCGTCAGTCAGCACGGTGGCCGGGATGCCGAGCCGCTTGTTCTCTACAGTGATGCCTGCCGCGCCTGCCACCAGTCTCTCCTGGTGGCCGAGCATGGCTCCGCTGCCTGTAAAGGAGTCGTTACCACCGCCCACGAGCAGTTGGGCCTTCTCTTCTAGCGTCATGGCCTTGATCACCTCGTCGATGTTGGTGGCCGAAAGTTTGGGTTGCGCTGTCGTTGTCATTGTAAATGTTGTTGCTAATAAGCAAGTTGATAGAATTTTATTCATATTTTTAGGTTTTAAAAAATTGGTTTTGCCAGGAATTATCGTCAGGGGAATATCTTAAAGGCATAGCCTTCCGACTGCAGCCACCGCAGGCTCTCCGGCAGTGCCGTCCGCAGTTTGTCAATGCTCTTGAGCGAGTCGTGAAAGGTGATGATGGAGCCGTTGCGCGTGAACTTCTTGATATTGTTGACCACATCCTCTGCCGTCAACCACTTGGAATAGTCGCGTGAGACGAGATCCCACATGACAATCTTGTACTTCCTGCTGAGCCATGCATACTGGCCCATGCGCATCCATCCGTGGGGGGGACGAACATAGTGGCTGTGGATGTAGGCATTGGCTTTCTCCACGTTGTAGCTATATTCCTTGATGGTATGGCCGAATCCTACGATGTGGTTGTGGGTATGGTTGCCCACCTGGTGGCCCTCGGCCTTTACACGTTCGAAGAGTTCGGGATACTTACGCACGTTGTCGCCCACCATGAAGAAGGTGGCCTTGGCGTCGAACTTCTTGAGTGTCTCAAGAATGAATGGGGTAGCCTCGGGGATTGGGCCGTCGTCGAAAGTCAGGTATACTGCCCTTTCGTGACGGTCCATTCTCCAGTAGGCTTTCGGGTAGAGCCAGCGGAGATAGATGGCTGGTTGCTCGATGATCATCTATTTATTCCTGAAACGTTCCTCCCTTAGCATGATATTGATTGACAAGAGCGTCCAACTGCTTTTCTCTCAGTGCAGTCTTCTGCTTGTCGATGGCATCCTGCATGTCGAGCATCTGATTCATGATGTACAGGTGGAGCATGCAGTCGCGCTGCGAGTTGTCAAAGCGCATGCCGTCGAGCGAGAGATACCATGTCATGTACTGCGTCGACTTGTTCCAGAGGTTGTCGAGCAGCTGCTGGGCTTTCTGACTCTGGCCTGTTTCAATATAGGCACGCACCAGGTCGGTAGATCCGCTTTGGAAGTCGTGAGGCACATTAGCCGCGGGCAGTTCCTTCTCGCACTTGGCCAGCACCTGCTTGGCTTCCTCCTTCTTGCCTTCCTGGATCAGGTTGGTGGCAAGCGACGCCATCAGTCTTCGGTGGGTGTAGCACATGCGCATCACCGTCTCGTCGAGATAGATGCCAGGCTGGCTGACATTACCGAACTTAAACTTCTTCATCACGTTGTTGTAGGTCTTCTCCGTGTCGAAGTTCTTGGCACCGGGCACATTGGTAGTAAATGGTGTGATACGGTTGGCCAGACCCTCCTGCACGAAGTTGTCGCCCAGGTTCATATAGTTTTCCTGTCCCACGGTGGTAGCCACGTAAATGGGGCGCTCCCAGTTGGCGTGGGCTATCATCTCAAGCATCATCAGGTCACCTTTGTAGAGCGCACTCTTTCCTTTGAGTGAGATGACCATGCGGTCGGGGATGGAGTCGCTGGCCATCATCATACCACTGCGGCGTACGGCCTCTTTGTCGATGGTCATATAGAGGGTGTCCGTAGGGATGACGTGGAAGTCCTGTACGGAGGAACGTACCCAGTGGTCGAGGATGTTCGTCAGCTCGAAGGGCTCGTCGCCGAACTGCTTGCGGGCTTCCTCGGGCTGGTCCTTGTAGAGTTGCATGACCTGCTCCTTGAGCGACGGGTCTACCTGTACGTATTCGTTGGTGCCGGCACAGTACTCCAGTCGCTTCCAGGTGATGGGCAGCGAGGGAGAGTCATAGGCGGGACGCACCATCTGGTCGATATACCAGTCTGTCTGCAGATAGGAGAGGTTGCAGACGCGGGCATCGGTACGCACGCTCTCAGTGTCCTGGTTGTACCAAAGTGGGAAGGTGTCGTTGTCGCCATTGGTGAATATGATGGGGTTGCCCTTCTCCTGCAGGGTCATCAGGTAGTTCTGGCCGAAGTCGCGACAGGTATAGCGTCCTGAGCGGTCGTGGTCGTCCCAGGTCTGCGAAGCCATCTGGACGGGAACCAGCAGACAGACAAGTGATACCAGTGATACCATTACGAAATTCTCTTTTTTCATCTTCCGGTTGAGCCAGTCGATGATAGCAGCCACGCCCATGCCGCACCAGATGGCGAAGGCATAGAAAGAGCCTGCGTAGGCATAGTCGCGCTCACGGGGCTGCATGGGGGTCTGGTTCAGGTAGATCACGATGGCCAGACCTGTCATGAAGAAGAGGAAGAATACCACCCAGAACTGACGGATTCCAATGGGGTCGTCGATGGTCTTCTGGATGCCGTTCACCTCTATCTTGCGCTTCCGCGTATACCAGGCCTGCCAGAAGAGACCTATCAGACCCAGCAACAGGGGCAGACAGTAGAACACATTGTGGCCCTTGTTCTGTTTCAGCTCATCAGGCAACAGGTCCTGATCTCCCAGACGGGCATTGTCGATGAATGGTATGCCTGAGAGCCAGTTGCCGTGCTCCAGTTCGCCGTTGCCTTGTATGTCGTTCTGTCGTCCGGCGAAGTTGCACATGAAGTAGCGCCAGTACATCCAGTTGCATTGGTAGCTGAGGAAGAAGCGCAGGTTCTCGAATTGGTTGGGCATCTTCACCATCATGGGCTCACCGCAACGGTCGTAGGGCACCTCACTGCCGTCGACGCCTCCCATCCACGATTCATAGGCTGCGGTATGTGCCGAGCTGTACATTCGGGGGAAGAGCATGTTCTGTGCATATTTGTATTCGTCCTTGGTGCGTACGATGAAGTAGGAGTCTTTCTCATTCTCTGAAACCTTCTCCTTACGCTGATAGACGGGCTTACCCTCCGTCATCTCGGGGCGGCACATGTTGCCCTCCACCTTCAGGGCCACCTGTGAGGTGTAGGCAGGACCGTAGAACAGTGGGCGCTGGCCGTACTGCTCGCGTCCCAGGTAGTCGCCCAGGGTGAAGATGTCCTCTGGCGAGTTCTGGTCCATCGGGGGATTCGCCGACGAACGGATCACGATCAGTGCATAGCTCGAATAGCCTATCAGCAGCATCAGCATGCAGAGCAGCATCGTGTTCTTGGCACGGGCCGTAATCAGGGGCAGTTTGTCGCGCTGGTATTTCAGTAGGAACCACAGACCAGCCAGCACGGCGATGCCGATGATAAAGGCTGTCCATCCCCATCCGTAGAAGGGGATACCCATCAAGCCCACGGAGAGCAGGAAGGCTACGTTCTGTACGGTGACGCTGTGCTTCTGCGTCTGTGTCTCGTAGACGGCCCAGATCACTGTGGCGATGAGCAGGATGATATAGACGATCTCACCCGTATTAAACGGCATGCCGAGGGTGTTGACGAAGAACAGCTCAAACCATCCTCCTACGGTGACGATGCCTGGCACCACGCCGTAGAGTACCGCAGCCAGTATCACCACTGATACGGCCAGTGCCACGAGCGAGCCCTTCAGGTTGGCATCTGGGAATCGCCGATAGTAATAGACGAGCACGATGGCAGGCACACAGAGCAGGTTCAGCAGGTGGACGCCGATGGAGATGCCCGTCAGATACATGATGAGCACCAGCCAGCGGTCGCTGTGAGGCTCGTCGGCATGGTCTTCCCATTTCAGGATGAGCCAGAAGACGATGGCCGTCAGTGCCGATGAGTAGGCGTATACCTCGCCTTCCACAGCCGAGTACCAGAAGGTGTCGCTGAAGGTGTAGATCAGCGCGCCCACCAGTCCTGCTGCCTCGATGGTGATCAGTTTGGTCGTCGTCAGTTCCTCCCACTTGTCAATCAGCAGACGTCGTGTCAGATGGGTGATACTCCAGAAGAGGAACATGATGCAGGTGGCAGAGAGCAGGGCGCTCATCACATTGACCATCTTAGCCACCTGTGTGGGATCACTGGCAAACTGCGAGAACAGGTTGGCCGTGAGCATGAAGAACGGTGCCCCGGGGGGATGTCCTATTTCCAATTTGTAACCAGTAGTGATAAACTCGGGACAGTCCCAGAACGAAGCTGTCGGCTCAATGGTGGAGCAATAGACGAAGGCTGCTATCAGAAACGACAGCCAGCCGATGACGTTGTCCACCAATTTAAATTGTTTCATCTAAAGAATATCTTTTTTAACGTTAAAAATCTATCTTGCGTGCAAAATTACGAAAAAATCGGCTATATGAATAAACCTGCGCCGTAAATTAAGATAATATAACGGAATATCTTGCCCAGCGTGATGGCTATCAGCGTGATGACGATATTTGAGCGCATCAGCCCCAGGGCGATGGTGATGGCACTGCCCAGAACGGGCAGGAAGGCGAAGAAGCCCATCCATGCACCGTGGCCTGCCATGAAGCGATGGGCCTTGTCGAGCTTCTCCTTGCTCACGTGCAGATATTTCTCTATCCACTCCATCTTGCCCATTCGCCCGACGGCGTAGTTCACCACCGACCCCAGTACGTTGCCCACCGTTCCGTAGATCATCAGTATCCAGGGGTCAAGGCCTGTCGCCATCAGTCCTATCATCACGGCCTCGCTCGAGAAGGGGAAGAAACTGCCTGCCAGGAAGGCTGCTGCCAGCATGCCCCAATAGCCGTACTGGGTCAGGAATGCTATGATGCCATCCATAGGTTGAAGACCGTCAGCAGCACCACCGATGCGGCAATGACGTAGGATGCGATGTTGGTTACCCGTGTGGATGTCAGTGCCAGGAAGTGGCCCAGCAGCGGACTGCCTGCGGTGATAATCACCCTGAGCATCGTGTCGTCGTGCTGAGGCTGGATAATCAGTAGCAGCGTGGCCACTCCCCAGAGCATCATCAGCGAATAGTAGATTTCTCGGGTTCGTATCTTGTCGAGGAAGTATTTCCTGGAGTAGTGCACGATGCCCGTAATAGTCAGGATGGTCAGCAAGGCAAATGTCAGTATCTGCGATGCGCTGAGCGACAGGTAGTCGGCTGGCAGTATGTAGTGCCCGGTCTCCATCAGGTGCTCCAGCAGTGGCATCATGTCGCCTTCGTTGAAGCAGAGTATCCAGGCCAGTGCAAACCAGTAGGGACACAACAGTCCCAGTATGGTTGCCGTGAAGGTGCGCCAGCTGAGACAGTAGAGCGTGGTGGCCATCATCAGCCATACCACGGGAATCAGCCAGAATGTCAGTGCCGAGGCCATACTGGCCAAGCCCAGCATCAGGAAGGTGTAGAAAGCCCAAGCTGCAGCCTGTTTGTCCTGATAGCACTTGAAGAGACAGAACAGACTGGTCACGAGACATAGCTGGAAGACGGCGCCACTCGTCGAGGGGAAGAGAAAGCAGGGCACACACGACAGCAAGGCGTAGGATGCCGTCACCGCACGGCTATAGATGCGGATGAGGGAGTTGTTGTTGTCCAGCTCTGTCATCACGGCCACGGAGAGGGCGAAACAGCCAAACTGTATCCACCACTGGTGCTGGATCAGTCCTGCTGTCAGCCAGATGCCAATGCAGATTGCGAAAGTCACAGGCAGCGTCCTGCGACTCTCTGCCACCTTGTTCTGTATATGCTTCATTTACAGGTCGGCACCGATGTCGCGACGGAAGTATTTGTCTGTGAATTGTATCTTCTGGGCCTCTTCAAACGATTTCTGCAGGGCTTCGGCCTTGTCCTTGCCGTAGCTGCTGACGGCTATCACGCGCCCTCCTGCAGTCACCACTTGTCCGTCCTTCAGGGCCGTTCCGCTATGAAAGACGATGCTGCCCTCCACCTGGTCGATGCCCGTGATGGGATAGCCCTTCTTATATTCCTGGGGATAGCCTCCGCTGACGAGCATCACACAGACTGCTGCCCTGGGGTCGAACTCGATGGTGCGCTGGTCGAGATTGCCCTCTGCCACACCTTCAAACAGGTCTACGATGTCGCTCTTCAGGCGCAGCATCACGCTCTCCGTTTCTGGGTCGCCCATACGGCAGTTGTACTCGATCACCATCGGGTTGCCGTCGACGTTGATGAGTCCGAAGAAGATGAATCCCTTATAGTCGATACCTTCTTCGGCCAGTCCCTCCACGGTAGGCCTGATGATACGGTCTTCCACCTTCTGCATCCACTCCTTGGTGGCGAAGGGTACGGGGGTCACGGAGCCCATGCCGCCCGTGTTCAGACCTGTGTCGTGCTCGCCGATGCGCTTGTAGTCCTTGGCCTCAGGCAGTATCTTATAGTGGCGTCCGTCTGTCAGCACAAACACGGAACACTCGATGCCACTGAGGAATTCCTCGATAACGACGCGCGAAGAGGCATTGCCGAACATGCCGTCCAGCATTTCCCTCAGTTCCTTCTTGGCTTCATCGAGGGTGGGCAGTATCAGCACTCCCTTGCCAGCACAGAGACCGTCGGCCTTCAGCACGTAGGGAGCCTTCAGGGTCTCGAGGAAGGCGATGCCTTCTTCCACGTGCTCGCCGTCGAAAGTCTGATAACGGGCCGTGGGGATATGGTGGCGCTGCATGAAGGCCTTGGCGAAGTCCTTCGAGCCTTCCAGCACGGCGCCTGCCTTCGAGGGGCCAATCACGGGCACGTCTTTCGTCCTTGTGTCACTCTTCAACTCGTCGTAGATGCCTTTCACCAACGGGTCTTCCGGGCCTACCACCACCATCTGGATGTCGTTCTCCACCACAAACTGTTTGATGGTCTCAAAGTCATCAGCCTTCATGCTGACGTTCTCGCCGCAGTTGCCGGTGCCGGCATTGCCTGGGGCGATGTACAGTTTCTCACATTTCTCACTCTGAGCAATCTTCCAAGCCAGGGCATGCTCACGTCCGCCGCTTCCTAATAATAGTATCTTCATAATCTTCAATGTTCAATGTTCAATCTTCAATGTTCAATGTTCAATGTTCAATCTTCAATCATTTCAGGTAATCTTCAAAATACCGGGTGATGCGCTCATGCAGATGTACGCTGGCATGGCCTCTCATGTTGTGAGGCTCGCCAGGATAGGCGAAGAAATCGGGCTGCGTGCCGGCCTTGATACAGGCATCGAGGAACGCGAGGCAATGCTGGGGCACCACTGTCGCATCATTGTAGCCCGTGATGATCTGCAACCGTCCCTTCAGGTTCTTGGCCTTGGGCAGCAGACTTGTCTTGGCGTAGCCTATGGGGTTGTTCTCTGGCGTGCCCATATAGCGCTCGCCGTACATCACCTCATACCATTTCCAGTCGATCACCGGACCTCCTGCCACACCCACCTTGAACACGTCGGGGTAGTTGGTCATCAGCGAGATGGTCATAAAGCCTCCATACGACCAGCCGTGTACACCCAGACGCTCCATGTCGACGTAGGGCAGGGCGCGCAGATAGTCCACGCCCTGCATCTGGTCCTGCATCTCTATCTGGCCCAGCTGGTGCCAGGTGGCCTGTTCAAAGTCGAGTCCACGGCGCTCAGAGCCTCTGTTGTCGAGGATGAACACGATGTAGCCTTTCTGTGCCATGTAGGTCTCCCACGACCTGCTGGCCCAGTGCCACGATGCGGCGACGTTATGGGCGTGAGGCCCGCCATAGACGTAGACCACTGTGGGGTATTTCTTCTGCGGGTCGAAGTCGGCAGGCTTCACCATCCTCCAGTAGAGGTCTGTCTGTCCGTCAGCAGCCTTGATGGATCCGTTTTCGAAGAGGGGCTGCTGGTAGTCCTTCCAGGGGTCGGCAGCGTCGAGCAGTGTCTTTGTGGCGTGCTTCCTGGTGCTGGCCGTGATGATGCGCCGTGGTATCTGCGGTGCCGAGAATTTCTCGTAGAGTTTCTCGCCCGATGCCGACAGCTGGCAGGTCTGTGCGACGCCGATGCCCTCGTCGAGCAGGGTGCGCTTGCCCGTGGCGATAGCGACGCTGTAGGCGTTGTCCTGCAGTGGGTGCAGTTCGTTTGAGGTGATGATGATGCTCTTGTCCTTCCGGTTGAAGCCTGCCACGCTGGTCACCACCCATGGCCCCTTAGTCAGTTGCTGCACCTGCTGGCCTTCAATATTAAATAGGTATAGATGGTTGTAGCCGTCCTTCTGACTCTGCATGACAAACAGTGTCTCGTCCCATGGCAGGAAGAGTATGGGGTGCTGCGGCTCTACGTATTTATCACTCGTCTCGCGGTATAATTCCCGTTTGCGCTCACCCGTGGCAGCGTCGTAGCTCACCAGACGGCAGTCGTTCTGCTCGCGGTTCAGTTCCTGCATGTAGATGGTCTCGCCGTCCGGGCTCCAGGCGATGTTGGTGAAGTATACCGGATTATTCGGATTATCCGGATTATCCGGAGTCTTCAGATAGATGGTCTTTCGTGTCAGCAGGTCGTAGATGCCCACGGTCACCTGGTGCGAGGTCATGCCTGCCATGGGGTATTTGTCGGGCTCATGGCTGGCCTCGCGCTGGAAGATGTCCACCTGAGGGTAGTCGGCCACCATCGTCTGGTCCATCCTGTAGAAGGCCAGCCTGCGGCCGTTGTCGCTCCAGAAGAGCCCCTCCTCGATACCGAACTCATTGCGGTGTACGGCTTCTCCGTAGACGATCTCACGACTGCCGTCGGTGGTCAGTTGGGTCTCTTCCATGCCGTCTCTGATGTAGAGTTGCTGGTCTGCCTTCTTGTAGGCGAGTGCCTTCGAGGCCTTGTTCCATTTGCTCACGGTGACGCCCTTCAGAGCCTGCGTCCACTCGATAGCCTTCGTCTTGAAGTTGTAGAGCAGTTGCAGGTCGGCATTCCTGAGCATCACCAGAGGCTTGTCGGCGTAGGGATAGGTGGCACTCATGGCCGAATGGATGGGCTTGGTATCCGGTTCGCCGTTGGTCAGCATGGCGTTCACCTCATCGAGCCTGAAGAGCGGTTTCTTCTTGCCCTTGGCGTCGATGGTGCCTCCCTCCTCGGCATCCTGATACATCAGTTGCTCGCCCCACCAGGTGAGCCAAATGTTCTGTGGCAGCAACTGTCGGTAGTTGTTGCCGCCATAGTTCAGGTCTTCCAGCGTGAAGTGTTTCTTTTGTGCCTGCATGGGGTGGGGTAGTGTGGTCAGTGTGAGCACGGCGAAGAGTGCTGCTGCTATCTTAGTCTTCATCATCGTCAGTCCTCCTTCTCCTGTTGAAGTCGTTGTTGTCGCGTCCCTTCCAGTTTTTATTGTCTCTCCGGATATTCCGGTCTTTCCTGTTTCCGCGGGTGTTCCGGTCATCCCGGTTCTTGCGGGCTTTCCAGTCTTTCCGGTCGTCGCGCTCCTCGCGGTCATTCCTGTCTTTTCGGGTATTCCGGCTATTCCGGTCGTTTCGCTCGATGTCGTGCTTGTGGAAGGTGAACGAGCGGATGTCGGCCTCCTCGTTCTGCTCCGTCTCCTCCATTCGTTGCTTAAACTCACGGTTCTTCTTGAAGCGGTGCTTCTCGGCCATCTGGCGTTTCTCCTCATCGGTCTTCACCACGCCGCCTTCGTGGCGGAAGTCCTTCAGCTTGCCGTCAAACATCTGATACTTCCTGAATTCGCACTCCAGCGAGCCGTTGTAGAGGGGTATCTTGATACTGGGCTTCAGCCCTATCTGCTCGAAGCACTCCTCGCGGTAGCTCAGCACCCAGGCATCGTTGCCCTTGAACTGGTGCTTCAGTCGCTCGCCTATCATCCTGTAGGTGCCCAGCAGGTCGGGCGTAGAGATGCGCTCGCCGTAGGGTGGGTTGGTCACGATGATACTCTTGTTCTTGGGGGCGGTGAAGTCCTTGAAGTCCTGCTGCTCGATGGTGATATCGGCAGAGAGCCCTGCGGCCTTGGCGTTCAGGCGTGCCGTGTTCACAGCCTTCATGTCGATGTCGTAGCCGTAGATATGGTGGTTGAACTCCCGTTCCTGGCTGTCGTCGTTATAGATCTCGTCGAAGAGCTCGGCATCGAAGTCAGGCCATTTCTCAAAGGCATATTCCTTTCGGAAGAGGCCTGGTGCCATGTTGCGTGCGATGAGAGCTGCCTCGATGAGCAGTGTGCCCGAACCGCACATGGGGTCGATGAAGTCGGTATCGCCCCGCCAGCCAGTCATGAGGATCATGCCTGCGGCGAGCACCTCGTTCAGGGGGGCCTCCACGCTCTCCTGGCGATAGCCCCTGCGATGGAGCGACTCTCCGCTGGAGTCGAGACTCAGCGTGCACTGGTCCTCAGCCACGTGGATGTTCAGGCGTATGTCGGGGTTGGCCACCGAGATGTTAGGGCGTTTGCCCGTCTTCTCTCGCAACTGGTCCACGATGGCATCTTTCACCTTATAAGATAGGAATTTCGAATGCCTGAATTCTTCTGAGAATACCACGGCATCCACGGCGAACGTCCTGTCGTTCGCCAGATATTCTGTCCAGTCTGTCTTCTTGATTTCCTCGTAGACATCATCTGCACTCTTCGCCTTGAAGTGCCGGATGGGCTTCAGGATGCGGATGGCTGTGTGCAGTTGGAAGTTCGCGCGGTACATCATTTCCTTGTCGCCCGTGAATGATACCATCCTGCGTCCTATTTGTACATTGTTGGCCCCCAGTTGGGTCAGTTCTTTCGCCAGTACAGGTTCCAGTCCCATAAACGTCTTGGCGATGAGTTCGTACTCCTGTTGAGGCGCACGGCTCGTAGAGATGTTCTGTTCCATTATTTCAATATTGCCTTCTTTTCGACTGCAAAGTTACTCAAAGTCGGGCGAAAAAACAAATAATTTGCTAAAAAATAGTGTCCTTTGTTGCGTTATTCGGAATTATTTCTTAATTTTGCCCTCGTAAAGTGATGATATGGTGACAAATCTGCTATATGCACGCTTCATCAGCGGTAGTTCTGTGGGATGGATATGGGCGTTCGGAGTGCTTATATTCCTGGTGCTCTGTTGGTCTGCCTACCGACAGTGGCGTGAGTACCGTCGGCTGCAGTCCGAGCTGGCCGAGATGGAGAAGGTGTGGCAGAACAATATCCAGTACGAGTTCGTACTCAAGGCCATGCGCATCGCCGTGTGGCGATACGATACCACCACCCGCGCCTTCGTCTATGAGAACGATTTCCGATACGGCACCGCCAGCTATGTGCCCGACAAGGACGAGACCTTCTTCGATACGCTTACGGCCATCGACGCTGCCGATGTAGACCGGGTCAGCAAGGCCTTCGTCGACCTCGTCGAGGGGCGTACCGACACCTATCATCAGGAGTACCGCGTCCACATGCCCAACGGCTCTTCATATTGGGAGGAGAGCTATGCCACCATCGTGGAGCGCGATGCCGACGGCAAGCCCCAGAAGATTGTGGGCACATCCCAGCGCATCGATGCCCGCAAGGAACTCGAGGCCTCCCTCGTTGCAGCCCGCAACAAGGCCGAGGAGAGCGACCGCCTGAAGACGGCCTTCCTGGCCAATATGGGTCACGAGATACGCACCCCCCTCAATGCCATCGTCGGCTTTGCCGACCTGCTGCCCGTGGTGCAGAGCGAGGAAGACCGCAACCAACTTATCTCCGAGATACAGGCCAACAACCGCAAGCTGCTCCGTATCATCGACGGTCTGGTGAGCATGTCGAAGATCGAGGCCGGAGCCAAGAGTCTGCTCATGGCCAAGGTCGACCTCAATCAGCTCATCCAGCAGATGGTCGACACCTATCAGCCCACCACCAATGTCCAGATGACCTGCTACTGCCCGTTGGCGAAGCTCGAGATCAACAGCGACCGCGAAAAGCTGCTCGAAATCCTCGACAACCTGGTGCAGAATGCCGTCAAGTTCACCGCCGAGGGCTCCATCGCCCTGACTTACGAGGTGGAGGGCAATCAGGTGCGCGTCAGCGTCAGCGATACGGGCAAGGGCATCTCAGAGGCTGATCAGAAGCGCATCTTCGAGCGTTTCGTCAAGGTCGACGAGTTTATCCCCGGCACAGGCCTCGGCCTCTCCGTGGCCAAGTCGCATGTAGAAAACCTTGGAGGCCAGATAGGCGTCATCTCTGCCCTCGGCACCGGCACCACCTTCTGGTTCACGCTCCCCCTCGAAGCCTAAGCCCTATGCGTCGCACGCTGCTCATCGCCTCGCTGCTCCTGGCCCATTGCTCACTGCTCCTGGCGCAGACCTTCACGTCTTCGCCCATCCCCGATTCCGTCTTCCAGCGCATGCAGGGCCGTTCCTATCCCCGCGACTGTTCCGTGCCACGATCTGAGCTGCGCTACCTGCGCCTCTCCCATGTCGACGCCCAGGGGCGAGAGCATGTGGGCGAGATGGTGTGCAACAAGGCCATTGCCCAGGATCTGCTCGACATCTTCCGCGAGCTCTATCGGCAGCGTTACCCCATCGAGCGCATCCGTCTCATCGACGATTATGAGGCTGTCGACGAACAGTCGATGCGCCACAACAATACCTCCAGCTTCTGCTTCCGTCGCGTCTCCGGCACCCTGAAGCTCTCCAAGCACGCCCGAGGGATGGCCGTCGACATCAATACCCTCTACAATCCGTACGTCCGTAAAGGGCGCGATGGCCGTCGCATCGTAGAGCCTGCCACTGCCACCCCCTATGCCGACCGTTCCCGTTCCTTCCCCTATAAGATTGTGAAGGGCGACCTCCTCCACCGTCTCTTCCTCCAGCACGGCTTCACCTGGGGAGGCTCCTGGCGCACCATGAAGGACTGGCAACACTTCGAGAAATAAATGTTTCTTTGCACATAACACAGGGACGGTTCTTTTGTTATCAGAACACGCCAACAAAATTAGAGTCCCCGTGTACGGAGTATCGTCTTTTTTGATAAAGGATTCCTTTTTTATCGGTTTTTATTTGGTAATTCAGATATTCTTTGTATATTTGCAGCATCAATCTTTTATATTTGTATATATGAATGCTACAATAGACATTAGCTATAACCAGATGTTGCTGTTGCTTCAGCAGATGCCCATACGTTCCCAGTTGCGTATTGGCAAGGCTTTGACACGTCAGAATATTCGTGCAGAGCTGAACCACTTCCTCGAAACCTTTCGCACGGACGAACTTTCAGAGGCTGAAATCCTGGCAGAGGTAAAGGCTGTAAGACGTGAGCGCCATGCAAAGAAAGCGTAATTTTCGCGTTATTGTTGACACCAATTGCTGGATTAGCTTTCTGATTTTTGAGAAGCAACTCTGATTTTTTCATCTGCCCTATAACACAGGGACTTTTTCATGGGTCAGGGGACTCTGACCCACTTTTGTGTATATCGTTGATGTCAATAAATCCTTTCATTTCCAGCAACATAGAGGGGACAGATCCTGAGTCATAGCAGTCGTCATACCCAAGAATCTGTCCCAGCGACTACAACGATGTTATCCATTGAATTGCGAATATTTCAATTATTTTTTGATAATATTGTGTACACTTATACACTAAATCGTAGAAATAGTTTTGTTATCAATGACTTACAGATTTGATCATATACACTAAACGTACATTTTGTATACACTAATTATACACTAACCGACTGTTTGTACGCTACAAGTAGCCACTTTTCCGGAAAATGGAGGCTCTTTTTTGTTAAAACTAGGTTTCGTAGAAAAATTTGGAGGCTCCTGCCGTTTGAAAGTAACCTTCTGTTTAGCAGTCCGACTTTACCCGGAGCAAAGTGGGACTTTACTCCATCCAAAGTTCTACTTTCCTACCGAGAAACTCCCACTTTCCTGCCGAGAAACTCCCGCTTTCCTACCGAGAAACTCCCACTTTTCTTTCGAAATGTGAACAATGAGTGTATGTTTAGTGTATATAAAGTGTACATTTAGTGTATATAAACTGTTTGGTAATATGCTGAATATTAGATTATTAAGCATATTTGGTGTATAGGTGTATATGGATATATAATGTGTAGTACACTTTAGATTGAGAAATTGAGAAATTACTGTAGTCACTGGGACAGATACTTGGGTATGACGGCTGCTATACCCCAGAATCTCTTTCCTTAATTTAAATTATATCTGTATCAGCGGAACTGGCTCCGCCTGATTTCTATTTCCATCCCTGTGGCACAAAAAACATTCTGAGGACATGCCAGCCCCCAGAACGCCTATGGAAGTCTTTTCTTGGCAGATTACTTGTCTTGTTTTGCCAATTTCCTGTCCTGATACTTAAAGAAGAGTGTCCCTCCAATAGCTATCAGCAATATAGAACCTGCGACAATCAGTGTATTCATTTTCTTTTGACTTTTGTTTTCTCCTCTTTCTTTCCTTCAT
>ODAI013398558.1_pt1 | contig 22293 bp, 18 predicted proteins | sample 1539321 | NCBI WGS metagenome assembly ODAI01 (sample SAMN02144231, study PRJEB22623) | gut metagenome | biome: sheep rumen | host: Ovis aries | place: New Zealand | reverse complement strand
TGGAATACGTCGTGCGCGTGTGGTGCAAGAGCGCCGATTACTGGGACGTGTACTTCAACCTCAACGAGAACGTCCGCGAGAGCTTTGCCGCCAAGGGCGTCAAGTTCAGCTACGAGCACGTCAACGTGCACATCGTGGAGAAGTAAGCTGCTCTCCCTTCGCGCCAAAACGACAGAACAAGCGGCGGATTCGCAAAAGCGCGAATCCGCCGCTTGTCTCGTTTTTACGTGCAGGCTCAGTCTGCCCGGCCGAGGAAGACGCTGTGATCGAAGAGATACCAGCCGTCTGAGAGGCTCTGCAGGTCGAAGAGGACCCGGCTGCCGGAGACCTGGATGCCGTTCAAGCCCTCGTCGCAGTCGTGGATCGAGCAGCCGCTGAAGCTGACCGCAGCGCTGTCATAGACGCAGGCCGCGCCAGCTGAGCATTCGTAGATCTCCGTGTCGCGGATCTCAACCTCCTCGCAGTTCATGAGCTCCAGGCCCCAAACGCCGCAGCCGAAGAGCCCGCAGCCGCTGACCGTGACGTTCCCGCAGCCGAAGAGGCTCAGGACATTCCCCGAGCAGAAGCCCTGCTCCGGCGTGTGCCCGGCGGTGAGCTCCTCGAGGGAGACGTTCTCGCAGTTGCGCAGGTAGATCACCGCCGCATAGCGCGGCGCGGTGACAAGCCTCGTCTCTCCGCGCCCGGCGCCGACGATGCGCAGATTCTCCACGCCATCGATCACCAGGGTCGCGCCGTCGTAGCAGCTCTCCCAGTAATAGTACGCGCCTTCGGTCAGCTTGTAGCTCGCCGCGTCCGAGAGCACATACTCGCCCGCGTCGAGCAGGATGGTGGTGTTCGGCGCGATGGCCGCGAGCAGCTCGTCCGCCGTCGCGGCGTGCACGGTACGCTCCTCGCCGCCGAGCGCGGCGCTGTCCTCCGTCTCCGCCCGGAGCTCCTCCAGCTCGGAGGGTTCGACGCGCGCATACTCCATGCGGCGCAGATCAAAGCTCAGCAGCTCCGTGCCCTCGCGATCCTGCGTGTAGACCGTGCCGGAGCCCTTGATATAAAACGGATAGGCGCACGGGATCGGGCGGCGGAAGGCGCAGTCCTCCACGAGCACGGAAGGGCCGGAGATGTCGAAGACCGCCTCCCGTACCTCGTTCCGCTCCACCTCGCAGCCGAGCATCATCGTGCCCGCGGAGCGATAGCTGTGCAGCAGCTGCATGCAGCGATTGCCAAAAATACGGGTGTTGAGCAGCGCGGCTCCCCGGCAATACGCCAGTTCGAACAGCGTCCAGCACCAGTCGTCCTCGCCGACGCCGCAGTCGTGCACGGCGCAGTCCGAGACCAGCAGATCCCTGCATTGCGTGCAGCGGACGGCCCCGTAGCTGCAGTCGTAGATCTCCGTGCAGGATAGCGTGAGCGAGGCGCAGTTCTCCGCCTCCACGCCGAGCATGCCGCAGCCGTAGAGGCGGCAGCCCTCGAGCGTCACGCCGTCGCTCAGCGAGAGGGAGACCACGCCGCCGGTGCAGATGCCCGGCTCCGGCGTATGTCCCAGGGTGAGCCCCGCGAGGGTCAGGCCGGGGCAGTTCTCCGCACGCAGGACGTTTGCATAGCGCGGCTGCGTCACGAGCTCCGCCCCCTCCGGAGCGAGGATCGAGAGCCCCTCCAGCCCGCTGAGGACAAGGCCGTAGCCGTCGTACACCGTCTCCCAGGCATAGCTGCCGTTGGCGCGGGCCTCGCCGTAATTCGCGGCGGCCGAGAGGTCGTAGGTGCCGGGCTCGAGGCAGAGCGTCCTTCCCGGGGCGAGCGCCTCCAGCAGCTCGTCCACGTTCGTGACAGTCACGGCGTCCGCGGGGACGGAGATCGGCGGCGCGCCGAGCGCGAGCGGGGGCTGCTCGGTCGGGGAGGGCGTCACGATGGGTTCGGGCGTATAGGAGGGCGCGCTTTCCTGCGCGGCCGCCGGGGGATCGCTCACGGCGGGAGCGGCTTCGGAGCCGCAGCCGGCCAGCAGCACGAGCGCGGCCAGCAGCAGAGCCGTCAGCGCGCGCAGAGGAAAACGAGGCTTCATCGAAATACCACCTTTCCGATATCATCTGTCTCTATCCTGCCACCGGAGCCCGGAAAAGTCAACGCAGTTTAGAATTCTTTAGAATTCTCCGGCAGACAGAGAGCGGAAACGCATATTCAAATTCTTGAACAAACTTGCATTTTATACTATATTTAAGCAGATAACCTTATATTAAAGGAGTTGAGATACGATGGAGCGAAGCAAGCTCGTGCAGACGCGCGCCTGGGCACGGGAGGAGCTGGAGCGCTGCGCGGCCTTCTGGCTGAAAAACGGGATGGACCCCGTGCACGGCGGTATCTATACCTGCCTCGACCGGGAGGGCAGGCTCTATTCCACGGACAAGAGCGTCTGGATGCAGGGGCGCTGTGCCTGGGCTTTCTCCTGGCTCTGCCGACTTTACGGGCCACGGGAGGAATGGCTCGCGGCTGCGAAAAGCTGCCTGGAATTCCTGGAGGCGCACTGCGTCAACCGCGAGGCGGGCGGGCGGCTCTATTTCACCGGGACGGCGGAGGGGAAGCCGCTGCGCCAGCGGCGCTACTGTTACTCCGAGGCCTTTTACGCCATGGCCAACGCCGAATACTACGGCGTGAACGGGGACAGGGCCTGTCTCGAGCGCGCGCGGCGCGCCTATGAGCTCTACTGGGCGCTGATCCACGGCGCGCCCGATCCCACGGGACTGGGGCCGAAGACCATCCCCGAGACCCGCTCCTGCCACGGCTTCGGCCCGCCGATCATCTGCCTGAACATGACGGAGATCTTCCTGCGCGCAGACCCGGAGCGCCGCGCGCTCTACGAAGGCCGCGCCGCGCAATGCGCCGAGGAGGCGCTGCGGTACCATATGCGGGAGGATCTGCGCTGCCTGCTCGAGACCGTTGGGCCGGACGGAGAGGCGATGCTGGAGCTGTCCGAGGGGCGCGTGCTCTGCCCGGGGGACTATTTCGAGGGCGGCTGGTTCCTGCTCGAACAGGCGCGACGCAGCGGCGACGAGGCGCTGCGCGGCGCGGTGGAAAAGCTCTTCGCCTGGGGGCTGGAGACCGGCTGGGACGAGGAATACGGCGGGCTCTACTACTTCACCGACTGTCTGGGCAAGCCGCCCGAGAGCTACGACCACGACATGAAGTTCTGGTGGCCGCAGTTCGAGCTGATGATCTGCGCGCTGACGCTCTATCGCGACACGGGGAAAGAGACGTATCTGGCGTGGTTTTTCCGCGCGCTCGACTACTGCAGGACGCATCTGCGCGACGAGGAGTACGGCGAATACTACGGCTATCTGCACCGCGACGGGACGCCGACGCTGCCCGCCTGCAAGGGCTCGACCTTCAAGGGACCCTTCCACATCCTGCGCATGCTCGGCAAGGTGGAGACCCTGCTCGGGGAGATCCTCGAGGGCGCACAGGGGGAAGGCCCGGAAGGCGCAAATACCGATTGACAATTATTTGACTTTATGCTATTCTGTGCCAGTAGTCTGCCGGCGGGAATCCGCCCGCCGGAGGACACATAATACGCATGGAATCCGCATTTTTTGAAGGGAGAACAAAATGAAAAAGTTCGTAGCTATCCTGCTGCTGGCCGTCATGGTTCTGAGCCTGGCCGCCTGCGGCAACAAGACCGCCGAGTACAAGCTGGGCATGGGCGTCGTCGTCAGCACCGACAGCTCCGCTTCCCAGAACGCTCAGGTTGACGCCACCGTCGCTGCCGTCGTTCTCGACGCGCAGGGCAAGATCGTCGCCTGCCGGATCGACTGCGCCCAGAACAAGATGGACGTGACCGACGGCCAGGTTGACCCCGCCAAGACCTTCCTCACCAAGAATGAGCTGAAGGAAGACTACAACATGGTCAAATTCTCCGACGCCACCCTCGAGTGGTACCAGCAGGCCGAGAACTTCGCGGCCTACGCCGTCGGTAAGACCGCCGCTGAGATCGCCGGCATCGAGACCACCGTCAACGAAGAGGGCCACACCGTCGCTGTTGACGCCGACCTCTATGCCTCCTGCTCCATCTCCATCGCCGACTTCCAGGCTGCCATCGCCAAGGCCTGCGCCGACGAGCAGGGCGTGAGCTTCAGCTCTGACGGCAACTTCACCTTCGGTCTCGCCGCCAACAGCACCGCCGCCGAGTCCACCGCCGCCACTGCTGAGGAAGACGGCGTTGTAAAGATGTACACCGACTTCGGCGCTGTCGTGCTCGGCTCCGACGGCAAGATCCTCGCCGCTCTGACCGACGCCATCCAGCCCAAGATCAGCATCGACGCTGCCGGCGAGATCACCGGCGCTGACTTCGTCGGCACCAAGCGCGAGCTGAAGGAAGACTACAACATGGTCAAGTTCTCCGACGCCACCCTCGAGTGGTACCAGCAGGCCGCCAACTTCGTGGCCTGGGCCGTCGGCAAGACCCCGGCCGAGCTGCAGTCTGTTGAGACCACGACCAACGAAGAGGGCCACACCGTCTTCGTTGATGAGACGCTCTTCGCCTCCTGCTCCATCTCCATCGACGGCATGACCGCCGTCCTGGTGAAGGCCGCCTCTCTCGCCAAGTAAACAGCAAGAGCAAAACCACCCGGCAAGCCGGCCATCCGACCGGCTTGCCGTTTTTCAAGAGAAGGAGAAACGCCATTTGAAGCGCTGCATCGCCCTGCTCCTGGCCGCGCTGATCTGCCTGAGCGGCTGCGGAAAGCAGAGAAATCCCGAGCCGAAGGGCAAATCCTATTTCACGTATTTTGACACGGTCTCTTATGTCTTCAGCTACGCGGGAGACTCCGACAAGGCCTTCGACGCCAACTGTGCCGCCGCCAGCGAGACGCTCGGCCGCTATCACCGCCTGTTCGACATCTACCATGAATACGCGGACATGAACAACCTCTGCACGCTCAACCGCCTGGCTGGCGAGAGCGTGCCGCTCGAGGACGAGCTGCTCGCCTTCCTGCAGGAGGCAAAGGACATGTACACGCTCACGAACGGTCAGATGAACGTGATGCTCGGCTCCGTACTGCGGCTCTGGCATGAGGCGCGCGAGGCCGCTTCGGCCGATCCCGCCGCCGCCTATGTCCCGAGCGACGAGCAGCTGCGGGAGGCCGCCCGGCACACGGGCATCGATCTGCTGGAGATCGACCCGGAGGCGGGGACCGCGCGTATCCGCGATCCCGAGGCCGCCATCGACGTGGGCGCCTTCGGCAAGGGCTACGCGGTCGAGCGTGCCGCAGAAGTGCTGCGTGCGCGCGGAGCGGATGGCTATGTGCTCAACATCGGCGGAAACATCCGCACGATCGGCACGCGGCCCGACGGCAGCGGCTGGTCCACCGGCATCCGCGATCCGCTGGAGCCCGAGGGGGCCTTTGCGCTGCACATCCGCATCGCGGACGTCGCCTGCGTGAGCTCCGGCGTCTACGAGCGCTATTTCACCGCGGCCGGCACGCGCTACCATCACATCATCGACCCGGACAGCCTGTTCCCCGCAGACTACTATGCCTCAATCACCGTGCTCGCCGGGGACAGCGGCCTGGCAGACGCGCTCTCCACTGCCCTGTTCTGCATGGACTACGAGGAGAGCAGCGCGCTGGTCGCCTCGCTCAAGGGCGTGGAGGCCTGCTGGATCTTCCCGGACGGAAGCGTCCGCAGCTCCCCCGGCTTTGCCGCGCTGATCGAAGAGGCAAAAGAACCCTGAAACCCTGCAAACGGCGCTTTGAAAGTGCCAAATATTCCAAGGAGGCGGTAAATTTGAGATTCAAAAAAAGCATCTCGAGCCTGAAATTACCCCACTACAAAAGCACGGCCGGCATGGCCGCCGTGCGCATGCCCATCCCCAAGGAAGTGCTGCTGCCCCTCTCCCCGATGAACGCCCACTCCGCCACCGCGGCCGAGCCTGTCGTCCAGGTCGGCGACCATGTGACGGTCGGCCAGATGATCGGGCGGGAAAAGGACCGCGGCAGCTCCCACATCCACGCGTCTGTCTCCGGCACGGTGAAGGCCATCGAGCCCTACGCCATGGGCGGCGCGAAAGCCACCGCCATCCGCATCGAGAGCGACGGCAGGATGGAAAAGTGTCCCGAGCTGCAGATCCCCCATCCCACGAATCTGGACGAATTTCTCCAGTGCGTGCGCGACAGCGGCGTGGTGGGTCTGGGCGGCGCGGCCTACCCTGTGTGGGCCAAGCTTTCCGCCGCGCAGAAGGCCCACATCAGCACCGTGCTCATCAACGGCGCCGAGTGCGAGCCCTTCATCACAGCCGACCACCGGGTCATGCTGGAGCAGGGCGAGCTGATCCAGAAGGGCGTGGAGCTGCTCAAGGAGTTCCTGGGCAGCGAGGAGTTCATCCTCGGCATCGAGGAGAACAAGCCCGACGCCATCCAGCAGCTCACGGAGCGCTTCAAGGACGATCCCGCCGTGAAGATCATGCCCCTGAGCAGCGTTTATCCCCAGGGCGCCAAGCAGGTGCTGCTCTACAACGCCACCGGCAAGGTGGTGGAGAAGGGCCAGCGTCTGGCTTCGCTGGGCGTCATCATCATCAACGTCTCCTCCCTCGTGAAGATGGCGGAGTACTTTGTCACCGGCATGCCCATGGTGGAGCGCATCATCACCGTGGACGGCTCCGCCGTGAAGGAGCCCAAGAACCTGATCGTTCCCATCGGCTGCACCGTGCGCGACGTGGTGGAGGCCTGCGGCGGGCTGAAGGAGGAGCCGGGCAAGATCCTCTTCGGCGGCGCCATGATGGGCAAGCCCCAGGAGTCCATGGACGCGGCGATCCTGAAGGCCACCAACGCGGTGATCGTCATGAACCGCAAGGACGCCCAAAAGACCGCTCCCAGCTCCTGCATCCATTGCGGCCGCTGCGCGGCCGTCTGCCCGCTGGGTCTGATCCCCACCGCCTTCTACCGCGCCATGGAGCTGGAGGATGAGGATCAGCGCGCCGCCCTTCTGCAGAAGGAGCAGGTCAAGGTCTGCATGCAGTGCGGCTGCTGCAGCTATGTCTGCCCGGCGCATCTGCCTCTGGCGGAGACCAACACCGCCGCCATGGGCTTTCTCCGCGGCTGGGAAAAGAATCACAAGGAAGGAGGAAAATAAGCCATGGAACAGCTCGTCATGTCCTCCGGCCCCCATATCCACAGCGGCGCGCAAGACAGACGGATCATGCTGGACGTGATCCTGGCGCTGCTCCCCGCGAGCGTCGCCGGCGTGCTCATCTTCGGGATCAAGGCTCTCTGGGTCCTCCTCACCTGCGTTTTGAGCGCGGTGATCGCAGAATTTCTCTTTAACCTCATCGCCCGCAAAAAACAGAGCGTGGGCGATTTGAGCGCCGTGGTCACGGGCCTGCTGCTGGGCCTGAATCTGAGCGTGAACGTGCCCCTCTGGCAGTGCGCGCTCGGCTCCGTATTCGCCATCGTGCTCGTCAAATGCGCCTTCGGCGGCATCGGCCGGAACTTCGCCAACCCCGCCATCGCGGGCCGCGTGTTCCTGCTGCTCGCCTTCTCCGGCACCGTGGCCGGCGGCGCAGCCCCCGCTCCGCTCTTCGGCGCGGCGGCGGACGCCGTGAGCTCCGCGACCCCGCTGGAGCTGCTCGCCAAGGGCGCGGAGGGTGTCCCCTCCCTCGGCGATCTCTTCCTCGGCGTCTACGGCGGCGCCATCGGCGAGACCTGCTCGCTCGCCCTGCTGCTCGGCTTTGCCTATCTGCTGCTGCGCAAGGTCATCAGCTGGCAGACCCCGGTCATCTTCACGGCCGTCGTCTTCCTCTGCTACCTCATCTCCGACGGGGCGCAGATCGCCCTCTGCGAGGTGCTGACCGGCGGCCTGCTGCTCGGCGCCGTCTTCATGGCCACCGACTATGCCAGCACGCCGATCAACGCCAGGGGGCGCCTGCTCTTTGCCCTGGGCTGCGGCCTCATCACCTTCGTGATCCGCAAGTTCTTCGGCTACCCCGAGGGCGTCTCCTTCTCCATCCTGCTGATGAACCTCCTCACCCCCTATCTTGAGGAGCTCACCCGCATCAAACCGTTGGGAGGTGTATGAGATGAACAAAATCAAATCCATCCTCTCGCTGCTGCTGATCTTTGCGGTGTTCTCGGGACTGCTCTTCGGCATGAACGCCATCGCCGGTGAGCGCATCGCAGCCAACAACAACGCTGCGGAACTTGCGCCGCTCTTCGCTGTGATGCCCGAGGCCAAGGGCTTTGAGGCTGTCTATTCCGCGGCCGATCCCGCCGCCTCCGCGCTCCGGGACGTGCCCGCGACCGTGCAGAGCATCTACCGTGAGACCGACGGCAAGGGCTACGCCCTGCGCCTGGCCACCACCGAGGGCTACACCGGCGAGCCCATTGAGATCTCCTTCGGCGTGGACGCCGAGGGCAAGATCACCGGCGCGCAGGTGGACGCCTATCCCGACACCAAGGACATGGGCGTGGAGAGCTACCCGCTCAGCTATGTGGGACAGGATTCCGCTCTGGCGGACGTCTCCCTCGTGGCCGGCGTGACCTACTCCTCCGGTGCCTTCAAGAACGCGATCGCCGACGGCTTCCAGGCCCTGATCGCCAACGGCCTCGTGGCCGAGGGCGTCAAGGGTGAGGAGCAGCTCCTGCGCGAGCTGCTCCCCGTCGTCGCGCCGCACCTCGCCTCCAACACCGAGGAGATCGCCGTGGACGGTGAGACCCTGCTCTCCGGCGCCAAGGCGGACGTCGGCTCCGGCGCTGCTTATGTCGTGAACAACGGCGAGGAGAAGCTGCTGGTGCTCGCCAATGTCGCCGGCGCGCTCAAGGCCTACGACGCGGAGGGCGGCGACGCTACCGCCCGCCTCGGCGACGCGGTCAAAGCCGCTGTCGCGGCCTCCGTCGCCGCGGAGCTCTCTCCCTTCACCGATTCCGACCTGAAGCGCTTCCAGAGCCTCACTGCGGACGACGCCGTTATCACGGCGCTGCCGCTCGAGACTGTCAACTCCGTCGTCGGCGCCTACCGCATCGAGACCGCGGACGGCGTGTTCTACGGCCTTGCGGCGCGCACGCGCGGCTTCGCCGAGGCGATCTGCACCTACTATGTGCTCGATGAAAACGGCGCCATCGCCGCGATGACGGCAAACAAGCTCATCCAGGAGGAGGAGTACTTCACGAACTTCGCCGGAATGGATGCCGAGGCTTACCGCGCCGGCTTCACGGGTCTGACCGGGGACAGCTTCAGCGGAGATGAGGCGCTGATCGCCACCGCCACTGTGAGCTCCAACGCCGTGAAGCTCGCCACCGAAGACGTGTTCGCCGCCTTCGCCGCACTCAAAGAGAATGGAGGGCTGGACGCATGAACGAAACCAAAAAGCTGAGCTTTGACCCGATGCTGCTGCTCTTCCTCGGCGCGACGCCCGCCCTGGGCGCGACCGCGGACGTGCGCGGCGCGCTGACCATGGGCTGCACCGTCACCGTCGTGATGCTGCTCTCCGCCCTCGTCATGCTGGCGCTCAAAAAGCTCCTCCCCGAGGGGGCGAAGGTCCCCGCCGCGCTGCTGGTGACCGCGGGCTTCGCCTCGCTCGCCAGGATGCTCCTGCAGGCCTATCTGCCCGCGATGGCCTCCATGCTCGGACTCTATGCCGCTGTCGTTGCGGTCGATCTGCTGGTGTTCAGCCAGGCCGAGCGTCCCTCTGTCAAGACCGCGCTTCTCTCCGGGCTGGGCTTCATCGTGCTGCTCTTCGTGACGTCCGCGCTGCGCGAGCTCTTCGGCGCGGGCAGCTTCGCCGGGCTGGAGATCCCCTTCCTCAAGGAGCACAGCATTTCCCTGCTGCTCTCCGCTCCCGGCGGACTGGTGATCTACGCGATCGTCGCCGCCGTCGTCAACAAGCTATTCCCGGCCAGGCTCTCGCTCGAGGGCTTCACCGGCGCCGCGGCTGCCAATGCCGGGGAAGGAGAATAAGCCATGGATGTGAAAACCGTTATTCTGCTGATCCTCGCGGGCGTGCTGGCCAACAACTACGCCTTTGAGAAGTTCCTCGGCCTCACGCCGCTGCTCGGCTGGGCCAAGAAGGGGCAGAAGCTCCTGGTCATGGGCCTCGCCGTCGCCATCGTCACCCTGCTCGCCACGGCGATCCTCTGGCCGCTGCAGAACCTCGTGCTCGCGCCGCTCGGGCTCGAGTTCCTTAGCCTGCTGTGCGCCGTGGCCGTGATCCTAGTGCTGGTGTATCTGCTTGGGGCGATCTTCAAAAAGTCCTTCGGCGCTTTCTTCCCGCTCGTCGCGCTCAACAGCGTCGTGCTCGGCATGAGCGTCGAGGCGGCGTCCCTCAGCTATATCGAGGCGCTGCTGGCATCCCTCGGCGTGGGTCTCGGCTTCCTCGCTGCGCTCTTCCTGATGTCCGGCGTGGAGAGGCGCATCCAGCCTGACCGTATGCCAAAGGCCTTCCGCGGCCTGCCCGGCTCCCTGCTCGCGGCCGGCATCATCTCGATGGCTCTGCTGGCATTCAAGTAACCCCGCCAAAAGGCAAAGAAATGCCCCACGGTATTAAAAAACCGTGGGGCATTTTTGTATCCTTGTCTGTATCCCTGCCGCGTGGCGCGGCCTGCCGTTCACCCGCGCACGGGAGCGGGCAGCGCAGGCTGCTCCGAAGCGGCCGGCGCCTCCGGCTGGCGGCAGGTAAAGAGGATGACCTGGCGCTGCCTTGCGATCTGCTTGAGCAGCTCGATCGCCTGGGCGTAGCGCGTCTCGTCGAGGTTCACCAGCGCGTCGTCGATGATGAGCGGGCAGGGCTCGCCCTCCGGGAGCGCCAGCTCGCAGACCGCCAGGCGCACCGCGAGATACAGCAGGTCGAGCGTCCCGGCGCTGAGATATTCCGAGTCGCGCGCCACGATGTCGTCCCGTGTGCGGGTGCGGGCGGTGAAATCGCGGTTCAGGAGCACATCCTCGTAGCGCCCGCCCGTGACGGCGGACATGTACCGGGAGGCGACGCGCCCGAGCTCCGGCGAAAAGCGGCTCTGGATCTCCGCGTCGGCGTCGCGCAGGGTGTCCACCGCGAGGGAGAGCGCGTCGTACTCCTCCTGCAGCTGGTCGTATTCCTCGCGCATAAAGCTCAGGCTCGAGGAGAGCACCAGGGGATCGCCGAGGGTGGAGAGCCTGCCCTCGAGGCTCGCGATGCGGCCGGAGAGCGCCTCCACGTTGGCGCGGGCCGCGGCCAATGCGCGGCCGAGGCGGGCGGCGTCGCTGCTGCCGGAGCTGAAGTCCAGCGCAGAGATGGCTCTGGCCTCGCGCTGCTCCTGCTGCGCTTTGGCCTCCTCATAGGCGACGCGGCTGGCCTCTTCGGCGCGCATGGCGTGCACGACCTCGGCGCAGAGCGCGCGATGCCGCTGCAGCAGCCCCTCCAGCTCCTCCGCCTCGCCAACCTTATACTTGAGCAGGATCGCCGCGCTCTCCTCGCGGGCAGCGCGGTCGTCCTGGCGCATGCGCAGATAGCGCATCAGCAGCGCCACAGCCGCGACACAGAAGACGCCCGCGGCGATGACCAGGGCGATGGCGTCGAGCGGCGCATAGAGCGCGGCGGCCAGCACCGCAAGCACGAACAGGATCACCGTCGGGATCAGGATGCGCTTGGACGGCGCGGGCGCATTCAGCTCCTCGAGCCTCGCGCGGTCAGCGTTGATCTCGGCCTCGACTTCGCGGGGGCTGCGGTCCCCGAAGGGGCCGGCGCGCAGCTCCGCGCGGCGATGGGAGAGCGCAGCAATGGCCTCGTCATTCTCCTCGCTGACTGCCTTGAGCTCGGCGCGGCCGGCGTTGAGTTCCTCCAGGGCGGCCTTGCGCTGGCGCTTGCGCGTCTCGGTGACGGCGGCCTCGAGCTTGGTGCAGTCGGCGCGCGCCTTTTTGAGCTGCTCCTCGAGCTGCTGCTTGTCCTCGAGCCCGCGGTCGAGATCGTCCAGCAGGCGCTGTGCCTCATCCATGCGCCCCTCGAGCTCGGGCAGCAGACCGCGGCGGTTGGCGCGGCGCTTGCGCTGCCAGGCGCGCAGACGCTCGTCCGCCTCCGTGTAGGAGGCGGACTCCTCCCCGGTGGAGACGATGGCGCTGATGCGCTTTTCCAGCTCCGGGCTGCCCGTCACGGCGACGGTGCCCTGCTCGACGAACGCGCTGCGCCGGAAAACGTCCTTGCTCACGCCCGTGAGCTCCTCGCCCGCGTTCGTGCCGTTGAGCCCCTCGACGGGGACGGTCGTGCCCGTATAACAGGCGCTGAACTCGCGCATCGGGGCGTTTTTCGTCCGCGTGGCGCGGGGGATGGTGATGTTGCAGTTGTCGGAGGTGAGCTCCATACTCCCCTCCATGGGCGCGCCGGACCACGGCGCGTAGCGCAGCTTGTCCGGAAGGTAGCCGCGCCGCTCGCGCTCGGAGGAATCCACCCCGTAGAGCATGGCGCGGATGAAGGCGCACCAGGTGGATTTGCCGCTCTCGTTGGGGGCGTAGATGACGTTCAGCCCGTCGTGAAAGCGCAGGCTCTCGTTTTCGAGCTTGCCGAAGGACGCCGTCAGCTTACGTATGATCATGGCGTACGACCTCCTCGGCATTGTCGAGCGCGGCGAGTCCCCAGCGGGCCGCCTGCTCGATCCGGCGTTTTTCTTCCTCCGTGCGGGCCTCGCGGAGCTTCTCCTGCAGCCGCCGCAGGAAGAGGCCGCGCAGGGTGTCCTCTTCCGACGCCTCCCAGAGGCTGCGGCGCAGCCTCGTCTCGTCGCGCAGCTGCAGCTCGAAGAACAGCTCGTCGAGATTCTGGTGCAGATGGTTGAGATCCGGCGCCGTCTCCGCCTCGCCGGTGAGCGTGAGGCGGTACACGTCGCAGACCGTGTCGTCCGGCAGCGAGGTGTGGATAGCGAGCAGCGGCTCTGTGCCCGTGACGTCGATCTCCAGCTCCTCATAGCGCCGCTGCGCGATGGATACGGTGCGCAGCGTGCAGCTCTCGCCTTTGAGCTCGACGAGATTCACGGTCTTTTCGCCGGTCTCGTCAAAACCGCGCCCTTCCGGGCAGCCCGGCCAGGAATACCAGGTGTTCCCGGCTTTTCTGAGGCCGCTGGCCTTGTGGATATGCCCGAGCGCCGCGTAATCCACGCCGCTGCGGGCGAGCTCCTCCTCGGAGATGGGGTCATAGAGCGAATCGCGGACCCCGACCTCGCCGTGGATGCACAGGAGATTCCGCATCCCCTCGCGCTTCGGCGCGCTGAAATCCCGCAGCAGGGGGCCGGCGTGCTTTTCGGTGAAGGCCGCGCCGTAGACCATGACGCCCAGCGTGTGCAGCGGGAAGCCCTGCGGGATTCCGGTGCGGAAAACGTGGACATTCTCCGGCAGCTTGAGGCGGGCGTAGGGTGATTTGGGGGAATAATAGTCGTGATTGCCCGGGGCGATGAACACCGGCGCGGGGATGCTGCGCAGGCAGCGGACGAGGTCCTCCCCGGTCTCGCGGTAGGTGTTGTCGCTGTCGAGCAGGTCGCCGCTGAGCAGCACGAGGTCTACCTGCTCGCGCACGGCCAGCTCCGCCAGGGCGGCGAGCAGCTCGCGCTGCTCCTTGCGGCGGATGGCCGCCTTGCCCGCGGGCAGCGCCTCGAAGGGCGAATCCAGGTGCAGATCCGCCGCGTGAAGGATCTTCAGGTCTCTCATCTGAACCTCACCGCCTCTGCCGCCAGGCATTTGCCGGTCTCCGGGTCGATGGTGAACAGGCAGCCCTCCAGCTTCGCCGGGCCGCCGGCCGCGTCGTAGCGCCGGGGCGGATCGCCCAGGAATTTGCCGATGCTCTGCTCCGGGTCGATGCCCAGGACAGAGTTGGCCGCCCCGGTCATGCCGAGGTCGGTGATGTAGCCTGTGCCGTTGGGGAGCACCTCGGCGTCCGAGGTCTGGACATGGGTATGCGTGCCCCAGACCGCGCTGGCCCTCCCGTCGAGCAGAAAGCCCATTGCGCGCTTTTCGCTGGTGCCCTCGGCGTGGAAATCCACGAGGATGATCTTCTCCCGGATCTCGGCCATATAGCCGTCGGCAATGGCGAAGGGATTGTCGGTGTTGGTGTCAAGGGTGAAGCGCCCCTGGAGATTCAGCACGCATACGCCGCCGAAGTCCGTTTGGTAGGCGGCGATGCCGCGGCCGGGGCACTGGGGGCCGAAATTCGCCGGGCGGAGGATGCGCGTGCGCTCGGCGAGATAGGGCCGCAGTTCCGTGCGCGTCCAGGTGTGGTTCCCAAGGGTGATGACGTCCACGCCTGCGCGGAAGATCTGATCCGCTTGCCGCGGCGTGATGCCGACGACGTTGGCGTTCTCTCCGTTGGCCACGACAAAATTGATCTGCTGTTCTTTTCGATAGTCCTTCAGGCGGCGCGTGAGGATATCCAGCCCCGGTTCTCCGCAGATATCTCCCACCGCCAGGATTTTGACGCTCATATGGTGTCCTCCCTTCTCAGGAAGTCGGTTCAATTTTCTGTATAAGATATTGTACCACAATTTCCCTGCGGCTATCAATCCTTTCCGGGCATACTAAGCTCAGATTTTATAAAAGGAGGATCGCGCGATGGAGAAGAACAACGCCGCGCTCGCCGCCGGTTTTGCCGCCGCGGCAGCCTGCGCGCTCGGTATGGCCGTGCTGCCGCGCCGCATGCGCAGAAAGCGCAGAGCCATGAAGCAGCTCGGCCGGGTGGTCGACGCCGTCTCGGGCGTTTTGGGGCTGTAAAAAAAAGTTTTTTTCCCTCTTGCATTTTCTTTCCGGTTGTGCTAATATAATCAGGCTCTCATAGAGAGACAAGATGCGCTGTTAGCTCAGCTGGATAGAGCGTCTGGCTACGGACCAGAAGGTCAGGGGTTCGAATCCCTTACAGCGTGCCAAGAAGCGGGATACCCGAATGGGTATCCCGCTTCTTGGCATATTTCAGCGAAAGTAAGGGATTCGAATCATGACCGAAAGCCCCGGTGGGGCTTTCATCAACCAGTGCGGACACTGGTCGATTCCTTTATCCGATTTTCCCGTCCCCCGCAAGGGGAAATCGGATGCAAGCGAATCCCTTACAGCGTGCCAGAAAAAACGACATGTTTCGACATGTCGTTTTTTCTGTTCTATTCGCCTTGCGGCGAGTTATATTTGCTGCGCAAGTGATATTGGTTACGCCAGTGATATTGGCTGCGCCAGTTTGGGAGGCAAATAGAATATCACTGCGAAGCAATATCACTCATCACGCCGCGAAGCGGCATTTCACTTATCTTTCGAGGTGTGACTATGTCCGACAGCATATTGCGTGAAAAGTCCAAAGATTTTGCCAAGCAGATCGTTCTCGCATGTCGCAGGATCAAAGCCGAGCAGCATGAGGCAGTACTGGCAAACCAACTTCTCCGCTGCGGAACGAGTATCGGCGCCAATATTCACGAGGCGCAGTATGCACAGGGGACAAAGGATTTCATCTCCAAGCTGGAAATTGCTTTGAAGGAGTGCTATGAGAGCGAATACTGGCTTGAGCTGCTGCATGAAACTGGATTCCTTACAGATGAAGCCTATCAGCCTCTCAGAACTGATTGCGGTGCGATCCGGCGTATGCTAATTGCGTCTGTCACCACAGTGAAAAAGAATAATGAGCAATAAGCATCTTTAGTGTAAAGGTTAGCCAAAAAAGCCACTCCATTCGGAGTGGCTTTTTTGGCACGCTGCGCGTGAAAGATCCGCTTCGCTCAAATTTGGCGAGAAGGGAATCCCATCCCCTCCCGCGCTCAGCTCATGCGGGGCGGGGCGCGCTACGGGGTCTCGCCGGGCGCATCCATCTTGGAGCTGAAGCTGAGCGCCACATCCTCCGGGATCTCATAGAAGGCGCGGAAGAAGACCTCGCGGTTTGGCCAGACTCCCTCGGGATCGGGCATCCAGAGCACCTCGGGATAGGGGTAGGCGGGCAGCACGATGCTCTGCGTCCTGCCCTCGCGGGCCTCGCGGATGAGCGCGAGGCGCTCCCTGCTGCATTGGCCGACGGCGGCGTAGACGATACCCCAGCGCAGCACGGCGGCGGCCAGCGCGGCGCAGAGCAGCCCGACAAGGAGCTTTCTCCCCCGTCCGGCGAGCCGCTCGCGCAGCAGCCAGCCAAGCGGCAGGCAGAAGAGCAGCAGCAGGAGATAGGGCGTGCTGTAGATGCGGCCGCTCTGCGCGTGGAAGAAATCGGTGATGCGGTAGCCGTGGACATTGGTGAAGGCCAGCGGCGCGACGAGCACGGCGGCTGAGAGCCAGAGGCCCGCCAGCAGCAGCGCGAGCGTCCTGTGTGCGCGCAGCAGCAGCGCCGTCTCCAGCAGCACCCAGGCAAAGAACGCGCAGCCGAGCAGACCAAGCAGACCGAGGCCGAGCGTGGTCTCCGCGAAGGGCAGCGCGCGCAGCCGCGGCAGGGCGAGATAATACGCTGCGAAGAGCAGGTTCCCTGCAAAAAAGAGCCATCTGGCGCGCAGAGCCTTGTCCGTGAGCAGCAGTGCGCTCAGCAGGAGAAGCACCAGCCAGACCAGCACGCGGCACTCCTCAAAGATCCCCGGCACGAAGCAGAGCGCGACGCGCCGCAGGCCTCCCAGCAGGAAGCGCAGCGGGTGGCCGGGCTCGTAATCGAGCAGGTCGCGTGTGGCGTCAACGGCCTCGCCAGTCTCGATGAGCGTGCCGTAGATGGGGCTGCTGAACATCACCACGGTGCCTGCGATGACGCCGAGCAGCAGCGCGAGATACGCGTCATGCCATCTGCGCCAGCGCAGGATGCGGTAGACATAAAGGCAGAGAGCGACGAGCAGCATATAGAGCGCGGCATTCTCCAGCAGCAGCTGGACGGCTGCGCCGAAGAGGAACAGCAGCACGGGCGAAAACAGCAGCTCCCGCGGCGCCTCCTCCCGCAGGAAACCGACCGCTGCCGCGCGCAGGAACACCAGCAGTCCCAGCGCGAGGACGATATAGTTGGCAAAGCCCGAGACCCAGCCGCAGGTCTGCTGCCAGACGGGCGTGGGCATCAGGAGCAGGAAGAGGCCGCCCGCGGCCAGCGCGGCGAGGGAAAAGCCTTCGTCCGGCCGCGCGCCGTTTTCCGCCAGCGGCAGCACGCTCTGCAGAAAGCGCAGCGCAGCGACGGGGAGCAGCGTGAAGGTCAGCGCCATGACGAGATCCTTGAGCAGGACGCTCCTCGTCAGCGCGACGATGATCAGATTCCCGACATAGCGGCTGTTGATGCTCGCGGTGAGCAGCTGTTCAATGCCGTTGGAGAGCCCCCAGTCCCAGTCGTCATGCGTATAGGGGATCTGGGCGGCAAGCCAGAGGCAAAAGGCGAACCAGGCCAACAGGAAGAGCAGGCTTCCTCTGCGAAGCTTTGCGGATTGATGCATAAAAGGCCTCCTGAGCGCTCCGCAGGGCGGAACGCTTTCTGAGATGATGGCGCCTGTGCGCCGGATTATCTCGCGTGCTTTTCGAACCAGTTCGTGATCTCCGTCAGGCGGCGGATGCGGTGTTTGGGCTTGCCGGAGCGGCTGAGCTCATGGTTCTCCCCGTGGAAGAGGCACATGCGCGCCTCTACGCCGCGCTCCATCAGCGCAGCGAGCATCTGCAGGCCCTGATCCTGCGGGCAGCGGTAGTCCTCGTCGGAGTGGATAAAGAGCGTCGGGGTCTTGACATTTGCGGCATAGGCCAGCGGCGAACGCTCCCAGAGCTTCGCAGGGCTGTCGTAGATATTCGCCGCGTTCTGGTCGGGCGCGAAGTAGAAGCCGATGTCCGAGATGCCGGAGAAGCTCAGCCAGTTGGAGATCGAGCGCTGGCTCGCCGCGCAGCAGAAGCGATCCGTGTGGCCGATGATCCAGTTGGTCATGAAGCCGCCGTAGCTGCCGCCGGTCTCGCAGACGCGGGCAGGGTCGATCTGCGGATAGGCCGCGAGCACCGCATCGGCAAAGTCCATAAGGTTTTCATAGTCGACGGTGCCGTATTTGCCGCGGATGTCCATAAAGGCGTTGTCGCGCCCGTCGCTGCCGGTGGGGTTGCAGAAGAAGACGAAATAGCCCATGCCCGCCCAGAGCTGCATCTCGTGCACGAAGACGGGGCCGTAGACCGTCTTGGGGCCGCCGTGAATGTCGAACACGGCGGGGTAGCGCTTCGCGGGGTCGTAGTCCTTCGGCAGCAGCCCCCAGCCGCCGATCTCCGTGCCGCCGCTGCGGACGCTGAGCGGCCGCGGCTGGGCAACGTATTTGTCCTCCAGCGCCTTGCTGTTGAAATCGCTCAGGCGCGTGAGCTCACCGCTGGCCAGATCGAGGCGGTAGAGCTCCTGCAGGCGCATATCGTAGAGCGCGACGAGCAGGGCCTCGTCCCCGGAGGCGTCAAAGCAGTCAATGCTGCCGGGCCTGGTGAAGACCGGCGCGTCGCTGCCGTCGGCGGAGAGGCGGTGCAGCACGCAGTCCCCCTCCCGTGTGGTCAGATGCAGGAGGCTGCCGCCGTTTTCCGCCGCCTGGCGTCCGCCGCCGAGGCGGCAGTCGCTCCCGACGGAGCCGTACATGCTGTACTCCTCCTCGCGCAGCACGCTGAGCGCGCCGCTGCGCGGATCGACGCGGTAGACCCAGGCGTTTTCGTTGAGGCCGAAGCGATTGCCCTCGGTCCCGAAGAGCCAGAGCTCCCCGTTCACGGCCTCCAGGCCGTGGAAGGAGATCTCCTCGTTTTCGAGCACAGTGCGCGTCTCGCCGCTGCGCCAGTCATAGGCGCGGAGCGTAAAGCCCTTGAGCGGCTGCTTGACGGCGCGGCGCTGCACGGCGTAAAACAGCTCGCCGCCCAGCAGGCAGCTGCCCTGCAGATCCTCCGGCAGCTCCGTGAGGGGCTTGACGGAGAAGGGCTCCTTCGTCACGACAAAGAGCCTGTCGCGCGAGCCGTTGATCACGCCCTGGCCGTTGAACCAGTAGGGCAGCTCGTCAAAAACCTCGTAGTCCTTGTCCTCTTCCCGTTCCTTTTTGGCGGCCTCGCGTTCCTTCTCGTCGGCCTGCCAGAGATCCGGGCGCCGCTTGTCGACCGAGCCGGACACCGCAAAGGTATTCTCGTCGAGCACCTTGAGCTGCCCGGCCGCAAAGGGCAGGGTGAAGAAGGGCAGCGCCTCGCCGCCGCGCAGATCCAGCACGTACCAGGAGGAGAAGGCGTCTCCGGCCTCGGCGCGCTTTTTCTCCTTCGCGGAACGCGCGGCCGGGAAGAGGATGCGCTGAGAGTCGAGCCAGACGAAGCTCCTCTCCATGCCGAGATCGGTCAGCTGCTTGAGCGCGCCCTTTTCATAGAGCCAGAGCCGCGCCTCATAGCTGTTCTCCTCCTCGTTGGCCTCGGAGACGACAAAAGCCGCCCTGCTCCCGTCCGGCGCGTAGCGCAGCGCGGAGAGAAAGCGGTAAGACAGGATATCCTTGAGTTCTACAGCGTTCATGGTTCTCCTCCGTTTTTTCTGTTTTTCTTGCTCCAAGAATAGCACAGCCGCGTCCCTGCGTCAACGGAAAAGGGGCTGCGCTTTTTCCTCCCCGACGCTTGAAAAGTGGGACATTTTGTGGTGTAATACATATAGATCGAGCAAAAACCGCGGATCGCCGCGGAGCAAGGAGAAGGCTATGGAGCTCACCAAAATCGTCATCACCGGCGGCCCCAGCGCGGGCAAGACCACAGCCATGAGCTGGATTCAAAACGCGTTCACCAAGCTCGGCTATACCGTGCTCTTCATCCCCGAGACAGCCACGGAGTTCATCAGCGGCGGCGTCGCCCCCTGGACCTGCGGCACGAACCTGGAATATCAAAAGGTGCAGATGCGCCTGCAGCTCGAGAAAGAGCGGCTCTTTGAGCAGGCCGCCCGCACGATGCGCGCCGAGAAGATCCTTCTGGTCTGCGACCGCGGCGCGATCGACAACAAGGCCTATATGGACGACGCGGAGTTTTCCGCCGTGCTCGCGGACATCGGCATGACGGAGGAGGAGCTGAAGCTGCGCTACGCCGCCGTCTTCCACCTCGTGACCGCCGCCAAGGGCGCGGAGGAATTCTACACCTACGCCAACAACGCCGCGCGCTACGAATCCGTGAGTCAGGCCGTCGTCATGGACGACAGGCTGATCGAATGCTGGGGCGGCCACCCCCACCTCTATATCATCGATAACTCCGTGGAGCTGCGCGAGAAGCTGCGCAACCTCATCGTGCGGATCGCCGGCTTCCTCGGCGTGGATCCGCCGGCGGACTACGAGCGCAAGTTCCTCATCGCCATGCCGGATCTCGAGGCGCTTGTCAGGACCTACGGCGCGCGCCGCGTGGAGATCGAGCAGGCCTACCTGCCCACCGTGGACGGCGAGCAGCTGCGGCTGCGCAAATGGGTGGAGGACGACCACGCGATCTACTACAAGACCCGCAAGCGCCGCGTGAACGGCTCGCGCATCGAGGTAGAGGAGCGGCTGACCCAGAAGGTCTACTCCCATCTGCTCGAGGAGGCCGGCGCCGAGCCCCCGCTGCGCAAGATCCGCTTCAGCCTCAGCTATCAAAAGCAGCTCTTCCAGCTCGACGTCTATCCCTTCTGGGACGACCGTGCTGTGCTGAAGATCGAGCTGGACGAGAAGGACGGCGAGGTCGCCATCCCGCCGGAGCTCCGCGTGCTGCGCGAGGTCACGGGCGAGCCGGAATACAAGGACGCCGTCCTCGCGGTGGATCACCGTGAGGAGCTGTGATCCTGCATCCTCCAGCAGGACAGCATGAGGGGACTTCCCTGCAGGAAGCGCGCGTCTTCCAATCTGCATAACGCCAGCACGGCCTCCGGGTATGCCCGGAGGCCGTGCTGTTTCGTGCCTTTCTTATTTTACTCTTCCGTGAAGCGGTACTCGGCGTATTTGAAGAAGTGCTCGCCGGCGCGCAGCGTGGTCGAGGGGAAATCCGGCCGGTTGGGACTGTTGGGGTAGAACTCCGGCTCGATGGCGACGCCGCTGTTCTTTTGCCAGGGCGCGTGCAGGCCGGCGCCGGTGTAGATCTGTACGGCGGGAAAGTCCGTATACAGGTCCATGCGCAGCCCCTGATAGCGCAGCGTGACCGCGTGCTCGCCCTTGAGGGGGAAGCAGTGGTCGAGATCCTCCCCCAGTGTCCTGAGCGAGCGCAGGTCGAACCTGCCGCGCACGGGGACCGGCTGCAGCGGGATGAGCTCGTTATCGACGGAGAGAACCCTGTCGGCGTTGACGAACAGCTCATGCGCGAGCGCGTCGTGCGCGCCGAGGTCAAAATAGCTGTGGTTCGTGGGGGCAAAGACGGTGTCCCGGTCGCTCTCCCCCTCGAACTCGATCCGCAGCCCGTCGGGCAGCAGGCGGTAGGTCACCGCGGCGCGGAGATTGCCGGGGAAGCCGTTGTCCCCGTCCGGGGAGAGCAGCGTCAGGCGCAGAGCGTCCTCCTCCTGCCGCTCGACCTCCCAGCGGCGTTTGTCGAAGGCCTCGGGCCCGCCGTGCAGCTGGTTGCGCCCCTCGTTCGCCGGCAGCGTATAGCGCACGCCGCCCAGCGTGAAGGCCGCGCCCGCAATGCGGTTTCCGTAGCGCCCGATGCTCGCGCCGAGGAAGTCCGTCCCGGAGAGGTACTCGTATATGCTGTCGTAGCCGAGAACCGTCTCTTTTCCGCGAAACTGCAGGCTTACCAGCGTCGCCCCGAGGTCGCTCACGCGGATGCGGATTGAATCATTATTCAGTTCGTACAGGCCAAAGACGCCGGAATCGTATAGCTTATTCATTTTGAACTCCTCATTTGTACATATTTTACAATTTCCTCTATTGTAACACATCGGATCGTGTTTGACAATTCACAAAATTTCCTTGATACTTCGGGATTTTTGTGTTATTCTTTGCATGGAATCCCATCCCGGCCTACCTACAACTATTCAAGGAGGATTATCATGTTGACCAACGAGTATCTGAAGCGCGTGTATGAAGGCGTGGAAAAGCGCGACGGACATGAGCCCGAGTTCCTGCAGGCCGTCCGCGAGGTCTTTGAGTCTCTGGAGCTGGTGATCGACAAGCATCCCGAGTGGGAAGAGAATTCCCTGCTGGAGCGCTTTGTCGAGCCCGAGCGTGTCGTTGAGTTCCGTGTCCCCTGGGTGGACGACAACGGCAAGGTCCAGGTCAACCGCGGCTACCGCGTTCAGTTCAACTCTGCCATCGGCCCCTACAAGGGCGGCCTGCGCTTCCATCCCAGCGTGAACCTCTCTGTCATCAAATTCCTCGGCTTCGAGCAGATCCTCAAGAACTCCCTGACGACCCTCCCCATGGGCGGCGGCAAGGGCGGCTCCGACTTTGACCCGAAGGGCAAGTCCGACGGCGAAGTCAT
>ODAI010152515.1_pt1 | contig 22294 bp, 32 predicted proteins | sample 1539321 | NCBI WGS metagenome assembly ODAI01 (sample SAMN02144231, study PRJEB22623) | gut metagenome | biome: sheep rumen | host: Ovis aries | place: New Zealand | reverse complement strand
GGATGGACGCTGACGAGTTGTTCAATCCAGCGGCCAAAAAAGCATTTGACCAGATTGTACTTCAATTGGATATGGTGATGGCTTGCGCTGCGCAATATGTAGCTCGACATACTGAATTCGACAAGGAAGAACCGAATGGAAGAACTGAATCCTGAACTGTTCACCTGGGACATTTACGAGCCAGACTATGGCGCAAGGCTTGACCTTGACTACAGCCAGAGCATCGACTACAATATCGTCCGAAGGGAAATCAAGAGCAGATGCATTGGTTACTGCGATGGTGGCAGGTTGTATGTAAGGCCGAGGTCAGATTGCTATGGCGTGATGCTTGAGGATGACGAAGGAGAGCCATTCTGGTTCCATTTCCCCAAGGTCGCGCTTGACAAGATGATTGGAAGAGAAAGGACAAATTGAAATGGACTTTGACGAATTCAGAAAACGATATTCGTTCGTGGCATACGGCGAGGAATACGAATCCTGGGGCAAGCAGAGGAAGTGGTACAAGTGGCTGTACAATCGTCTGCATACCGAACGTCCAACTGAAAGGACATGCCATGAGTGGAGACGGCTCCATTGGGTGTACCGGACAGCCATTGACGAATACGAGACCGCTTTCAAGGCTCTGCCCAAGCCCACGAAGGAGCAGCACAACCGCAACTACGACATAGATGTTGTGGGAAAGTGGCCAGAAGAATCCATTGAAGACATCAAGAAGTTCCTGGAGAAGTTCAACTACTGCAAAGATGTTGCGAAAGACGTTGCTGCAATCTTGACCGAGAAGGACTACCACCTGAACGTGTTGAAGGAGAAGACCTACGATTCCACAAAGGACTTGGAGAAAGGACGGAATAGGAAATGATAGCTACTGAGGCATTGGAGAAAATCAGAAACCACATCTTGAACGGAGACCATAGCGATGGCATAATCGCGCCTATTCTAAATTGGTGCGATGAGATACTGGAGTCACCAAAGATGAGGGAAGCAAGGGAAATAAGAGAAATGAAACTTCAGACACCAATGGCGAAGATGTTTCAGGAAGCCCTTGCAGATGACCTTGAGGATGAAGATAGGGCTGAAAAAAGCAGATGCGCCAAGTACAGAGCTGCGTTGAAGCAGATAATCCAATATGACAGAGACATGAACGATGCGATAAGTCGTTCTGGCTATGCCACAGGTGGAGAGGCTGGACACTACTTCTACAAGGCAGTAAAGGTTGCGAAGGAGGCATTGAAATCATGAACATCAAGGAAGATGACGGTTATTTGCTCGTAAAGGATAGCGCGTATGCCATTGGGAAATTCAACGAGACAAAACCAGGAAACAGTGGAATAGTTTACTGCAACTACATTCCAAAGATGATTTCCCATGAGGAAATGGAGGAAATGGAGCGCAAGTTCAGGGCTGGCAAGACCTACGCGAAGGTGAAGCTGGCGCATCCAAACCCCAGTTACCGAGGCAAGAGGGGAATCATCTGGGAAACCAATTTCCTCAATGGGGAGGAGCAGTGCCTGCTTGAAATTGAGACGGTGAACACCACAAGGGAGAATGGATGCACAACATGGATTGGCGTGACCTATCCAACGGGATACACGAAGATTTGGTTTCCAAAGGCAGTGCTTGAGGACTTTGAGACATATGACGAGAATGGAGAACTAAAGAAATGAAAACGTTTTTAGAGTCAATTGTCAAGATTCTTGATTGGTTGTCCTGCATAATTCCAAATATGCTTTTGGTAGATGATGCTGAACCACCAACCAATCCAATTGAATATGGATTGTTCGTTCTTGGTGGGTTGATTGTTTGCGCATGTGGGGCGTTTGGCGTGTTCTTGATTGTCGGGTCGTTCGTTTTCGCAGTTGCAAGTTTTCCAATAACATCATGTTCAATTGCTCTTGTTCTTGGTCTGTTCATTGGTATTGGTTATTTGAGGAAAAAGATTGGAGGAAAGTTGAATGACAATTGAAGTTCAGAGAAACGGCAAGTGGGTTAATGTCCCTTCAAAGGAATTGACCAATTCGGAACTCTGTGAATGTCTTTCAAACATTCAGATTGATTCAGACGAATTTGCCTCCAAGAGGGAAATCGACGAAGGGTATGATGTCATCAACGAAGCCATAAGGAGACTCAGCAAATGACCAACATCTATGACATAATCAGAGAATACCATGGTGACGAACCTTGGGAACCTGATTCGGTGAAGGACGACTACAAGGAGTTCAAGGACTACACATACAACGTGAAGATGTCATTGAAGGACATCAACTATCTTCTTGATCTGCTGAACGACTACGGACGGGAGACGAACGGATCATACGGCGCGAAGGCCAGGTTCTGGAAGATATTGCTGGATTCAGGAGTCAACATTGAGGTGAAGGAGAAGGTTGAGCCTGTCAAGTACACGGACAAAGATGGAGTTGAGAAGAGATTTGACTATCATACAGAAAGGATGTTCGCAAGACCTCCGTTTGGATGCGTGAAGAACATGGACAGGAGGACATGCGAGTTGAACAAGAGCAAAGGATGCGACATATGCGAGTTCAATTGCCTTGAAGAACTTCAACTGTCTGGAAAGTCAGCATATGCGAACCCCAATTTCGTTGGATTTGAACAGATTGTCAAGGAGGAAACATGAAATGACAGTACGAGAGTTGAAAGAGATATTGAACCATGCTGACCCAGACCAGTTGGTGTCCATCTGCGTCAATTCCCCTTCTGGATGGGTATGTCCAGATGGATGCACGGTCGAGGTAAAGGCAGCGTATCATGGAATTGACTGGCATGGAAACGAGATTATGCTTGCGCCCATGTACAAGCTGGACATCCACGATGTTGACGAGTGGTCTGGAAAACCAAAGAAAGAACAGAAGAAAAAGAGGTCTGACAACAAGAAGGAACCGAAGAAAAAGAAGCCAGACAAGAAGGAGTCGTTGATACATGGGTACACGGTTCCAGAGTACATTCAGTTGATTGAAAAGGCTCACGAAGCCTCGAAGAACAGCAAGTTGGTGTTCAAATGATTGATTTAATAATAACGTCAAAACCCCATTGACTTCCAATCTCCATTGTGGTATACTGTATCTGTCAGGTACAGGAAGGAGAAAGAAAATGGCTGAAATTGTTATAGGATTGTCAATTATAGTGTCCATTGCCATAATCGGATATGGTGCGTTCACTTTGACTAAGTGGAGCATTTCCTTTGTTGGGTCTGATGATAACTCTGACGAGGACGAAGAAGATGAAGGTTGAGCAGTTCAAGGAAAAGTACGAAGCCCTCCAGAAGGAAGGGAACGACATTTACGCGCAGATTAAGCCGCTCTTGAAGAGGCTCAAGGCTTTGTCCAAGAGGTGCATAAATCTGGGGAACAAGGCGGACACCGACAAGGGACTGTATGACCAGTTCAAGCGGGTTCTTGGAGAAAATGCTGAAGGTCAAGAGATTGTTGAAATGGCGCGCTGCACAAATGGTTGGGACACGGCAATTCTGTTCCGCCTTTGGGACTTCGATTGCCTTGTGAACGACCCCAACAACTCCGCCATTGATGCCATTGACAATGTGCTTTACAACCTGAAGCACACGAAGTTCAAGAAGTCATGATGCGGGAATGCACAGTTGTTCGGCAATTGCGAAGTGCCTCTTATGACATCTTCCCCATGGTAAAGTCCTCGCTTGACATTTGCTACAGGGGCAGAGACAGGTTAATGAAGTGGGTGTCGTCAAACTACAGGTCAAAGGACGACATGGTTTCCTTGTTGTTTGACCTATCCTTGTTGGGGTATTATGTCACCTCTGTGAGAACCGTGAAGTTCTCCTTTGAGTACAGCATCCAGTTGAACTTGTCCCAATCGGACAAGTTGAGAACCAATCTGAAAACCGAACTCATGGAGCAGATTTCCCAGATACTTGACAAGGTGAAAAGGTAGATTGGTTCAAGATTGGATAATGGTGGCTGATCCATAATGGGTCAGCCATTGTTTGTATAATGGGGATGGTAAATAGATGAAATACGAAGGAGAAAACGATATGACGGTCAAGGAAATACCTGAATTGAACATGACAATGGTTTCCGTGTTCTATGACGCGAACATAAATCTATTGAGGAAATCTGCCACGAAGAAGGCTGTTGAATGCTGGACGAAGCAATCTACATTGCCAAAGGAGATGCTATTCGTTGAATTGGGTTTTGATGGCAAGTTCACGTTCTCAGAGGAGGATTTTCCATCATGTATACAATACATCAGAATTCAGGGAACCACCAAGAACAAGTATCTGTTCCAGAAGGAACATTTGTGGAACATAGCGGCGAAACGCGCCAAGTACGAGAAGCTAATGTTTGTTGACTCTGACATCTCTCCATAGACAAACATAGACTGGTTCAAGAAGGTATACGATGCATTGGACAAGTGCTTGTTCACGTAGGGGTTTTCAACCATAACCTACATCAACAAATAGGGGGTTAGGGACTACACCAGAAATTCCTATTCGGCCACGTTTAAGAACAACACACATTCCCAAGGTGCTCCGGGAGGTGTATATTGCATCAATAAAAGCACATTGGAGGCAATAGGGTGGTTCAATTACATCCCTGTTGGTGGTGGAGATGACTTGTTTTGGTATGAGATCTGTGGTATGACGATCAGTATCTTTTTGCTTGTGAGCAAGCGGGTTGAAGTATTCAAGCGGATACAAGAGTTGATGAAGACTACTGGAAAGAAGAAGGTTGTTTGCGTGAATGCCAATGTTTGTCACTTCTATCATGGGGATACAAAGATGAGGTCATATAGTCAAAGGCAGTACATGTTGATGTCGCAATATCCCTGGATTGGAAGGCTGGTGAAGGACGATGAAAATGGGTTGTTGAGCTGGATAGACACAGACCATTATTTCTTCAAGGTCGCGTCCAAGTTGCATACAGTGAACGACAATCGGTCAATTGCCAACAACTTGATGAGAAAACACATGAACTACAGCAGGTTTTGCGCATTGTTGGAGTCAAAGATAAACTCGAAGGTGAAGTTCCATTCTCAACAGGAGGCATTAGATTATCTTGAGACTTTGGTGAAGGACTGCCAAGGTGGTTCAGACAATTCTGATTGTTTCAACCCAATTCACAGGAGATTCCAGTTTGGGTGAAGATAATGGTAAATATACACACCATATGAAGTGTGTATATAGCCATGTCTGAACCAGAGAAAACTTCTGTTAGATTGAATATTGATGATGTCAGGAACATTCCTGGCGTCGTTGAATAGTATTTGAATGGCGATAATCCCCATGACATTGTTCTTTTCCAATTGGATCCAGAAAAATTCCCCAGGAGGATACTGGATTTCCCAGAGGATGTCAGGAAATATGTCATGACGCATCCAAGGGTCAAAGTGGAATGGGATAGGGAATGTTTAGTTGGCAATGAAAAACATGAATAGGATTCTGTAAATCCATGTGTTACAGTTTGTATACTGACACATAATAGGACAAATGTGGCGTGTGCTACCATTGATTATGTTGTCAAGAATCTCAAGTACGATAATTTGAAGTGGTGCATATCTGACGATAGAAGTACTGACAAGAATCATGTTGAAATATTGGTTTAGAGGTTTTTGAAGAATGGTATCCATGATGTAAAGGTACTGAGAACCAATGACGAACATTATGGACTTGGGGCTTCCATGAATAATGCTCTGAAATACGCATGGGAAAATGGAGAATTGGCATTGACGATGGAAGATGATTGGATTCTTCAGAAAGAATTAGACTTGCAGTATTATGTCAAGGTGTTGTGTGAAGATGACAATGTGGCGTTAATTAGATTGTGTGCTTTGAACCAAAACAATTAGGTGGAAAGATACAATGACAAGTTTGATGCTGTATGTAAATCAAAGAAAAACAATTTCATTTTCAATAATCAATGTGGACTTAGGCATAAACGCATATATGATTTTTTGGGTTACAACAAAGAAAACTGCAGTGGCGATGAGCAGGAGTGTTATATAAGAAACAGATATAATAAGATGACAGATTTTGGGCATATATACAAAGTTCTATTTCCCACAGAGATAAAAAAAGGAACATTTGACGACCCGTCTTTGTATTTCATACATGTTGGAAAAAGTGTAAGTGGACACAATTGGGATGATGTACCAGAAAGATATAGTTGGATATATGAAAGTAAATGGCTTGATCTAATCAAAAAAGAACAGGAAGATGTTTTTTTCAGGATTATAATGCCTTCTTACAAGTCATCGCAATTTATTGGGAGATGTTTGGATTCAATAAAAAACCAGACATTTAATGGATTCAAAGTAGTAGTTGTTGATGATTGTTCAGATGATAAAGAGGAAACAGAGCAGATATGTAAGTAGTATGATTTTGTTGAGTATGTTCAACTAGATGAACATGTCGATGCTGGAGGTTGTAGAAATATTGGCATGAAATATTTTCTTTCTGCTAAATATACTTTGTTCTGCGACAGTGATGACTATTACATGGATAATGATGCCTTTCTCAAACTTCATGACTTTATTGTGGATAAAAATTATCCGGAATGTGTAAGTTTCAATTTCTACTGGGAACAGCAAAAGAAAGTCAAAGTTCCCTACCAAATGGAAGCACCTTGGTTTCGGTGCATAGACACCAGAATTTGCAAAATGTTCAAAGCGTACAGAAGGAAGAACAATGACGTGATATGGAATTTACGCCAGATGGATGTTATAAAACGCAATGAACATTTAGATGAATGTCTTTATTGCTATACTTGTGATAATCCATTATCTTTGTCCCACAATGTCAAGAAATTCTTAACCAACAACAGGGTCGTTGCATCATAGTTCTATTTGCTTGCTGACATATTGGAGGAGAAATATGAAACTCCTGAAATCAAGAAACAAGCAGCAAAAATCTTTAAGACGGTATTCAATAGAATCAAGAACAGTTATACATTGGAAACTTTACTTGACATTATAGAAAGTGGTTAAAGTATTATGGAATTGAATTATATAGTGTATCCATACATTTACTTGAATAGTGGATCTTTGCAGGATAGACTGTCTTTGCCAACCCCATTTGATTGCTACAAGATAGTTCTGGAGAAAGAGGATTAGTACATTGGATGGTCTGGGAATGAACATCATTGGACAACTAAGTATGTATGGAGCAAGTTCATTCCCATGTTAATGTCTGAACTAAAGATAGAATTCAATCCAAATGACTATTCTGAAGTCCCATTTTTCCATGGAAAATATAATCTGACTTACCATAATTTTCTAAAGGATATGGAATATGAACTTGTGGATTTGACGGATGATCAGACTTTTCATGGGAATGGAACTGATTTTCTTCGAGATGTTGGAGAATGCAGTAAGATAATAAGGTGGACAAAATATCATTAGTTGTTTACTCTGGCACACAAGCCCTGCATAGTGAGTAACGGGTCATTTGATGGCAACCGTACTTTGGTTATGAATACAGATTCAATGTCTGTTCCAATAATACCAGTGCTTGCTAACTATTTTTCATAGATTTTAGTGATTGACGTAAGAACTTTTGGTAAAACTTATGGATTTTCCTAGATTATCAAAAACATGAATCCATCAGACACAATAAATTTGTTTTTGGATAAAAATTGTGTTAAATAGAAAAAGTACAGACAGATTAAAAACTGATAAAGTGGAGGTTAACATGGTTAATGATATTAGACATGTCATTATAATAAGGTTTCTTTCGCGTTCATTCAAAGGTGTGGATGTTCTATCAGAATCTGTCATCAGGGAAAGACTACATTATCTGGTGAATAACACCATTCTAACATTGAATAACCAGACTGACACCAATTTTAGTCTTGTGCTTCTTCTAAATCCAAATCTGCCCAAAGAAATGGAGCTTCTAATTGAAAATACTGTGAATTCAGTAAAGGGGTTAAAATACTCTATTTCATTTATCCCACATGATGATTCATATTTTTCATACATTGAACACATTTGGAATGAAAACAGAATACTGTGTTTAACTAGAATGGATGACGATGATTTTGTGACAAGATATGCGGTGGAGGATTTGAAGGACTTGATAAATAAAATATCCAAGCCAATAGATGTATTGGCTTGTGGGTATAGGTATGGGTATAAATTCATTGAAGGGGAAAATGAACTTGGGATAATGAAATCACCTCATACAAACGGTCACATTGCAATATTTTAGACATTTGTTTATGATACAGAAAGGGTCAAATTTAATAAACGCATTTTGCCGTATACAATGAATCATACAAATATTGTCAAGGCTTTGAGTGAACAAAAATGTCCATTTAAGTTGATTCATTTTGATAGGAAGAACTCTTTTATTTATTTTAGACATAAAAGTGCTGATTCATATAGTCGCACATTGAAAAATCCATAGACAGTTAAATTAACTAAAGACTTGAAAAATGAATGTAAGGTGGAATTTGGAATAAATGAATAGATATGGTAAATACTCCTAACGAAGGAGCGTTTACATAATGTCCACGATAAACATAGCACTTACATCGTATCCAAAGAGAATCAAGAACTGCGTTGCTGTGATAAACTCCGTCCTTGATAACACTTTACTTCCTGATAGAATATATTTGACCCTTTCGCATCTTGAATTCCCCAATTGGGAGAAAGACCTTCCAGAAGATTTGTACAGGTTGGCGATGACTTCAGACAGAGTGATTTTGAATTGGGTTGAGGAGAACAGAAAGTCGTTCAAGAAGGTGTTTCCAATATTGCCATACCTTGAGGACGATGACATCATCATAGACATAGACGATGACATGCTTCTTCCAAATGACTTCATAGAGTCGAGGCTGAAGGACTTCAAGGACAATGGATGCAAGTATCCTATCACTTCAAATCTCAACTTGACAATGAATCTTGACAGTCTTGTTCTTTCGGCATATTCCCTTTTCCAGAAGAAGATGCTGGACAACTACGATATGTTCCTCAACGAAACCGTGCTCAACACGTTCAACGATGACAGAACCTATCTTTATCTGATTCACATGAACGGATACTTGTTGAGACCATGTACGAAGTGGTGCGTCCAGGGGGACGTTGAGAAACTTGAATTGATGCCAAGTTCTGGGTACAGATACGCAGTCGGGGCTAGATATGACCAGATTGTTGCTCCAGTTGTTGGCAATCTGTCCAATGGAAGGAAAATCAATGACTGCTTCAACATCTTCAATGAATTCAAAAATAAAAAGACGAAAGCCGACATAAAGGTTGAAAACGATGCCAAAAAGCTGTCTTTGGTCCCTAGAAGTGGGCTTGTTCAGAACATTGTCACTCCTGAAATCAGCAATAGCACAAAGAAACTGTTCCAATATGGTGTGAAAAAGTCAACAAAGCACGACCTTGTATATGTTCTTGGAAAGGGCAGCAAGTTCAACAACCTGGAGATAAAGATTTCGATAACGTCCATGCTGAAGTTCTGCTCCCACTGGATTGGGAACATATACGTTGTGGGCGAGAATCCAAACATACACAACCCCAAAGTCACCCATATATACGCCCCAGACATAACAAAAGCCAACAAGGACGCAAACATCATAAACAAGATACTCACTGCGATCAGGAAAATTCCATATCTCAGCGACAATTTTCTTTTCTGCTCGGACGATATCCTTGTGACGAAGAAGTCCGACTGGGAGGATTTCGCGCCAAGATACGTGTTTGAGTACAGACAGGATGACAAGTTCAGGGAAGAACTGAAAAAGGAATCAAAGAACAACAAATGGGATATGCTTCTTCTCAAGACCTTGGACAGATTTGTTGGGTACAGGGAACACATTTACTTCTACGAACCCCACATTTTCGCTCCAATAAACAAGATGTACTTCAAGGAGATGTGCAAGCAGATTGACTACACCAACAGCAAGAACGTCATAATCATGTCCCTTTGGTTCAACTGGCTGAACTTGACTGATCCACCAAAACGGTTTGATCACAAAAGCGTGTTCACGAATGACGTTCCTGAAATCTCAAGTCTTCCAAGAAATGTCACCTACAACGACGTGGCGTTTTCGGTGAAGAAATTCAGAGATGGTTTGATTGAACTTGTCACAATGGAAGAATTCAAGGAAGATCAATAAGTCTGGTCTTTCTTGATGAATCCATCTATTGTGGTTTCGTACTTGATTTCCTTTGGCTTGATTACCTTTGTTCTTGGAACCTGGGTCTTCAGTCTTGGGCAGATTTTTCTGAATCCCCTTGCCTGCATGTAGTTCTCAAGGTCATGTATTTCTGGAATACCATCAAAAACGTACTTGACACACGCTGCTGCCTGTTCCATGGCAATGGCATCGTAAACTCTTGGGTCGAAGTCTGGGAGTCTATCCCACCAGTTCTCTGGGAGGTTGTTTTCCTGGATTTCCAGTTTGAAATGTGGCTGCTTTGGCGTTTTGTGACATTGACCGTCTGACGCAGAATAGGTGGGGTTCTTTGATCCAGCGCCTCCGCTGCCGCCTGAACATCCACCACCCCTGTTTTTATCGTCGGTTTCCTGAACTTCAGTATCTTCGCGTGTCTCTTCCATAGTGTTTCTCCATTCAATATTTACCATTAAATATGTTGTTCAATAATGGTAAATACTCCATACATAGGAAATGCACAGACCATGATTGAAAACATAACAGACTTGAAGAACAGAACTCTGGTTGAAAGCAACACAATGAAATCCTTCATTTTGGGAAAGGACTTTGGATTTGCTTCGGGGATTGATGATATAATCCTCCATGATTACCAGATAGCAAACTCGGTCACGATAAACTCCATTCTCTCCAATTACATCGTCAATTTGAGGGGTGCTTGGAACATACTTGACTCCAGGGCGGGAGACGACGAGGGTGAACAGTATTTCAAGATAGTAAGTGGACTTGATGAAAGGAGCCAGTCAAGTCTTCCAGACAGCACCGTTCTTGTTTTGGACGTTTCAGATGGAGATGGCAGTTTCAAGAAACGTTCTTTGGGATATAACGTTGTTGACATCACCCCCTAGAAGGGGATATTTGACTTCATAAATCTGGATACTGTGTGGTATTGCCATTTCAGACAGGAATCCGATTCTGGTGAACAGTACGATAGTCTTGAAATCATAGACGACATGAACAATTTTGCGCTGAATCCAAATCCATTTGGAGAAGGAGTCAATCCATTCGACTGCAAAATGGTTTTCAATGGAGAAGAGTACAAGTCGTTCAACCAGTATCTTTTTGACACAAAGGACAGGGTGATTTGCATTGTTGAGAACAAATTCTTCGATAACCAAATATCAACTGACCCAAATGGATTTGGTCTTGAGTTGGCTTCATGCAGATACTTGGCTTGCCTTGATGGAACTTTCATTGGACTTAAGATGAACTGGTCAGGCTAGAAGTTCGTTGGGTTCACGATGGTGGACATTGGTGGCAGAATACCAAACATTGATGAAGAGGAGTATCGAGCAGGAAAATTCCATTTTCAGGTATGTGGGTTCCATTCCATCTCCGAGGTGGTTGCTCTGTTTGTTGTCTTTCTGGACGCGAATGGGAAAAGCCATTACATATATCTGAACGATGAGACCTATGATGGAACTTATGGTTTCAATTCAATTGTCAACGCCGTTGTTGATGGACAGTTGGTTCCAGTGGAAAAGGTGTTTGGCAAAGTCACTGGATTGAAAGAGATGGACTCGGTGAGCGTGGTGTTCACGGACTATGGTTTCTGGGATTTGGAGACCAACGATAGCAATGGCATTTCTTATTCATATCGGGGTGGAAAGAGCCATCAACAGATTTCAATTGGAAACGATCTGAAAGCAAAACTTGTGCTTCCAATGGATTAGGTTGGAAGTGGCGACAGGGTTGTTGAGTACGATAAAGTGTGGAGGAAGGTGAAGGAGGACGTGTACGGGAACTGGGTTCCAGATTCGGTGAATGGAACCCATTACAAATGCGAATATTTTGGAAATGACATACCTGAAAGTTCTCCAGAACACCCAAAGAACGATGCGTTCCCGGTATATCCTGCCGAAATTCCATCAGATGGAGGGAAACTTGGGTTTGTTGGTGGAACTCTGAACGTTTCTGTATATGATGGCATTGAAGGTCAACTTCCAATTCACGTCATGTGTGGCGTGTCTCTGTCCCAGTTCTCAAACCTGCTTTTTTCCAGGCAGGAACTTGTTGTGAAGTTTGTCAAATGGCTTTATGGAAAGGTGACTTAGCCCGAAAATGGGGAATGGTTCCTGTCCCAGAACCATCAGGGGTTCTGTTCCGAGATACCACAGTACAATGAGTTCACGGGGCTTAAGTTTGGATTTGGGGACTTGGTTGAGGAAATAAAGTTTGGAACGGTCTACCAGCTTGTGAAAAGCGAGATGGGAAATGAACGGGAGCCATCGCTTGCCGACTACTGTTCATGCCTGCACGAAATGGTTGAACCAGGTAAAAGGGACATAAAGTGGATTTTTTCCAACGATAAAGACATAGATGGGGAAATACTGACGTAGTTCCAAACAGTGGAGATGACAACAAGGAAAGAGGCGTTCATTGGGGATTTGGTGAAGAACCTTTCGGCGAAATACAGGCTTGTTGGGTATTTCAAGCCATATCTTCAGAAGGAACTTGACGAACATCTTGGAGATCTGACTGGAGACGTTTCCGTGAAGGAGGGGGAATACGATAGCCTTGTTTCAAGGGTTCAGAACTACATAAAGGAAAGGGTTTTGACCTGTTTTGCACTTGGAAGCTACGATAGTGGTTCTGGGAAATACACTGAAGACGTCAACAAGTACATGTACAGAAACAGAATTTCCCTTGACAGAAGCCAGGTTCAGGAGATAATGTCGGTGCAAAAGGTTCTTGACGAAGTTGTTTCCTCGGTGAAATCAATGCCTTTGTTCAGCTATGGAACCTATCAGGAACTGATTTCACATTGGGATCAAAATCTGTTCAAGGTCTCCAAAAATCTGAAGTTCCTTGAAACTTCTGGTTTGGTTGACCCAGATGGAAACGCAATGGTGGACGATGGGAATTAGCTTGCGTCCCAGATGGTGCTTTTTGGCGACGACATGGTGTTTAGGTCTTTCGTGAAATCTCAGGTATACAGACCCCTGTTCTTCAAGCACGATAATTTTGTTGATTTCACCACGGACGCCTCCCAGTACTCGTGCGAAACCGAAAAGACGTTTTTCGACCACAATGGAGTGGAAAAACCACTTGCTTTCGTTGAGGGCACTTGGCCGTCATCCCCACAGGTTGACATGGTTCTTTCTGGCATTTCTGGAATTGAAGGGGTGTATGGGATTGAGGACGTTCAGTACTCAAAGCAGACCAACACGTTGGAATACAAGATTTCCTACAATCCGGTTGAAATAAGGAACAACAGGTTCCTGTGCAACGATATTGAGTTCTACGTTGTGAGAGTTGGTGGTGGGGACAGGGTTAGCTGTCTGTACTTCAACGAGTTCCAGAAGGACATGCAGTCCGAGGCCAAAAAGGCAGTGGTTGAAGGAAACCACTTCACTCTCAATGGAAAAACTTATGAACTGGAACTTGACGAAAGTGGAAACGCCATAAGGCTTTCAATTGATGGCGCGACTGAAGTCTTTTCGGAGGACGAGAAGGAATTCAAGTGCGAGATAGTGAATGACAGATTCAAGGTTGATGGGGTGTGGTATTCGCTTGAGAGGGAGAATGGCGCGTATTCGGGTCTGTCATATGCCGGAGTTGATGACTACAGACTAAGCCAGATACCAATATCATCCGATGGATTTGGCGAGTACAGGAAGCTTGGTCTGGCGTTCAAGTTCCAGAATTCCACACTTGGCGTTGACTGGAACTCCATCTCGGTTGTTCAGAATTTTCAGTGCTCCGTTGTTGACAGAATCAAGTCCGAGACATGTGCTTTTGATGGAGTTGGCTTCACCATTGACGAAGAGGACAGATCGTTCAAGTGGAATCTGCTTTGCGTTCTGAGAAATCTGTGGAACAATGGACCGCATCAGTGCAAAGATGGCATAACCAGACTTGGAAATGGATGTCTGTATCTTGGAGGAGTTCAGGATATCGCATGTGAACTGGACGTGAACCATGAAATTCAGGATGGAAACGTGTTGACAAAGGGAATCTTGAAAATCAATGGTCAGTCCGGAGATGGTGGGGAAACGTTTGACATGGGAGTTCTGTACGATAGGGTCATGGATCCACAGAGTGGCAGAATTTCCATTGGAACCCTTGACTTGGATGGACTTGTCCAGAAGAACCCATCCGGAGACATGGCGTTTGTTCTGAAAGACCCGGAGCAGGGGTGGAACTGCACCAACGCCGTGTGGATGCCGGTCACGACATGGAATACGTTCAAACCAATAATCCAGAATGTTGGAACTCTGTCAATTGACGATGAGACAAATGAGATTTCAACCCAATTGACTGGGGATGACGTTCCAGACCAGATGAGGCTTTCTCCACAGTATGAGTATGATGAAAATGGAGGTCAGACTGGAGTAATTTCTGGATACGTTGTGGAGTCTGGGGTGAATGGAGTTGGTTCCTACTTTGTCAACAGAATTGAAAACGACATACATGTTGTTGCCAAAGGTTCTGAAAGTGGGAATTCAACCAGATACATACTCCATCTTGACACGAACTCTGTTGACAGGGTACTTTTCAGACCAGTCCCTGTGTCAACTGTGGTGTTTGAACCACAGACCAGCATTGAGCAGATGAAAGATGGACTTGCAACCAACGTCAAGCAGATGGTTTTGACAAAACTGGTTCAGCAGATGATTGACTGCAGTTCAGAGAGTCCCAATCCAATCCACATCTGCCCATCCTCCACGAAACCCCCATATCTTGACATGTTCACCAATGAAAAGTCTCTGGAGTCATATCGAGTTGCCTCTGGGACACAGGACTCAAATTCATCTCAATGTCTGAAGTTCGCCCAGATATACGCCAACAATCTGGAGGAAATAGACAGCAGAAACATGCACGCTGGGAACATATACAGACCATTCATTGACAGAATTTCCGGTGTGTTTGGGGAAGGAAACTCAATTGAACTTGTTGACGGAACATCGGTTTCAGTCCAGAGAATTGAAGAAAAGGACGTGTTCACTTACGAATTTCTGTTCGATTTGCATTTGATGCAGAACAAGGAACTGATGAAGAAACTTCAGCAGAACCAGGATTTCAGGGAGAAGTTTCTGCCATAGATCGCGACAGTACACAACATGAAGTTCCAGATACAGTTCGTCCCGAGGTACTCGCGTGATGTTGGAATGGAATATCTGGTCAAATGCAGGGTTGTTGGTGGGGAGTTTTCTGCGGAATATGGGCAAATAGTGTATTCCCACGATGAAAAGGTGAAGAACACCACCATCTCGCCACCCATTGCAGTCAAGATATCCATTGATGGAATGGAGAAGGATGTTTCAGAATATAAATCAATTTCAGACTTGGATGGGGAGAGTTCCAACATCGGACAGTTCTTCAAGGACATGTTTGACAGTTCAGTTCTCTGGGAAATACTTGCCAAAATAAACAATGCAACGCCAGATGGCACGAAGAAGAACATTGATTTCAAGTCAACCCAGAATCCAAAGGAAGATGGAACAAGTGGAACATGGGAACTTGGAGAGGAGATTCCACGGATTCAGGGGTCTGAGAACGTGTTTGAAAGCAGAGGAAACACCTACATAGATGGAGAGATGTACAAGGTGACGGACGATGACCTGAGATTCGTCCAGGTGGATGGTTCAAAACAGTACGATATAGTTGACTTGAACACGCACGTCTACAAAGAGCAGTATTTCATCAGAATTTCGTGGAAGAAGTCCTCTGGCTTTGGAAGTGGATACGTGAGATCGTTTGACTCCACAACCAAAACAATTGAAGTGTCTGAGGATAGTGATGGCGTTTCCACAGATTTCAGATTTGACACCTATCAACAGGTTCAGCAAAAGATTTGGGAAATTTCCTATGGAAAAGACGAAGACACTGACGTTTTCCTGAGTATAGCCAACGAACAGGTCAACTTGAAAGACTTGAGTCTGGAAATTGACAACAAGTCCATTTTTGATGGGACTGCTTCGATAAAGGTTGCAAGGAACCAGGAAGTTGTCATTGGCAGAGATTACGTGGATGGCAACTTTGTGGTTGGAAGCCTTGGAACTGGAAACGGCAAGAAGGTGTTTCTGGACTACAGGCCTGGGAAGTTGCCAAATAAAGACAGACTTGTAAAGGAGGCTTTGCCATTTGTTATCGATCCTGACAAGACCCACAACATTGAGGAGTCATAGTTCAATGGAAAGGAGTATTGGCTGTATTCAGTTGGGAAATGGGAAAGTGGTCTGCTTGGAAGTGGACTTTCCATGCAGACTGGCTTTGGAATTGACATTTCAAGGGAGGAACTTGACCAGATAATAGACCACACGAGTGGCAACACGCCAGAATCGTTTACTTTCACAAGGCAGATTGAATTCTCTGGAATTGAAGATGGAGACAACGTGAACACTGAATGGAAGGGGGTCAGTGGAAAGTTCACCATTAGGTTCAGGGGTCATTAGTCTGACGATCTGCCAGATGCAACCCAAAGAAGGATAGTGATAGACTCTGCCGAGATTGTTGAAGACGATGGTAACAGCCAAGTTGAACCATGCTATTATTTTACTGAGATTCCAAAAGAATTCTCGGTGAAGACAGCCGAAGCGGTAAAGTACATTCCCTGGAACGACAACACCGACCCAATGGAACAGGATGAGATGTATCCAGGGCACAAAATCCAGATTGAAATTGAATACCCAGACGAAATTGAACAGGAACCGGAAGACGATGAGGAAGGAGAAGGTGAAGGTGGTACAGAGACACCAGACGAAGACGATGGTGAAAGTTCAAGTGGAACAGTAAGGATAAACGTAATGGTCTGGATGAAACAGCAGCACATGATTATTGCGTCAAAACTTGAACAGGACTACATTTATTCCGGGCTGTACATATCAAGCGATGGATAGGGGAGACATGTCATTGAGTTGACTGATTTCTCTGGAGAAGCCGTTGGAAACCTTGACTATGGATACGCGGTGCTTCCAATGAACCTTGGCGAGGTTGTTGATGGTGAAGTTCCAGAGGGGTTCGAGTATGTTCTTGGCAAATACGCATATTTCAGCTTCATGGAAAATGGGATAAACACAAATGGTGGAGTTGAACCTCCTCGGATTTGCTCCGATGGACTCAACTATCCATTTTCGGTGGTTGTTCTTCCACCATCCTCTGCGTGGTCTTCAAATGGTGAGATATTCAACAGATACTACGAGATGCAAAGTGGAGTTTTCGTGGAAACGAAAAAACTTACTGAGGATAACATAAGCCAGAACATGGAAGATTCGGTGAAAGTCTGGATGGACGATGCCAGCGCTTTGGCAACCATTTGCCTTGAGGAAAATGGAAGCTGGAGGGGTTTGGCGTACATCCCATCTGATTATTCACTGATTGACGAATCAATTCCAGAAAAGACAGTTGATGAAATCTTGAAACTGGTGAGGCAGCAGACAAGAATTCCAACTGAAATCATCAATCTGTCCTTTGTGCAGGTGCAGACGTTCCTCAAAAACGTGGAGATGGAGATTGGTCAGGACTTGGACATTCAGGGCATAAGGGATTTGTGCGCGGTTGAATACTCGGTGAAGACCCAAATCAGTCCATATGGTGGGGACTGGGATTCCAGTTCTGGAATGTTTGGGAGAAAGGGGGAGGCTTAGTTCTCTGGAGTATACAATCAATGCCTTGAAAATCTGAACAACCATCTCATTGACGAGTTTTCCAGGGATTTCATGGGATATGACGTCAATTCAAATCTGGTTGTATAGGACAGAGACTACTTCAACGTGCTGGTTCAAAGGTATAGGGGGCTTGAAAACATATTGGAGTTCAGGAGCCAGCAGGTTGCCATTCTATATGGGTTGTTGAACAGCGTCCTCGCGGATGGAGAAACAGACATGCTCCATGAGGTTTTTGGGGAATTATCCGACAATGTCAGATTCATCAACGTCATCAAGTCAGTAACTGGGAAAGTTGTTGAGATGTTTGTCTCGGGTGGAACGTGCAACATTTTCGTGAAGAACGAAAGTGGGATTCTGAGGTGGTACACTTTCAGTTCTGGGAGTGGGGTTGGAGATTTCGAGAAATACCAGCCAATTCCGTCAAGGAAAATGGATTTTCCATTGAGCGACGAAGGGTGGATTGTGAAGGCCGCGAACAGAGACTTGCCATCTTCAAATCAGGGTGAGATTCAAGATGCGTTCCTTGTTCATTTCAGAAAAGGCGAAATGGATTTGTGGTGGCTGAGTTCAGAGGACTGTTATCTTGCCGCTGGAAGTGGAAACAGAATACAGGACATAGCATATGAGCAGTATGGCAGGTCAACCTATGTTCTGTTCGAGGGAGACACCCATCTGTACAAGTACGATAACGTGTCATAGTCAAAGGGTTCAAGCAACGTGGTTCTGCTGCAGAAGGAACTCGCGGACATGAAACTTGAAACATTCCATTCGGTGTACGTCACCGCGGAACAGGACATACAGGTTAAAACCGTGGTTGTGGACTACCACCTTGGAGAAAATGGTGGAAGAAACTGGAACATTGTCATGTGTGGTGGAATTGGAGAGGGCAGTGGCTTGGAGATGTGGACTGGAAGTCCAGGGAACAACAAGTCCCTTTTCAGAAAATACAACACTATTCTGTTCGGGAACAGTCTGTTCGATGTAAACCAGTTGAAGTTCCACAGCGTGTCAAAGAACAAGGAGATGTTCGATATCATAGACCTTGACGAGGTTGGGGGATGCTACTATGGTCTGTTCAAGGATTTGGCGAATTCATCGGAAGATGGACAAGTATACGTTGTGTTCAAGACTTTCCCAGATGGAGAACAGGAAACAATGCCGGTGCAGAGACTTCCATACAGGATATCGGTTCCGAAAATGTACAGAACGCTTGATGATCTGTATTCAATTTACGTCGTTGAGGACAATAGCGTTTTGAGGGAGGTTTCGGTTCCAGACAGCGATATGTTCTCAAACAGAGTGATTGACTTGAATGGCATTCTTAAGAAACATGGGAAAATCCCAGATGGAGTTGAACTTGAAATCAGACAGGCGATATTGTCCAGATTCAAGGTTGGGGACAGCAGAACATCGTTCTTTGTTCTGTCCAACCTTGGCTTGCACAAAATAGAGTATCAAAACACCTTTGAACAGGTATCCATTGACAGAATGCAGGGAAGATTGGATGGAAAGCCAATAGGACTCAAGGACGTTCTTCTGGATTCTTTGGAATCAACGGTTGTTGCCAAGCATGTTTCAGACATGCATCATGGAGAACAGTCCAGTTACTTTGACGCAATATCTGGAAAGATGAACCAGTTCCATGATGACTTCGATATATTCCAGACAATTCCAACTGAATTCACTGAAACACAGGACATCGGAGTTGTCCCTGACCAGAAAGTTGACGATACTGACGAAGAAACCGACCACAGAGTGGATTCAATCCAGGTTTCCACTGACGTTCTTCTGGCAGATGGAATGCCAGTGAATTCAGACGAAAACCCAGGAATTGTTGTATGTGCGGTTTCAAATCCTGCAACAATCTACGATAGTGGATACGTTTTCATGAAATCCCAGAGGAACCCTTTGATTGAGGGGACGGAGTTCTACGACTTCATTGTTAACGAGGGTGGGGACGTTTTGATGGATCTCTACCAGATACCATTCATCTACCAGGTGAAGTCAAACAACACATACGATCTTTGGATAAATGTTCCAACAACAAGGACAAAGTATCTGAACAGAGTTTCTGGAACTTTGACTTACGATGGGACTACACAGGTTTTGAAGGACGATGCGAAAACAAGGAGAAACTTCCTTGACGAGTCGCTGCCAAACAACCTTGACGAATCAACAACAAGGTTGAGGGTGTACATTGACAGGAAATATATCTCAATTGGAAACGTGGAGTTGGTGGAGATTTCCGGAAATTCCATACCACTTTAGATATACAGAGACAGTAGTGCCAACGATGGTCTGTATGATTCAATAGCCCTTGAGAGCAGATGGGATGGAGAAGTGAACGAAATCAACGATCCATCCAAGGACATCAACAAGGTGATGCTTGAGTTCGAGTGCTATGGAACCGACTCGCAGTCAATCCACATCCAGGGCAAGACCCTCATCCACCATTCCCTTGACGAAAAGAGATATGTGTTCTCAACTTGATTTTACAAGTCTTCTTTGATGTGGTATAATTAAGACGTGTCCTGTGGCAAGGTTGGCGAGACTTGGGCTATACTAGTTGGCTACATTCGTCAATTGGGCTTCGGTGGTGGTTGTGGGTTCATCCACTGCAGGGAAGAAACCCTCATTTGTTCTTTGATTTATGGGGGTGCGTAGGTTCGACATTGTGATTTCGGATGTATCTGCGAATGGAAGATGACTTTGTTCTTCCTAAAAAGAAGTCAAAACACTAAACGGCAACGAAGATTATGCCTTGGCGGCTTGACCGCCGGAACCTGATGTGAAACTTGATAGCTGACTGGTTCCTCATTCATCAAGGTCTGACCCAAAGATGCCTGTGGTATGGGTCAAGAAATACAATGGGCAGATTCCATTGGCAAGATGTTGGTAGTAGCCGATGGAAAACAACCACCAACTATACTCGTGAACGAAGATGCGAATCTGAGACATGATGGACAGGAGGGGCAGCTCCTCCTCACCTCCACCATTTTAGGAAAGCAGACATGACAGTAAACGAATTCATAACCGGGATTGAGGAACTCAAGCAACATTATCGCGACATTGGCGAGTATTCAATCACCATACACAAGAAGGACCCGAACCAACTGTGCTGTTCAACCACGGTTCCAGTTAAGGACTTCAGAACGGGTTTTGACTGGACGATGAATCAGATTGTGCTTGAACCTTCGGTGAAACTCACCACGCATCCAGACGAGACAAGGGATGCCATGATTGAGAAACTGAACCAATACTCAAAGGACTTGACTAGGCACATGTCCCTTGCAGCAACTTTGGCTAGGATGTTGAAGGATATTCCAGACGAGGAAACAAGGAACAGATTCCATGCCGTGTTGAAGGAATTTTGAGAAATTTTTTCAATCTGGGAGTTTTACTTGAAGTTCCTAGTATAATTTAATATGTTGTATATGCGCGTATGTGTTTATCATGCTCGTGTTTGTTGTTATGATGCCAAGGTTTCATCGGGTTGATTGGCGATTTGGGACATAGGTTCTCAAAACTCGGTTGGAAGCGGTTCGTCCATAACTGGCGCCGATTGTGGAGTTGTGCCATGCATGTATATGTTGCGTGTGTGTGATGCGTGAATGTATGTATGTGTGTGTTGTGCGTGGCACATGGCAGTCGGTGCCAAGAACCAAATTTTTGGGAGTTCTATTCCTTCTCTCCTTAACATATTCAATCAAAAGAAGGAAATTCCCCATTTACAACTTGTCCTGGCTGTGGTATAATTATCCTGAAGGAGAGACAACAAGATGTTCCACAGATACTATGGCGTTCCGAAGGACGCGAAATACGGCGAGAAGTTCATGGCTCGTTTTCCAATCCTGTTCCAGGAGAGGAAGAAGTCAATGCAGGAGACCTGCATGTGTTGGGGGATTGAATGCCCACGAGGATGGTATCATATCCTTGAGCAGCTCTGTACGGTGCTTGAATTCTACAACATGGAGTTCGTGAAGAAGTACAACCTTGCCATTGTTGCCGATCAGGTGAAGGAGAAGTTCGGAACCTTGCGTTTCTACTTCTCAATCAGGACAGTTGACGACGATGGGGTTCTCATCACAGATGTTGACGAGGATGGGAATTTCAAGTCTGACAAGTATACCAACAAGTTGGACGAAAACACCCACAGCATCGTTGCAGACTACCTTGAAATGGTTGCCGACCAATACATCAGGGAAGCCGAGGACATGTCTGAGAACACATGCGCAAAGTGTGGAATCCCGTTGGAGGATGGCAACAAGGTTGAGACAAAGGGGTGGATTACCTATCTGTGCAAGGAATGCGATGAGAAGATTCGCAATGGTGAACGTCTTGATGACGATGAAGTTGAGGAGGGAGTGTATGAAGAACCTGAAGGAAAATCTGGCGAAGCTGAGTGAGTTTCTTGACCTTGACGCTGAACTCAAGGAAGAACTTGAACACATCATCAAAGAGACCTATGACTACCAATGCGATGGCGTTGAGGACTATTGGTTCAGTGACGATGGGAAG